>Ga0187893_10000195_pt1 | contig 149940 bp, 133 predicted proteins | sample MA1701074metaG_FD_139574 | JGI IMG/M metagenome (GOLD analysis project Ga0187893, IMG submission 139574) | White microbial mat communities from a basaltic lava cave in the Kipuka Kanohina Cave System on the Island of Hawaii, USA - MA170107-4 metaG ...
AACGGCGCGCTCTAAGCAGGTTGGGAATGGCAATCGCCGCGATGATCAAAATGATCGCCACGACGATCAACAGCTCAATCAGTGAGAAACCCTTGGTTTTCTTGCTCGTCTTCTTCTTCATGATATCTCCTTGTCGTTTTGGTTGACTATGTTGTAGTACTGCTGGCAACTACACTTACTTGCCGGTGGTCCGGCACCGCGAAAATCCAGGTTCTGCAGTTCTCATTACATCGCCGGACTTGAAGCGTCCGCGGCGCCCGCAAGGTTGACTCTAATCACTGCAGACTGATCCCCATAGTAATGCCGGACGCCGGTGGCGGACGGACCAATGGAGAGTTGCGGCGTCGCTTCAATCGAAAAATCCAAACCGGCCGCGGTTCCCGCACCTGGCGTAGCGTCGAACATGTATCCGCTCTTCTGCCCTGCACTGAGCAGACTATCCGTCAGGTAGTCGACACCTAAACTAGGCATATCTGTGAATGTTCCATAGGTGTTTCGGTAAAGATTCTCGGCCGAGATAATAGCTCTGACTGAACTGGCTGCTGACGCTTCGTTGGCTCGAGCCATTGCGGCAAGGTAATTCGGCACGGCAAGGGCAGCGAGGATGAGTAACAGCGCCATTGCGATCAGAAGCTCAATGAGAGAAAAGCCTCTCATCTTGCGATATCGTTTCTCGGGATTCGTTGGAACAATAGGGGTGTCTTGTTTCATAGCGTTGTCTCTGGAGAACGTTTGTAATGACATATCTCTCGTCCGTATCGTCACTCGAATCGCCGACCTTTAGTGCAGATTTGGTGCCAAGCAAAGGTGGGATTCAACGGAAACAGTAGACAAGGACGCTATCTAGTTGTCTCGAGGCCAAATACATGAGCGAAGTTTTCTTTTCGAGGATGATCGGTTGCCTTCCTAGCTGTCAGCGATCTGACAATCCGTGTCACTTGGGGGGAGCCTATTTTGCTTGTTGGTTTAGCACGTCTTACTGAGGTGCGCGGTATCTTGGGTCCGAAGGAAAAAGTGCCACCGCCCTGGCCCGACTTTCATCCGAAAGCTTCGCATTACCCAGACCTTTGTAAACCCGGCTCAACTCAAAGTGATGTTCGGAGTTGAACGGATCCAACCGCACAGCCTCTTCTAAAGAGCGGCTCAGTGTTTTGAGAAGCTCAGAGGTTTCTTGGCCCTGTTGCTTCAGGAACTGCGTTTCCAGCTTTCCTTGAAATAAAACACCGACCGCATCTTGTGGTCTGATCTTCACAGCCCAACGTCCATAGCGATTCGCTTCAGTCAAATCGCTGGCTGAGGCCGAGATCCTTGCGAGATCGAGTAGGGATCTCGACAGATAAAACCTGATGCCTGTCAGGAGAGCCAGTCCAAGGGCGATCTCAATCAAGACTATCGACAGACGAGCACTTGGGGAACAAGGTGCTTCGTCTTCTTCGGATTCTCGGCTCGGATAGTCCCAGAAGAGACCGGCGACAAGGACACCAAGGGCCCCGAGACTAGGGAAATACAAATCGATGTCCAATCCGTTGTGCACCAGCCACGAAACCAACGAACCCATCATTCCCAAATACAGCGGATCGTTAGAGAGTTTTTGGCACGAGATTCGATCTTGGGTTGATTTCCATCGAATTCCCACGAGTACGACGCACAACAATCCGGCTATGAGAACCAATCCCCCCTCGGATAGTAACTGTAGGAGAGTGTTGTGAGCGAACTGCGTCACAAGGCGTGGCGATGTTTGATAGCGGGGGTTGAGCATCCCATAGTTACCCAGACCCACACCGGTAACCGGGAAGTCTCTAAAAATGTCCAGTGCAGTTCTATAAGCAATCAATCTCAGGGTAATGGGATTCTCGGCAGCGCTCAGGTTCCATAAACGAAAGCCTCTCTTGTATGAGGTCCATGCGAGCCAGGATCCGGCGAGGGTTAGCAGCAGACATGCGCCTATGATCCAATCGGTCCTCCGCCCTCTGCGGAAAAGCCACACGAAGAGCACGACGCCAAGTGAGCAACAAAGACAGACCCACCCTCCAAAACTTTGAGTCAGTGCCAGCACCCAGACGGACTGAATCACTCCAGCAGCCAGAGCAAGTCGAAACCATGAGCTTTTCAGAATCATGATCCAACTAAGACTTGCTCCCAGCAACTTGGAAGAAAAGCTCCCGACGAGGAGTCCGGCCTGCATGGGCAGGATCATGGTGACCAGACCTGCTAACGTATTTGGAAGCGAGAAATTTGCAAAGACTCGACCGGATTCGGCGCGAGCCAAGAGGGCCGCTCTAAAGTCGCCATCCATGTTAGCGTGCTGCGTCAGTTCCACCCTGAGTGCATCCAACCCAACGAAATGCTGGTAGAGCGCTTGAGCCTCAACAACCATGGTTACGGCAACCAGAGTCGACAATGAGGCAAAGAGTGCGCCTGAGCGAACCTTGCATCTCCACAAACTGAATAGAAGACAGGAGTATGAAAAGAATAGGAGAAGCACTTCTTGGCTGCGGTCCTGATTTGTCGTCCAGACTAGCGAGGGCACCGCACCTGCTAACGGCAGGAAGGCAAGTGCCGCTCGGGGGAGCATAGCCTTTGTAACGCCTCGCCTGTATCCGGCAAGTAAAACAATGCCACAAGCCGAAACGGAGCCCAGTACGAGCAGGTAGCGTGATTGGAAGAACACCTCCCCGGGGTAGATCAGGTTGACCGCGACCGCAGTCAGCAGAATGACAAGAACCAGCCTTGCGTGTTCGGGTGATCGTTCAGAAATCCCGGAATCAACGGTCATACGGAGGGAGATAGAGTGCTGAGTTGGACACCTTGGCGCGAACCGAACCAAGTCTGGACTCGATTTGCTGAATCAAGGGATTGCCGGGAACCGTGCGCTTGAGGCCTTCTTCCCAGGCAGCAATGGCTTCCGGGAATCGTTCTTGTGCTTCGCGGCACATTCCAAGCCGGAAGAAACCTTCAGGTGCTTCCGGAAATCGCTCAATGATCAACCCAGCAACCTCTTCGAGGGCATCCAGCTTGTTGATGCGCTGATAGGCAACTGCAATGTTACTGAAGGCGCGAAGGTTGTTTGGATTGACGTACGTTGCCCGGTAGAAAAAGTACAGAGCTCGCTGCAACTGTCCCATTTCAGCGTACACGCGGCCAAGGTTGTTGATGGCGACATCAAAGTCGGGCGAGGAATTCACCGCGGCATGAAACCTTTGCCTGGCCCATTCAATTTGCTTTTTGTCGAAGTAATATCCACCGATACCAGAAAGAGCCAAGTGATAGTTCGGATGGATAGCGAGAGAATGCCAAAATTCAATGCCAGCGCGATTGACGTTGCTTTGATTCATGTAGTGCAGCCCGAGATTGTAGTGCGCAATCTCGTTGTAGAAATCCTGGTCGATCACATGCTCCCAGAACAGTTCGTTGTTCTTCCACGCACGATTGAACTGAGTTGTCTGAAAGCCCAGCCATACAAGCCAGCCTGCCGTCATACCGACCAAGGCCGTTCGCGTCACAGGAAACGGGCGGCAGCGCATCCACACCCACCGAGCGGTGATTGCTAGCAGCACCCAAATCCCCGCTTCCGAAACGTAGAGATAGCGATTTGCCATGTGAATAGGCAAGGGCACGATGTTCAGAACGGGAATCATCAGAATCACGAACGAAGCGAACCAGAAGAACAACAGCCTTGAGAACCGTGCCAGGAGTACCAGTGCGGCGATGCATAGCAGAAGTGGAAGCCAGTAGCCGACCGCCACGAAGGAAGGCGATTCCCGTGGATAATAGAAGCCGCTAAGATTTGCGGGAAACAGGAGCAGTTTGAAGTACTCTTCAAATAGGTGCCCGGATGCAAATGCACTCAGAAGCGACCCACCATGATGGTAAGAATTTAGTGCTCGATGGGCACCCGCAGCATGTATCGAGAAGAAAGCATGAATCTCTGCAAGAATAATAAACGGCAGCTTGTCGTAAAGCCGCAGCTGCATTAGCTTTCCTTCCCTAAAGGCAAAGTCGTAGGCGAGAAAGACCAGCGGCGCAACGACTGTGCTTGCCTTTGAAAGCAAGGAAAGTAGAAGGCAGAACAGCGAAAGCAAGAAATTCACCCGCGCGCTGCTCTTCCGGTATTGGATGTATTGATGAAAAGACAGAAAAAAGAACAACGTAGCCAGCAGGTTCTTCCGTTCAGACGCCCAACTCACCGATTCCACGTTCACCGGGTGAATGGCAAACAAAAAGATGCTGCTCAAGACAACGAATCGGTGTAGCGAGAACTGGCGCAGCAAAAAAAATAAGGCGACGACGGAGCCCAGGTGCAACAGCAAATTGTGGAGGTGATAACCAACAGGGTTCAGCCCCCAGATGCTGTAGTCCAGAGCGTAGGAAAGCAGCGTCAAAGGAGCGTAGTTGGCAAAATACGGTTCCGTAATGATTCGGTTCAGTTTCTGAAGAGACAGCGAACGGATCAGGGGATTATTGACAATGTATTCCGGGTCATCCCAGTTGGTGAACTCCCGAGGAAATGTACTGACGTACAGCCCGGCCGAGACCAGCAACGTGCAGACCAGGATCAGCCAATCCAGTCTACAAACTTTGACTTCCGAGTCCAAGGCAGTGATTTGCTCCGTGGGAGGAGTCAGCCTGTACTCACTACTATTGTCGGGCGTCGATTCTTGATAAGGTTCCAAAAAATGCGCTCCTTGACCAGGTGATACTTCAGTTCCTGCCTGATCTCGCTACCACTCTCAATACCCCGCCTCGACCGATGGCTGATTCAACGAGGGCAAAAAATAGGGAAGGCAAAGCCAGAATCCCAGCTATCGCAAGCTGCCCAAGCTTGGTACTCATTGTGGGAGAGATCTCGCGCTTCAGGATTCGATACAGCTTGTTGTGCTCCATCCCCGTAGCGTTTAGCCAGCTCTGCAATACACCATAAGGTCCCTGTTCGAATGACCACGTCGTTGTCTGTTCAACCTTGAAACCAGTCGAGAGAAGCAACCGTTGCAATCCGTTTAGCGAAAAATGATAGAGATGATGATCGAGGTCGAGATGAAACCAATTCTTGCTGGTGGAGCAGGACTGCAGACTGGAGAGGTTGGGTACCTCCAAGTACAGGAGACCGCCAGGCTTGAGCAATCGCGAAATCTGTGCCAGCGTCGTCTGCGGGTGGTCCAGATGCTCCAGAACATGCCAGAGGATCACCGCGTCGAAATACTGTTCGGCGAAAGGGCACTTCTCCAACGGTTGGGTATAAACTCGAAGTTCCTTCGACTGTGCTGCTCGCCGAGCCGCCAGCGGAGAACGCTCTATCCCATGGCACTCGTGTCCCAGTTGTGCAAGGTGGCGCAGCAGCAAGCCTCGGCCGCAGCCAATTTCGAGAATTCGGCCGCGTCGTCCGATCAAGGCATGAACACGCGCGGCTCTCTTCCGGGTCATCCACGCGACAAAAGCCTCAACACTAGGAACGAACTTGACGTTGTCGGGACCGTAGTAGGCTTCAGAGTATTGCCCTTCCAAAGTGGCTGGGTCTGGTTTTGGGAAGGTTTCGCTGGTCCCGCAGGCCGCACAGGTGCGAAGGGAGCGATTCTCCTCGTCCAATCCAGGGGCGCCAAGCTGGTCAGCACCGCAGGCAACACAGGCAGTGGCGAGCATCGGGCTCAATTGAATTGCTTGTATTTGATGAATCCCCATCTGAACAGCAGATACTTGACGATGGTGCGCAGAATCGATAGCCCGTAGACGACTCCGGCTTTGAAGCTGACCGAGGACGAATCGAAGGAATAGCGGGTTGAGACGGGAATCTCTTTAAAACGCATCTTCTTGATCACGAACTGAACCAGGATTTCGTTGTCAAAGACAAAGTTCTCTGAGTTCGCTTCAAAGTTGACGCTTTCCAAGGCATGCCGATTGTATGCGCGGTAGCCGGTGTGAAACTCTGAGAAGCTCGTTCCCAGAACCACGTTCTCCATCCAGGTCAGAAACTTGTTCGCTACGAACTTGTACAAAGGCATGCCGCCCCTTAGTGGATTCCCCAGCATTCTGGAAGCCAGCACAACGTCAGCCTCTCCCCGCAATATGGGTTGGACGATATCGCTGGCAATCGTGGGGTCGTACTGATAGTCGGGATGCAGCATCACAACAATTGCGGCGCCTTCATCCAGAGCTTTGGCGTAGCAGGTTTTCTGATTGCCGCCATAGCCCCGGTTCTTGCGATGACGGATCGCCTGGATGTTCAGCTTCGACGCCACTTCCAACGTATTGTCGGAGCTCGCATCGTCCACGAGAATGATCTGATCGTAGCTGCCTTGAGGGAGTGCATAGTAGGTTTTCTCAAGCGTGAGGGACGCGTTGTAGGCAGGCATGACAATCACAATCTTCGGCCTTCGAGAAGGTGCGCCCGCTTCCCCTGCTTCTGATGAGCCCGTATGCATCGTGTTGCTTGCTGTCAGTTCTTCTGCCATCAACATCTTCTAGATTCCAGCGGAGATATTCTCGTAAAGCTCCGAATAATCCTTCAACATCTTTTTCGCGGAGAAATCGTCCACACTCGACCGGGCTTGTTCGCCCAAGGTCTGCCGCAGCGACTCGTCTCTTAGCAAGCGAATCACAGCCGCAGCCATCGCCTCTGCTTTCCCCGCCGGCACTAGAAAGCCGTTCCGGCCTTCCTGGACCACTTCTCCAATACCGTCGACGTGGCTCGCTACCGCGGGAACTCCCGACAGGAACGCTTCTACTAGCGATCGAGGAAGCCCCTCCCAGAGAGAGGTCAGGAGAAAGACATCGAATGTCCTCACCAACTCGGGGACATCGCGTCTCCAGCCTAACATCCGCAACGCCGGGCGGAGCCCAAGGTTTTCAGCTTGCGATTCGAGTTGTGGTCGCAGCGAACCATCTCCAACCATCAAAAAACGAACCCCTGGAATCTCCCTCGCGATGGTGGCGGCCGCTTCGAGGAAGAGATGAAGGGCCTTAGCCGGCGTAAAGGACGCCACAACGCCGACGATCTTATCGGATGGCTCAAATCCTAGCTCTATCTTTTTTTTGATCTTATCGATACCTGTGTTGTGAAAGTCGGCAAACTCGACCCCCGAACGAATGAGGGCGCATTCCTCACGGAGGAAGATCCTGTATGACTGCCCCATTGCTCGGGTCGGTTCGGAAACGGCCACAAACTGGGACGTAATCAGGGCAGTTGCTCGCTCCAAGCCCACGAAGCATGCCTTTTGCCAAGTTGGATGGTGTGGGCTAAACCCGAAGCCATGATAGGTATGCATGATTCTTGGGACTCCAGCCAGCTTCGCCGCCCATCTCCCGACGATACCGGCTTTTGGAGTATGTGTGTGAACGATGTCTGGTCTGAAACGCCGGAGAACATCCCGGATCCTCTGAACAGACCGCACGTCGTCCCAAGTTCCGCCAAGGCCGATACGCCTTGTCATCTCAGGAATGACATGATGTTCGATGTTTTGGATCGCCGACAGTTCTGCAAGCAACAAGCCACCATCCCCTGTAATCACCGTTTGCTCGAAGCGGTGTGGGTCTAGATTGCGACTCAAGTGCAACACAGCTTGCTGCGCGCCGCCCAAGTCCATGCGCGTGATAATTCTGGCGATCTTGATTTTCTTGGGAGAATTTGGCGGCACTGCTTTTCTTGAGAGTGATCCAGTCTGGGCCACACCCGGTTAAAGAGTCATATCGACTTTCTTCAGGGCATAGGCAATCGAGACGCACGCCAGCAGGGTAATCATGAGCGTCACCAGAACGGCTGTGGTACTGATGCGAGTCACTAGTAGCGCGACGCCCCCAAGCAAGGCTGCGGCGACATAGCTCGCAATCACCGTCTGCTCGACACTGAGTCGCCATTTCCGTAGGCGAAGGGCGAAATGATCGGGACTGCCCTGCATTATCGGCAAGCCTCTGCAGAAACGTAGATACATCACCAGCAGCATGTCGAAGACGGGCACACCAAGGATCAGAATCGGTGCAACCGCTCCCAACAAGCTGACGCGGGTGTATGCGCCGTTCATAGACAAGGCAGCCAGCATGAGCCCGATGAAAAGACTTCCCGCATCCCCGAGATAGATCTTTGCGGGCCGAAAGTTGTATCGCAGAAATCCCAGTAGGCTGCCCGCCAGAGCGATCGAAAGCGGGACAATCAATTCTCGTCCGCTCCGGTAGTTCACGACGACAAGAATCAGCGCGGCGATCGCGCCAATTCCCGAGGCCAACCCATCCATGATGTCAATCAGGTTGAATGCATTGGTAATGGCCATCACCCATAGCACAGTAAGGGGAATCGCAAACCAAAGTGGAAGTATGGTCAGTTTGATGAATATTGAAGCCTTGACCAGAACACAGGCTGCGATGAACTGCCCCAGCAGCTTGACTTGCGGACTCAAGACGCCGAGGTCGTCAATCAGCCCCAAAATAACGATGATCGCACCGGCAAGAAGAATGCCGAGCACTTCACGACTGTACTGATGGACAAACCCGGTCGCGAGCAGGAACGAGAGATAAACCGCTAAGCCTCCAAGGTACGGCACGGGTTCGGAATGCTTCTTGAGCCCTCCCGGTTTATCCATAATGCCGAACTTCAAGGCCGCCTGGCGAAACAGCGGCGTGAGATAAAGAGCTAGGAGGAAGGCGAGAGCAAACGTCAGGCAGTGAAGAATCATGAGTATCTGGTGTCAGGGTTTTCTTGCAAAGACCACCAATTTTCCACCCAACCGGGCAAAAGGTTTGCCAACCCAGAAAGCCACTCGGGCCGCCAGTTTCTCAACCACCGACAATTGCACTCGCGACAGTTCCTGATTCACCGATTCGAGCGAAATCAATTCGAACCCGGTGGCTCCAAGCAGCCGCGATAGACTCTCAGTCGTAAAGTACGACAAGTGATCGGGGTAGTATAACCGGCGCATTGGGTCGCTGAATGAATGCAAACTAGCGGCAAAAAGGACTCGAGAAATTCGGCGCAGGAGGGCTTCGTCGTTCGGCGTCAACGCAAAGAATACCCCACCCGATCTGAGAATCCGGAACACGTGAGCCAGGTCCTGCCGTGGATTCTCTACGTGCTCAATTAGATCGTACATCGTCACAACATCGTAGCTCGACTCGGGCAGGTCTAGTTCCGAAAGAAACTGCTGGTACACCTCGCAGCGAAGTTGTTCTTTCACCAGCAACGCCAGCGGGGCTGAGATTTCGATGCCGGCTGCAACAAAACCAAATGCTTGCGCTCGTCTGACCAGCGCACCATTTCCGCAGCCAACATCGAGCAGATCCAACTTGGAGTGTTGGTTCTGCACCGCAGCCTTGCAACGTTGGAGGTAGCCGTCCAAGTTGGCCTCTACTCCCCGATCGATGCCGGCAAAGTACTGGCTCTGCCCCCCGTTGCCATACCCGGAGTACATTCTGCGAATTGACTCGTCATCGTGTGCCACGTCCAGATAAACATGTGTGCACTCGCTGCAGCGGCAAACCCGTTGTTGTTCGATTTCGAATAACAACGCCGCGTTGGGTGAGCCACAGGCTCTGCAACTATTCACACTCTTGCAGGTCATGATCCCCTAGCGTTTCACTCCGTTGCAAAACAGCCGGATCCTGTTTGAAATTCTTCAATGGCCGGCTTTCCGCCTGTCCTCCAACCAAGCCTGAAACATGAGGACGTCCCAAAGCAAAAACTGCCAGTTTCTTCGGCCTGTGAGGTGTTCATTCCACTTGCTGCGAACGGAACGTGGGTCGAGATAGCCATCTGTTCTGAGGCGCGATTCATCAAGCAACGATTCCGCCCAGCCACGCAAAGGCCCTCGCAGCCAAGCATCCAGTGGAACTGCAAATCCAGTCTTCGGACGCTCTAACAGCGATTGAGGCACGTACTTGTACACTGCCTGCCTGAGAATCCATTTGCCCTGCTTGTCGCGAATCTTCAGATGGTGTGGCAAGCTCCAGGCAAATTCAAGCAGCGTGTGATCCAACAGCGGAGTTCGGGCCTCCAGGCTGGCGCTCATGCTGGCACGATCCAGTTTGACCAGGATATCGTCCGGTAAATAGGTAGTCGTGTCCAGAAGCATCATGCGTTCCGCGATTTCCGCGGAGCCAAGGTTGAATCCTGAGTCTGTAATCGGTGTGGACGGTTCTGAAGCACCCAACACGAGCGCAACTGGGTTATCCCAGTGCGAAACCAATTTCAGGTAGAGATGCTCTGGGCTGCTAGCGGAAAGAGCGCCGGCCAGTTTCTGCAACTTGTCTCCTGGATGCCTCTGTTTCAAATGCGCGGGCAAGGCCGGCTCAAGAAATTTCAGAATGCGTTGCCACGACCGAGGAGATAATCCATTGAGGGTCCGGCCAACCCATGAGCGCAGCCAGGTCGGGATCGGCGCCACCTTGTTCCAGAGGTCAGGTCCCCATACGTACCGGTTATATCCCCCAAATAACTCATCGCCTCCGTCTCCAGAAAGGCTGACAGTGACGTGCTTGCGTGCCAGGCGCGATACCAAGAGGGTTGGAATCTGAGATGAGTCAGCAAAAGGCTCGTCATAAATTCCCGCCAATCGCACGATTACGGCCAAGGCATCCTCAGCCGTTACATTGACCTCAATGTGGGTTGTCCCCAAATGTTTGGCTACCTCCCGGGCATGGCCAGCCTCATCGTAATCATCGAAAGAGCTGCCCAGACAGAACGTTTGAATCGACCGGGAGCTCTGCGCTTGCATAAGCGCCACGACGGCAGAAGAGTCTAGACCGCCAGAGAGGAAAGCGCCGAGTGGGACATCGGCAATCATTCTCGATCGTACCGATGCGGCCAGCCGAGTCTCCAGTTGTGACACGGCATCTGCCTCGGAGCCAGCGAACGGCTTTTGAAGCCCGCTCACGGCTGTTTCCAGCATGCTCCAGTATGACAAGAACGACGGAACTGGACGGCCCTTCGAACAGTCGAGAGTCAGAACGGTTGCAGGCGGCAATTTGAAGATGCCTTCGTAAATGGAGTGCGGTGCTGGCACACAGTTGTGACGGAAATAGAGCGCCAGAGCCGAACGACTGATCGGTGCCTGAAAGCCAGGGTATGCGCTTAGACTCTTCAGTTCCGAGCCGAATAGAAAAGAAGTGCCCATCCAGCCATAGTACAGGGGCTTTTCGCCGAGGCGGTCCCGCACCAGATGCAATGCGCGCTGCTCGCGGTCCCACAGAGCAAAGGCAAACATGCCGTTGAATTTCTTCAACCCGACCGGGAGCCCCCACTGGCTGACGGCGGCCAGGATCACCTCAGTATCGGAACGGCCCCGAAAGGACTGTCCTTCCGCTTCCAGCTGATGTCGCAGCTCGACATGGTTGTAGATCTCGCCATTGAAAACGATCACGAAACGTTTGCAGCGCGAGTGCATTGGCTGGCGGCCGCTTTCGGTGAGGTCCAGAATCGCCAGCCGTCGAAAGCCTAGCGCAATTCCGGCTTGCGCGTCGGTCCAGGTTGCATCGTCGTCTGGACCGCGGTGGCGCAAGGTTTCAGCCATTCGCGAAACCACCTCCGCAAGTTGCAGGTTGTCTTTCTCGCCAGAGGTATCGATGAAGCCAGCAAGACCGCACATTCAGTATCTTGAATAGAGGCAGTAAAACTTTTTGTTCAGGATGCCAAGTTCGAAGGAACCGAAGCCATGCCCAACACAACAAGGATTCTTTGGACGGGCCCGCAACTAAGTGTCACAACTTCACACAGATAAGTCCCGCGTTGACCAGTCGAACTTCGATCGTTATATCGCTGCGGATTTCAGTAGGTCGGCCAACCGTGGCGCTGTGACTTCCAGACAATAGGCACTCTCAACCCTGATTCGGCCGATGCGGCCCAGCTCTTCACGCAGCTCTGGCTGGCTTCGAAGCTGGCCGAGCGCCTGGAGCCACTCCCCTTCGGTGGCAGCAAGATATCCGTTGCTTCCGTGCCCGACGATCTCGCAATTGACGCCGACTGGAGAGGCCACAACGGGCAGGCCGCAAGCCATATACTGGATCAGCTTGTAACCGCACTTGCCTCGCGTCCATGGATTGTCCAGCAACGGCATAATGCCGACCGAGAAACTCTGGATTGCGTCCACCTCAGAAGATTCTGACCAGTCCATGACGTCAGCCGCAACTCTCGGTAAGGCCAATTCACCGGCACCCACCAATCGCAAGGAAGTTCTCTCCCAACTTGTAGCTTCCCGCAATACGTCGTGGAGAAGCATCAGGTAATCCGAGGTCGTCTGAGACCCGATCCAACCAATGACAAAATCGTTGCTTCGTTTGGATTTTGAGGCGGGATAGCGATTTAGATCGACTACCGTTGGCAAGATCTCAACACGGGCCGAGCCTGCGTGGCGGGCACGATCGGCCAGATACGCGTTTCCCGCGACAACGAGCGCGGCATGCTTCATCACGCGATCGATCTTTCGGCCTAGGACCCAGCGAACCGGAGCAGCCCGATGCAGATCGTAGCGATGAAAGGCGGCGTCGTCGTAATCGACAACATAAGGAATGTGCTTCCAGGACAACCAAAGCTCGGCCCAGTTCGGGAGCCAGGGAAATACTTCCGCTTCTAGCCAAATCAAGTCGAACCGGCGGGAGCTGGCAAAACTGCGTACTCGCCTCACGTAGGAGCCAACGATAGAGATCCAGTCCGTCGAGTTCCCGGAGTTTAGGCTGCGAATGTAACTATCATCCATCAGAGCCGCCGTTTCGACATGAATCCGTTGCGATTCGAGAAAGGGCAAATACTGGTAGAAGCGCATTCGGCTGCTGGCGCCGAGCCGCCCGTACCGACTAAGGAGGAGGCAATTCATCAGTTGAGACTCAGGTCTCTCTCGAAAAGGCGTGTTCGTCGAGAGCACTCCGCTTCTAGCGGTTTTCTGTGGTCGAAGCATTGCCACCCAGGAAGCGGTTTCCCGGGTGAGCCGAGGTACGAAAAACTGAGTTGATTCACGATGGTTCTGGCTGTGCTGACGGGCCGTAGCGCCGCATCTCGAACCGGATTTCGTAACAGGGGAGAAGATAACAGAAATTTTCCTCGTACAGTTCGCGGGTCCAGCGGTTCAAGTTGAACACAGCCTGGAGAACCTGCTTGAACGCGTAACGAACATAGAATGGAGGCGGTGACTTGAAGATCAGTTCGGCCAGTGATAGTTCGAAGCAGATCTCACGTCCATAAGTCGGAACTTTGCGTCGGTGGATGTTGTCAGACACCAGATAAGAAAAGCTGTAGAGCCCGAAGAAGCCACGGTGGGAATAGTCGGAGTAGAAATAGGGATTCGAAAAATGAGGGACCACCACCCTGAGAGTGCCACCGGGCCGGATGACGCGGGCGAGCAGATCCATCAGCCTTGGAAGGTCGGTGACATGCTCGAAGAGGTGATACGAATAGACCGCTTCGGCAGATGCCACGGGTATACGCTCCAGGACTTCATAGACGTCACCCACAATGTCGACGCACTCATGGTCCAGCGCATCGATGCCGATCGCCTCCGGATGTCGCTTGCGACTGCCACAACCAAGCTCCAGTGTTGCGCCTTGCAGCCGAGCCAGGCAAGCTCGTTTGTCTAGGATCGCCATCGCAACCTTTTCGTGCACAGACAAACGAACAATGCTGAGTATCCTTGGACCGTCTCGACCAACTTCGAAAGTGACAATGAACCCAGTGCGGCGACAAGACGTGCAACCAGCTCAATGGTTAGTGTCAAGAGGGCAAGAGCAAAAGCATCGAGAAGAGAGTAGTGCTTGAATCCATAGAGCAGACGGCTGCGCAACGAATAGAACAAGCGTGCTGCTTTTGCCTGCTGTGAACTTCCACCACCTTTGTGGTAAACCGTCGTGCCAGCCAAATAGTAGGATCGAAACCCCGCATCGCGGGCCCGCAGAGAGAAGTCGACCTCTTCGAAGTACACAAAAAAGCGAGGGTCAAATCCATTCAGCGTCTCAAACAAGGTGCGGCGCACCAGAAAGAAGGCACCAATGATCTGATCCACGCCTCGATTTTCCAAGCACTCTGACTCAGGCATCAAATGGGGCAGGAACCACTGGGGAAATATCCGGTTTAACCCAGTCATCTGGCCAAAGAAGATGTTCAGCGTCGGGAAGCGGGCGCAGCTTGTTGAGAAGGCGCCTGAATCATCCACGTGTCGCACTCCGCAAATTCCAACGTTGCCATTCTCTGCTTGCTCGAGAAAGTCCAGAGGGTGCCACAGTGAGCCTGGAAACACGCGTGTGTCCGGGTTCAGAAACAGCAGGTAGTCCGCTTGCGTACCCGCGGCGCCTTGGTTGCAAGCGGCAGCAAAGCCTCGATTGGTATCATTGTAAAAAACTGAGATAGGTTGGTCTGAAAGGTCTCCCAAGCGTTCAGTTGAGCCATCGACCGAGTGGTTGTCGACGACAACCACTCGGCCGAGACGAAAGCGCTCCCCTCGAGCCTGGGTGATCGATCTCAAGCAATCGCGTATCAGAGTGCCGGTGTTCCAGTTGACGATGATGATGTCCAGAATTGGCTGTCTGCTCATTTCCGCGAAAGGAAAAGGTCCTTGCCCAGACTGATGCTTCCATTGGAATGACGGAAGTAGCGCAATGTCCAGAGTTCCCGGAGAGCCAAGGGCAATCGCCTTAGTCGTTGTACGGGCATACGGGCTCTGGCCTCGAAGTGGAGAATCCTTGAGTCCAAAAGGGAGAGGTCGTGCGATCGTTTCAGTTTGGAGCAGCCTGTCAAACGCTGTCGGAGCAGTTTCAATTGGTTCACGTAGTCTTCGTAGAACGCCGTGTTGTCCCGAACCGCGGCCCTCAGGAACTCTGGCAGCGCCGGCTTTCGCCCTCCTACTTGGTTCTGCGCATGCTGGCGGTATTGAATCAGTGGCTCTTCAACAATGGAGATGTCGGAAATAGCAGCTGTTACTGCAGCGATCCAGGCGTCGTGCATCCAGCATGTAGGAATGGGGATGACCCAGTCCTTTAGCCAGGACCGGAATGCCAATGTGGCGCCTGTGACCGCATTCTGATCCAGAAGAGTCTGAAAAGCACTGCCGGCAACGAGATGACGCCGCCTCGCCTTTGTGAATCCATATCGATCCCAAAGCTTGTACCCCAAGGGAATTAGCTGTTCATCAGTGACCTCTGCGTCGCTGAACACAGCACCCACGGAAGGGGACTCGTGGAGAACTGCCGCCAGTTGCGCCAACTTATCCTTCTGCCAAATGTCATCCTGGTCGCTCAGAGCGATAACATCGCCGCGACAGCGGGAAATGGCCAGCTCAAAATTCTTGGTTGAACCCAGGTTAGTTGGATTCACATCCAACTGCACAGGAAATGGTGCTTGCCGAGCGAAGGTTTTGATGATTGAAACGGTGCAGTCGCTCGACCGGTCGTCGCAAATGACCAGTTCGTCCGGCAGGCGAGACTGCAAACCGATGCTTTGCAACTGTTCGGCCAAAAAGCGCGAGCCGTTGTAAGTACACAAAGCGACGGAAAGCGACAGTTGTGCCATGCTCAAGAGGCCCTGAAAAAACTCCGAACTTTTCGACTTGCTCTGAAAACTAGACTATTCTGAAGATATCCACGCGCAGCAGCTCGCAAGAAAGCGGAAGGACGAAGCCAGGGGCTCGACTGCTGAAGCGGACCTGTACTGAATGGCGGAACAAAGCCTTGATCCATTTGACGCGCCTTGCGGGGAAGAACGAAGCTGTCTTCAATCTTGTGCTCAACTTGGTAGAGCAGCGATGGGCGCACGAATCCGCGGTGAACGTGATCTGCAATTTCGCTTTCTGAGAGGAACTTGCGATCAATGGCTTCAAACAGGTCCCGCATCCAGAGGTAGCCAAGCGGATTATTGCAGGACAGCCAGGGCTGGGTATTCATATCGGTGTAGTGCAACAAGCAGGTTTGCTCTGGATGGTAACGCTCCAGAGAATTCCAGGCAGGATCCAAGGTAGCTTGAATCTTCAACGCCACAGCCATGTCAGACATCAGGCTTTCGTAAGTGAGTCTACCTTGATTTAGAGACTGCACGATTTCTTCAATGTCCCAGCGAAGGCAAGCGCAGTTCAAAACCATAACACTGAACTGAGGCTTCCTTCCGGTGGAGCCAGGTTCTTGTACGGCAAGCAGGTCAGCCTCTTCCAAAGAGACATTCCAAAGCCTGCGAATATCCTGAAAGACTTGCATGTCCGAATCCAAATAGATGGCTTTCCCCTGATATCCAGTGAGCGAAGGGATGAGAAATCGCTGGAACGAAAATGGGGTACGGGGACGATTCTCGGGTTTTACCGGAGTGGGGATCTCGATGCCTGACAAGTGGAGCGGACTGACTTGAACCGTCAGACTGGCGTGCTTCCGAATCGAGTATTCCAGAACCTTAACCGCGAGCATTTGGGCTTCTGTGGCTGCCACATAGACTCGCACTGGGGACTGCACGTCCAATGGCGCGTAGTCGAGATTTGTGTTCATGAGGATCTTTGCGATTTCGCCAAACTGAACATCGAAGGTCGACCTTTGATTCGAGAGCAACGTCTTGCCGGCGAGGTCGTGAAACTGCGGGCTATAGTTGTTACCCCCATCGACGCCCAAAGAGCGCACCTGCCTGACGCCGGCTGATACCAGCAGGTTAAGAACGGCTTCGCTGCTGAAAAAACGAACCGAAATTATCGGCGAATCCCCATGCGTTTCGGGGGCCAGGCTGTGGTTGTACCACAAAAGCCTTCCCTGAGAGTTCAGGCGTTCCAGAATGGAATTCCGTTGCGTCAGGCTCTCCAAATTCTCCGTTCCAGGACGATTCTTGAAATGAGGGAACCAGGGCATCACCAGCACGCGGGCGTTGCGATCGATGATCTCCCCACAAGCCTCCACGACGTCGTAGTCGATCATGTGTGCGACGGCCACAGGCTGTTCACGAACGGCATGATTAAGAGAAAGGAGATGAAAGCCCTTCAGATCAAACTGATCGCGTTTCGCAAAGCTCGGCCCTTTACCCAAAATCAACCAGGGCTTGTTCCGATCGATGCCTGCGGCTTCAAACCATTGGAGGAAACTTTGCATGAGAGAGGCACTTGGCAACTTGGGTGAACCGCGCGTCTTGATCGATCACGGTTGAAACCTTTTGGCGATCAACAACAGTCTCGGGCCGTTACGCTCTTCACGGGTTTCAATCACTTCAACCTGTTCAAAACCTGTCTGACGGAGCAAGGCGACAATGTCGTCCTGTCTGAGCCATTTGGCATGTTCGTGCATTCCCGAGAAAGGATCCTTCAAGCCGTGCTCAGTATACTCTCTGTATCGGTACGACCTCTGTTCCACTTCGTAGGTTTGATCCGCTTGTTCATCCCGGCAATAGTGCGTGTCGAGCATCAGCCCCAACCTGACATACTGGCCTATTCGAAGGAGATGCCTCACGGGGTCTTTCAAATGATAGAGAACGCCCACGTGATGGAGAATGTCTGAAGAAAGCCACTTGATCGGTAGGGGTTCCCATTCGACGTCGCACTTGAATACGCGTGGCGCAAACCCGAAAAACGCACACCGCACGATCGTCTTAACGATATTCTCGATGCGTGCGTCTATGGCCGTCACCTGCCGGGAGAGTTGTGCCAAACCGATTGTGTGAATACCCTCAAAGCATCCGATTTCCAAGACATGCTTGTCGGACAGATCGAAGTGATTGTTCAGCATTACAATCCGGGGGTCTGGAATCACCTGGGGTTCGGTGCGCTTGCCTTGCCAAGCCGCACTGCCGAAACGCCGCCCCTGGCCGTCCGCGGTGAAACACTGCCAATCGAGCAGTTCGTTGAGTCTGGAGAGATCCTCATCACTCAGCATATCAACCCATTCTGCGGCGACTCGATTGGAGGTATAGCCGCCTTGAGGCAGCTTAGATCGAAACTGTGTGCGTTCATATTCTCGTCTTAATTGGCGCAGGGCGTGGCGGATGCTCTGTAACATTCCGGGGGTGGCGTCAATTGAGCTTAAGAGAAAGATAGAGGTCGCGCAGCCTGCTGGCTTGTTTGACCACGTCGAATTCCAGATCAACATGTGAGCGCCCAGCCTTGCTCATTTCTTCCCATTCGGTCGGGTGGCCGACGAACCAACGCAGCTGTTCTAGCAGGCCCTCAATGTCCCTCTCAGGCGCCAACAGTCCGGTCTTGCCATGCAGGATGACCGACGGAATGTCGCAATGAGTGGTGCTTACGATCGGCATGCCCGTGGCAGCCATCTCTATGAGCGTGACGGGTGCGCCTCCTTCAGTGTCTCCATCCTTAGCCGTTAAGCTGGGAGAGATGAAGATATGGTGTTTGTAGCTTTCTTCGAAGAGAACCCAGTGAGGTTGATACCCCAGCATCCGAGTCTTGGAAAGTAAATCATGCTCTTTCAGCTTGGCGAGAATGCGAGCCTTCTCGGGTTGGCTTCTCTGGTCGGAATCCGCATCGCCAATAATGGTTATCTCAATGTGGGGCTGATCTTTAGACAGACGCCCCACGGCCTCAAGGGCGTCCGGGAATCCCTTCTTCTCGCGGAAAGATCCAGCCAGCAGAACTCGCAACGGTCCACCCTGCCAGCTCCTGGATTGAAATCGGATCCTGCCCACCTCGACGCCCAGGTGGTGCACACGCACTCTGTTTGAAGGGCACCCCAACTGAACCAGGCAGTTTGCCATATGAGGGCCCTCACACAGCAGGAGATCGACATTTGCGAACAACCTGCGATATTGGCGGCGCCAATATTCGTGTTGAGGGAGGAAATTGACATCCTTGCCGTAAAAGGTGACAACGTGACCAACTCCAAGCCGGCGGGCTGCGATCGCATCCCGGCAAGCCCAGTCCCCCCAGTGAGAATGCAAAATGCCTGCTCCGCAGGTGCGGCCAAGGCGTACCAAATGATTGAGGTAAGGTCGATCCAAAAGGAATCCGAGGTGTAGCCTTCCGTAAAGACGCCTTTGCCATTCAGCCGGTCTTGATCCTTGCGGCAAACAATGAAGGTTTTTGACGGGAAACTCATTGACGTTTTCGACGGAGTCACAAGCGACGTGGTTGGAAACGTCATCTGGCAGATATCGAAGCTGGTTATGAAGCCAGGTCGCTGTTCGCGGCAACCAGCGAGGAAGACTGTGTAACACGCAAATCGTGTCCTGGGTGGCCATCAAGCAGCGGTGCGTTTAGGAAGAATCAACTGGGCCAGCTCTGTAAGTTGCCTTTTTTCCATAAGCCAAACCAATCCCACGTAGACGAAGCCTCCGATGGTGACACACAGGGGCAACGAGACAGCCTTAGGCAGCTCGTGCAGTATTGCCCTGGCTGCGAACGCAATGGCGGCCATCGTCAAGCTCATCCACAAGGCGGGCCACATTGCTAAGAGATACTCGCGAAGCGACGGGCCAATCAAAGTGCGAACCAAGAAAGGGTAGTTGAGAAAGACGTACAAGCTCTGCAGCAGAGCAAACGCGATTGCTACTCCAGTGACACCGCCCATCAAGACGCCGGCCAATAGGCCAGGCACTTGAATAGCTGCGACGATGAGACTCCACTTCAACCCCAGGTCTGTTCTGCCACGCGCGAGCAACAGCGGACCGATGGTGCCTGAAACAGCCCGTCCCATTCCGACTACCGAGAGAATCTGCAGCAGAAGAACGGCAGGTTGCCAGGCAGGTCCAAACAGGAGGGGTATCGCGAGCGGCGCAACGACGACTATCCCGAACAGCAGAGGGAAATTGACGAGAGCAGTCAGTTCTTGCATCCTTAGGTACCCTTTTCTGAGCCTCGTTAGGTCGTCCTGAATTCTTGCAAAGGTGGGGAACAAGACTCTCGAAACGACTGCATTGACCCTGGTTGAGGGCAGATTCGCGATGTTGTACGCGAGAGTATAGTGCCCCAGGGGCTGCGCCCCAAGAAACGATCCAATCAGAAAGAAGTCCACATTAGCAGCAACGTAATTTGCAACTCTTTGGCCCAGCAAACGAAAACCAAACGACATTGCCATGCTGTCAATGGCGGTTCGAGTTGGGGAACGAGGTTTCCAGAGCGTTCTGCCAGCCCACGCCAGACCAGCCGTTCTCACGCCAAGATTGGCGTATGCCCCACCAAGAAATGAAACCGCCCCGAAACCGAGGGTAGCTAAAACAATCGCGAACAGAATGCCGAACGCGGTAGAACCAATCTCGAGTCGCGCCAACAGCGCAAACCGAAGATCTCTCTCCAGCAATCCTTGAAAGGGTTGACCAAGGCTGTTCAGAACGAGAATCGGAGCTGCCAGCGGCAACAATAGCCTGATTTCCCGTTCGCCGTAGTACTGAGCGACGGAGGGAGTTGCAATCCAGACGAGGCAGCAAAGCGCAGAGGCAAGACCCAGGTTAATCCAGAAGATGCCGGAAAGCGTGTCTCGCAGCTCCTCTTGCTTGTGTATGATGAAACTGCTGATCCCCGCATCCCCAAACAAACTGCACAAACCGAGAATGACGTTAATCATCCCCATCAGACCGAAGTCTGAAGGTGTCAACAATCGGGTCAATACCAGGAGTTGCGTAAACGTGAGCAGCGAAACGACAGTATGCGAGGTGGCTGTTGACTTCACTGCTTCGATCGACTGCTGCTTGAGCGTCATGCGAACCTATTTCTCACGCTAAGGTTTTCTGGCCACCACAGTGTACATCCATGTCCACTCTTCGGCCCGATCGAGCTTGTCGAGAACGAAGGCCATCCCCTGGAAGGTAATGCCCACCGCCGGCAAGAGGCGCAGGCGGCGCACCAAGCCAGTCTCGAATCTTCCCAGGTAGTACGCAAACATAGTTGCTGCGGTGGTCCAGAAACCCGCCATCGCGGTGATTTCGAGCACTTCAAAGTTAGCTTTCTCGAACAGATGCTTGAGTCCATATTTTGAGAACCGGAAATAATCCCAAGGTTCAGCGTGCAGGTGCCAGATAAAGGGCACCGTATAGACGGCGATGCCGCCTGCTTTGAGAATTCGATGACATTCGCTCAAAGCGGCTTGGGGTTCGGCCAGGTGCTCCAAGGCCGCGTTTGAAATGGCGGAATCGAACGACGCGTCGGGAACGGGAATCTCATAGGCGGTTCCCACAAGGTCAACCTTAGCCAGTTGATTGAAAGGATCGACACGATCAAGTCCGACATGCTCTGTTACGTAAGGCGCCAACAGGGTCTTGTATGGCTTGGTGCCGCAACCAATGTCGATCAGCCGGCCGCGAAGATAAGACCGCGCGCACCGCTCCATCTCCTGATCCATCACGCGATAAATGAGCAGGGTCTTCCAAGTCTTTGCCATTCTAGCCCTTGGATCTCAGAAGGTTTCGAAGGCTGTCGGCAAGAGACCTGGGGCACTGGAACGAAAGCCGAATCTTGCCATCTTTGTGAGCAACAAAGTACCCTCGCTCATCCTTGAGAACCCCTCCGGGTTTGGCTTGGACAGCACACTTCTCGTAGCCATCAATCTTCCAAACCACGGCGCCCTTACCCAACCGAGGGTATTCTACTGGATCGTGCCAGGGATATGTTCCCCGCATGAAATGCCAGACTCTCTCAATCGGCCAGGTCTGCCAGTCAATAAACCTCTCGTCGCGCTCAACAATGCGGGCTTTATTGAACTGATGTGTCGGTTGGGGCTCGGCTTTGATGGTTCCGTTCGCGATCTCTTGCAGTGCCTCGACAAACAGCCCGGCTCCCACGGTTCCAATGATCCTGATCGCTTCTGTGACATCAGTACCCATCTGGATTAGAACCGGCCGTTGCTTCAGAATGGGCCCAGTGTCCTGGCCCTCGTCGATCTGATGGATGGTGGCTCCCCACTCATTTCCAAAGTCGTGGTACTGCCAAAACCAGGGGAACGGTCCATGGTATTTCGGCAAGAGTGATGGGTGCAGATTGATGGCACCGTGTCGGGGAATCTGCAGCACTGGTTTGCTGAGGAGCTGGCTAAGCGAGGCAACGCAAAGAATGTCTGGCGAAAGAGGCCGAAGAAAAGCAGGGAACTCTTGCGTCGTGTTCCGAGCCAACCAAAAATGAGGCACGCGCATGTCCTGCGCCAAGCGCCTCATTCCCTGCGGCTTTGCCAACCCTAAGAGATCCCGCCAGCTTCTGGCTGGCGGCAAGCCTCTCTGATTTGAACCTCTGGGACCCGATTCAACGATCCCTGCTATCTCATGGTGGGTTTGAATGGCATTTAGCGACAGCAATGAGAACTCATGGTTCTTGCCGATGAAAACAACTCTCATTTGAAAGGACCATATGCTCCAACGCCACTCCCCCCCAAAATCGTTCTCAAGGCCTGTATGACGTCCTCCATGTCAGCCTCCGTCAAGCGAGCCGACAAAGGCAAACTCACAGTCATGTGGCCGATTCGTTGAGCTTCAGGAAAATCCTCAGGTTTCCAACCGAAGCGCTGCCGATAGTAGGGATGTTCCGGAATACTGAGGTAGTGAACTCCCACGCCGACGTTGTGAGCTGTCATCGCGTCGAGAAAGGCGTCCCGGCTGATTCCGGTTTTATCTTCATCAATCAGAATTGTATACAAGTGGTGGGCGTGGCGAGTGTCAACAGCTGGCGCGGAGGGTAGCGTCACCGGAAGCCCCGCCAGCTTGTGATCGTAGTAGTCCCAGATTTCCTGGCGACGGCGCCAGTAAGAGTCAACCCGCTCGAGTTGATGCATGCCGATGGCTGCCTGCAAATCCATCATGTTGTATTTGAAGCCACATTCAACAACCTGATAGTGCTTATAGCCCTCATCCCCAAATCGCTTCCAGGCGTCTTTACTCATGCCGTGCAGGCCTAGTACCTTGACGCGCGCGATATCCTCCTCACGCTTTGCCAGCACCATCCCGCCTTCGCCAGTGACGATATTCTTGGTGACATAGAAACTGAAACAGCCGAAATCGCCGAATGTGCCTGCCTTCTGCTCATGGTATTCGGTCTCGATGGCATGTGCGCAATCCTCGATGACTTTCAGGCCATGATGCCGCGCGATGTCCATGAGCTCATCCATCTCACACGGACGTCCTGCAAAATGAACAGGCAACAACGCTTTAGTTCTCGACGTTATCCTTTTTTCAACCTCTTGCGGGTCGATATTCATCGTTTCCGGATCAACGTCGGCCAGAACCGGCGTGGCGCCGGCATGTATGATGGCGTTTACCGTGGCGCAAAACGTCAGTGCTGTTGTGATCACCTCATCTCCCGGTCCCACTCCCGAGGCCAAAAGACTCAAGTGCAAGGCTGCTGTGCACGAGTTCACCGCCGCTGCCAGGTGGGCACCCTTATAGGTGGCGAACCTCTTCTCAAAATCGGCAACTTTCGGACCGGTCCCCAACCAGCCGCTCTTCATGGTGGCAACCACTTCCTGAATCTCGGCGTCTTCAATTGCAGGCGCGCCGAAGACCAGAAAATGGTCTTTGGACCGAACAGGTGTCTTGGATCGGAAGGTCATGTTGAAGAACGCTAGATCATGCACGATGGCTCATGTGACTGGGAGCCGCAGATTGCGCTTGCCGCTTAGAACTCGCGAGTGGACACCCTTTGCCGTTTCTACTTAGAATGGCTGTGTAGCTACGACTTGAAGGACCGCAACCCCATACAGGAGATTGAATATGCGATTCTGCAACCTCTGCAAGCTTCATTTCACCCTCACTGCGCTCCTCTTGGGTGTCATGGTTGCCGGAACTTCCGCAGAACCAGTCGACAGAGATCTTGACGCATCGGTTGAAGGGCTGCAAAAGAAATACTCCCAAGTTCGCGACCTCAAGATGGAATTCATCCAGAGCTCCAAAAGTCCGCGTCGCGCAGCCAAGACCGCAACCGGCACGCTGGTACTCAAACGACCTAGAATGATGCGTTGGGAGTACAAGACGCCCATTGAGCAGCTGTATGTTTCCAATGGCAAAACGGTTTTCTTCTACCTTCCGCAGGAGAAGCAGGTGCAAAAGACGAAGGTCAAGGAGAGTTATGACCAGCGCATTCCGTTTCTGTTTCTTCTGGGAGGGAATCTGAAACGTGGCTTCTCAAGAGTCGAGTGGGCGTCTCAAGAGAAGCCTTTCTTTCAGGGTAACCGAGTAATCCTTGCCTATCCGAAGAAAGGTATCGACGAATTCGCAAGAATCCTTATGGAGTTTAGTCCGCAAACGTTTCAGTTGCAACGCGTCGCAGTCTTTGACGTTGACGGGACCACCAACGAATTTGTGTTTACCAACATCCAACAAGACCTGGGGATGACTGCCGGGATCTTCGAGTTCAAAGCTCCTCCTGGCACCGAGGTGATTGGGAGTGGTGAAGCTCAATAGTTCGAAGCCGGACGGTCTTGTCAATTTAAGGCAAAGATGACTCTCCTGAAAGAATTTAGATTGGCCGATGAGTGCAGTGAGAACCTGAAAACGGCTTCGATCGGGCCTCAATCTACTTTTGATCCTGATCTAGTCTCAACTCTTCTTTCAACTTCCAAGTATAAGGATACTGGAGGCTTGTTTAACCAACAGCGATGAACGAGTTTCGTGCTCGGTACGTTAACAGCAATGGCGAAATCGTAAGCGGCACTTTCAACTCTGCCTCGGAAGCCGATCTGCGACATAGGCTCTCGGAACAAGGCTGTTATGTCTACTCAGTCGACGAGAAGGGGAAGGGGCTTTCGTTGGGCTGGGGCTGGGGGTCGCACCGGAAAAAACTCAAATCCGCCGAATTCATCGTGTTCAACCAACAGTTTCTGGCCTTGATTCATGCCGGTCTTCCGATTCTCAAGTCTTTGGACCTGCTCACGCAACGGATGAAGAATCCCTACTTTCAACAGCTGCTTACTGACATCAGCGCTCGCGTCAAATCGGGAGCTCTGCTTTCGGAAGCTTTCGAGGCACAGGGAGTGTTCGCGAAGGTCTACACCGCGTCGCTCTATGCTGGAGAGAAAAGTGGCAATTTGGAAGAAGTCATCCGCCGCTATATCGAGTATCAGCGGATCATCGATGCCACACGGAGCAAAGTGAAATCGGCAATCACCTATCCGATTATCCTTACCGTGCTCCTGGTGGTCTTGGTGACTTACCTGATGGCGGTGGTTGTTCCTCAGTTTGCGACCTTCTACGAAGGACTGAACGCGCAATTGCCACAGGTTACATTGACGCTGATTGCCATTTCCCGCAGCATTCGCGAGCATCTCGTGACCGCAGTATTGCTCACTCTAGGCAGCATTGTCGGTTTGCGGATTTGGAGTCGAAGCGAGAAAGGCGGGTTTGCCATCGATGGAATCAAGCTGCGGTTGCCGATCATTGGCGACCTTTGGAACAAGTTCGCGTTTTCGCAACTGAGCCGCACGCTCTCCACGCTGCTCTCAGGAGGAATCCCCCTGGTGAATGCGCTAGAGATTGTGGCTGACTCGACAGGTAACCAACTGGTGACTCGTGCCGTCAGAAACGCCGTCACGTCAATCCGGGAAGGACAGTCGCTGTCAAAGAGCTTCGAGTCGAGTGCGGTTGTGCCTGAACTGGCGACTGAGATGATCCAGGTGGGGGAATCGACGGGGTCGCTGAGTGAAATGTTAAGGCACGTGGCAGATTTTTACGATCAGGAAGTCAACACGAAGTTGAGTCAGGTGTTTACCTACATCGAGCCCATCTTACTGGTGATCCTGGCAACCATCGTCGCGTTCGTGCTGATTGCACTTTATTTGCCCATCTTCAATCTGAGCAGCATGGTGAAATAAGGTTACAGGGGACAGGTTACAGGGCACAGAAGATGGTGGGTGCTACGGCTCCAAAGAAAATCGAATCACACCGTGACTTGATTGTATGGCAAAAGTCGGTGGATTTGGTTGTACAGGTGTACCAGCTGACGGGGGCGTTTCCTCCAAGCGAGATCTATAGACTGGTTGCGCAGGCGACTCGTGCGGCTGCTTCTGTTCCTGCCAACATAGCCGAAGGACATGCTCGAAGCAGTCGAAGAGACTTTGCGAATTTTCTCGCGATTGCTAAAGGTTCCCTGATGGAAACTGAAACCTTTCTGATGATCGCGATTCGGCTTGGGTATTTACAGAACGGTGCCGCCGATCGGACTCTCGAGCTGATTACCGAGATCAGCAAGATGCTAACCGTGCTCCGACGGAAGCTGCTTTTGTAACAAAAGTCGTTTCCCTATTGCTGTAACCTGTAACCTGTTCGCTGTAACCTACACGTATGAACCAAAAGGCAATCAATCCGGCAGACGTTAAGGTTCAAAGGTCGGAGCAGAAGGTAAATCCTCAGGAAGAGGAGCAGCAGACGCGGCGGCTGGCGGAGCGTTACCGTTGCGAGTTCGTGGACTTGAAGAATTCGCCCATTGACCCGGAGTTGTTTCGAACCATCCCCGCTGAGTTGATGTTCCGCTACAACTTTGTGCCGCTGAAGGGCGTGAACGGTTCTTTGATGGTCGCGATAGCCGATCCCAGCGAACTCCTGCTCACCGACGAGTTGGGCATATTGCTGGGAAAGAAGCTCGTGGTCAAGGTAGCGACTCCTTCGCAGATTAGCGACATCTTGAAAAAGAGTGAGTCGTCACAGCGGGTGTTAGAGGAGGCAACGGAAGGGTTCACGCTGGATCTCATCAAGGAAGACGAGTCGGGCGACGAGACGATTTCGATCGAACGGCTCACCAGCGAAAACGAAAGCCCCATTATCCGGCTGGTCGATTCGACCATTTTCAATGCCCTGGAGCGCCGAGCCAGTGACATTCACATCGAAACGGAAGACAACGATGTGATGATCAAGTATCGCATCGATGGCGTGCTGCAGCAGGCTATGCAACCGATTGCGAAGGAGCACCACACCACGATCATTTCGCGCATCAAAGTCATGTCGGAACTCGACATCTCTGAACGCCGCGTCCCGCAGGACGGCCGCTTCCGCGTGCGCTACAAGGGCCGGTTGATTGACTTCCGGGTTTCCATCATGCCTTCGATTCACGGCGAGGACGCCGTGCTGCGTGTGCTGGACAAGGAGGCCATGAGCGAGAAGTTCAGCCAGCTGAGCTTGGATGTGGTGGGTTTTTCAGAGAACGACATCAAGAAGTTTCGCCGCTATATTCACGAGCCGTATGGCATGGTGCTGGTAACGGGGCCGACGGGCAGCGGTAAAACCACGACGCTGTATGCGGCCATCTCAGAGATCAAGAGTTCTGAAGACAAAATCATTACCATCGAAGATCCGGTGGAGTATCAGCTCAAAGGCATCACGCAGATTCCGGTGAACGAGAAGAAGGGGTTGACCTTTGCGCGTGGCTTGAGGTCCATCCTGAGGCACGACCCCGACAAGATCATGGTTGGGGAGATCCGCGATGCCGAAACGGCGCAGATTGCGATCCAGTCGGCGCTTACCGGTCACCTGGTGTTTACCACGGTTCACGCCAACAACGTGGTCGATGTCTTGGGGCGCTTCCTCAACATGGGCGTGGAACCCTACAACTTTGTTTCGGCGCTAAATTGCATTCTGGCGCAACGGCTCGTTCGCGTTATCTGCGAGCAGTGCAAGCATCCCGTTCAAGCGTCGGCTCAGCTGTTGGATGAATCTGGGTTGGACCCCAAGGTTTACTCTGACTTTGTCTTCTATGAAGGCGCTGGCTGTCTGGACTGCGGCGGAACGGGCTTCAGGGGTCGCACTGCGATTCATGAACTGCTGGACCTCTCAGATCGCATTCGCGAAATGATCCTGGAGCGCAAACCGGCTTCGGAAATCAAACGTGTTGCGCATGAAGAGGGAATGACCTTTCTTCGTGAATCAGCGCTGCAAAAGGCCTTTGCGGGAATTTCAACCTTGAAAGAGATTAACAAGGTGACTTTTATTGAGTAAGGAGAGGTTGGCGATCGTGTCATAGATCCATTTTGTCGTCGAATGATTCATTAGCTCGATCGTCTACTACGAATTCCGCATGATCCAGAAAACGCTGACATCCAGAATACAGAAATTCTTTGAGCCCAGTCTTCCGGCGGTCGCTTGCGAGATCAATCGCCGCTCGATTGCGATTGTGCGACTCGACTCCACAAACCCTGCTGTGGTAGATCGCTTTGCGGTGACTTCCGTGCCCGAAGGGCTGGTGTCTCCTTCCTTGATCCGGCCGAACATTGCGGACATGCCGGAGTTTGTAACAGTATTGAAATCTGCCTTTGCCAAAGCGGAGGTCAAGGCAACCAGGATATCCGTAGCGTTGCCTGATGCTTCTGGCAAAGTTAGCCTGCATCCTCTGGACACGTTGCCCGCCAATGAAAATGAGAAGCAGCAATTGTTGCGTTGGAAGTTGAAGAAAACAGTTCCCTTCAATATTGATGAAGCTCACGTCGCCGCGCTGGATCACAAGCTACCGAGCGGGAAGCACCTGGTGTTGACGGTCTGCATTCACAAGGAGGTACTGTCGCAGTACGAGGAGGCCTTCCAAAGGCTGGGAATTCATGCTGGTTACATTTGTCTTTCATCGTTTGCGACGTTCGAGTTGCTGGCAAGGCTTGAGCCAGACCTCGTCCAACGCTCTGTCTTATTGCTGCGTGTACGCCCTTCGGGGGTGTCGTCACTCATTGCTCAAGAGGGCCGGGTGGTGTTGTTCCGCCAGGCAGGTGTTGAAGAGGAAGCAACGGGCGCGCTGGACAGCGGCCTACCTGACCTTTTCGACGAAATCCACCCTTGCGTCACCTACTATCAGGACAAACTGAGTTCGCGGCCGCTGGACAAGATCTATGTTGCGTGCTCCCAAGATCCACCGGCTGCCGTGCTTTCTTCGCTGTCAGAGCGGTTCCGCAGCCCGGTTGTGAATCTCGATCCGCTGCGTTTCTTTCAATCGTCGAATGCGGCGGCGTTGCGCACCTTCAAGAATGCACTGATGCCGTCGCTTGGCCTGGCTGCTGGGAGATTCTAGATGATCAAGATTGACGCCAACCTCGCTTCCCGCCCGTTTGTTAATCACCGTAAGTTCTATATCACTGCGGGTGGGTTGTTGGTCCTGTTGTTTGGCCTGTCTTACTGGAATCTTGCGTCGTATCAATCGACACGGGCCCGCCGAGGCCAAGTGAATGACCGGCTCAATGGCGATCGCGCTCGCTTTGAGGCACTTGGACGAGAGCAAGCGAAGGTCCTGGGGAGACTCCAGACGCCCGAGACCGCCGAGTTCCTGGACACGTTAGAGCATGTTAATCAGCTCATTCGACGGCGCACCTTCTCGTGGACCCAGCTGCTCAATGATCTTGAGCGGTTGACCCCCGCCAATTTGCAGATTGTGACGATAAAGCCGCAGATCGCGGGTAAGGGAATTATCATCGAAATCGTCGCTAACGGCCGTTCCAGCCGCGACAATGTGCAGTTCGTGTCTAATTTGGAGTCGTCCGGAAAGTTTTTCGATGTCAGCCCTCTGCACGAGGAAATCTCAAAGAATCCGGCCTTCGTGGGTCGTGAGATCGCGGTCCAGGTCAGGTACAAAGGGCAGTCATGAGGCGACAGAAGTCGCGAAACTAGACAGCAGCCAATGAACGCAAGACATCAAACCATCGTTTACATCATCCTGTCATCGCTGATTCTCTTGAACCTGCCCTTGTATCTGGTCTTCGTGCGTCCGGAGATTGAGGCAGATGCCGGAGAAACAGCGCGCATCGACCAGATGCGATCTCAGCTGACTAGACGCGTCAACACGCTCAACGCGCTAAAGGATATCGAGAAAAAACTGCAGGAATCACTCCACAAGTATCGACGTTTTTCGGCGGAGTACCTTTTCCCGCAGGAGAAGGGGGCTTCGGAACTGCTGAAGACTCTTGACGAGATTTGCGCCGAAGCGGGCTTGTTGCGGAACCGCGTGACGTACCGGCTGGACGCTGAACCCGCTTTCGGGATGCAGAGGCTGGCGATCACGCTGCCGATCGAAGGTAACTACTCAAACATTCGTGATTTCCTGAATGTCCTGGAGAGCGAGTCAAAGCTGATCATCGTCGATTCGATGGCGTTGGTGTCAGAACGTGAAGGGACCGATACCCTGCGGCTCGATGTGAGCCTTTCAACGCTCTTTGCAGCACAGCCATGACACTGAGCAAACAACAAAAGCAAGTACTCTTTCTTTCTGGGTTGCTCGCGGTCCTGGCGTTCAACCTTTTCCGGTGGTTTGCGGGCTCAGCTGGGTCCTCGAGTGCACTTCCGGCCGCGCTGCCCAACTTTCCACAAGAGCAGGCCCTCGATTTGAAGGACCTCTACCTGAAGAGAACCGCCCGGCGCACCACTCTCAAAAGGGAAACCTCGTTCCGTGATATTGATCCGTCTCTCCATTTGGAAAAGCTGGCAGACTTCGATCCAGGCAGCCCGTTGAATGCTCGAAACATGTTCTCAGTTGAGGGCGTGCAGGAAAGAGTTGTAACTGGAAGAAATCCGAAACCTGGAGCAAACAACTCTTCAGCCAGCCTTAGCCCGAACGGCCAGGCCACTCAGATATCACGTCCGGCACCGACCCCGACCGTGATTATCAACCTGAGGTTTTTTGGAACGAAGACCGCCGTGCGTCACAAGAGCCGGCAGGGGTTTTTTGCCGATGGAGATGAGGTCTATCTGGCTTCGGAAGGCGATCTGGTTGCAAATCGGTATCGCATTCTTCGCATCGGCGACAGTTCGGCTGAAGTCGAAGAGCTGAGTTCGAAGACGCGTCGGCAGATCACCCTCCAGTAGGGGGCAGGTGACCAATGACAGGGAACAGGGGACGAGCTGCAGGTTGCGGATTGAAGGCCTCTGAGGATCAGTCAAGGAAAGTCCGTGCAGCCCCGCAATCTTCCATCCTCCATCCTCCATCCTCGAGTGAAGCAGGCTATACGCTTGCGGTGGTCATGGTGTTTACCAGTGTGCTGTTGGTGACTCTGTCTGGGGCTGTCATCAATTGGCAGAAAGCCATGCAACGCGAGCGCGAGGAGGAGCTGATCTATCGTGGCAAACAATTCATGCGCGCCGTCGAGCTCTGGCAGCGCAAGTTTCCCGGAACCTATCCCACCACCATTGACGCGCTGCTGAGTACTAACAACAGCCGGTTTCTCCGCAAGAAGTGGAAAGACCCCATCACCAATTCTGACGAATGGCGCTTGCTCAAAATGAATCCTGACGGCTCGATTTCAGGTCTCACGGTCATCCCAGGGAGCAGCCCGCTGGGGCCGTCGAGCTTCGGTGGCTCTGGTTCAAGCGGTAGTGGGTCGGGTGCTGGGCGCACGACAGGAGGTACGCAGGGCGGCACGTCTTCTCCTACCGGAACAGGGCGAGCGCAGCAAGGATCGCCTGTCTCGAGAGCGGGGCAGTCTGCATTCAATCCGGTATTGGGAGGAATTGTCGGTATCGCCAGCAAGAGCGAGAAAGAATCGCTGAAATCTTATAATGGCCGCTCGAAGTACAACGAATGGGAATTCGTGTATATCCCTCGCGGGCCTCAACCCGGGGCTGGCCCGAATACTCCACAGGGAGGGCAACCTCAGCCTCAAGGCGGCGGCCCGACACCGGGCGGTAGAACCCCCCCTGGCTTTCCCCAACAGCCTCAACCCCAGACGCCGACAAGGTAGTCAAGACTGCCCAAACCAAGGCGGAAAGCTCCTAAAACCCCTGCGTCAATTCCAAATCCTGTTCCAGCCGAAGGCGCGGGCGAATCTTCAACTTCTGGAGCGCGCCATGATAAGCAGCCACAGCTTCCTTAGCATCGATGTGTCGATCCGCAACCAATCGCAGGAACTTAATGAAAGTGAGCTGATGTTCAGCGCGGCTAATCTTACGTCCAAACAGAGCCGCTTTCGCTCCGTGGTTCCGAGCTTCTGCCAAGAGGTGAAAGGCATCATGGGTGGTTCCTGCCGCGCCTCCAAGGATGCCTGGCACCAGGTGCGGGTCGTACGATGCCAGTTCCTCCATGCATTTCGGTCCGTGATAGGGGATTTTCAGAAACAGGGGACGTCCAGACCGTGGAACCCCTGCAAGCAAGCGGACGATCTGGTCATTGATGAAGTCGCCGACGCTTTCGGACCCGATGGCACCTTGGACATTTGGATTGAAGACCTCGAGAAAATGACGAAAGCCCTTCTGTTCGGCTTCAATTCTAAAATTCCGATAGGCCTCGAGCGTCCGAAGGTCAGCTTCCGGATGGTTGTTGAACGTGACAGAATACAACCCCAGGTTACATCCGCGCAGGCGATCCTCATCGCTGCAAGTGACGCGGCCACACTGAAGCTGTTCCAGCGTGGCGGATCGAAACGGCATTGAAGGCGCCAGCGGATAGCAACCTCCGCGTGCCAGGTGAATATCTGTGGTGTCGTTAGCGCGGACAGCCACCGTCACAGGCGAGTTGTCGAACAACCGTTCCCCCATTCCCAATAGATCGTGGCTGCTGGCGGACATCAACAGGATGTCGACCAGCTCTTGCCGCGCGATCTCCCGCATCTGATCGCGATAGTTTGCAAGACTCCTGGGTTTGTCTCGCTCGCCGTCCCAAGCCGACCCGGGCCCCTGTAACCCCATCGCCATGTCGGCATCCTTCGCATCCGCGAGAATGAAATCAAGCGCACCCTGCGGGTCTGCATGAATTCGAGCAAGCTTTGCATCGAGACTCTTCTGCGTCATGATCGTTGGGGCGCCAAGGCCAGAGCTCTTCATGATGCCTCCGCAAGATGTTATCGAGCTACAAATGAAGGTGGTTCAAGAGGCGTTCCTTGCCAAAGGCTTGCTGGATTCGCTCTTGCAAGGAAATGACAGCTGTCTACATCTCAGCTTGATCCATCAGACCGTCATGCCCGCGAAAGCAGGCACCCGGTCACCGTGCTGCAATCGCACAGTTTCCAAACTGACCCGGCAGATTATGGGTTCGAAAGACTACCCAAGTGTTTGTGGTCACGATGCATGCTGAGTCCTTGCAGATGCCGATGGAGAGAGCCTCTGAAAGCCAGGTGAAATGGCCATGTTTCGTATGGCGGCCGTGAGTTGAGGTTCTGCGCAATCGAGACAACTCCGGCCGGCATCCTCAACCCTCGACTCTTCCTCCTGCATTATGACGTATGGCTTCACGGTTCCCCAGACGCCTTCCTGGCTTCCTCAAGTTCTTGATCGCTGATCTGTCGATACTGATGCATACGCGACAGAATTAGATCGAATCGGTACTCTACACGACGGCTCGGTCGTGACGGATTCATGCGTCGTGGGTTAGGAATCACCGCTGCAAGGAGGACTGCTTCGCGAACGCTCAAGTCTTTCGAGGGCTTGCCAAAATAGGCATGGGAAGCTGCTTCCGCTCCATAGATGCCGTCACCCCACTCGATGACGTTCAGATAGATCTCAAGAATCCGGCGTTTGCTCAGCTCTTCCTCCATGCGGCGCGCGATCAGAAACTCCCGGAGCTTTCGCAGCGGATTCCTAGAGGTTGAAAGGTAGAGATTCTTCGCCAACTGTTGCGTAATCGTGCTGCCGCCCCGCACGAAGCCCTTTTTCTCCCAGTTGCGTGCGAATGATTCCTTGATCTGGTCCAGGTCATAGCCTTCATGCTGATAGAAGGCATCGTCTTCGCCGATGAGAACCGCGCTCCTAAGTCTGGGCGATATTGCGCCATACCCAATCCACAGTTGAGAGCGCCGCGCCTTCTTGCCAGCGGACCGAGCTTCTTGCTCCCGCTGGCGCATCAGTGCCGTCATCTGAGGGTTTTCCTTCTTCAACGGGAAAACATCCGGGAGGTTCAGATATTCGTAAGCAACGAGGCAAACCAGCAAAACTCCCGAAGCCAGTAGAAACCTTTTCATGGACAAGCGAAGTCGTTGGCGGGAGATCACGGGAACGCCGAATGATGCTACGAGCCGGGACTCGCAACGCGCTCTTTCATGAGCCCTTTTCGTCCGATGTCACGACGGAAATGCATGTTGTGGAACCGAATTCGCTCTGCCGTCGCATAGGCCAATTCCATGGCGGTTGGCAGGGTGGGCGCCTTGGCCGTAACACCCAGTACTCTTCCGCCAGCCGTCACCAAACGGCCGTTGCACAGCTCTGTCCCGGCATGGAAGACCTTAACACCCTGCTTCTCGACGCCGTTCAGGCCTGAAATCTCACAGCCCCGCTCGTAATCCCCGGGATATCCGCCCGAGGCCAACACGACACAAACACTGCGTTGCGAATCCCATTCCAAGCGCACTTGGTCGAGGCGTTGTTCCAGCAGCGCATCGCAAATATCGAGAAGATCGCTTTCCAGGCGGAGCAAAACGGGTTGTGTTTCGGGATCTCCCATCCTGGCGTTGTACTCCAGAACACGAATGCCATCCCGCGTCATCATCAACCCAAAATAGAGAATGCCGCGATACGGCATGCCTTCAGCCGCCATGCCTGCCAGCGTAGGCAGGACGATACGCTCCATCAGTTCACGATGGGCCGAGAGAGACAGAATCCAATCAGCCGAATATGCGCCCATGCCTCCAGTGTTGGGCCCCTGGTCGTTGTCGAAAACCGTCTTGTGATCCTGCGAGGGCACCATGGGTAACGCATGGACGCCGTCGGAAAACACCAGGAAAGAGACTTCTTCGCCGGTGAGAAACTGCTCCAGAAGAATTGTCCTGCCAGCCTCCCCCAGGATTCGGGCTTCGAGAATCTGTCGGATCGCCGCTTCGGCTGCTTCAAGGTTCTGAGCGATGATCACGCCTTTGCCCGCCGCCAACCCGTCGGCTTTGATCACCAGTGGGAATCCGAAGCGGCCGCTGCGCGCGGCTTTCAGAGCTTCTTCGAGCGAGTCGGTTTGAAAGGACGCACTGGTGGGAATGCCATGCCGTTGCATAAAGGCCTTTGCAAAGGCCTTGCTGCCTTCCAATTGTGCAGCTGCAGCGGACGGCCCAATCACTCGCAGCCCCAGTGCTTCAAACTGGTCCACAATTCCCAGCGTCAACGGCAGTTCTGGGCCGATGATCGTCAAGTCGATGGCTTCCTGCTTTGCAAAAGCGGCAAGCTCGGCGATTTGATGAATCCCAATGGGAACGTTGATGGCTTCCTGGGCCGTTCCACCGTTTCCGGGAGCACAATAGACCTGTGGCGCTCGTTTGGATCGGCGAATCGCCCAAACTAATGCGTGTTCCCGGCCTCCTGAGCCGACGACGAGGACTTTCATGAGGTTGAGAAATCGATGCGTTTGGGACGCAGTAATACCATCAGTGCAAAAGCTAAGACGATCAGGTTCATAAATTGGGACCGTGAACCTCCAAGGAACAGACCCAGTAGGCCAAGCAGACCAATGCCCTCACACAAAACATAAGTGACCAGATGACCTGAGCGAAAAGAGGCCAGGCATTGCTTGCTGTCTGCAAGAGCCATCCCCGAAGACAACGGACGGACCATACGCTTGTTCACCAGGTAAGCAGCTACGATCAGACCGGTGCCAAGAAAGTAGAAAATCCGCACCCACTGGGCAGACGACGCCGTGGCGTTTTGTATTCTCCCGGAACCCAGGACCAGACCGATCACAAGGTAGCCCACCAAAGAGGCAAGCATGGCGAAGTAGAGCACCTGAACAGCCCGGAACTGTTGATCGACCTCGGCCTTGGTTGCAGCGTCCAACAAGCCTGTCTCTCCTAGGATATCCCCTCTCGGGAGGGATGGCGGCCGAAGGCAGCCAGTGTGCGTCCCCGTTCGCGACTTCACATCCCGAAGCAGGGCCTGACTTCCCTCTCCCCTTCCAAGAGAAAAGCTGTGAAACAATTCGCTGATCGAATAAACGTAATCCGGTAGGACGCGCTGCTGCGCGTCCGCGACCGTAAACCCAGCACAGACGCGTCCGCCTCCCTACCATTAATTTTTTTCACAGCTTCAGGGGGGTCCGCTTCGATTTTCTAAGTTACATCACACCGCGCACCTCAGCGGGGTGGCCGCCGCTTCCACTTGCTTGCTGCGCCTTGCGTGCTCCAATCCGAGCGGCACGCGTAACGCAGGGCTGGAGTTTGGCCGGTCGCCCAGACTTCGACCGCCGCGGTTACTGATGGATGGGAAGCACTTCGTTCAGGGAGCCAGAGCGATAGCCTTCAAGATCGATGGTTACATACTTGAATCCGAGGACCTTGAACCGGGCGACCAGGATGGTTGCCATGGTTACATTCAGCGCCTTGGGGAGTTCCTCGGGCGAGAATTCAAGGCGGACCAGTTCTTCGTGGAAGCGCACTCGAAAGATCCGAAACCCGAAGTCCCGCAAGATGCTCTCTCCCTTGTCCACGATCGAGAGTTTCTCCGCTGTGATGGCGGTTCCATACGGGAAGCGGGACGACAAGCAAGGCAGCGCAGGCTTGTCCCAGGTGGGCAGGCCGGCCTTGCGCGACAACTCGCGAATCTCTAACTTCGTCATCCGGGCTTCCAGCAAGGGACTGCGGACCTGGTGCTCCTTGGCAGCACTGCGACCGGGCCGGTAGTCGCCAAGATCGTCATGATTGGTGCCGTCGATGACGGCGTTGTAGTTTTTCGCTGCCGCCAGGGCTTCAAGCTTGGTGAACAGCTCGCTCTTGCAGAAATAACAGCGATTTGGAGCATTCTCCCGGTACGCCGGGTTGTCCAGTTCCTCCGACTCAATTTCCAGGTGGTTGAGTCCAAATTGTTCCACAAACAACGCGGTTTCTTTCTTTTGGAACTCTGGATAGGACGGACTGATTGCAGTGACACAGAGCGCATTGTTGCCGAGAACCCGGTTTGCCATGTAGGCGAGGTAGGCACTGTCAACGCCGCCGCTAAAGCCCACAACGACGCTTTGAAGCTCGCGCAGGATCTCTGCAAGCTTCTCTTCCTTCTGTAGCGTTGTAATGGGTTCCAGGCTGGCCGTTTGTGTCGTCATGAATGAGGCCCTGCAGTTATTCTCAAAGCAACCGGAGCACCGATTCTAGCACGTCAATCGCCCGTGCGTACTCGTCAATTTCGATGTGCTCTTCAGGTGTGTGGTCCAGTGAGGAATCTCCCGGGCCATACGCCAGCATTGGACACGGCCAGTGTGGGGCTACGACGTTCATGTCGGCCGTTCCGGTTTTGACTTTGAACTTGGGATTGCCACCATGCTGTCGAATCGAATGCAGAAAAGCCCTCACCAAGGCATTCGATTTGCCGTTGCGCACGGCGAGTTCTCCGCCCGAGAAGGAAAGCTTGGCCCCATGTGATGCGTTCACCAGGAACTGCTTGAACTCGTCCACCGGAAAGCCCACTGGCAGCCGGAAACCCATCTTGAGGCGAGCGGTTTCCACGATGCCATCGTTCTCGGAATTGAACGAGCGAATGGAACAATCGAGAGTGTCGAAGACCGCTTTGTCGTTGTTGAAAGGCCCGCACCATGCCTGGACTGCGTTCCAGTAATCCACAGCCTGCTCACAGACTAACTTGCCCTGAGCTGCCGAATGTTTCCACGGAATTTGTAACTGGTAGTCGAGCAGCAAGCGGCCTTTGTAGCCCAACGTGATTGCGTTCCAGCGGCTCGGCTCTCCAATGATGCAGCAGTCGGGCGGAGCGAAGTCCTTGACTGCCTGCTGCGCGCCGCGGGATGTGGCGGCTTCCTCTTCCACAGCACCAATGACCACAAGCCTTTTGTTAGAAGCAGCGATAAATTCTCTTAGGCGCGCAGCAGCTGCCACGAAACATGCCATGGGACCCTTGGCATCAACCGAGCCGCGGCCGTAGAGTTTTCCCTCACGGATTTCCACAGGGATTCTTCCTGGAACCGTATCAATGTGTCCCAGTAGGATAATCGTCTTGGACCCGTTTCCAAGAATCCCGATGGCGTTGTTGACACCATCCTGGTGCGCCTGGAACCCCAGCTCGCGCATCGTCGCGACAAGGAATCCCGAGACCTCTGCCTCCGAGTGAGACGGGCTGTAGATCTCCACCAGACGGTGCAAGAGGGAAACCTCGGTTGTGCGGGGATTACTCAAAGGGATGATGGATGATTGTTCAGATAGGCGGCTGGCAATCAGAAAGCTGGACAGTCATTACCTCAGCCACTCTGGCAATGCTTGCGCTTTTCGGGCTTCCTCTTCCAGATCCTCCTTTGACCTTAGAACTTCAGCGCGCTTCTCTTTAAGGTCGTCGATGCGCTTTGCCACTTGAGCTCGGGTGTCTGAGGAACTGGCGCTCAGCTTCCCGCTGCGGGAGAGTTTCATGCCGCTGGCAGCATTCAGGCGATCATACTTCGCTTGCTGAACAGCAATCTGCGAATCCAAGGTCTCCAACTGATTGTTCAGGGGTCGAATCCTTTTTTGCCAATACTCACGGTTATGGCCTGCCGTGTCACGATAACCCTCGATTCCTGCAGACGGTTTCCCCGCCTTCTGCGGACGACTTGTTGTGCCTGGTGGCTGGTTCACGCGCGTCGTGTCTTTCAGGCTCTTCAGATCTTCGTTTGTGTAGACCCTCTTCGCTTTCTGTTTTGCCGTGCTTTGGGCAGGCGGTGGTTCAGATTTGTCTTCATGGACATCTCCGCGAAGCTGGAGTGTGCCACACACTACGAAGAGCCCGGTAAAGAGAACCGCCATGCGAAGTATGCAGCGCATGTGAAGGTGCCTGGAGCCTTGCTTCGAACTCTTCCGAGGCATTCCCGCGAAAGCGGGAATGACGGAAAGTGTGTTGGAGGTTGGTCCAATTCAAATGAAGAGAAAAATTCCTACCGTAGCACCGCAGCCGTTTCGGCAGCGACACGCTTCAAGTCATCGCGTTCGATCACCAAAGGAGGCAGATACCGAATCACCGTAGGTCCTGCGCCAAGCACGAGAATGCCACGTTCCATGAGCTGCTGAATGTAAGGGCCCGACTTTTCCTTCAGCTCAATGCCGACAATCAGCCCCAGACCCCGAACCTCGCGAATCTTGGGCGAGTCGATCTTGCGCAACTCCGCCATGAACTCCTGTCCCAAGTCGTGTGCGCGCTGGGCCAACTGAAAATCTTCCATGTAGCGAATGGCAGCATTCGCCGCGGCGCAGGCCAGCGGATTGCCCCCAAAAGTCGAGGTGTGTGCTAGCTTGAAGAGCTTGGCTGACACGGCCTCGTTGATTCCGATGGCGCCCATGGGAACGCCCCCGCCCAGAGACTTTGCCAGGCAAAGGATGTCAGGTTCGACGCCAAAATGCTCCAGTGCAAACATCTTGCCGGTTCGGCAAAAGCCAGTTTGAACCTCGTCCAATATCAACAATGTGCCGGTCTTGCGGCAGTGGGCTTCCACTCCCTGGAAGTAGTCGCGCGATCCGGGTCGCACGCCGCTTTCTCCCTGGACCGGTTCCACAATGAATGCCGCGGTCTTCTCAGAAATGGCTTGGCAGGTTTTCTCCAGGTTGTCGAAAGGAACATGCGAAAAACCAGGCACCAGCGGCTCAAACGGCTCTCGGTACTCCTTGTTCCAGGTGGCACTCAAAGCACCCATCGATTTGCCGTGATAGCCACGCATCGTGGCTACGATCTCCGTCCTGCCAGTTGCCAGCCGGGCAAACTTGAAGGAACCTTCAATTGACTCGGCTCCAGAGTTGCAGAAGAAGAACCGGGAAATGCGAGGGGGTGTGAACCGGGCCAGCGTCTCTAAAAGGTGTGCGCGCTGATCGTTGTAAAACAGCTCGGTACAGTTGATGAGCTTTTGCGACTGCTCCTGAAGGGCCTTGTTAACATAAGGATTCTGATGGCCGATGTTGGCTGCACCCTGGCCACCTATGCAGTCAATGTACTCTTTCCCTTCTTGACTCCAGAGTCTAGCTCCCTGGCCGCGAACAATCACCAGCTTGCGCTTATGGTAGGTTCCCGCTCCGTGCAGATCCTCAAGCTCCGTAATGGACCTAACAACTGTCTGCGGCATTCAAGATCTCCCCAGTCAAATACTGGTTTCTCAAGCATCAACTCGCGCAGTTTTGGCGACCCAGCTTCAGCGGCTTGTTTGGCGACCGCTTCGATTGGTAGACGCGTAGTCACCTTTCACCCAACCGATGCGGACGCTCCTTATCGGTGGGTACCGCGCTCTCGTAGAAATCGATCGATACTGTCAGGTGCTCTCTTACTACCCTTCAACCACTCCACACGCCATTCTGTGAGCCGCTCGCCGTTCTTGTGGATGAACTCACCAGGAAGGGGCGCGTCAACCCACTCGTTTTGGAGAACCAAGACCAATGGCTCTTCCGCCCCAGGCTTGTCAGCTGCAAATGCGAGCGCCTCCTCGTAAGACGCGAATGAGAAGTAGCTATCATCCCCGCCACGGGGATGATGAACCCACACCCTGTACTCTAGGACCTCATCGAAGAAGTACCCGCCTCCGCTGTGAGTGACCGGGAAATGACCCACCTGACTCGGATCAGATGCACGAGGCAGCAATTTCATTCGATCTCACCCTTTTGAGTCCGAACTCACAACACGAGTTTCAAGGGTCCACCTGACAGCGGTTAGGCTACATTCAACTCCGGATCCTCTTGCGATGCCTTGAGAGCGGTGTGGAAGAATTCCTCGATGCGCTCCATCACTTCGCTCTCGGTTTGAGACTCAAAAATTGATTTCCGCAATGCAGCTCCGTAGGGGATGGCGTGCGTGAACCAGGAGGCAAACTGCTTCATCTTCCCAATGGCACCCGGCGTCTCTTCCTCGAACAAGAGCTGGAAGTAGCTCTTGATGAGCTCGTATTTCGCAGCTACATCCGGCTGAGTAGACGGCAATCCGTTTTCCAGTTCATGAATCTGCCGAAATATCCAGGGATTGCTGAGCGCACCACGACCGATCATCACGCCGTCGCAACCTGTCTCACGCTTCATGCTAAACGCATCCTCTGGTGTGACAATGTCCCCGTTTCCAATCACCGGAATTTTCAAAGCAGCTTTCAGCTCGCCAATCAAGTTCCAGTCAGAATGCCCGGAGAATCCTTGCACGCGGGTTCGTGGGTGAAAGGCGATTGCGTTGATCCCAATATCCTCCGCCATCTTGCCCACCTGGACCGAAACAATTTCGGTTTCACTCCATCCAGCCCGGATCTTGATGGTAAAGGGCAAGCTTGTGGACGCTCGAATCGTCTTCAGGATCTCTTCCAAGAGCTTAGTTTCTCTCAGCAAGGCCGAGCCGCCGCAGGCTTTCACCACTTTCTTGGCAGGGCAGCCTAGATTCAAATCGATGGCGTCAAACCCCAAGTCTTCCACCATCCGCGTCGCGTCTGCAAGCCGCGAGGGTTCAGCGCCAAACAGTTGTGCTGTGACCGGCCTCTCTTCCTCGTGGTAGAACAGCATCCGCTTGCTCTTCAAAGAGTTCCGTGTCAATCCTTCCGCACTCGTGAACTCCGTCATCACCAGGCCACAGCCACCCAGACGCTTGATGAGCCGTCGAAACACACTGTCGGTTAGCCCCGCCATGGGGGACAGGAAGGTTGGAGGATTGACGATCAATTCTCGAATGCGGATCACAAATGCCGCTCCCGGTTACTCAAGCAAAGCGTCATTCTATCGTGGTTTTGCAGTGGATGGAAATTCTAAACCTCAAGCGGTGAATGGGGAACGGGCTGTACACAAAACCAACGCTGATTGTTATCAATCAGGCGTTGTGGTATCAGTGCTGCGGATGATATCCAGAACTAGACAATCGTTGGTTGGGCGGACGATCGTGGCACGCCAAGGGAGCGATCCCTTTCCAGTAAGAGGCGTGTTTATCGCGCGAACTCACCTCTTGTGACCCTCGGGTGAATCCGGTAGATGCGCTCATGAGCAAGGAAATCTCATACTCGGAGAAGCTGGAATGCCGTCACTGCCATAACGTCGCGCCCATGCGGGTCGTCGGCAGCGTAACCGATGCCATGGAACACCCGGCTGACAACGGGCCGCCAATCGAGTCCGGGATGGCCTACGAAGTTCTCTCATGCTCCAAGTGCGAGCAGGTCACCATTCGTTCGGGGCAATGGGACGACTTGATGGAGCCGGAAGACTGGCACGGTACCGTAATCTTCCCGAGCGAGCAGCCGGGTATCCAAGGGTTGCCGCCAACTGTGGAACAGGAGTTCCGATCGGCGGAGCAGGTCGCGACGATTTCGCCAAACGCATATGCCGTGGCGCTGGGACGAGTATTGGATGTCGTCTGCGACGACAGAAATGCGAACGGTAAGACCCTTCACGAGCGTCTTATCGACCTGGCAGATCGCCACGAAATACCGAAGCACCTCGCCGACATGGCCCAACAGCTCCGTCAGCTACGCAACGTTGGCGCCCACGCAACCCTAGGGGCGCTAACCGCCGAGCAGGTTCCGGTGCTTGAGGCGCTATGCAGGGCCGTACTGGAGTATGTATATGCAGCCCCCAAACTCGTCGAGCGAGTGGAGAAACTTATAGCGAAGCTCAAAGGCACCTGAGCGGTATTGCGCGTCCTTCGCGGCCGCCCAACAACCGATTGCTGACAGATTGGCACGCGCATGCAGTTCGCGGCCTTCGGCCGTGGCTTGCGCGCGCCAACTGCTGAACCGGAACGTTCGGCGAACAATGAACGAACATGAACATCCAACAAAAATCCCAACAGAACGTCTGGGTCAGAAGTCTGATTCTCACTTTTTTTGTGTCTCTGGCCTTGCAGATAATTGTTACCCTCTGTGGAACGCTGATGATTAACAGCAATTCACGATTGCCCTCGTCGTTTCACTGGGTCTGGGAAATAGCTTGTTTAGTTCTGTTGACAAAGCTAACGAAGCGTCTCGGCTCAAGTCCAGGTACATTTTGGGTGTTCATCTTTGTGGCGCTTTGGGTCTCTGCTTTATCGGGCTTTGTTCTGCCAGATAGTCTAAGACTTTTGCGTCCCAGGTATGTGGGTGTGGAATCACGGCTTACTCTCGACACTCATGCTGAAGGCTTTCCGGCTGAGCGAGAAGAGTACAACTTTTCCCTCGTTGGTGGTTTTCTGTACCGTGCTGATGATCCGGAATTAAGGCGAGATGCTAGAGATAAGGGCAAGTATGTGGAGTACGTTGGAACCAAAGGGTTTCTTTTTTAGCAGACAGGCTTCGCGCTCGGCTTTGATCCGATTCTATTACGCAAGTTTCCTGATACACGTGGCATATTGGTACATCTTGAATTGTTCTTTATTGTAGGCCCAATAGTTATCGTAGAGGGTATCGTTCAAGCGCTCGTGTGGGATTTTCCGATTTACGTTATTTGTTTGGTCGTGGTGTACGCAACAAAGAAACAGCACGTATGGTTCAATTGAATGACATGTGCGCCGAACGACCTGCTCAACCGGACTACATCCGCGTCTCACTCAGGCTTGCTTCTTGTAGGTCGGGTCAGGAGCATCATGCCCTGGAAGGGTTTTCGGTTAACATCATCTTTGCCGGGATAAGGCTGCAAGAACCAAGCCTTCGTTCGCCTTGGCTGTTGCCGGTTAGCTCGGGCGTTCGGGCCGCAGGGCCGATGAACCCCTACGTGAGGATCATCATGCAAGCACGACTTCTCGACTCGGACTCGCTCACACAACGCCTGAAGGACCGGCAGGTATCGCAAGCTGTGGTCAATGGCACGCAGCAACTGACGATCCAATTCTCAGACGGTACCGCGCTGATTGTTGAAGCATGCTCAGATGGACTCCTCGCGCGTGTTGAGAATCCAAGCAAGTCCGCAACACAAGACACTTCGCAGCGCCCCACCCAACGACAACTCGAATACCTCGCCTTTATCTCCAAGTACATCCATCGTTTTGGCAGAGCGCCCGCCGAGCGGGACATAGAGAGGCACTTCCTTGTCTCCGCGCCGAGTGTCAACCAAATGATGCAAATGCTCGAGAGGCGCGGTTTCATCACAAGGCAGCCTGGCGTGCCACGATCCACTCGCATTTGCATCGACCTCACGGCCCAGGGCACACTTGGCACCGCGCGGTGAACCATCAAACGTAGCGAACACAAGCAGCATTTGGCCCAACCTCTAAGGGTAGCGAGAGACCTCATGCCGTCGAGAAAAATCAACCACAGAGACACAGAGGCGCAGAGAGTTCATCGGGAATCCGAGGGCACGGCCATACTCTTGGTTCGCTTTGGACAACATGGTATCCGGTAACCTCTCCGTGCCTCTGTGTCTCTGTGGTTTAGACACCGTCGAGTGGCACTCGTGAGGTCACTGGCTCTTCGCACCGACTTCAACTCCCAACAGTTTAGGCTTTGAACCAGGGCCGGAAGGAAGCTTCTTTGGAGCGCGCCTGCTGATGGTAGGCCTTGCTTCGGAACTCTCTTCAGGCAACGCAAAGGTGTACAGCACCTTCCCAGCTGCCAGACCGATGTACTGCTGCCCGTCAATCGCGTAGCTCATCGGCGAAGAGTTGATATCAGAGCCAGCCTGAAATTTCCAAAGCAGCTTCCCCGTTCGAGACTCCAGGGCCAATAGGTTTCCTTCGCGGCTGCCGGCAAAGAGCACGCCACCCCCAGTGGCCAGCACTCCGGCAGAGATGTTGCCTGCGACAAGTTTGTACTCCCACTCAATCTTTCCGGTTTCCGGATTGATAGCTTTGATGCCTCCCCACTCCCGCTCTTTGGCGCTGACGACCTTCCCACCCCAGTAAGACTTTCCGGGTTCGTACTTCTGTTCCTCTTTGTAATAGATGTCGCCCGCCTCGCGATAGGCAATGTATAGCCAGCCAATCGCCGGGTCGTAAGAGGGTGCCTGCCAGTTCGTGGCACCACCAAGACTGGGGAAATGAAGCTGGCCTTCGACGCTGGCTTCCGAGTTTGGCATCAGGATCGGGCGACCCTTCCGGTCCAGACCTTTCGCCCAGGTCTGCCGGGCAAAGGGCTTGCCCAGAAGAAACTCGCCAGTGGTGCGGTCCAAGACGTAGAAGAACGCGTTCCGGTCGGCGTGCAGCAACAGTTTGCGCATCTTCCCCCGAAACATTCTGTCTACAAGCACCGGGGTTTCGTTCGAGTCCCAGTCGTGCGTATCATGCGGCGTAAACTGAAAATGCCAGCGGCGCTTACCGGTGGCTGCTTCCAGCGCCAAGATCGAGCAGGTAAACAAGTTATCTCCCAGCCGTACGTCGCCGTTCATGTCGGGCGCAGGATTGCCAACACCGTAATAGATCAGGTCAAGCTCAGGGTCGTAGGTTCCCGTCATCCAGATCGCGCCACCACCGCGCTTCCAACTGTCGCCCGACCATGTGTCGTTGCCAAACTCGCCTGGCCCCGGAACCGTGTTAAACCTCCATAAGCGTTTGCCGGCGATCGGATCGAACGCATCGATGAAGCCACGACCGCCAAATTCACCGCCGGAAACACCTGCCATAATCTTGTCTTTCAAGGCGAGCGGCGCCAGACTGCCGTAATAGCCGTGATCGGGATCGGCCATCACCGTGTGCCACAGCAATCGGCCGGTGGTGGCGTCCAGGGCCGATATGCCCGCATCTGCCGTCACTAGAAATAGGCGCTCACCCAACTTGGCCACGCCGCGATTCGGAGTCGCATTCATGTTCATGTGAGCGCTCTTAACCCGGTGCTGGTATTGCCAAAGCTGTTTGCCAGTCCGCGCATCCAACGCGTAGACGTAGCCCGAAGCGCCGGTGGTATACATCACTCCGTCCTCTACGAGTGGCGTGGTTTGCAGCCCTCCGGCGCCGGGGAACTGCCAGGCCCATCGAGCCTGGAGCCCCTTCACATTGGCGATACTGATTTGTTTTAGAGCCGAGTAGTGCCGGCCCTGATAGTCGCCCCAATAGGTAAGCCAGTTTTGCGGTTCCTTATGAGAATCGCGAAGCCGGCCATAGGTGAGACCTTCGCCTCGTGAGGATTGGAGAGCTATCTTCTCAGTATCTCTAACTTTCAAGCTTTTCAGAAACACCAGCAGGTTCTGCAGTTCCTGGGGCGAGAGCTGTTTCGCATAGTCATCCGGCATAAGCGACTTGTCTTCGTAACGAATTTCCGCCAAGTCCTTTTTCAGCAGCAGGTGGAACTGGTCTGTCACATCCATCAACTGAATTGAAAAGCTGTCTTCGTTCTTTTGTATCCCACGAATCTGTGTCCCGCGTTTCGTCTTTGCCAGGACGACGTTGGGACGCCTCCCTTCCTGTTCGTTGGGGCTCACAATCGCCTGGCGCAGGGCCTGAACCGTCCACTGGCCTGCCGTCGAGAGGTCCGGCCCAACCCGTCCGCCGCGCCCATTTACCTGATGGCAGAGCTGGCAGCTCCCCTTACCGAAGAACAGTTGTTCTCCAGCCGCCGGGTCCCCTTGAATTGCTTCTTCTTTGCCGGTGGGTGTCAGGGTTCGCAAATAGGTGACGACCTGCCACAGTTCTTCAGAGCTCATCCCAAATCCGGGCATCTGAGTTCCGGGAACTCCATCCCGGATCGTTTGAAACAGCTGCCAATCTTCGCCGCCGTGGCGGAACTCGCGCGTCGCCAGGGCTGGGCCTCGGCCCCCGCCTCCGTCGCCGCCATGGCAAATCTGGCAGGAATTGACATAGGTCTTCTGCCCGGCTTCAGCTGCCGAGGCGTTCCCGGCGAGCGGATTATTCTCGGCTACGGGCGCGTGCTGCGCTAAGAGTGGGTTTGAGATCAGCAAGACAAACAAGGCAATCAAGACATCAATCAACTTCATGCACCCTCCAGAGAAGAGTCTTGCTCAGATGCGCAACGCCACCCTCGATGAAAACGTGAGAGCCGCTCTTCTGAGCGGCGATCGTCGTCGCAATCGACGCTCTGAGATCGCCGCTGGAGACAGCGGCTCCCACTCTCCAGTGCTCGTTAAAGGGACTCTTCACGTCCAGAGAGTGTTGAGAGGTCTTATCGCGCCGAACTAGCCCAACATCGCAGGCCTCCTAGAAAGCAGGAGATCTTCATGTGGTCTGACACCTGTTCACTTCTTCCATCAACTCTTGCGCAGAAACCGCGTGCGTGATTTCCTGCTTGACCGCCAGCGACGCTGCCAGGTTGGCAAGGACAGCCGCTTCTTCGAGCGATGCGCCCACTGCGAGCGAAGCACTTAAGGTGGCAAACACAGTATCGCCGGCGCCGGAGACGCTTACCGGGTGTTGCGTGAGCGCGTCCAAACGGCAGAAGGTGCCGCTCCGATCCACTGCGAGCAGGCCCTGTTCAGACATCTTCAAAACCACCTGGCTCGATAGATGCTTGCTCAACGTTACCGCCAGCTCAGAGGCTTGTTCAGGAATGGAACTCTCCGGTTGCAACCTGACGAAGAGTTCACGGGCTTCTGACAGGTTCGGTGTAATCAAACTGAGATTCTTCCACCGAGTTGCGTTGCGTGGCTTGAGATCTGCGTAAATGGGCAGCTTGGCTTGTTGAGCTTGCGACTCGATCCATCGGATCAGGGAAGGAGTCACTGCTCCCTTGTCATACTCGGATACCAACACTGCGGCGGGCGTTCTCCAGGCTTTTTGAGCAAGTTCCACCAGCTTCGCCGTTTCCTCTTCAGTGAGTGGTTCAGTCTGCTCTTCGTCCAGCCGCAGGTAATAGTGCTTGCCCGACATGATGCGTGTCTTGTGCGGGATCGGCCGGCGGAGGACCAAGGGGTGGAAATCGACCCCGGCTCCCGTAAGGATCTGTTGCATCTCTGCGGACTCGTGATCGTCTCCCAGAGGAGCCACCAACCTTGTCTGAACACCCTGGCGCGCCAGGTTAACCGCGACGTTACCTGCTCCCCCTGCAGTTTGCCTTTCGCCTTGAATTTCAACTAGAGGGACAGGGGCTTCGTTGGCAACCCCGAGGGCCTGGCATTCGAGATAGCTATCCAGAATGAGGTCGCCGATGACGAGTAACTCGACGCCAGTGAACCCCCGAATGATCTGGGCAAGTCTGTCTTTGTTGACCTTCAATCCAACCTCTTCCAATTTGTCCAATACGGTCGCTGCAGATCGGCTCCCCTCGCCCCAACGCGGGAGAGGGGCTGGGAGTGAGGGGGACCGAATTCTTGGGTTCTCGAGTCACGAGAACTGTCGTCGCTGTATTTGCAGCCAACGATGGTTTACCCGCGCGCCAGTTCCTTCTCCAGCAACTCACAAATGATGTGCACCACCGCCAGATGGGATTCCTGAATCCGCGGCGTGTTGTCCGAAGGGACGCGAATGCAGATGTTGCACAAGGCTGGGAATTCTCCTGCTGCATTTCCAGTGAAGCCGATGGTTGTCGCTCCCTTGTTCCGCGCCAGTTCCAAGGCGATCACCACGTTTCGGGATTTCCCGCTGGTAGAAAAAGCAACGACCAGGTCGCCCTGGCGGACAAAGGCATCAACCTGGCGGGCAAACGTTTGGTCATAGCCGAAGTCGTTGGCGATAGAGGTCATGAGAATCTCATTGGTCGAAAACGAGATCGCAGGGAGTGCCTTGCGTTCGATCATGAACCGGCCGACCAGTTCCGTAATGAAATGATTGGCATCGGCGGCGCTGCCGCCATTGCCAAAGGCATAGACGGTTCTGCTGTCGCGATAGGCGTTTACGATTGTTCGCACTACGCTCTCGATGGCCGGCAGTTGCTCCCGCAGCAGGCGCTGCTTGACATCGACGCTCTCCAGCAGCAGGTGACTGATCTCCTGGTGAAAGAGATTCATGAGTTCTTCTGGCGAAACATAGGCAATGCCCGGTTTCGCCACCACAACCCCGGCCGCCTTGTTGGCGAGTTCAGCAGCCTGTCGCAGAGGTGCGCCTGCAGCCAGACACAACGCCAGGACGGCGGTGCTGCTGTCACCCGCACCGGCACGGTCAGCCAGCGGAACGCGGCTGGCCGGAATTCGTTGTGGTGTTCCAGCGCGTTCGAACAAAGCCATGCCGTCACCGCCCTGGGTTATCAGAATGTCTGAAGCTAATTTGTCGGCGAGAAATTTTCCGGCATCGTTCACATTTTCAATGCGGGCGCCTAGCCTGTGTGCGGCCTCCAGGCTTTCGTCTGCGTTGAAAGTAAAGAGGTCTGCCGCACCGTACCAGTCCACGTGTTGCGGATGGGCATCGATCAAAACCTTGATTTGTGAATGCGTCCTGAGGTCGCCAATCGCGTGCATCAGATCGCTGTCTACTGCTCCATAACCCTGGTCGTAGATCACCAGAACCTGCGCCTCCGTCTCTCCCGCGCTCGCCAACTCAATGAACGACTTTGAGAGCAGAACCCCAACGGGTCTGCCTGGATTCTTGAGCATCTGGAGAAGCTGCTGGTTCGCCGCAAAAATCCGATAGCGCTCCGGCAATTGGACGCCTTGGGATGGAGTTTCCCTTAAAAGGCCAACATTTTCGGTTGGCATTTCACGCCAGAGTTCGCGCGACACTGCATCCTCGGCAAAGTTGCCACACAGAATCGCCTTCCCACCGAGCAAGGCGACGTTCTTCGCAACATTGGCCGCGCCTCCGGGAACGAGCCGCTTGGATTGCACTTTGACGACGGGAACCGGAGCTTCCGGTGCGAGACGCAACACATCTCCGTAAATCTCACGATCCACATACGTGTCTCCGGCAACCAGAATGGTCTGGTGCCTAAATTGATTGACAACATCTTGGGTTAGCACGATAAGTTTCTCAACTGGCAGGCGCACCCGGAGAACTGCGAGACAACTTGCGGGAATGGCCTCGTGGCGAGAAAGCGCATTCTAGCGCAACTCCAAGCGATTCGGATGCGTTTGTTTGGGGCAGCACCCTTACCAATGGGGGAAGGACTCGATTCCGGGTCGCGCTATGCTTGACCGGAATCACGGTTTGCGGAACGTATCTCGGTTCTCATTCTCGCGAAGCCGGGAGACCGGGATCTGTCCCCGACGCAGCCGGCAAACGCTGAAAGGAGTCTGATGAAGCCTTCCATCCCGCGTCTCGCTGCTTCAGCGGCTGCGCTACTGCTAGCCCTGTCGCTTCTTCCATTCTGGCCGGCCGGGTACTATCTGATATTGACCTACACGGTTGGAATTACAGCAGTGCTTATGGTGGTTCGAGCTCAGGAAATCCGGTCACAACAATGGATGATGACTTGGATTGTCATCGCCGTTCTTTACAATCCGATCGCTCCGTTACGTCTGCCCCCATCGTTCCAGCAGTTGTTGAACCTTGTCTGCGCGGTCCTGTTTTTCATCTGCATACGCCGGTTCCGTTTGTAGCCAGTCGCACTCTACCGACACGCAACCCTTGAGCCGGGCTCCGGGCGACGATGGTGTGGTAGTGCGCCACGCCAGTGGCGCTGAAGCTTTGCGTGCTTCACTACGGACCAAGGGGACCAGTCCGCCTTTTGCCGGAATGACGGATTTGCGTTGCTCAGCGTAGCCGCTGCCAATCGTCGCCTGGATACCTCGTACGCTCAGAAGCGTCTGGTTGTTGCGCTGTTCAGGGATTTGATCAGGAATACTGGACGGCTCGAGGCAAGTCTTGAGATGAGGCTTGCAAGGCCTCCAGGAGACGTCCGGCACATTCTTCACCGCGACGGATGCAATCGGGAATGCCGATCCCGGTAAAGCCATTTCCGGCGAGCTGCAGAGTTGGATGTTGATTCGCGAGAGTTTCGATCTCAGCCACCAGGTCCAGATGACCCACGCGATATTGGGCCATCGCCCCTGCATGGCGTTCGACAAGCGCGAACAGGGGCGGTTCCTCGATGCTAAGCAGTTCGCGAAGATTTTGGCGAACAATCCGGATCATCTCATGGTCTTCGTAGTCGAAGGCTTTGGGTTGGAGAGCGCCGCCCATGAAGGCTCGCAGAAGCGCATGGCTGCGGGGTGCGCGGCCGGAGAACTTCATGTGGGAAAAAGTGCAGGCCAGGATCTCGCGCCTTTCTATCGCGGGGACGACAAAGCCAAACCCCTCCAAGGCGCCAGGAATGTCTTCCAGGCGATACGCTAGATTAACCGTCGCTGTCGACGCGTAGCGAATGCTGCGCAACTTGGCCGCAAGCTGGGCGTCGAATGTTTGTAACAGGTCGGCTGATTGGAAAGCTGCCAGCGCCAGGCAGACGGCATCTGCTTCGAGCTGAGTCCCATTTGTCAGATCCAGAGTCCAGTGATGGCCAGTCTTTCGCAGCGCTGAGACCTGCGTGTTGAGGTGAATCGAGTCCGATGGAATTCTCTGGCGGAGGGCTTCCACCAGTCGGACCATTCCCCGGTTCAGGGAAACAAACAGACCATAGCGTGGCCCTGCTGCCTGATGATTCTGCGAGTGGCGCATTTTCTGGCGCTGGCGCCACATGGCCAGAATCAAGCTGCGGTGCTCCTGTTCCATGTCGAGAAATCGCGGCATGGTGGCTCGCAAGCTGAGCTCTTCCGGGTCGGAGGTGTAAATGCCGCCAATCATGGGCTGTGCCATGCGGTCCAGGGCTTCATGCCCCAGCCGCCGCCGAACAAAGCTGGCAAGAGTCTCGTCCTCTGTCGCGGAGGAGCGTTTCTTTCGCGGTAGGAACAGGTCTGCCAACATGCGAATCTTGCCAGGCCAGCTGAAAATTGGAGTCGTGATAGTCGGCCAAATGCGCGTCGGTGCCAGAAGGTAAAACCCATCAGGCACCGGCTGCAGCTTGTTCTGATGGACAATGAAACTGCGCCGGTGAGTTTCACCAGTGCCGATAAGGCTCGACTCCAGACCTAGCCGATGGCAAAGCGACAAGGCCCACGGCTTTTCCGAAATGAAAGAATCGGGACCTCCCTCCAACAAAAAGCCATCCCGTTCGCTGGTATGAATGACTCCACCCAGCCGGCCACCGGCTTCCAGCAGGTGCAAGTCAACGGGTGTGTTATGTTGCTTCCTTTGCTCCAGGATCCGGTGCGCCGCCGCCAGGCCGGAAATGCCGCCGCCGACGACGGCGATACGAAAGACGGAAGATGGTTGAGATCTGTTCATCAATTGACAGGACCGGAAAATGCAGCGCAGAGTGGCCTGCAGTCGCGCGCTGCCCCAAACATCATCACAGATGAGCGAGGTGCTCTGCAAGTTTCGGTTCGAGGAATGAAAGGGTTATCAAGAATGGGTCCAAGGTTAGTGGTTACCCGTGCCAGAGGAATCCAGGACCATGCTCGGATTTGTGAGCTAAAGAAGGTACTCATAGGGCTTACCTGACTTGAACAAGCGTTGGCCTGTTGAAACGATTCGGGCTTAGTCAACCCCCGGTGAGCGCGTATAATCTCGAATGGAGCGGCATGAGTGGCCGATGACATAGGGCTGTGCTGGCGAGCCACACGGAGCTTTGTGAACATCATAAACATCACCTTTTTGAACGCTCGGAGGACCAGCACATGATCTCCACGCGTCTCACCCAGATGCTAGGCATCAATCATCCGGTGGTCCAGGCAGGCATGGGCGGTGTGGCACGAGCGGAGCTGGTGGCGGCGGTGTCCAACGCTGGTGGTCTCGGCATGCTGGGAATGGTGCGGATGTTGCCCGACTTCATTCGCGATCAGATTCACAAAACGCGGGCTCTGACCAAGCATCCTTTTGGCGTCAATTTGATCCAGCCCGTGGCGCCAGCGTCCGGCTTCGAGAGCCAACTTGAGGTTTGCATTGAAGAAAGGGTTCCGGTGGTCTCGTTCTTCTGGTCTGACCCGGCGCCCTTTGTGCAGAGGTGTCATGCTGCCGGGATTGCGGTCATACTCCAGGTTGGGAGTGCCGAGGAGGCCAGTCATGGCGCAGCCGCTGACGTGGATTTCATCGTCGCGCAAGGTGTCGAGGCCGGCGGCCATGTGCGCGGTCAGGTAGGGCTCCTACCTCTTCTGCCCACGGTGGTCGAGGCTGTGGCACCCGTGCCAGTGATCGCAGCAGGAGGCATTGTAGACGGCCGTGGGCTAGCTGCAGCTTTGGCGCTGGGTGCCGACGGTGCGTGGGTTGGCACGCGTTTCGTAGCCAGTGAGGAATCTGAGGCTCATCCGGACTACAAGAGGTGTTTGCTTGCAGCCTCCCAGGCAGACGCCATCTACACGGAGATCTTCCATGTGGGCTGGCCTCCCAACTCCCCACACCGCGTGCTCAAAAACCCGCTGACCGAGGGAGGCTCGCCGCCACCGGGGCCGGTCGGGTCCGTTCGCTTTGGGGATCGTACAGTGGAGGTGCCACTGTTTGGGAGCGCAACGCCCACGATTCACACGGAAGGCCGCATCGAGCTCATGGCCAACTATGCAGGCCAGGGTGTCGGACTGGTTCGCAACGTCCTGCCCGCTGCCGAGATCTTGGAGCAGATGGTCTCCGAGGCGGAAGCAATCATTCGGCGCTTGTCGTCGAATCTGGCTTGAGGCAATCGCCCAATTCCCCCTAGAGCTGGGAAAAAGCTGAACGGTAGGGACGCGCAGCCGCGCGTCCGACACCCGAAACCCAATCCGGACGCGGGGCACCGCGTCCCTACCGGATCACGTTCGTACGAGAACCGCAGTTGTTTCCCTTTACCAAATTACTAAAGGGGAATTCCTCCAGCCCGAGATTGCCGCCGTCGAAAATTGACGTGAGGCGAACGGCAACAGGAAAAAAAGCCCAAGCTTGCACAGTTCTTGAACGATCACATAGACTTGGAATCAGACCGGCTGAGCGTTTGCACAGGCAAGGAGAGAATTCATGGCCAAAGAGACCGTAACCATCACCGACAACCGAACGGGCAAACAGTATGAGGTTCCCATTCAAAACGGAACGATCCGGGCGATGGAGCTGCGCAAGATAAAGGTCTCTGACGATGACTTCGGTTTGGTCTCCTATGATCCCGCGTTTATGAACACGGCATCCTGCCGGAGCAAGATCACCTTCATTGATGGCGACAAGGGCATTCTGCGCTACCGGGGCTACCCCATCGAGCAACTGGCGGAGAAGAGCAACTATCTTGAAGTGGCTTATCTCATCTTGAACGGCGAGCTGCCGACCAAGTCGCAGCTGGCTGACTGGAGCTGGCACATAACGCATCACACGTTCATTCACGAGAACATCAAAAAGTTCGTGGACGGCTTCCATCACGACGCGCACACCATGGGAATGCTGGTCGGGACGATAGGCGCGCTCTCGACGTTCTACCCCGATGCCAAGAGCATCCACGACGCCGAGTCGCGGCAGAAGCAGATCTACCGGCTGATCGGAAAGGTGCCCACCATCGCAGCGTTTGTTTACCGCCACAGCATGGGTATGCCCTACGCCTATCCGGACAACGAGTTGAGCTACACCGGAAACTTCCTCAACATGATGTTCAAGATGAGCGAGGTAAAGTACCAACCGAATCCGGCCTTGGAACGCGCGCTGGACGTGCTGTTCATCCTGCACGCCGATCATGAGCAGAACTGCAGCACCAACGCCATGCGGAGCATCGGCAGCTCGCAAGCCGATCCGTTCTCCGCCGTGGCCGGCGCCGCCGCCGCGCTCTATGGGCCGTTGCATGGCGGCGCCAATGAAGAAGTGCTGCGCATGTTGAAAGAGATCGGTTCAAAGCAGAAAGTTCCGGAATATATCAAGCGGGTGAAGGCGGGAGAATTTCGTTTAATGGGGTTTGGCCACCGCGTTTACAAGAACTACGATCCGCGGGCCAGGATCATTAAGCGCGTGGCCGGCGAAGTGTTCGAAGTCACCGGCAAGAACCCGCTGCTGGAAATTGCCCTGGAACTGGAGCGCATCGCGCTGGAAGACGATTACTTCGTGACCCGGAAGCTCTATCCCAATGTGGATTTCTATTCCGGCATAATCTACCAGGCCATGCGTTTCCCGGTGGAGATGTTTCCTGTCCTCTTCGCCATTCCCCGGACATCCGGCTGGATTGCCCAGTGGCAGGAGATGCTGCTTGATGCGGAACAGAAAATTGCCCGCCCGCGCCAGATATACGAAGGTTACGACAAGCGAGATTTCGTGCCTATGGAGAAACGGTGAGTCCTCTGAGAAGCTCGAAACACCGACAAGGATCAGGCTCACAGGGACCGACCAATCTCGGCTGAAGACAATTCCAAAAACTAGGCAGAGCGGAAGTGATCAAGCGAATTCTTCTCGCATTGCTTCTGGCGATCGTCGCCTCATTGTGGTGGATGGCAAGCTCCAAATGGGGAAGACGTCATAGTTGCACCCTCGCCTGATGGGAAATGCAGGCTCATCTATAGCCAGTGGCCAATGTTTGATCTTGCGCGCGCGAGAGTATCGCTCGAATGCAACGCGAAACGACACAGGCTGTGGAGTCATTCGGACTCAAACAGCAGCGTAGGAGGCGGACTGACTGAAGTTGTTTGGTCTGCTGACGGCAGGCGTGCCTTCGTCCGAAGTTGCGGGGTCTTTGTGGAATCGTCGTTGCTAGGCTGGGATCTTCGGAGGCAAACTTTGCTACCGCAAGACGAGGTGAGCAGAACCATAGCTGCATCGTTGCGGATACGTTACAAATGGCGTTTGGAAAACGAACAACATGACGACGACCAGATCCTGGGTTGGGCGTGTTCTGAGGAAGGCCGTAGGGCTTTGGCCAGATTTGCCAGAGACCAGTGGCCCTACTTGTTGCCTGCAATCGCAATCCAGGACTAGTTTCTACTCCGCCGCAGTGTCAGATGAAGGCGGCAAAAGGTCGCGCTTGTGAAGTGATGAGATCTGCGGGCACGGCCAGAGTGCAGTGAGGGAATGATGAGGAATTGGAAAACTGCAGTTGTGAGTGCAGTGACTTCTTTAGCGGTGTTCTGCGCAGGAAGTCTCGATGCATACGCAGAACAGGCAAAAAACTCTTACCGGGAATGGAGGGTGTACGGCGGCGGGTCGGAAAACATGCACTACTCGGCTCTGAACCAGATCAAGCGTGAAAACGTGCATCAGCTCGAGGTCGCATGGACCTACGATACCGGCGATACCCACGAGGGATCGGAGATGCAATGCAACCCGATTGCCGTGAGCGACGTGCTCTACGTGACGACGCCGAAGCTGCGCGTCCTCGCGCTTGGCGCGGCGAATGGAAAGCTCATCTGGAGTTTCGATCCGAATGAAGGGAAGAAGCTGATCGGTCAAAGAGTCAACCGCGGCCTGACCTATTGGGAAGAGGGCGACAAGAAGGTTATCTTCTTTTGCTTTCGCCACTTTATTCTCGCCCTCGATGCAAAGACAGGGCGGCTCATCAGCACTTTTGGGGACGCGGGACGCGTGGACATGCGCGATGGGTTAGGGCGCGACATGACAGGGTTGTCTATTTCGGCCACCACGCCAGGCGTCATTTACAAAGATTTGCTCATCGTCGGCAGCTCTGTCGGGGAAACCCTGCCGGCAGCTCCTGGCCATATCCGGGCATACGACGTACGCTCGGGCAAAGTGCGCTGGACCTTCCACACCATCCCGCACCCTGGTGAGTTTGGTTACGAGACCTGGCCAAAGGATGCCTGGCAGTACGCCGGGGGCGCAAACAGCTGGGGCGGAATGGCGCTGGATGAGAAACGCGGTTTGGTCTTCGTACCAACCGGTTCGGCGGCGTTTGATTTCTACGGTGCAAATCGCCACGGCGATAACCTGTTTGCGAACTCACTGGTATGCCTCGACGCGGCCACAGGGAAGCGCCGGTGGCACTTTCAGGTCGTGAAACATGACGTTTGGGACCGGGACCTTCCTGCCGCGCCCGCGCTGGTCAGGATCAGACACGAAGGGCGCATCATCGACGCGGTAGCGCAAATCACCAAGTCCGCTCACATCTTTGTCTTTGAGCGAGCGACTGGGAAACCGCTCTTCCCGATCGAATATCGCAAGGTGCCTGCCAGCAGGATCGTCGGAGAGAAACTGGCAGAGACTCAGCCGTTTCCAGTGAAGCCGCCGTCTGTCGGACGGCAGACTCTCACAGAAGAGATGCTCACCCAACGGACTCCTGAAGCTCATCAAAGCGTGTTGGAGAGGTTTCTCAAATTGCGCAGCAATGGCCAGTTTGAGCCACCGAGCTTGGAAGGTACGATTGTTCTTCCAGGATTCGATGGAGGGCCGGGCTGGGGCGGGGCTGCATTCGATCCCGAGACAGGCTTTTACTATATCAACGCGAGCGAAGTTCCTTGCGTGTTGCGGCTCGTCGAGCAACCGAAACGAAGTGACCTGTCTAGTGGAAAAGACCTTTATGAGCGCCATTGCTCTAGCTGTCATGGCGCAGATTTACAGGGCAGCCCACCTGAGTTTCCGTCGCTCGTCGGGATCGCCAAAAAATACAACTCCGAAGAGCTCAGGACGGTGATCCGCGAGGGCTCAGGCCGGATGCCAGGCTTCGCGTCATTGGGTCGAAACTCCGTTCACGCTGTCGCGCAACACTTGCTGGGTGGCGAAGACATGAAGGTTGCGAGCGAACGGCCCTCCCCGATTGACCTCCGCTATCGATTCGAAGGCTACAACCGCTTCCTGGATCCAGACGGTTATCCGGCGGTAAAGCCCCCCTGGGGAACGCTAAACACAATCGACCTGAACAACGGAGAGCGGGTGTCTCAGATTCCTCTGGGCGAACATCCTGAGCTCGTGGCCAAAGGGCTGCGCCGCACCGGGAGCTGGAATTACGGGGGTCCGATTGTTACGGCTGGAGGCTTGGTATTCATCGGTGCGACCAACTACGACAAGAAATTTCGTGCCTTCGACAAGTCCACCGGAAAGCTCTTGTGGGAGACTGTACTACCGGCGGCCGGAAACGCCACGCCGGCGACCTACGAAGACGGCGGGCGCCAGTATGTCGTGATCGCTGCGGGTGGTGGCAAACGCGGTGCCCCGCCAGGAGGCACCTATGTGGCGTTTGCATTGCCGAAGGTGGACTCGGAGAAACGGCCAGGCGAGAGGGGTCACCGGCGGTGACGGGTCGGGCGCTTTTGCTGCATCACAGAGCAATTGCCGGCCGTTTCTGACCTACTTGCGTTGCCTGCTCGAAGGCGTATGCGATCTGCAGCACACCGAAATCGTCTCTGTGTCGGCCTGCGATTTGGATGCCAACGGGCAGTCCTTCCGGAGTAAAGCCCGCCGGGACTGAGATCGCAGGGCAGAATGTGGTGGTGATCCAGTAAGCAGACTTCATCCAGGCCACGTAGTTGTCCATCTTCACCCCTTCAATTTCCTTGGGCCAGTCAAGGGTCGCATCGAAAGGCGGCACCTGATTCACCGCACAGAGCAAGAACTCGTATTTCGACTGAAATCGCCGCATTCGCTCCAGCAACTCGCCATGCCGAATCATGGCATTGGCCAAATCGGTCGCGCTGACGCGTCTGCCTGCTTCGATCTGCCAGATGGCTTCGGGTTTCATCTGACTGCGATGCGTCTCCAGCAATGGCCCGAGAACGTTGAAGGAACTCCACAGCCGGATGTCGAGAAAGATTTTGTCGGCTCCGCTCAAGTCTGGACAAGCCTCTTCGACAATGCAGCCGAGATTCTCGAAGGCCCGGCGCTGTGAATCCAGAACAGAGCGCACTCTGTGGTCCAACGGCAGGCCTCCCAGGTCGGGGCACCATGCGACTCTCACACCCTTGAAGCTGCGCTCAAGCGGCTTGGCGAAAGAGGTGGGATCGGACGGATAACAGGCAGGATCGCGCGGATCCGGGCCCGCGATCGCGCTCAACAGGAATGCGACATCCGCGACGGAGCGAGCCATCGGGCCTTTGACGCCGAATCCAATGAACGGCATCGGGTTTGGCGCCGTCGGCACCAACCCTACGGTCGGGCGCAAAGCGACAATATTGTTGAAGTTGGCGGGATTCCGGAGTGAACCACCCAGATCGCTGCCATCGGCAATCGGCACAAGACCACAAGTGAGCGCGGCCGCAGCGCCGCCACTGGAGCCACCTGCACTCTTCCGCAGGTCGTAGGGACTAAACGTTGTGCCATAGACTTTGTTGTAGGTGTGCGAGCCCATCGCAAACTCGGGTACATTCGTTTTGCCAATGGCGAGCGCCCCCGCCTTTCGCAGCCGTTCGACCAGAACTGAATCTTCCGACGGCATGAAGTCTTTGTAGATCGGCGACCCTCGAGTCCAGGGAAACCCCACCGCAGGCTCATAGTCCTTGAAGGCGATGGGAAGCCCGTGCAGCGGGCCGACGCGCTCTTTGCGGGCCAAGCGCCGGTCTGCTTCGTCGGCGAGGGCAAGACATTTCTCATCACTCAACTTCGCCACGATTGCATTGATCCTTGGATTAATCCGCCGGATCTGTTCGAGATGAGCCATCATGACCTCACGAGCGGAGACTTTTCGTTCACGGATGAGGCGAGCGAGTTCGCGTGCGCTCGCGAAGCACAAGCTGCCAGACTGCTGACCTGCTGCAATGGTCTGGGGTGTTTCTAGAGTCTTCGAAACATTACGGCCCTGTGTGCTCATAGCGGCTGTCGCTCCGGCTGTTTTCAGGAACTTCCGTCGATTTACTGACTGTACTTTCACTCGCAATGACCCTCGTGAGCGTACTCGTCGTCGTCCTCGGCCTTATTGAGGATTGTAAATTATAGTGACACTTTGACGGGCTGGGTGTGAAAAGAACAATCGCGAGCATCCCTAGAGTCGAGACCGATCCCACAGACGACGGCTAACGACGAGAACGGGTGCTGCTCGGAACGCTCGGTTCTCAGGAGAAGCCGCTCTGGTTTGAGATCGAGCAGAGAGTCACAACGGACTGGAGGTGAGTCAATTCGATGGCGCAGAGCACGGCAGTACTGGGGCCGTTGCATCCGAAGGAGATTTCATCCGAATGAGTTTCGGGACAGAAACTAGACTCCTCATCGGGACAAAGAACCGCGTCGGTTTTTTTAGCGATTCCTTTTCAGCTTTCGTGACTTTGAAGGGACGAACTGATGTGCTTCCATATCGACCCGCTGACCCGCGAAATAAACTCCTTCCATCTCCAGGAGCCTTCTTTGCAGTAGCGCTCCGTCTCCAACCGAGAAGGAATTCACAAGGATCTTACCGCCTGCGCCCACCACTCGTTGCCACGGTAGTCCTTTCGGACAGCCATGCATTGCCCAGCCCACCTGGCGCGCCATGTAGGGCGATCCCAGGAGCGTTGCGATCTGGCCGTAAGTAAGGACTTTGCCACATGGGATCGTCCGGACTACGGCATAGACTCGCTTGAAGAATTGACGATTCTCAATTGCCGATTGGTGATTGTGGGAACTGCCTGAAGTCGCTTTCAGGTTAGCGGTTCGATGTGCCATTGGGTTCCGGCATGGTGGGAGCGGCTATCGCTCTTCAAAGAGTGATCAACAATCAAGCCAATCGGAAATCGGCAAGCGCGAATCGACAATCCCCGAAGCGTCACCGTTCTCCCCATTTCAGTTTTCTCCGGAGGATATCGAAAAAATTCTTATTGCTGGACTCGATCAGCTCCAAAGCGATGGCCGACTTGCGCACGCGGATGCTATCTTCACCGTTGAGGCCCAGGCCTACCTGTCCATCAACGGTCAGGTAGACGGATTCCTGAGTGGCTTTCAGACTCATCTCTACGGTCACACCGTCCGGCACCACCAGAGCTCGAAACGTCAGCGTGTGGGATGCAATTGGCGTCACCAGCATCGCACCCAGGGTTGGGTAGACGATGGGTCCACCAGCGGATAGTGCGTAGGCGGTGGAACCCGTGGGAGTGCTCACGATCAGGCCGTCTGCTTTGTAGGTGGCGACAAACTGATTGTCGATATTAACGTCAATATCAATGATCCTGGCGAGCGCTCCTTTGGTTAGTACGACGTCGTTCAAAGCACGATACTGTGCAAAGCAGCCGTTTTCGCGCAACACTTCGATATCAATCATCATGCGCGCCTGGGTGGTGGCCTTTCCCGCTAACACGCTCTCCAACGTCGCAAACGTCTCTTCCAGGGTGATCTCGGTGAGGAATCCGAGGCTGCCGAAGTTCACCGCCAGAATCGGGACCGAATGAGAATCCAGTACGCGGGCAACCGAAAGGAGCGTGCCGTCGCCTCCGAGCACGACGATTAACTCGGATGCCGCGACCAGTTCGGTTCGCTTCAATCCTTCGGATTGCCCCGCCAGAACGGCAGTGTCTTTGTCGAGCAGCGCTTGAATCTCGTGTGCCGCACACCAGTCAGTCAACTGGTGCACCAGAGCTGCAACCGTGGTGAGTTTGGGTTTGGCGATGATTCCAATGCGGTGGATGTTTCGATTCATAGAGTGATGAGGGAAGCGCAAGGAAAAAACGTCCAGTACCAGCCAAAGACAACCACAGCGCCATCTAGAATTCCTGTCCCGCGCCATGGCCTTCGGTTTGCGTCCAGCTCAAGCCAGATTACCGGCGGCCAGCCCCAGAAAAAATTCCTTGTTACCTTCCGCTCCGAGGATCGGAGACTCGATGGCACCAAGAACGGTATACCCCAGCGATTCGGCGCAAGACTGGATCTTCCGAACGACTTCCTGATGCTTGGTGGGATCCTTCACGAGGCCCCCTTTCTCGACATGCTCTTTGCCGACCTCAAACTGGGGTTTCACCAGACACAGGATGCGTGTTGTGGACCGCATGAATGGCCTCAGTACTGGAAGGATCAGGGTCAGCGAGATAAATGAGAGATCCATGGATATCAGATCCACCGTGATGCCGACATCCTCGAACTTCAGGTAGCGCGCATTGAGACCTTCCTTCCAAACCACCCGAGGATCGCTGCGCAACTTCCAATCGAGTTGGTTATGGCCGACGTCGATGGTGTAGACCGTGGTGGCACCTCGCTGCAGCAAGCAGTCGGTAAAGCCACCGGTTGAGGCGCCAATGTCCAGACATACCCAACCATGGATATCAGGCGCGAAGACGTCGAGCGCCTTGTCCAACTTTAGTCCGCCGCGAGACACATAGGGGAGAGGTGCCGATTTCAAGCGAATGTCTGCAGTCGTTTCAATTTTTGTTCCAGGTTTGTCGATCCGCTGATCCCCGGCGAGCACCTCTCCTCCAAGGATCAGTGCCTGCGCCTGCTGGCGGCTCCTTACCAGCCCGCGATCAAGCAATAGCTTGTCGATGCGCTCCTTCATGCCGGTTGGAAAGGCGAGCAGCCGAAGCGGCCAGCCGAGCGAGTCTTTGCCTGGGGCCTATTGTTCGCGTGCTGGGGTTGTTTTCAGACCTGGCTTTCTCGCCCTGCCTGGTTTTGGCGAGTAATGGTCCTGAATGAAGGCCTTGATCCTCTCGTAGATGCCGTCGGCATCAATCCCGTACTTGGCGTGCAGCAGGCTGGGGCTGCCATGGGGAATGAGCCGGTCAGGGACACCGATACGCAGCAGCTTGCAACCCTGCAGGCTTCTGGCTTCCAAAAGTTCCATCACCGCACTGCCGAATCCACCCATCAAGGCGGCTTCTTCCACGGTGATGAGGAACGACTTTTCGCTTGCCAGGCAGGTAATTAATTCTTCATCCAGGGGCTTGACGAAGCGTGCGTTGACCACAGACGCGGAAATGCCGTCAACCGCCAGTTTTTCGGCGGCCTTCAGGGAGGGCTGAACGAGTGTGCCGAGCGCAAGAATGACGCAATCCTCGCCGTCCTGCAGGATTTCCGCTTTGCCAATCTCCAGCAGCCGAAACTGTTCATCGAGCTTGACGCCGATTCCATTCCCGCGCGGGTAGCGCACCGCGGCAGGATGGCCAGTTTGGACCGCCGTGTAGATCATGTGCTGCAGCTCGTTCTCGTCCTTGGGGGCCATCACCGTCATGTTCGGCACCGTTCGCAGATACGCGACGTCGTAGAGTCCGTTGTGAGTCGGACCGTCGGCGCCGACAATCCCAGCCCGATCGATGGCAAACGTTACTGGCAAATCCATCAGGCACACGTCGTGAACGACCTGGTCGTAGGCTCTTTGCAGGAACGTGGAATAGATGGCCGCAACCGGCTTGAAACCCTGTGTGGCAAGTCCCGCCGCAAAGGTTACGCCGTGCTGTTCAGCGATACCGACATCGAAACATCGGTCAGGGAACTCCTTGCTAAACGGCACAAGACCCGTTCCCTCCAGCATAGCCGCGGTGATAGCCACGATCTTCGGATCCTGCTGCGCCAGCTTGATCATGGTCTTTCCGAAAACCGAGGTGTAGGACGGCGGTGCCGGGGGCGTGGGATAGAAAACGCCGGTTTTCGGGTCGTAGGCGGTGGGACCGTGGTATTTGATGGGCGCGGATTCAGCGACCGACCAGCCTTTCCCTTTCTTGGTGACGATGTGAAGAATGGTCGGCGCTGAATTCTGTTTTAGTTTCTCGAGGGTATCGACCAGGGTATCCAGATGGTGCCCGTTGATGGGGCCCACATAGTCGAAACCAAGCTCATGAAACAGAAGGCCGGGCACCATGAAAGTCTTCATGGCATCCACCATATCTTTGGCAATCTTTACCAACCGCTTGCCAATGTGTGGCACCGACAACAGCATGCTCTCCACTTCTTTCTTGAAGCGGTTGTAGACCTGTCCTGTGACAATGCGATTGAGGTAGCCCGCAATAGCCCCAACATTCGGCGAAATCGACATCTCGTTGTCGTTCAGGATGATCAACAGCTTCTTCTGAAGATGCCCAGCCTGGTTGATCCCTTCCAACGCGACGCCGCCGGTGAGGCCGCCATCGCCAATGATCGCGACGACATGAAAGTCCTTCCGGGCCAGATCGCGTGCCACAACCATGCCCAAGGCTGCCGAAATCGACGTCGAAGCATGGGCGACGTTAAAAGCGTCATAAACGCTTTCTTCGCGGCGAGGGAACCCGGAGATGCCTTCATACTGCCGCAACGTATGGAACTGATCGCGTCTTCCCGTCAGGATCTTGTGCCCGTAAGCCTGGTGTCCAACGTCCCAAACCAGTTGGTCTTGCGGGGCATTAAAGACAAAGTGCAACGCCACCGTAAGCTCGACGGTACCGAGACTGGAAGCCAGATGCCCGCCCGTCTTCGAGATGGTGTGGATCATGAAGCTGCGCAGTTCATCTGCGAGCTGTCCTAGTTGCTCGCGATTCAGCTTTTTGATGTCGGCGGGGCTGTCAACTTTAGAAAGCAACGAGAAGTTCATGACTTCTTCACCCATGAGTTTGAGGAATCCTTTCGATCATGCTGAGACTTGAGACGACGTCCAGGATAATTTATCACAACGAGCACCTACTTGGCTGTGCCGAGGTTGTTCACGGCGGCGATCTCGGTGTTCTTAGCGCCGGAGGAGATTTGATAAGGCGTTTTCGCCCTTCTAAAATCGTTTCCCATGAGGCCGATGCTGCGAGTCTTGTCTCCCTTCACAACCAGGAACACCGTGGTTCCTGGTTGAACCTTGGTGTTACGAATCGTGGCATCTTCAACCTGGCTCATGACGACGGCGGGGAACTCCGCGGTTGCCGGGCTGCCTGAGAACCCATCGAGTTCCAGACCCTGAATGTCTTCAAGGTAAAGGGCGCTCTTCCACTTGTCCGAAGCGGGCTTTTCCCAATGAACCTCCACATCGCGCAGCTTCAGATTCCTCGCCCAGCGAATCTTCAAGGCATGTTCGGCTTTCTGCATGGGGTGTTCCGGGTCGGCAGAAAGGAAGAGGCGAATGTTGTCGAAGGTGACATTCTCCAGATAGCTTTCGGGGTGCCCTAGAATCACGCTTGAGCCGCTGCCGCGGGCGATGAGGTTGCGAACAATCACATTGCGGATGGCTCCGATGGGCTGCACCGGAAATTTAGGCACGCTGGCGTGGATTTCACTGCGACGCTTGATGTTAAAGTGAAGAGCTTCTCCGTCTCCCCACCAAAACCAGTCGTGGAGCTTGGTTTCGATGGTCAGGTTCGACAGCACCACATCGCTGACGTACCCATGATCAAAGTCCATGAAAGCAATGCCTCGGTTGGAGCTGGTGATAACGCAGTTGTCGATCGTGACTTTTCGGATTGAGTTGCGATTGCCATCGCAGAACTTCAAGGCACTGGAAGCCGAGGAAATGCGGCAGTTCGTGACAGTGATGTTCTCGCAGGGTAGCGCTGGGCCGTAGGCATCCACCGAGTAAAACACGATCGCGTCGTCACCGGTTTCGATTGTGCTGTTGGAAATGCGAACGTCCTTGCAGCCGTCCGGATCGATGCCGTCAGCCCAGACCCCTTCTTTGAGGCTGGATTGAATGTAGACTCCATCAATGACGACACGTTCGCAACCATAAGGATGAATGTTCCAACTGGGCGAACGCACAAAGGAGAGACCTGTAATTTGGACATCCTTGCAGCGGACCAGCAGCACCATCCGTGGGAAGCTGGTCTCTTTGGGATGGTCTTTGGGAAAGGCGCGCATCAGAGGTTTGCGAAGAGCCTCCATCAGCACAAGGTTCGGACGGATGAAATCATCTTCATGGTCGTTCAATCGCCAGTCGTAACTGGCCTGACCGTCCACGAGTCCGCGACCCTCCAGAGTAATGTTTTCCAGGCCCTCACCGTAGAGCAAGGCACCCTTGTCAAAGGTGCTGCGATTCAAAGAGGCGAACAGCGTTGCGCCCGCTTCAATGTGAAACCGGACGTGGCTCTTCAGCTTGATGGTCCCTGAACTGTATTCACCCGGCGGAAGGTACACCATGCCGCCGCCAGCGGCAGCACAAGCATCGACAGCCGTCTGGATGGCTGCACGAGCGTCGTCGGTCTTGCGCCCCGTGGCGCCGAAGTCCTTGACGTTGAAAACCGCGCGATCGCCGGCCAGTGCCGGCGGGCAGAGGGGAACGAGCGCGGCGAGAGCGAGGCCGCATAGGAGCCGCACGGGTTTGAATGCGCGCATGAAGATGCCTCCGGTGATAAGTTTTTTCTGCTGGTCAAGTTTGATTGTGGACGAAAGTAAGTTTCGAAGAGGTGATCTGGGATCAGTCTCACAGCCCTGCGCAACTTCGGTCCACGATTGATGCAGAATGCGCATCAATCGTGGCTACCTGGGTCGGTGTCCGGCTCAGCGAACGGTGTTCGTTCCAGCGTTCCATCCGCCTTCCTATTCAGAATCTCTACTTTGCGTTCGGCTTCTTCCAACTTTGTCTGGCAGAAACGGGAAAGTGTGACTCCCTCTTCGTAAACCTCGAGTAGTGACGCCAGAGGCAAGTCGCCACTGTCGAGCTTTCTCACAATCTCTTCCAGACGCTGCAATGCGGTTTCGAAGTCTTTGGGTTTAGACATGGCTTCCGCTTCTCAAAATTATGTTTGAACCCGGCTCAGGTCAATCTTCAGCAGCCTGAATCCTTTTTGCCTGCCCCTCAACTTGGCCCCTGGCCAATCTCACGGAGAAGGAATCTCCTGGCTGGAACGTCGTTGCATCCTTGACGATGTTTCCGTGGGTATCGCGGCAGATGGCGTAGCCGCGATCGAGCACAGCCAGAGGGCTCAAGGCCTGGAGAGAATTGTCCAGGGCGTGCACCTTGCCACGGGTTGATTGCAAGAACAGCTTGGCCGAAGCCTGCAGCCGGGAAAACTGGCTGCCCAACGTCTCCCGCCTGAAGCGGATTGTCTGCCGGAAATCAAAGCGGCCCAGGTCGGCTGCCAGCAGCCGTTCGTGCGCCTTGAGTTCACCCAGGTGGCTGCTGAGCCCGTTCTGCAGACGAAACGAAAGCTCATCCAAGCGCTGGCGATAGTAGCCAAGCCGCCCGTCAACTGAGGCAAACACCCGGTCGGCAGATAGCGTCAAGACCTGATTGCGCAGCTGGCTGAGCCGAAACTGGAAGGACTGCTGGAGTCGATTCTCCAGCCCGGCGACCTGCTCCAGCATCGCCTTTTTCTGCGACACCACAAGTTCGGCAGCGGACGAAGGTGTGGGCGCTCGGAGATCGGCTACGAAATCCGCGATAGTGAAATCGACTTCGTGACCGACTGCCGAGATCACCGGAATTCGCGACTCGAAGATGGCTCGCGCCACAACTTCTTCATTGAAGGCCCACAGATCTTCGAGCGAGCCCCCACCGCGTCCAACGATCATGACATCGATTTCGGCAAGCCTGTTCAACGCACGAATGCCAGAGGCAATTTCTGCGGCAGCCCCTTTTCCCTGCACGCGCGCAGGGTAGATCAAAATCTGCATGTTCTCGTGGCGTCGTCGCAGAATGCGCAGAATATCCTGGATCGCGGCACCGGTAGGCGAGGTGACGATGCCAATGCAACGCGGAAGCAGAGGCAGCGGCTTTTTGCGCTGAGTTTCAAAGAGTCCTTCAGCCTGCAACCGCGTTTTGAGTTGCTCGAAAGCCAGTTGTAGTGAACCGAAACCTTTGGGTTCTACAAAGTCGACAATCAGCTGATACTCGCCCCGCGGCTCATACACACTTAGACTGCCGCTCGCAACGACCTGCAAGCCATCTTCAGCTCGAAACTTCAGGAATCGCGCCCGGCTCCGGAAGCAGACACAACGCATTTGGGCGCCTTTGTCTTTGAGCGCGAAGTAAAGATGTCCCGATGCTGCGGCCACCAGGTTCGAAATCTCTCCTTCCACGCTGACTCCCGAGAACTCGCTCTCCAGACAGGCTTTCACGTCGGCAGTGATTTCAGAAACGGTGTAGATCTTTCGCGGCGCAAACAGGTTCATCAAACGATCTCTGAGCGAAGGCTGCGGGGCAGGTGGAGCAGAGCCTATTTTTGAGAAAGAATCGAAAAAAGCAAGGTTAACAACAGGCTGACCAGAATGCAGGTGGTGAGTGGAAAGTAGAAAGTGAAATTGTCTCGCTTGATGTGGATGTCACCCGGAAGTTGCCCAAGTTTTCCCAGCGAGATGTGAGGCGCAAACGTTAGCCACAATCCGACGGCCAGAAAAACGGCACCGAGTAAGATGAAGAGTCTGCCCAATTGGGGAAGCATGAGGCGGGTTCCAAAGCAATCGGAGGAACCAGATGCGCTGCGGGACTCTTCCTAGGAGTCTGCGGCTTTTGGTCAGTTCCCAGGAGAAGTTGCTGCAGACCTGCAAAAAAACACAGGTCTGCGCTGCCCATCAAACCAACTCCAGCGCGTTGAAGAAATAGCCTATCTCGATCCTGGCATTTTCTGAGCTGTCAGAGCCGTGAATCACGTTCTTTTCGATAGACGTGGCAAAGCGCTTCCGAATGGTTCCCTCGGCAGCCTTCTTGGGATCTGTGGCGCCCATTAAATCGCGTAACCGGCTCACTGCGTTTTCCGCTTCCAGCACAAGCACCAGCACGGGTCCGGAACTCATATAGCGCACGAGATCGTTGTAGAAGGACCGTTCGCGGTGGATGGCATAGAAACCACCAGCGGCCGCACCTGTCAGGTGCAGCATTTTTGCGGCTTTGATGCTGAACTGATTCTTCTCAAAAATCTGGATGATGTCTCCGATGTTGCCTTGTTCGACGCCATCCGGTTTGATGATGGTAAGGGTACGTTCCAGACTCAAAACTGGCCTCCTAAGAAAATCCCCTCGGAGGGGTGGCTGGCGCAGCCAGTCGGGGTGGGTCGTCGGTCCGAAGCCACCACCCACCCCAGGGCCTAACGGCCCTTTCCCCTCCCAAGAGGGGATTCGGCTGCCATTCTCTTCTCAACCCATCGCATTCGAGCGGTTGTTGAGTACTCCGACAAGCCGCGACTCAATCTGCGCTGTCATTCACCGCATTGCGGGACGCCAGTGCTTTGCTGGATTCACTGTTTCAACAGCCGCTCTATTGCATCGCCGATGTCGGCAGGACTCTTGACCACATGTAATCCGGCTGAGGTCATGGCTTTCATTTTGTCTTCAGCGGTGCCTTTGCCGCCGCTGATGATGGCGCCGGCGTGACCCATACGACGTCCCGGGGGTGCGGTCTGCCCCGCAATAAAGCCCACAACCGGTTTCTTCACGTTCTGTCGGACGAACTCTGCCGCTGCCTCCTCGGCAGTGCCGCCAATTTCACCGATCATGATGATCGCTTTGGTGTCTTTGTCTTCGTTAAACAACTTCAGCGCATCGACGAAATGGGTTCCGATAATCGGGTCGCCGCCAATTCCGATGCAGGACGACTGTCCGATTCCGCGGCTGCTCAGTTGCCCGACAGCCTCGTAGGTCAGGGTGCCGCTGCGTGACACGACGCCGACAGGGCCTTCCTTATGGATCGAACCAGGCATGATGCCGATCTTGCATTTGCCTGGAGAAATAATGCCAGGACAGTTCGGCCCAATCAGACGGGAAGAACGCGACGCCAGGTACTGATGAACCTTGATCATGTCGAAGGTTGGTATTCCTTCGGTGATGCAAACGATGAGCTCGATGCCGGCATCGGTGGCTTCCAGAATGGCATCGGCCGCAAATGCGGGAGGAACAAAAATCATCGTGGCGTTGGCGCTTGTCTGCTGTCGGGCTTCGGCGACGGTATTGAAAACGGGCAGGCCTTCATGCGAGGTGCCGCCTTTGCCAGGAGTGACACCGCCCACGACGTTGGTTCCGTAAGCCTTGCACTGTAGTGTATGAAACGTGCCTTCACGACCCGTAATGCCCTGCACAATCAGTCGCGTATTCTTGTCAACTAAGATACTCAAAGAGGAACTCCCGTTCGTTGTTGGTTGTCCGTTGCTAATCAGCCTGCCTTGGCCAGTGCCACCACCTTCTCGGCAGCGTCCTTCATCCCTTTGGCGACGGTCAGGTTCAAACCTGAGTTGCGGAGGATCTCCTGACCCTTATCCACGTTGGTTCCTTCGAGGCGCACGACTACTGGCACCTTCAATTGAATGGCCTTGGCCGCTTCCACGACGCCTTGGGCCACAACGTCGCAACGCATGATCCCACCAAAAATATTAATCAAAACCGCTTTGACGTTCGGGTCGGACAGGATGATGGAGAACGCGTTCTTCACCTGCTCCGCATTGGCTCCGCCACCCACGTCCAAAAAGTTGGCTGGCGAACTGCCTGCCAGCTTGATGATGTCCATCGTTGCCATCGCAAGGCCTGCGCCATTCACCATGCAGCCCACGTCGCCGTCGAGCTTGATGTAATTCAATCCGTGCTTGCTGGCTTCGATTTCGAGGGGATCCTCTTCATCCAGGTCGCGAAGTTCCTTGATCTCGGGATGACGGAAGAGTGCGTTATCATCAAAGTTCAGCTTTGCGTCCAGGGCATAGAACTTGCCGTCTTCAGTGAGAAGGAAGGGGTTGATCTCTGCCAGCGAGGCATCGGTGCTTTCGAAGGCGCGGTAAAGCTTCGTCATGAAGCTGCAGGCAGGACTCACGAGATCTGCCGGAAGGCCGAGGCCGAATGCCAGTTTCCGAGCTTGAAACGCAGTCAACCCGAGGCCGGGTTCGATGACTTCTTTCAAGATCAATTCCGGAGTTTCTTCTGCGACCTTTTCAATCTCCATGCCGCCGGCCTTGCTCGCCATGAACACCGGACGCGACGTGGCCCGATCGACGACGATACCCAGGTAGTACTCGGTCTTGATCTTCAAGCCTTCTTCGATCAGAAGCCGTTTCACAATGCGTCCTTCAGATCCGGTCTGGTGTGTCACCAGCTTCATGCCGAGCATCTGTTCGGCGAGCGTGGCTGCTTCGTCGGCTGTCTTTGCCAGCTTCACGCCCCCGCCTTTGCCGCGGCCTCCGGCGTGGATTTGAGCCTTCACCACGGTCAGGCCGCCCAGCGTCTTCGCAATCTCTCGAGCCTCGTCTTTCGAGAAGGCAACTTCACCCCGAGGCACCGGAACACCATGCTTCGCCAGCAATCCCTTGGCTTGATACTCATGAATCTTCATGAACACTCCATCGACCGGGAGGAATCCAAAACCTGTTCTCCATGCGCGTTTCCAAACAAGGCCGCGCCATTATATAGGACTCAATTGGACTGTCAAGGATGGGACATGGCGTCCAGTCCAGTCAGATCCGCAAACTTCTCGACTACCCTTCGCCGCTGAGGCCAGCGGCTCCCACGTTCTCTTGGTTGATGGTGACTTGCGACCACAACGGGAAATTGTCGACAAGTCTGCGCTACACCCGAACAAACCACTTCATGCGATACATGAACCAGGAAACGCCATACAGGATCGCGACATAGGTCAAGGCATACAGCAATGAGGCATTCACGGGCGACACCAGGGGTGCGTAGATGTGCTCATACGCCCATTTTCCTGCGGTGATCTCGCTTCCATCGACGCCAGCCACTTTGATGAAGGAGGAGAGCTTTGACAACAGTCCGGCCAGCACATACACCGTGATCGCGTTCATTCCGTAAATCGCCAGAGGCTGCGACCAGCGCCGATACCCTTTGATATCGATCAACCAATAACAGCACCCAAAGACATTGGCAGCCATTCCTGCCATGAGTAGCGAGTAGCTGCTGGTCCAGAGAGGTTTGTTGATCGGCAGCCACCAAGCCCAGATCAATCCGGCTCCCATCAAGCAGGTTCCCATCACCATCAGCCAGGCGGTCTTGCTCTCGGGAGTGAACCGCGTGCGCAACAGGTGCCCTGTCAAAATGCCAAACAACATGGTAGCGATAGCCGGCAGTGTGCTAACGATCCCTTCCGGGTCCCAAGTCTTCGAGGACGCCCACATATGTCCCGACAACACAAGTTGATCAACGTACTGAGCGAAGTTTCCTTCCTTCTCCAGGATACCCGCACCGAACCCAGGTACCGGGGCCAGCTTCATCAGAGCGGAATAGACGAGCAGCAAACCAGCCGTCCAGATGATTTGTCCGCGAAGACTTGTGTAAAGGAAAATGAAACCTGCGATCAAGTAACAGACGGCGATGCGCTGCAGAACGCCCGGAATCCTGACGGTGGAGAACTGGAACAACGGAAACAGGTTCAGAAACATTCCCAGCAGGAAGATCGCGGCGGCACGCTGCAGCGTGTGAATGAGCAAGTGCGCTTGGCTGTCGTTGCGTTCCAGACGCTTGGCGAACGAAAGGGTCATGGAAACGCCGGCAATCCAGAGGAAGAACGGAAATATCGTGTCGGTGAATGTCCAGCCATGCCATGCGGAGTGCCGCAGGGGAGGATAGACCGCGTTCCAGTTTCCGGCGTTGTTCACCAGCATCATGCTGGCAATGGTTACGCCGCGAAATACGTCCAGAGATAGCAGCCGGTTGCTGCCGACATCCTGGAGACCACCAGTTTGAACGGCCGGTTCTGAAACTATGAGGGTTGTGGGAACGGACATGCTCGCTCCTTGCTTCAGATCACCCCTGGGGATAGTGAGCCGGGGACGGAATCCAGGCTTGATGCCGTCTCGCGTTGCGCTTGGCGCGAATGACACGATTCAAACGTATTTCAGAGAACTGCAGGAGAGGCCGCAATCCAAACACCACGTCGTTGAGCCCATCACACCCTCACCCGGCTTTCGGCCACCTTCTCCCGCGGGGAGAGGGATGAGGCAGTAGCCGCAACGGAGCGACGTTGCTGCTCATTTACTTATGTCGCGCTGTTCAATTCACCGTCGCATTCGTGGCTACAGGAACGACGACGTTGAAATAGATCTCCTTCAGCATGATCTGATTCAAGTAGATCTGGACGACATGAGGCCCTTCCTCGGCAAACACAACATTCGTGAAGAATGTGACGTTGTCGGCAAATCCGCCACCCTCGAGTGTGAAGTTGGAAGGCGTTGTTTGAAGTAAGAGACGACTGCGGTCTGGTGAAATAATCCGAATCTCCGTGGAGTGCTCGCCGGCTCCAACCCAGTGGTTCAGAAGCGCAAACTTGAGAATCGTGGCCGGCAGCGACTGAAAATACACATTCTGAAAGATGCCCATCAAACTCAGCTTGTTTCCAGCTTCCAGCCGAATGTCGTCACATAGCAGCGAATATGCAAGCTGGGCCGTGTGAATCGGTTTGCTCGATGTCATGAAATCCTTTCGGCAGCTACCTTCGCGTCAGCCGGAGAGTCGAAGTCGGCGATTCCGGATGCAATGGTTTCGCGAACCCGCTGAGTGAGAGTTTCCCGGTCAGCCAGCAGAAGACTCGTGGTGAGGATGGGTGGGTGAAAGGTGACCACAACGGTTCCGGGCTTCACCTTGAACTGATTGGGCGGCATGATTTCGTAGCTGCCTTTGACTGAGATCGGCACGATGGGTGTGCCCGATTCGATAGCCATGATGAATGGCCCCTTCTTGAACGGCCCCAGTTCGCCGGTTCGCGAACGCGTTCCCTCGGGATAGATCAGGAACGAATAGCCCTGCTGCAGTTGCCGGACAGCATGCTTCATGCCACTGACGGATTGCACACGGTCCTTGCGGTCGATGAAAACGAAGCCTCCCATTTCCATGATCAGGCCCAGCAGCGGTATTTTGCGCAGCTCCTTTTTCAAGATCAGCCGAACGTTGCGAGGAATGCTCACAAATAAAGCCGGCGGATCGCAGTAGCTTTGGTGATTGGCAAGAAACAGAAACGTTTTCCCAGCTTCGACGTTTTCCTGTCCGCGAATGACTACCTGTACACCCCCAAGAAGCAGTCCCAAGCGGCTGCCTGCCCGTCCTGCGGCATAGAGAATATCTGGCGAGCGCCGAATGAGGGCGTAAAGAACACAGAAGGGTCCGACGAGAAACAGGAAGATGGCAACACCAGTAACAACGAAGAACGCGCGAAGCATTGTTAGAAGCATGCCCCGAGGGCAGGCATCAATCCCTCTCTTCCAGAAACTTCGTTAGCTGGTCCAGCAATTCCTCTTTCACAAAGGGCTTCGCCAGCACTCCCTTGGCGCCAGACTGCACCGCGAGTTTGAGGTAGGCTTCATTCGCATTTCCTGTGACAAGAATGACCGGAGTGGACAGGCCTCGCGCCTTGACCGCTTCGAGCACTTGAATTCCGTCAAAGCCGGGCATCAAAGCATCCAGCAGGACAAGATCGGGCTTTTCACGGGCCATCGTGTCAACAACCAGCCGAGGTTCTGCGCACGCAATGGTGTCGAATCCCTCCAGCCGCAACATGAGTTGGAGCATCGATAGAATGCCCGGGTCGTCATCGACTATGAGTATTTTTCGGTTAGGCATCCACTTTGTGGTTTAGGGCGTTAAGCAACTTCTGATGAATCCCGTCGAATCCACCGTTGGACATGATGAGTACTTTGTCTCCGCTTTCGAGCTGAGGCGCAACCTCTCGAACGATCGCATCCGCTGATTCACGCTGACAGGCCTCAATCCCACGAGCTCGCAGCTCGTGCACAACCCTGGCTACATCCAGACGAACGGAGGCATCCAACTTTTCCGGGGCAAACAAGGAACATAGGACAACGCGATCCGCTTTCTCAAAGCACGTCGCAAACTCTCTTTGAAACACATTGCGCCGGGAAGTGGCTGAACGCGGCTCAAAGATAGCCCAAAGCCGGCTTACTGGGTAGCGCGCCTTGACTGCGGACAAAGTCTCGTAGATGGCGGTGGGGTGGTGGGCAAAGTCGTCAAAAATCGTGACTCCCCCGGCTTCACCTCGAATCTCCAACCGGCGTTTCACATTCTTAAAGGTCCGCAAGCCTTGTGCGATGCGATCGGAGCCGATGCCCAGATCGTGCGCACAGACAACGGCTGCCAGGCAATTCTTGATGTTGAAATTCCCAGCCAGGGGAGTCTCAAAGCGGCCCCATGGGACTCCATTTTGAACGGCCTCAAATTGTGTGGATGATTCCAAAAACTCCACGCAACGTGCGGTCCACTGAGCTTCGGAAGCCAGTCCGAACGATTCCACCGGACAGAATGCCTTGCCGCTGAGGTCTCGAACAACGGCGTCGTCCCAGCAGGCGATGAGTTTGCCGCGCGAGGGAATGATGTTGATCAGCCTCCGGAAACTAGCCTTAACTGCCTCGAAATCGACGTAGATATCTGCGTGGTCGAACTCGCAATTGTTCAACACAACCCGCTCCGGAAGGTAGTGCAGAAACTTGGGGCCTTTATCGAAGAAGGCTGTGTCGTATTCGTCGCCTTCAATCACAAACAAGTCGCTCTTACCGAGTTTGAAGCTGCTGCCAAAATTCTCTGCAATCCCTCCAACCAGAAAACTCGGGTCCAATCCAGCTGACTCCAACAGCCACGCTAGCAGAGACGCAGTCGTGGTCTTCCCATGAGTTCCAGAAACCACGTATGACCGCTTGCCTCGGATGAAAAACTCCTTCAGCACTTCCGCCATCGAAGCATAGCGGATTTTTTTGTTGAGCGTCTGCTCGACCTCCGGATTGCCGCGAGAAACGACATTGCCAACCACGACCAAATCGGGCTGAGGAGCCAGGTTTTGCTCGGAAAATCCTTCGAAAAGCTGTATCCCCAACTTCTCCAGAAACGTGGACATGGGCGGATAGACGCTTTGGTCTGAACCGGCCACCTGATACCCTTTCGCCTGGAGCATACCCGCCAGCGAAGCCATTGCCGTGCCGCAAATGCCGATGAGATGAACCCGTTTGATGGAGGAAGGATCGTTATTCAACTGCGCCCTCCTCCAGCTCGAGATATCGGTCATCCGCATTTAGAATCATTTGAACTCCAAAAGGCAGAGTAAGCGAGCCGGACTCCGTATGTCCTGAGGGCAGGCCAAAGAGAATGGGGAACGAATATTCTTCGAGCGTCTTCAAGACGATCTCTGCAAGGCGATACCCTTGACTGTCTGACTGTTTGCAATTGAGCATGACTCCGAAGACCATGCCGCGAACCTTGTCGAGCTTCCCCGCCAGTTTCAGATGCATCAGCATCCGATCCACCTGATATGGCTTCGCGCTAATGTCTTCCAGAAACAGAATCTTTCCCTCTGTTTGAATTTCCCAGGGTGTTCCCAGTGTTGCGGTCAGCAGCGAAAGGCATCCTCCGGTCAGGCGGCCGCGCGCTGAGCCGGATCGCAAGGTTTCCAGGCCGGGGGCAGTGATTCGCTGCCCTCCCGCAGGCTGCGCGACGCAACTCAAGAAATTCTGGCGATCGTAGTAGGGTTCTCCCAAGGCAAACTCTCGAGCGACCATTGGACCGTGAAAGGAAACCATCTGGCACTGGCTCTCGAGAAATTGCAGTAACACGGTCACGTCGCTATGCCCCAGAAAGATCTTGGGATTTGCCCGCAGCACTTCAGGGTTGAGCCGCTGCAGGAGATGATGACATCCATAGCCTCCGCGTGCACAGAAGATTGCATCGATTGCGGGATCGGAGAACATCCGCGTGAGTTCTGCAGCCCGCAGAGAGTGAGCGCCGGCGAAGTAATGCTCCTGTAAGAATACCTGATCGGAATAGCGGACGCGATAACCCGATTGTTCAAGCGCAGCTCCTCCCCGAAGCAACGCTTCCCGGTCAACGTTGCTTGCCGGTGCAACGATCCCGATCGTGCTTCCTTCCCTTAGCGCTTTGGGTTTTTGCATGAAATCCACAGGCTATGCCGGAGGTTTCTGGACGGAACGCTTGGAGAGATTGTCACATCGCGGCTGGCTTACTGCGCTGGCGCCTGCGTTGATCGCGGCGGAATTATATAGAAGCCGAGCCCAATGTAAATTCAATTGTGCTTCAGGCTTGCTCCCGACCAGGCGACTGCTGCACCCTTTCGATGATGAGCTGGCTTATCTTTCGATCCAATCCCAAGGGCTCGGTAATGCGATAGGACACTCCCGGATGTTGCATCGCTGCCTGGGCTACCAGGCGCGGGATGTCGGACACTGAATGCCGGCCGGGGCCCAGAAAATAAGGATGGACGATGACCTCATCGGCGCCGGCAGCGATGCAGGCGTCGAATCCTTGCTTGATGGTTGGCTCCGCCAGTTCCATATGCGCGTAGCAAACAATCTCAAACTCAGACATCTCTTTCACCATCCGGGCGACCTTTGGGAGCAGTTCGTTCGCATCATCCCGGGTGCTGCCGTGATCGATCAAGAGGAGGGCTTCCCGCTTCTTCATGGACAACGCCGGGTCTACCTTTCGCCTAGAATCAGCTTGGCGATAGTTTGCAGTTGCATGAATGATGTTCCTTCGTAAATTTTGCCGATTTTTGAATCTCGGAAGTATTTCTCGGCCGGGTAGTCCTTCGTATAGCCGTAGCCTCCAAACAACTCCACCACCTGCGACGTGACTCGCTCGGCAACTTGCGAACTATAATACTTCGCCATGGCGGCCTCTTTGACGAAGGGAAGACGGGCATCCTTGAGCCGCGCAGCGTTGTACGTTAGTAGACGCGCAGCTTCCAGCTGCGTTGCGAGTTCCGCGACTTGGAACTGGATGGCCTGAAACCGAGCGACAGGCTGGCCGAACTGCTCGCGTTCCTTGACGTATTGAATTCCGTACTCTAGAGAACCGCTTGCCAACCCCACCATCTGAGCACCGATCCCGATGCGTCCTTCATTCAGCGTCTCAATGGAAACCTTGTACCCCTTTCCAACCTCGCCCAGGACGTTGTCCCGCGGCACTTCGCAGTTTTCGAGAATGAGCTCGCAAGTGCTGCTGGCTCGGATACCAAGCTTGTCTTCTTTCTTTCCCACCTGAAATCCCGGAAAGCTTTTCTCGACAATGAAAGCAGTGATGCCTTTGTAGCCCAAAGCGGGATCGACAGTTGCGAAAAGCATGAACAAGTCCGCTTCTACGGCGTTTGTGATCCAGAGCTTCTGACCGTTGAGAAGGTAGCGATCACCCCTAAGCTCCGCTCGCGTCTTCAGGGCGAAGGCATCGCTGCCCGAGCCTGCCTCGGAAAGGGCATAGGCCCCCAAAGTTCCTGATGCCATGCGAGGCAGATAACGATTCTTCTGCGCATCATTGCCCCAGCGCATCAGCGCGTTGTTGACAAGTGTGTTTTGCACATCAACGATCACGCCTGCCGAAGGGTCCACACGAGAGAGTTCCTCAACGGCCAATATGGACATGAAGAACCCGCAGCCCGCGCCGCCGTAGTTTTCTGGAATCTCGATGCCCATCAGGTTCATTTCAAAGAACTGGCGAAGCAGATCGGGTTCGAACTTGCCAGCTTCATCCATCGAGTGCACGTGAGGACGGATCTTGGCTTGAGCGAAAGCACAAACCGATTCGCGGAACATCTGTTCTTCTTCCGAAAACCGGGTCAGGGGCATCGGCAAGTCTGGCATGGCTGGTCTCCCAATCAGTCGTCGTCGTGCCTCATTGCAAGCGTGCGTGGCGATCCGAGGCTGCAAGACGCCGGATGTCTTCAACCTGGTCTTGAAATGCGTTGGCGGCCAGGACTGGTTCGGCGCCGCTGATCGCAAGCGGGTTTTCCAGTTCGACCCAGGACACGCATTCGTCATATCGGTCGATATTTTGGATCTGGTGCGCAACCGGCAGGTGGTACACACGAAGCAACAACAGATTCAATCCTGGCCGGTTCCGATACGAGAATCGTTGCTCAACGGTTGCCCAATTTAACGTGTGCCGGCCATCGAGCCCTCGCAGAGCCTCCAGGTTTGAAATCGGAATCAACTCTTCGACCTCGGCGTACGTATTCATAGTAATCGTGGCAGTCTTGGTTCGGTGGCGTTGGCCAAAATCGACCTGAAACGAAGGGTGCAATGTGTGCAGGCTCTGATGAACGTGTGTTGGAAACAGAAAGAACCGCCGGTCTTCGAGGTGAAACCCGTTGCGTTGTTCGTGGATGCCACCCTTGCGAAGCAGCGTGATTTGTCGTCCAGCGAGAAGCGAATCAACCGTAACCGACCACTCCTTTAGTGCGTAATGACAGTAGCCGGTCATGGGTTAAGCATTCGGGGCTCTAAAAGAAAGGTTCGGTTCGGACTCGAGCCAAGGTCTACTTGCCCTAAGAGCAACACTATGAATGAGTCATCGAGCCCTTGGGTTTGCTCCAGGCGATCCGCCGCAAATCTTCTGTGGATTGATTTTACAACTGGTCCGCAAGAATTTGTGAACCTTTCGGCCCCAGGTTCGTCTAATACCATGTGCATGAAAAATCACTATGCACGTTGAGCGCGATGGCAGAGCAACGGCCCATGAGTCTGGTCAACGCGCACTTTCTTCATTACGAGCACCTTTCTTGGAGGCAGTATGGAGTCTCGAAACCAGCCCGCTTTCCCCTCATCCTGCGACTCTGAAGACTATCGCTGCTTGTGTGGCAGCCTCATGGCCAAGATCACGCCTCTGGGCGTTGAGATCAAGTGCCGCAAGTGCAAACGCATTCAATTGATTCCAAACGCGCAGGTCAGCTTTGAGGTGGCACCCACTCCCGCGAAAGCGGTCGGTGGAATGTTCTAAGTGCTGACAAAAGATTGGCTGGGTTCCAGAGAGTCGTAGGAGGAGGCTGCAGGTCAGAACCAGTCGAGGATCTTCGGAGCGTGAGGACGCGAGCGCCCCATTTTGTCCGCATTGCGGAACGCAGGCCCTAGCCTGCAACAGGTACTCCGCCAGTTTTTTCGCTGCAGAGAGCCTTGCGCCACTTCAGTATGGAATCGAACAAGATGATGATCATGCACGTCATCATGATAATCGTCAGCACCACGTTGAGCTGCCCCTGAAAACTGGCTGACGGATCGGCGCTGCGTGCCAGAGGCATAAAGTTGTCTGTAATGCTCTTGTACCCGGCAGTCAGCGTTGTGGTGGAAACGAACGATAGTGGCAGCAGGGTGACCCATGCCAGCCGGGCCCGCCCCATGTTGACAATGAGCGTTGTCCCCACGCAGAGTGCGATACCCGCCAGCAGCTGGTTGGCGATTCCAAACATCGGCCAGATGGTGCTGATATTCCCGGTGAATATGAAGTAGGACCAGCCCGCCACCACGAGAACGCTCGAGAAAATCGTGCCCGGCATCCAATCCGTTTTCTCCATCGGCTTATAAAACTTCCCTAAAAATTCCTGAACCAGAAAACGCGCGACGCGGGTCCCCGTGTCTATCGTCGTCAGGATAAACAATGCCTCGAACATGATCGCGAAGTGGTACCAGTAAGACATCAGCCCCTTCATCCCCGGGATAGCAGTGAAGATTTGAGCCATGCCGACGGCCAGGGACACAGCACCTCCAGGCCGGCCTGTGACAACCTCGCCGACCTCGCGCTCAAGTTCTGGCAGGTTCACCACACTCATACCAAGCTGGGAAAACTTCTCCGGCATCACGTTGATGGCAAAATAATCACCCGGATAGAGCGCCGACGCCGCAATCAGCGACACGACGCCCACAACACCTTCCAACAACATAGCTCCGTAGCCAATAGGCCGAATGTGCGATTCCTGGGAGATCATCTTCGGGGTTGTTCCGGAACCTACCAGAGCGTGAAATCCGGAAATTGCGCCGCAGGCGATTGTAATAAACACGAAGGGAAACAGTTTGCCGGGGATGATGGGGCCGCCACCCTCCACAAACTGGCTGAAGGCCGGCATTTTCAGGTCGGGATGCACGACAAAGACACCAATGATGAGGAACGCGATGGTGCCCAGCTTCATGAAGGACGACAGGTAATCTCGCGGGCAAAGCAGCATCCAGACGGGCAGGATGGAAGCCGCCAGACCGTAGATCGCAATGCAGACGGTGATTTCATTTTTCGACAGTGTAAACCAGGGTGCCAAGGGCGAGCCTGGAATCAGCTTGCCAAAGACGACAGCAGCGATCAGGGCGATGACGCCGATAATGGTCGCTTCGCGGATCTTGCCCTTACGGAAGCGATACATGTAGAGGCCCATGAACAAAGCAATAGGGATGGTGGCCGCGATGGTAAAGGTGCCCCAGGAACTCTCGCGCAACGCATTGACCACTGCCAGCCCCAGCCCAGCCAACGCAATGATCACGATGAACAGAATAGCCACTGCAGCGGTAAAGCCAGCCACAGGACTGATTTCGTTCTTGGCAATCTCTGCCAGGGACTTGCCATCGCTGCGCACCGAGGCAAAGAGAATGATGAAATCATGCACAGCGCCCGCTAACACCACGCCAACGACCAACCACAACAGGCCCGGGAGGAAGCCAAACTGAGTGGCCAACACCGGGCCAATCAGCGGCCCGGCGCCAGTGATCGCCGCAAAGTGATGCCCGAACAGCACCCATTTGTTGGTTGGAAAGTAATTCTGTCCGTCATAAAGACGATGCGCCGGAGTTTGGCGGGAGTCGTCCAAAACCAAGACCTTCGTAGCAATGAAAGCGCTGAAGTAGCGATAACCAATCGCTATGAAACACAAAGTTCCCAGCATTAGTGGCAATGCGTTCATTCAGGTCTCCCTAGGACAAAACCGGTGCGCCATCATGCAGCACACTCCGCTTTCATGTCACTGTCCACGTCGGGTTCGTTCCCCAATTCACCCCCCAGGGCCTAGCGGCCCTTTCCCCTGCCAAGCCCATTTTCGCGCACCTTGCGCACAATCGCTTCGTAGAGAGGCACGCCGTCCCAGCGGTCGCTCTCTCCAATAAAGATTCGACCCAGCTTGACCTCACCGCTGATTTTCATTCAGCCCACCTCACAAAGCCCGAGCCGCTACCATCACCAGCCAGAGAAAAATGAAGCCGAGCGTCAAACTCGCAATGACATTGGTTGCTGCCAGCAAAAGCTCTCGCCCGTGGCAAGTTGAACGGTTTCGAAAACCAGCGTGGAGAAAGTGGTAAAGGCGCCGCAGAATCCGATAGTAAAGCAGATACGCCACTGTGGATCGATCAGAAAGCGGTCTGTAAACAATCCATTGAATAGTCCCAAAACAAAGCATCCAGATACGTTGACGACGAGCGTACCGAAGGGAAACGCACTGCCGCTGTTGGTTTGAATCACTCCCTGAAGAAAGGAGCGAGCCAGGATTCCAACAAAGCCGGCAGCTCCGAGGAGCAGCGCCTTGGTCATAGAGACTTTCCCGTCTTGAACGGATCAGAACTGCGTGGTGCAACAGCTCAGGAACGCGGCGATTCTAGCATAAGCCGCCAACCCGATTGGCGGGCAAGATATCGATTGCGCACCCAATTCTTTCCGGCTACTATCTCTCCTCCCTGAACGGGGAGTTCAGTTTCTTGTTCCTGCTCTGCTGACCCTTGAACACAATCTTGTAGACGGTTGGGCGATAGCAGGGGAAGCTATTCTCTTATGACAACCAGGCAGATCACCGTTGCGCACAGTCCAGACTCTGACGACGCCTTCATGTTCTACGCACTGGCGACGAACAAGATCAAGACGGGTGACCTCAAATTTAATCATGTCCTGAGCGATATCGAGACGCTCAACAAGAAGGCCCTGAAAGGCGAGTACGAGGTGACGGCAGTGTCGTTTCACGCCTACGCGTATCTTGCCGAGAAATACGCCTTGTTGAGCAGCGGCGCCAGCATGGGAGATCGGTATGGGCCGTTGGTAGTGTCGGAATCGCCCATGAAGCCGCACGAACTAAAGGGCAAGGTGGTGGCAGTTCCCGGGGAGATGACCACAGCGTTTCTCATTTTGAGGATCTTCGAGCCTGACTTTGTTCCTTTGGTTGTGCCCTTCGACAGAATCTTTGAAACCGTGATGCGGCGCAAGGCCGACGCAGGACTCATCATCCACGAGGGACAGCTTACCTTCCCCGGTCTGGGGCTTCACAAAGTCCTTGACCTGGGGGAATGGTGGTACAAAGAAACCCAACTACCTCTGCCGCTGGGCGGGAACGTGATACGAAAGGATCTCGGGCCCGATCTCATTGCCAAAATATCCAAGATCCTGCGCCAGAGCATCGAGTATGCGTTGGAGCATCGCGATGAAGCGTTGAACTACGCGATGCAGTTCGCACGCGATATGGAGCACGAACTGGCGGATAAATTTGTGGGTATGTATGTCAACGACCGTACCTTGAATTACGGCACGGCCGAAAGGAAGGCTGTCCAGTTGCTGCTCAACCTCGGCCACGAGCGACACATCATTCGTGAGCCGATCCAGGTGGAGTTTGCTGATTAGTCAGCAAAAGAATTCCCTTGAGAAACCTGGCCAAGGTGGGGCCAAGATGTCATTCCCGCGAAAGCGGGAATCCACCTCGGATACGGATTTCAATACGCGAGTTCAATTCCGCTCATCCTTCAGGACTCTCCTCAAGGATCCGGTCGTAAACCTGCCGCGCTCTATCATAGGCCGCTTCCGCGTCTTTGACTTCTTCCTTCCGAATTCTCGGTAGCTTCATCTCCCAGCAACGGTCCACTCCGCGCCGGCACCACTCCGCGCTGCGACGCGACGCGCGAATGGGTTTGCCATCGACCAGCACAAAGATGGGATTAGTATGGGCGCTATAGAGAACCCGTAAAGCGATCCAGCTGGAGCGCTCCACAGTACGCTCGAAGCGTACATCCTGCCACTGCCCGTCCGCCGCAATCTCCTTGCGGTCCACGGGCTCTCCATTCACAACCAACTCCACCAGGACCTTGCGGCTCTTGCCGATGCGCGCTCGTTCCACATCCCAGTACGGAGGCAGATTGGCAGGCCGGGAAGCAATGATCGCTCCAATCTCGTCTTGAACGGGTGGCAGGTAGGCCGCGGCCCGTGCGCTGATTTGGACCTTCTGCGCACCCTTCAAATCGAGCTGGCTTTGCCCAACTCCCAGCTGGGTTGTATTCGCACGGAAGTCGACGATGTGTGACCGGCCTTCGGAGACGTAACTTCGACCATCCTTTATGGCATCGACAAAGCGATCGAAATCCAGCTTGCCGTCTAATTGGGCATAGGTTCGGGCGAGGCCGACGCGGTCGTCAAAGATGCAAGGGAAATCAGTCTCGCCGCTCAGCCGAACACGGAAGCCCGTGTTCAGTGTGTGGTACCACATGTTCAGTTCCCAAGGGAGCGGGGTGTCGCCGGCGGAATAGAAATCGACGGCTTCATTGGCGGCGGTGACGATGTATTCGTTCGCGCCAATGCCATCGTATTTGGGTTGAACATAGTTGGGCAATGTGGCTACTGGCTCGGTTGGTTCCAGCCCCCAACCCGAATGTGCGTAGCCCACTGCCCCGCCTTGCCCACGTGCCCATTTCAGAACCGGCAAGGTCCAGCTTGGCCATTCCTCGATCTTGGTGGTTCCCGGGTAGTCGTCTTCCTTCAGCCGGAGCAGACAGACATGACCCGCATGCGATGACGGGAACCCCGAAACCTCCACGTCGTATCGCATCACATTTCGTTCGTTCGAAAGCGGGTGCGACTTGCCCTTGAAGTAGGTTTTCTGATGGTACCAGCAAGGCCCCCAGCTCAAAACACACGCCACATTCAAGTCCTCTCCCAAGGCTTGCCGCCACATGTGCTCCGGCTGAACGCCTTCTTCCGGGCTCTCGTAGTGGCTGCATCCGGCGGCGTGCACGTGATGATCTCCGCTATACCAGCCGTTACGTGCCAGGTGAATCCAGCGTTTGAGGCGCAACGAGACCTCCATCGACTTCACGCCTGACGCCACCTTGATCTGTTGCGTTTGGGGCAGGTACTCGGGTCCTCGCCCGAAGGCCACTTGGTAATTGCCGGGGGGTAGGTAAACATGTTCGCCGTCCCCGCGGTATACCTGCGGATGAAAAAAGAAATCTGGAAACTCGTCGGCCCCAGCGTGCCGGCGGGAAGGCAAAGGGTAGAGGCCTATCAGGCGCTTGGTCCCGGCCTTGTCTTCTGCCCCCTCAAATTTTCCCTCTTCCCAATTGCGCCGATAGGCCATCGTCAGGCGGTAGTCTTTTGGGTCTTTGGAGAACGGCTCTTTCTTAGGATCCTCGAGTATTCGCTCGACACCGTCGCTGATGACGAGCGAAGCCATGGTCGGCGAGCCGTCTTCATCCTTGATACGAAATACGACTTTGACAGAGGGCTGGCACTTGAAAAGAACGTCGATGGCGTTTCGAAAACCGATGTCCTGGGTGCCTTGTCCGATGTGAAACCCAATCTTGGCCTCATGTGGGCCGGCGGCCTTGCTATAGATCTGGAGGATCGCGTACTCCAGCCCCAACCCGGAAAGCTGCTTGGTCATCGGACGCTGACGGTACATGGAGAGTTCCAGAAACCGACTGGCAACTTCTCCAGGAGAGATCACGTTTTCATCCTTGCGGTTCGGGGCGCCAGAGGAACGATGAAGAAGTGGTCCCGCGTTGGGGCTTTCTGCTTCGAGGACAGAGTTCACCGCAGCTTGATTCTGGACTTTTACCAGAAACGTCTTCCAGCCGTTTTGAAGCAGTTCGGCGGTTGCTGGACCCCGGACAACTTTGACGCGCGCTTCCGGGTTGATCTCTACGAGGGCGAAACAGTAGGGGTCCAGAATCTCCTGGATTTCACGGACCACCTCACGGCCCGGCGCCCGCTTCTGCAGGTCACGAAGCTTGCGCGAATCAGAGCTTGACAGGACACTGCCCAGTCCGGAGAGGGCTTCATCCAGCCGGATGGCCTGAGCGAGAAGCGGTTGCGCTTCCGCATCCAGGACCTTAGGCAGCACCTGCGGGTGCGCTGTTCGCACCGCCAGCAAGCAGAGAAGAGCGATTGGACTCACACTCTTGAGTTTTTTCACAACACACCTCCGAACAAGCAATCGATGTATCTCTCTCACGAGCCAACAATCAACCCACCGCAGCGACGCAGAGGCTGAGGAACACACAGGACAAGCCGTTTTCTAGTGCTTTCATCTTCGCGTTCTTCCTTTTTGTTGTCACTGCTCACGCTGGCGACAGTCGTTCTCTCCTACCATTCCGCTACGGTTCCATCCTCGTTTCGCCATACCGGTGGCTTCCAGTTGTGGCCTGTTCGCGCCGCTTCTCTGACCTTCTCCTCGTCTATTTCAATCCCCAGGCCGGGACCGCTGGGAAGCTCAACGAAGCCCCGAATGGAATTTGAAAATGGAGGGGTCGATCAAATAGTCCAACAAATCGTTTCCCTGGTTGTAGTGGATGCCGAGACTCTGTTCCTGAATAAATACATTTGGAGTACAGCCGTCCAATTGAACGCACGACGCCAGGGCAATCGGGCCCAGAGGGCAATGAGGAGCAACGGCAACATCGTATGCCTCTGCCATGGCCGCGATCTTTTTGCACTCGAGAATCCCACCGGCGTGAGACAGGTCCGGCTGGATGATGTCGGCATATCCCTCTTCCAGGAGTGACTTGAATCCCCAACGCGTGTACATGCGCTCGCCGGTAGCGATAGGGATTGATGTGTGGCGGGCGATTTCGCGCAAGACCGAGTTGTTTTCCGAAAGTGCAGGTTCTTCGATGAACATCAGACGGTAAGGCTCCAGGCTCTTCGCAAGAGGTTTGGCCATCGCACGATGGACCCGGCCGTGGAAGTCAACGGCCAGTCCGGCCTCGCGTCCCACGGCGCCCCGCACACTGTCCACGCGTTCCAGCAGCGCATCGATCTTGGCATAAGAATCCACGTAGTGCATTTCTTCGGTAGCCAGCATCTTGAAAGCGGTCATACCAGCAGCGGCCAGTCGCATTGCTTGTTCGGCAGCCTCGGCGGGCCGGTCGCCGCCAATCCAGCCGTAGACACGAATCTTGTCGCGCACCGCGCCGCCCAGCAATTCGTACACGGGTGCTTCATAGTATTTTCCCTTGATGTCCCAGAGCGCCTGGTCGATGCCTGAGATGGCGCTCATGAGAATCTCGCCTCCGCGATAAAACCCGCCACGGTAGAGCACCTGGAAATGATCCTCGATCCGCAGGGGGTCTTTCCCAATGAGGTATTCCTTCATCTCCTCCACCGCCGCAATCACCGTGGAAGCACGACCCTCGATGACCGGTTCACCCCAGCCACTCAGCCCTTCGTCCGTGGTGATCTTCAGAAAGGCCCAGCGCGGCGGGACCTTAAACAGTTCCATTTGAGTGATTTTCATGGTGGCGAATCGATGGTAAGCGAGGTCAGTCTACAAGGATTCTAGAAGAAATCCAGGGCTTTTCCGGCATCGGTCCAGCCCGGACCTAATGTGGGTTGTCGACGGAGAACCCACCCGGCACGCCGCGACCGCGTGAAGTCTTCTCAAGACTTCACCTTCGCGCCAGCCTCCGAAGAGGGGATCTTCATAGGAGGCTCCGCTTTGGCGCCGTTGCTTTTGTAGCGGCCTTTCTGGTAAGGTCTTTCCACGCTTCTCCAATCTCAATTTAATGGATGATCACTTCGGTTATCCGGGAGGAAACCATGAACCTTCGTGGGTTCTACAAAGCAACGGGAGTCTGCGCCTTGATCTATGCCGCCGCTTCGCTGCTGTCGTACGCGCTGTGGGTTTCGGCGAGCGGTTTTCTGGCGGTGACCGCGACACCGCCAAGCCCGGACCGTCTCTTGAGCCTGCTGCAACTGAGTGGAAACCAAGCCTCCGCGCGGCTCGATGGATTCTCTTTCTTCTTTTTGATTCCTGCCGGCGTTGGCCTCTTCGCTTATTTGCGCGAGCGCAAACCAGCGCTGGCTATGACCGGTGGGGCATTTCTCGCGTTCTCAATTGTCGCGCTCTTTCAGGCGACCACGATGAATCTCTCGATGGTCACCCTGGTGCAAGGCGCCATTACCGACAGTTTGAAGGAGCGTCTGACGGCTATCAACACCATCATGTTCACGTATATGATGCCGGGCTTGTGGGCAGGTGCCGTTGCGAACTTGTTGTTTGGCATCGCCCTGCAAGCACAGGCGGGCAAGGCCCGGACGCTCGGCCGGCTCTTTCTGGCCCAAGTCGCCGGTTTCCTGATAGCGTTCGGTGGATTTGCCGCTCAACGGGACGCCATCGGAAATACGGGAATTCTGGTTCAAGTGCTGGCGGCAGCGGCCACCTTCGTGGTGCTGGGGATGATGCTCAGGCGGACCGGGAACGAGGAGGTCGAACAGGGAAGGCCTCAAGGACGATCGCGAGCTGCCGGAGCTTCGGCGTAAGCTTTACGACCTGAGTCCAGCAACACTCGCTGATGATGACAGGGAGATCATCAAGGCCACGCGGCGTGGGCAAAGATACCGATGCCGCGTGGCACGGAGCTTGCAGTCCGTCAAATTCGACTGAAACGTCAACACCAAGGACTGCGAATGGCTAACCCTACTATTGGCACAGTAGCGTCGCTGTAACTGGTGGGGCGAACCACTTCCCTGGCTGTTGCGAAACCGGCGCCCGTGATCGACACCCATTTGCATTGTTTTCGCAGGCACGAAAGATCCCCGCTTCGCCCACCACACGCAGGCGCCGTATCGTCCTGAACCGGCCGCCGCACCTTGGACATTTGCTCAAATGCATGGAAGGCGCAGGAGTCAGTCATGCCGTTGTGGTTCATACGGAACCTTACCAGGATGACCACCGTTATCTTGAGCACTGTCTTGAGGTGGGGAAGAGGCGGCTGAAAGGGGCCTGTCTTGTGTTTGCAGACCGGCCGGCTTCAGTCGCTCAACTTCCGAAGCTGGCGAAACGCGGCGACATTGTGGCGGTCAGAATTGACGCTAACGTTCCGGATCGACTGCCGCCGTTTGGTAAGCCGGAATTGCGGAACCTTTGGAAACAAGCGGGCGATTTGGGGCTGGCCGTGCAACTTCATTTTGAGCCGCGCTATGCTCCTGGGTTTCAATCGCTCATTGAAGAATTTCGATCGACCGTGGTCATTATCGACCCTCTGGGCCGTCCTTTTGCAGGGAACTCCTGAAGAGCATGTCGTGGTGATACAGTGGTCCCGGTTCAAGAACACCGTAACGAAGCTTTCTGCCATTCTCTCAACTTCCACCTATCCTCACCGCGACGTGGGCGCTGTCATCAAGAAGCTTGCCGACGCATATGGCCCGGATTGCATGATCTATGGCGGTGGGTTTGGTGCCGATGCCACACCCCAGTCCTACGGGGCAGTTCGAGAACGGACTCGCGCGACCATCGCCCATCTGTCAGATGATGATCAGACTAAGGTTCTCGGCGGGACATCTGCGAAGTTGTTCGGGTTTTCGAGTTACATGAAGGGTCAGACGACCTAAGTATTCTCACCCACGAATTTGTAGCCAGTTCCCCGGATAGTCAAGATGAATCGTGGATTCTCTGGATCGTCTTCCAGCTTTTGACGCAACTTGACGATCTGGTTATCAACGGTGCGAGTCGATGGGTAGGCATCATAGCCCCACACCTCGTTCAACAATCGATCCCGCGAGATGACCACGCCCTTGTTGCTGACCATCAACCGAAGAATGGCGAATTCACGAGTTGTGAGAACCACCCGTTGATTGCCTTTGCGCGCTTCCATCTTCACAAAATCCAACGCAACGTCGGCGAAATGGTAGTGCGCTAATAGGTGTTTTTGACCGGCGGCCCGGCGAAGGATTGCCTGGATGCGGCCGAGCAATTCGCGAATGCTGAACGGCTTGGCAACGTAGTCGTCTGCGCCAAGCTCAAACCCCGCAATGCGATGCTCCTCTTCATTCTTTGCCGTCAAGAACAGGATCGGAGTCGTGATGCCGTTCTGCCGAAGCCGGAGACAGATCTCCTCGCCCGGTAGCTTAGGCAACATGAGGTCAAGCAGAATCAAATCCTGTGAAGGATCCGATGCTCTCTCCAGCCCAGTGAGTCCGTCCATCGCTGTCTCCACCTCGTAGCCTTCACCCAACAGGTTGGCTTCCACTGCTTTCAGAATAGACCGGTCGTCTTCGATGATCAGGATTTTGTACATGGTTTAAATGAAGTTGATTAGGGACTTTGAGTATGACTCAGCTTCGGGATGTGCCGACCTGGATTCCGTATCCTCCGGTTCGGAATGACCAATGACCAAGCACGAATGACGAATGAATGACTAATAACAAAAATTGAATCCAGCGGCGAACTCGTCATTCGAGCTTCGGGGTTCTTTAATCATTAGTGCTTCGTCATTCTACACGTCCAGTCAGACCGGAAGCGTTATCACAAACCGGCTACCGGTTCCAGACACCGGTGCCTCCCATTCTATACTGCCCCCATGCGCTTCAACGAATGCCTTGCACAATGTCAGGCCAAGGCCTGTTCCGGAAACGGCGGGATCGAGGCTGCCACTGCGATAGAACTTTTCGAAAATCCTCGGCTGGTCTTCGGGTAGGATTCCGATACCTCGATCCTCAGTTTCCCACACCGCTTTGCCATTCTCTTCCCTCAGGCGTAAGAGAATGGACTTGTCGTTCGGTGAGAATTTCAGACAGTTGCTGATCAAGTTCACCGCACACTGCTTAAGAGCTGCCCGGTCGGCCCTTCGCAGAATCAGACTCTCGGGGAGATCTAGAGCAACCGCAAAGCCGGCGTCAGCCAGTTGCTGGGAGAAGAGTTGCATACTCCCTTGCAGTACGGCAACCAGGTCGACTCTTTCCCAAACGAAGCGTTTCTTGTCGTTTTCGAGACGAGTGAACTCCAGCACGTCGTTAATCAAAACGCTCAACCGGTCGACTTCTCCAACAATCGTTTCTGCACTGGCTGCCGACGGGGAATTCATCCTGGCCAGTTGGCTTTCCAACGTTTCCGCATGGAGACGAATCGCTGTGAGGGGAGTTCTCAACTCATGGGAAACGTTGGTCAGGAAATCGCTTCGCAGCTTCGACAACCGCTGCTGCTCCTTCAGGGCGCGACTTCCCATAAACAAGATCAGTACGCACGCTCCGATCGTAAGCCCCGTTAGAGTGAGATAAAGCAAATTCTTTTGTAGAGCTCTCCGCTGAAATGTCTTGAGATTCCGAGGGCTTGCCTCAATGGTGAACTGAGCGGCCCAGGGATCAAGGAGACGCTGTTCCGAAAGCGACGAGTCTGAGGCACCGGCGCCTGAAGCAGTCTGCGGGCTGGAGTCGGCTCTTCGAATCTGAACCAGCAACTCCGGCGGGCGCCAGGCTGCTTGATCGAAGGACGCCTCCAAGGTGCGGCAGAAAGTCTGCAGGTCGGCCACAATACCGATCAGACGAAATGAAGGGGCTGATTGAAACGCGCACAATACCAGGAAAGGTTCCTCGCTGGGGTCACTGGAGAGCACTTGGAGAGGTAACTCTCCTCGCGCCGGATTGTACAGTTGGCGGCGTAGCAGCAGGTTCAGTCGTGAGAGAAACTTTTCAGCCCATTGAATGCGACGTATCTCGCGGAAGAGATGCTTCTCACGCAGCAGCCAACTCTCCTTTTCATTCCGGTGGCGACATTGCTCGTGCATTCTTCGCAGCCATGGCAGAACGTCGGAAGACAGAGCCATCGAGCCGTCCTGATAGGCGTTAAGCCAGGCATCCACCAGCGCCGCCTGTCGAATCAGGGTCCCCTCGCTGATTTCTTCCTTCTCCAGCAGCATGACGCTGGCCGCGAGAGCTAGCGCAGAAGGACTGCCTTCCTGGCTTCGAGCTAGGATGGCCGCGGCTGTGGAAACGGCTGTTGGGGCCTCACCGCGTTCTGCCGTGGCCAACATTTGCCGCCACGCCGTTTCTTCGGTGGTTGAGATCTCGTGATTCGACCCATTCCTTCCCTCAGATGCGAAGATCCGCGTCAGTGCCTGTTGGAGAAGGCTGGGCAGCGCCGTGGCTTGGGACAAAAAGCGGTAATTCGGGAAAACGAGAACCCCTGAGTCGTCCAGCCAAAATCCCAGGAAATCGGGTGCCAATCCTTCGTCCCAGTTCTGCAATGCAGTCTGGACTGCCGGGTTGGCAGGGACCGTCTTCAAAGCGCTCTGCCATTGCTGTTCAATCCTCTGACGAAATTCCTGCTGTGCTCTGTCCAAACTGAGTCGCTCCTGCTCACGCAGTCGGTTCTGCTCGCTGCCGGCTTGGCGCTGGATAAGAAGGAGACAAAGCCCCGAAAGCACCAGTACGCATACCAGCAATGCAGGAATGAACCAGAAAGCGAGGGTTTTCTCAGAGCGCAGGCCAGTCATCCAGAACGAGATCCTTCGCACAAAGTGCCAGCACGCCAAGTTAACCACATCCACCTTCAGACCTCCAAGTGGAGGCAGCTGATGGAGCAGTCTGTGTCTCAGGCAATTTGCTGGCTTCACTTCCCTCGGCAGATACATGCGTCATTCCCGCCAAGCGGGAATCCAGTCTTCCTGCTTGCTTGTTTCCACTTTCTTTTCCTACCTGAAGCAGGGTAACTTCCCAGCATGGTTCTTGTGGCCAACCTCCTACTTTTCATAGGCGTTGCTGTGGGCTTGGTGATCATTCCGTTTGGGCTGCCGGGGATTGGTGTGATCTTTGGGACTGCTTTGCTTTATTCACTCACAACTCAGTTCAGCACGATCACCTTCAGTTTGATTCTGGTTCTTGGTGTGTTGACCATTCTGGGTGAGACCGCCGATAACTGGCTGATGGCTGCGGGGGCAAAACGTTTTGGGGCCTCAACCACGGCGGCTTGGCTTTCCCTGTTCGGAGGTTTCCTGGGCGCGTTGATTTTCGGGCCGTTTCTGGCCGTCCCGCTCAATGTCCTTGGACCCGTGGTTGGAGCATTTCTGGGAGCGTTTATCGCAGTGGTTCTTTATGAACACCACAAAAAGCAGAATTGGGGGGAAGCGCTGCGAGCCGGCTGGGGGACACTGCTGGGACGCTTGGCGGGAATCGCACTCAAAATGGTTGTGGGTGTGGGCATGGCTGCAGCAATTGCCTGGTCAGTGTTGAGGGGATGAGGACGAGCACGAATAGTTGAGGAGGAACGATGCAGTCGATCGAAGTCTTGGCAGCGAAACGATTCGCTGACGAAAAGATGCAGAAGGTGAGCCTTTTCGATACGCCGAATTGCTTTTGTGATCTCTACTGCCTGAAACCTGGTCAGTCACAAAAACCGCACAGCCACGCCGGTGCCGACAAGATCTACTTCGTCATTGAAGGTGAGGCCCGGATCCAGGTTGGCGAAGAGGAACAGGTGGCAGGCGCCGGAAGAATTGTGCTGGCGCCGTCCGACAGGGTTCACGGTGTGCGTAACGCCAGCAGTCAACCACTTTCCCTGCTGGTGTTTATGGCACCAAACCCGAATGTGAGAGCCTGATGCCTGTCGCGACCAGGAAATCTCACCTAACTCACAGGCAGTGGGAGGAATTTGTCCGCGTTGCGGTGAAGTCAGCCGATCTCTCTGGTGAAGTGTTGATGGGGTACCAGCAGGGGAAGGCTCGAAACCGAAATCCCGTCAGGCTCAAAGGCCGAAATGATCTTGTCACGGGTGCCGACTTGGCGTCTTGCCGGTTAATGAAGCAAACCCTGAGACGCTTCTTTCCTGGCCATAGCTTCCTCACCGAGGAACCCGAGTTTTCGGAGAACAATCGTTCCGATTTCCTCTGGATCATCGACCCTCTGGATGGAACAACCTTCCACAACCGCGGTCTGCCGTTTTTCAGCAGCATCGTGGCGCTGGAGGTAGGCGGGCAAACAGAATTGGGCTTGGTTTCGAGTCCATTTACTGGAGACATGTTTCTTGCTGGGTTGGGGAGAGGCTGCATCTATTGGAATCGGAGGTTACGGAGGCGTCGTCGGGTTCGGGTTTCGGGCGTCACAAGTCTGGCTGAGGCGTTGGTGGGTTACAGCTACGGAAAGAGTGAGCTTCATGCACGGCACATGGCAACGACGCTGAGTGTTCTCTTTCCAACGTGCCGTGCGGTCACGCGCCTCGGAGGAGCGGAAATTGGCTACGTGGCTTCCGGCGCCTGCGACACCTTCATCGACAACAATTCAACGCCGTGGGATTTTGCGGCCGTGGCCTTGATGGTACGCGAGGCCGGTGGGCGCGTGACAGACTTTGCTGGCCTGGAGTGGACAAAGAAATCCGGCAGTATTCTGGCGTCCAATGGAGTGCTGCACCGAAAACTTCTCAACCGGCTGCCGGCGATTGCGGCCGGCTAACGTGGCACGGCATTTTTCTTGATGTAGTCCTCAACCGCCGGCTTCTCCGGACCGATGTAGTGGAACTGCTCGGCGTATTGAAAGCCGTGTTTTCTTCCCAGTTCGGCGTCTGGCTTCAAAACGAATTCCCTGATGTAGCCACGGTTCGCGGTGACATCGTCGCTGCCGAGAAGCGGCAATCGTTGCCCGCGTCCTTCCAGACTCTTTCTCAAACGCGCACCGGCTTCACCGGCGGGTCCCTGGGCCTTGTTCTCTAATAGCACATCGATCTTGCGCTCGACCGTCGTGCTGATATCCACCACGCGGTTCACGCGTTGCTGGAAGCGCGCAAAGTAATATTTCTCTCGAACGGCGTGGGGATTCAAGCCTGCTGCAAAATGTTCCGGGTAATCCTTTTGCCCGGCTGCCATCCAGCAAGCCGCTTCAACACAGTGCGCCGCGATGTAGTGATCTGGATTCTCGTCGTAATGCGCCCAAGGGTCGTAGCACACGATGGTGTCCACACGCAGCAGCCGAAACAGAAAAATCAGCCGCGAACGCAGTTCGGAACGCGAGATGGCGTCCATCATGTGATTACCATAATTCAGATCGAACACCTTCTGGAGGCCCAGCACTCGCGCCACGGCGTTGTTGTCAACCTCGTTGGCCAACACGGTGTCGCCAATGGAGCCTGGCCCCGCCATGTCGTCGTTCGTGACGCGAATCAAATGTCCGGTGTAGCCCTCGTTGAGCAGCTTCGCCACCGTTCCGGCGGCAAAGATGGGAATGTCATCTGAATGAGGTTGAATTGCAGCGAGCACCTTGCCGGCGTGTGGTTTGCCCGTAGCGGCGCGCTCGATAACAAGCCCGCCGTGGGTGGTGAATTCGACCGGGTCGTTCTGCGTCTGTGCTGCTACCTCAGGCTTGATCAAGAACACGCTGGCTCCAAGCGCGTTCCGTATGAATCGACGGCGGTTCATGGTTGTCTCCGGTGAGCGCTTGCACTCCTTCTTGCAAATAAAGTGTTTTGGAAATCGAATGACCCATCAACTACATGGAGCCGCGTCAACGCGGCTTTTGGTTCTGACTTAGGCCAGCCGTTTTACGGCTGGTTCAGGATGGCGATTCTTGTGCTGCAGCCCGTTTCAACGGGCTTGGTGGTTCGGCTTCAGCCTCTCCTCGCTCCAAACGTTATCGTGTTGTTCCCTTCGCGTGATGTTGCCGTTGGTTTAGGACATAGCTGATGACCCAGGGAAGATCCGCCGTTCCAAAACTAACCACACCATAACCTGTCTGCCAGTCCACCGAGTGGCGATTGGCGACTCGATGGTTGATGTAATGCGAGCTGGACCCCTTCATCTGCCCAATCCAGTCACTAATCGATAGCGTTGGCGGGACGCTCACGACCAGGTGCACATATCTTCAATGCCAATTTCGTGGAAATACAACCCGGGTGTCTGTAGCGCGCGGTCTCTTAGGAAGTCATGCAGATGCTTCTCAATGGAACCACCGGGGCGCGTTATCCTTGGTGTGCCAGACGTGAAGATTGATCTCAGAATAAACATTTCGTGGCATGACCTCCTCCCTGGATGAAGCCTGTGGGCCAAGCCCGTTGAAACGGGCTCCACAGCCTCACTTGAGGTGCCAACCAACCAGACGCAAACGGCTGGCCTGTACTCAGAACAAAAGGCGCGTGAACGCGCCTCCAGACGATAGCCGCATCAGAAATGGTAACGATCCACGCTAGCAGTTAAATCACAGTTTCAGATGCTCCCGAAAAAATTGTTCCATGGCGGCAAACGCTTCCAGGGTAAAGCTGTGTTCACCGGGCGGCTGATGAACCATGAGGGCTTTTGGCGCTCGGCTTTTCTCATAGGCCGGCCGCGCAGTTTCGAGAAAGCGCCGCAGGCCTTCCTTTGGCATCCCGATGTCTTCTGTAGGAGCCCACAGCATGAGAGGGCGCGGCGCCAAAGCGGCTGCGAAGTCTCCCTGATCGCCCAGAGTCAGCATATCCGGAACCCACCAGTAGAACCCGTGATAGCTCCGTCGGCCCGTCTTGAGAAATAGGTCCACCGATCCCACACCCCCGCAGATGGGTGCGGCGGCCGCGATGCGGTCGTCTACGAGCCAGGTGTAGAACGTCGTGATACCCCCGAAGGACATTCCTGTCACACCGATCTTGTTTCGATCGACGTCAGGCCGGCTTTGCAGATAAGTGACGGACTGACGGATCTCTTGGACGATAGCGCCCATCAAGGTGCGTCCGCGCACCAGCAAATCCTTGGCTTGATCGTTTGTGTCGGGCAAGCGCCTATCGAGTCCTCTCTGAGTGAGCGTCAACGTCAAGAACCCACGTCGGGAGAGTTCGCGCGCCCAGCCCAGCAGACGTTGATGAGGCACTTTTTCGCCATAGCGAGTCCACTCACCCATGCCAAAGGTTGGGGCAACCTCGGATTCGCGGCTGCCACTGCTGCCGTGCAGACAGACAATGGCCGCCAGAGGCTTGGTGGCGTTGGTGGGCTTAATGACGTAGGCGAACGGCTCGTCTTCATCCAACGCCTTCCATGAAATGTCTTCGATGGTGAGGTCTTCTTCCTGCTTTGTGCTCTTGACAGTGACAGAAACTGAAGGTGGAACCAACGGGATCTTGAGAAGCCGTGCGAAGGCCGTCATGGCTTGCTTTTGATTTTTGAAGGACCGACCCGGTTCTGCTTTGATCTGTGCCTGTGAAGAAACGAGCAGGCAGGCTGCGATCGCCAGAAACATTCGGTTGCAGGGTGTCAGCGCAGTATTCATCGAAAAAGAGTCCTCAGTACCGGAATCCAACGGGCCAAGAAAATTCCAACAACGACCAACACTGCCAGGAGTCCAGGGAGCAAGAATGCAAAGAGGAGGAACAGGAGAGTCCCTTTACGTTCGGCCGCTGAGTTCCATTTCAACTCCATGATGAAATACCAAGGCACAACGATCAAGGAAACCGGAACCCACCATTCGAACCTGGCAAAGGCTCCGCCGAGGGGAGACACCAGTTCGCCGGCAAGCTTCAGGATAATGAGCAGGGCCGCAAGACGCATCCCCAGCCGAACCGATCGAAGCATCAAGATCGTTCGCGCGATATCGGGCATCGGTAGAGTCATCGGAAGGCAAGAACAGCTTTCTCCAGGGGATCCTTATCAATCGTAATTCCCGCGAAAGCGGGAACTACGAGGCTCCGGTCAGATTTTGGATTCCGGCCCAGGCTTACTCTCCGCTGGGGTGACGTTCTTTCGCCAGAACGACGGACAGCCGTCGTCACCGCCGCCTTAAACCAGCCACAGATTCCTACTTGCTCAATTCCGACATCCTTACCGGACGTCCTTCGTGGGCCGAGAGATCGGCGGCAAAGACCACACGGTGACTTTCGAAAGCCGTGTCGAAATTCGTCAGTGGCATCGGAACGTTCTTGCCAATGCTGTCGATGAAGGCCTGAAACTGGGGTTGATAAGGATGGTCTTTGACGTCTCCAGAATCCACCAGGGCCGTCTCGAGTTTGCTCCAACGTTCCTTCGACATACCCTTCAGCTTCTCGCTGTAGATCCGGCTGTCGAGCAAGCTGCCCAGACTGCCGACCAGGTGAATGTGGAAGTAGTAGGGCTGCAAGCAATCGACAACGGATGCGACCTTGCCAACCTGGCCGCCCTTGAATTTGAGGATAGTTACGGTGGAGGTCTTGTATTCGTATGGCTGAAACACCGGGTTCTTAGATTGGCTCGAATAGGTGGACACCTCTTCGACTTCTGCATTCATGAACATCAGAAGGCCATCCAACGCATGGCAGCCGGCCGTGAGCAGGCTGCTGCCGCCAAAGTCTTTCTTAATGTTCCATTCGTATTGTTTGTACCAGGGCCCGATGCCGTGGAAGTAATCCACCTCTCCGTAGTGGAGATCACCCAGTAATCCTTCAGAGACGACCGAGTGGATGAGGCTGAAGTGCTGGCTGAAACGAGCCTCGAAGCAGACACACGCATTCACTTTGGCTTGACGGATCGCGTCGCGAATCGCCAGGGCATCCGGGTAGGTGAGGCACAGCGGCTTTTCGATGATAAGGTGCTTCCCAGCTTTGGCGGCTGCAATCGCTTGACTGGCATGTAGCGGGTGAGGAGTGCAGACATCAATGATGTGAATGTTGGGGTCGGCCAACATTGCGTCCAGACTGCGATAAGCCTTGATAGGGATGCCATACTGGGTTTGCAGATCTGACTCCTTGAGTTCCCGCCGCGAGCAGACCGCCGTGACGCGGGCTCCTGGGACGGATTTGAAGGTTTCGATATGGGCTCCTGCCACCCAACCCAGTCCGACAACGCCGACGTTAAGATCGCTCACAGTGATGCATCTCCTTTCATGAATAGGATTGCCGATCGGCCCGAAAGATACAAAGTTCTATAGGAATTGTCTAAGTGGATTTGCGGTCTTGCTACGCTGGCCAAGGAGGACTCAGCACTAACATCCGGCAATGACGAATGACGAAGCTCGAATGACGAATCAATGACGAAGTCCGAATGTTGTAGGGTCGCTCCTTGTTTCCTTAGTCTGTTTGAAAGGCTGTTTGAACATTCGTGCTTAGGATTTCTTTAGTCATTTGGGCTTACTCATTCGTCATTTGCTCCTTGGGTCTTGATCGTATCGCACGTTTTGGGTTAGGGTACAGTCACAGGTTGCTTGTCAGGAGAAATTAACCAATGTTGACGTCAGAATGGATGGCACCCGACCTGTGGTGGTCTCGGAGGAAGTTCCTTCAGGCTTCTGCGAGCTGGATTGGAGCGCATCGTCTGGGTCTTGGCGCCACCGCGGCGTCCGCGAAAGACCTAAAACCTATTCAGAAGAGGCCAGGGTTCGTCCAGCTTTTCAACGGTAAAGATCTGACAGGCCTCTATGGTTGGCTGAAAGATACTCACTATGAGGATCCACGCAAAGTCTTTACCGTTGAAGACGGCATTCTTAAGATTTCCGGTGAGGTGAACGGCTACCTGGCCACTGAAAAGGAGTATCAGGACTACCACCTGGTGGTGGAGTACAAGTGGGGAGCCAAGACGTATGGCGCCAAGTACGTTAGGAACTCTGGCATTCTCCTGCATGCGGTGGGCCCGGATGGGAACAAAAGTCCCTGGATGTCTTCTATTGAGTGTCAAGTCGCACAAGGTTGCGTTGGCGATTTCATCGTGATTCGAGGCAAGGACAGTTTAGGGAAAGAGGTTCCGGTAACACTAACGAGTGACACGGTATTAGCCAGCGACGGCCGCACGCGCTGGAAAAAGGGCGGCAAGCCCACCGTTTACTCTGGCAAACAGTTTTGGTGGTCGAAGCATGAACTCGGTTTTGAGGAGCTTATCGATACCCGAGGCAAGGACGACGTCGAGAGTCCGTTGGGTGAGTGGACCCGCGTGGAGTGTATCTGCTCGGGCAAGCGGATCACGGTTGTGGTTAACGGAGTCACAGTCAACCAGTGTTACAACGTATATCCATCGGCGGGAAAGATCTTGTTGGAGTCGGAAGGCTTTGAGATTCATTTTCGAAAGTTCGAGCTGCAGCCGTTGCTGGTGAAGGAAGCTGTATCTCCAGGGTTGCCGAAAATTGGTGGCGTGGTGCGTTGATTTCGGAGATCCTGATAGCCTGTGTTGGATGGCAAAGGGCAACTTCCAAGAGCCTTAAAAAACGCGTTATTTTAGTTCACACCTCAGGAGGATATATGAGCGACAGGATCCATCAGTCATCTTCACCCAAGCCGTCGCGGAGGCGTTTCCTGCAGTCTTCCGCAGCGGCGATGAGCACCGTGTTGGCCTCGCGTCCGGCGCTGGGATTTCATGTCGCCGGCAGTGATGTCTTACGCGTGGGCTTGGTGGGGTGCGGTGGGCGCGGAACTGGCGCTGCGACGCAGGCATTGGCTGCGGATACGAATGTGAAGCTGGTTGCGATGGCCGATGCTTTTGAAGATCGCCTGACAACAAGCCTGCAACAGATCAAAGCCAACAAGAAGGTCGGCCACAAGGTGGATGTTTCACCCGAGCGGCGTTTCGTGGGGTTCGATGCCTATCAGAAGCTGATTGATAGCGGCGTCGATGTTGTCCTGCTGACCTCGCCTCCGCACTTCAGGCCGCTGCATCTGAAAGCCTGCGTGGCTGCGGGCAAGCATGTGTTTGCAGAGAAACCCGTGGCTGTGGATGCCCCCGGGGTGCGCTCGGTGCTGGCCACGTGCGAAGAGGCCAAGAAAAAGAATCTCGCGATCGTTTCAGGACTCTGTTTGCGCTACTCGTATGGCTTTCGCGAAACGGTGCAACGGATTCATGACGGAGCCATCGGTGACATCAGGACACTCCAAGCCACGGATTACCGTGGCGGTATCTGGGTCAAGCCCCGCCAGCCCGGCTGGAACGACATGGAGTGGCAGATGCGCAATTGGTACTACTTCACATGGCTATCGGGCGACTTCAACGTCGAGCAGCATGTCCACTATCTCGACGTGTGCACCTGGGTGATGAAAAACGAATATCCGGTCAAGGCTGTTGGAATGGGCGGCCGCCAAGTCAGGACGGGCCCGGAGTATGGCAACATCTACGACCATCACTCAGTGGTTTACGAATACGCCAATGGAGCCAAGCTGTTCAGTAACTGCCGGCAGCAGCCCGGCTGCTACAACGAAATGAGCAGTTTCGCGATGGGCTCAAAAGGCGTGGCCGAAGTGTCGGAACGCCGTCTGGCGATATCTGCCCGAGACGAGTGGAAATACGACATGAAGAAGCCTGACAACCTCTACCAGACAGAGCATGATGAATTGTTTGCCAGCATCCGGAGCGGCAAGCCGATCAACAATGGCGAATACATGGCCAAGAGTTCGCTTCTGGCCATCCAAGGTCGCATGGCGACCTACACTGGGCTGGTGGTTACTTGGGAGCAGGCCATGAACTCCACTGAGGATTTGACGCCGGCAAAGTATGAATGGGGACCGATAGCCACACCCACCATAGCCATGCCTGGTATGACCAAGCTGACTTAGAATGATGCCGTAGACCGGTAGGGACGCGGGGCCCCGCGTCCGCTTTGGGTTTCCCTCTGCAGCCGCGCAGCAGCGCGTCCCTACCTTCATGTTTTCGGCAGTTCCCGGCGCGAGGGGATAACTAGACAAGGGGTTTTGTCACTATAACTCTGAATTCTCCATAGGTAGTTTTAGGTTGAGCTGCACGTTTTGAAAGTTTGGGAACAGTGACAGTCCTCCAGTCACGAGTTCTACTCACCCCAAGAATCAAGAAACCAACAGTGTTGCCGGTATCAAGTTGACCGCAGGTGGAAGCTACTATCCTGATGGCTTCTGCGCCCAGTCTCTCCGTCATTGGAGCCACATCATGGTTCTGCGACTCGTGACTTCGTTCTTAGTGTGGACAGCGTGGGCTCTGCTTGCCGGTTCCAGCCTGCCGGCGCAGTCGGCCGATCTCATTCTGCACCATGGAAAAATCGTTACGGTGAATGCGAAGTTCTCCATTGCCGAAGCGGTCGCAGTTCGTGATGGACGGATCGTGAAGGTGGGCAGCAATCGCGACGTGCTCGGGCTCAAGACGGCCTCGACTCGCGTTGTGGACCTCGGTGGTAAACCGCTCCTCCCCGGGCTCATCGACTCTCACGTTCACCCCTCCGACGCCAGCATGATTGAGTTTGATCATGCGATTCCTGAAATGGAGACCATTCAGAACGTGCTCGACTACATTAGCGGAAGAGCGGCCGTCCTGAAGGAAGGCGAGTGGATCCAGGTTCGTCAGGTGTTCATCACCAGGCTGCGCGAGCAACGCTACCCGACACGCGACGAACTGGACCGGGTGGCGCCCAAGCATCCGGTCATGTTTTCGACCGGGCCCGATGCTTCGCTGAATTCGCTGGCACTAAGACTCAGCGGCATGGACAAGAACTTTCAGGTAACCGACGGAGGGCCGGGTCACATTGAGAAAGATCCAAACAGCGGAGAACCGACGGGCATCATTCGGAGTTGCACCCGGTTGGTGAAGAGCAGGACGAATGGCCGGCAGGCTACTAAGGAGGAAAGGAAAGGACAGTTGCTGCAGTTGTTTGATGACTATCTGTCCGTTGGGCTAACCAGCATAGGCGACCGGGATGCCAGTGAGGAAGAGATTCAGCGCTACCGCGAGTTGCATCGTGACCGGAAGCTCAAGCTTCGGGTGTCACTGTCTCAACACATCGAAACCATCGGAAGTCTTGAGGCTGTGGAGAACAGCATTCGCAAGGTAGCCCAGGACCCGCTGGTGAAAGGAGATGCGTGGCTGAAAATTGTGGGGATCAAGACTTATCTCGACGGTGGCATGCTGACCGGTAGTGCCTACATGCGGGAGCCCTGGGGCGTCAGCCAGCTATATTCGATCATCGATCCGAAGTATAGGGGTGTGTTGTTCATCCCCAGGGAGCGGCTCCTGCCTATCGTGAAAACGACTCTCGAATGCGGGCTGCGGTTCACCGCACACTCTCAGGGCGACGGCGCGGTTCACACGCTGCTCGATGTCTACGAGGAACTCGACAAGGCGTGGCCGGTGCGCCAAAGGCGTCCATGCATCACTCATTCCAGCTTTATGAGTCTGGAAGCAGTGCAGAAAGTTGCTAAACTGGGAGTGGTTGTGGACCTTCAGCCTGCCTGGCTCTATCTCGACACGCGCACGTTGGTAGGCCACTTCGGCTACGACCGTTTGCGTTTTTTTCAGCCCTTACGCAGCTTGTTTCAGGTGGGTGCCATGATTGGCGGTGGCTCCGATCATATGCAGAAAATTGGTTCCATTCGCTCGGTGAATCCTTACAACCCTTTCCTGGGGATGTGGGTGACGGTGACGCGAAAAGCCAAAGGCTATGAAGGTTCGCTGCATTCAGAGGAGGCACTGTCTCGCCAAGAGGCGATTCGTTTCTACACAGCGAACAATGCTTATCTTTTGTTTCAAGAAAAAGAGACAGGCTCAATCGAAGCCGGGAAAATGGCAGATCTGGTTGTTCTGGACACGGATATTCTGAAGTGCGCTGTCGATGAAATCCGGAATGCGCGAGTGTTGCAAACCTACGTTGGAGGCAAGTTGGTCTTTGAAAGAAGGTGACCCGTGAATCAAATCATCCGCCTGGACAGAAGAGATTTCTTGATGACCTTGCCCGCCGGGGCTGCCCTGACCGCGCTGGGTAAGGCAAATCCAATGGCCGTGCAGGTCACAGGGAGCGGCAAGCCAACAAACTTTCAAATTGCGTGCATGACTCTCCCGTATTCCCAGTTTCCTTTGCAGCGCGCTTTGGAAGGAATTGCGCGCAGCGGTTTCAAGTACGTTGCTCTCGGTACCCGCCACTTGGAGTCGCCGGGCAGGCAGGTGGCGGTGTTGGATATGGAGGCAAAGCCGGCAGAGGCCACGAAGGTGGGAGATCGGTGTCGCGATCTGGGCATGACGCCCGTCTTGATGTTTTCGACGGTCTATGTAGAAGCACCCGATGGCCTCGACGCCCACAAGAAGAAGATCGAGCAAGCGGCCGCCGCGGGCATCCCGCAACTCCTGACCTTTGGACACACCGAGGGTGGCAAACTGGATGTCTGGGTGAAGAACCTGAAGATTCTCGGCCCATTGGCGCGTTCGGCCGGTGTTACGGTTGTGATCAAGCAGCATGGTGGCGAAACAGGGACGGGGGAAGCGTGCGCAAAGATCGTTCGTGAAGTCGCTGACGCGGGTGTCTGGATGAATTACGATGCCGGCAACGTCATGGACTATCTCGATGTGGATCCGCTTCCGGACATCCGCAAATGCGTCGCCGAAATCCGCAGTTTCTGTATTAAAGATCACCGCAACTTCCCGAAAGACGAGGACTGTGGACCAGGGCTCGGAGAAATCGATCACTACCGACTGCTGTCACCGGTCGCGTTCACGGGTCTGAACATGCCGCTCGCTTGCGAAAACATTTCAGCACCCGTGTTGCCGCGGCCTCGCAACCCGGAAGGCGTTGATGCTCTGGCGAGACGGGCTCGCGAGTTCCTGGAACTGGTGACGCAAGCAGTGCAGACCCCTGTTAAGAAGGAAGCGTAAGCTCGTTCACAAAGGGAATGACTAGTGACGAAGCACGAATGACGAAAGACCTATGAACTCTCCACCTTTGGCCTTCGTAGGTGCCACAGCGATCACTCCATTCGAGGAGATCCCCGACTCAGCGGTTGTCTTGGAGGGGGACAGGATTGCTTTCGTGGGCCCTCGGCGGTCTGCGCCAGCCAATCATCTGGTTGAAGCAATCGACATCTCGGGGAGGTTCATCGCTCCGGGTTTCATCGACATTCATATTCATGGAGGCGCAGGCAGCGATTTCATGGATGCGACCCGCGGTGACTTCGAAACCGTGTGCCGTTATCACGCAGCCGGGGGAACCACGTCATTGTTGGCGACCACTGCCACAGCCCCCTTGCCGGAGATTCTGGCTGCCCTTCGCACCGTGCGGGCTGTGCAAGAAAACCCAGTCCCCGGCGCACAGGTGTTAGGGGCGCATATCGAAGGGCCATACCTCTCAATGGCCAAGCGGGGTTGCCATCTGAAAGAGTTTGTGCGCAACCCGGAAAAGTCAGAGTGGGAGCAGCTGTTGGAGTTTGAGAAAGAGATCAGGCACATCACCCTGGCGCCGGAGATTCCAGGCGCCCTTGAACTCGTGCGCGAATGGTCCAGGCGTGGAATCAACATTTCTGGCGGCCACACGGATTCGACCTACAGTGAGATGATGAGGGCTGTAGATGCCGGGATGGCGCACGCCACTCACATGTACTGCGCCATGTTTACGGTCGCTCGACCCCATCCGCCGCATCGTGAAGGCGGATGCGTGGAGACAGTTTTGGAACGCGATGAGTTAACCACCGAACTGATTGCGGATGGCCGCCACTTGCCTGCCGAGCTCCTGCGCCTCACGGTTCGGGCCAAAGGGATTGATCGTGTCTGCGTGGTTACCGACGCGATGCGAGGCGCCGGAATGCCCGATGGCATCTACACCTTTGGTCCCAAGCATGGGCAGAAAACCGAGGTCAAGAATGGCGAAGCTCTCATGCTGGATCACAGCAGTTTCGCGAGCAGCGTGGTAACGATGGACGTGATGGTGCGGAATATTTTGAGTTTGATGCGTCTTTCACGTCGAGAAGCGGTGGCGATGGCGACGATCAATCCGGCGCGATTTCTGAAACTCGTTGATCGCAAGGGAACCCTGCAAGCAGGTAAAGACGCCGACTGCGTGATTCTCGACGACAGGTTTCATGTCGTCGAAACGGTTATAGCCGGCGTTCGTTTGTCGCAGTTGCACGAAACACGGATCACGAACCACTAACCCCAGCTTTTTTCACACCGTCTTCGGCGCCGCGAAACTTTGCGCCAGCACAAGGGCAATGGCACCCATCAGAGAAGGGCGAACGTGGAGAGTGGATGGGAAGATTTTGGTGTTCTCTAGGAGGAGCGGGGAAACACGTTTCGCACATGCCGTGTGGATGTCTTGCTCAAGGAGATCCCAAGCTTCAGCGATCGTGCCACCGATGACGATGGCTTCCGGATTGATTCCGTAAATGATCGGCGCAAGTCCCAGACCCAGGTATTTGGCAGTCTCCTGCAAAGCTCCCACTGCTTCGGGGTGCCCATCTCGAGCCATTTCGACAATGGCGGCCATGTCCATTTTGGAGTGTCCGGAGCGACCGTTCGATTTTATCTGGCTCTTCTTCAGAAAGCGTTCTACGGTCGCCAGGTCCGATGCAAAGACTTCGAGGCACCCCTGGCTTCCACACGCACATTTGGGCCCCGTAGAATCCACGCAGACGTGACCAAATTCACCCGCGCCGTTGTGGGCGCCGCGGTAGAGTTGGCCATTGAGGATGATCCCGGTGCCAATCCCTTCGCTCACCTCAATGAAGACGACGTCGCGAAAGCCGGAAAGATGTGTCGTGCCAAACCAAACCTCTCCCAGTGCCGAAAGGCGTGCGCCATTGTCGAAGTACAGGGGAATATCTCCCAGCTTCGACTTCAGGATGTCCCCCACTTCGATGCGTTTGCCCCAACCCAGGCTCTGCGCTTCACAGATCGATCCGGTCTCGTGATCAACCAGTCCGACCAGGCTCACACCCACCCCTCCGAGTTCGCTATGGGGATTGGCCTGCCGGATGAGCGCCAGGGTCTGGTCGGCCACCGTCTCAAGAAGTTGTACAGGATTGCGGCTATTCGGGATTCTCTTCACGCGCTGCAGATGGCCATTCAGATCGCTCAGAGCCAGGAGCGTCTCAATGGGCCCCACGTCAATGCCAATAGCGCAGCGTTTGCTTGGGTTGATGTGGACAAAGCGCGGTTTTCGACCCCCTGCAGGAGTGGAAGCCCCCACACCGGATTCGTACACCAGACCCTGGCGAAGAAAGCGATGGATAATCCTGGAAACAGTTCCTTCTTCGAGACCGGTGATTCCTGCGATGCTGACGCGCGGAATCGGCTGCCGCTCGCGAATGATGTTCAGCACAATCACTTCGTTGATATCGCGAAGGATTCTGTGATCGGCCGTTTTGAAGTCGCTGAGATTGATTTTGCGCACAAGCCGAAACCTTAAGCTCGGAAGAGCTTTCTTTTCTCTGAGTGCCAGAGTATAAGGGCAGTTACTTGACAAATACAAGTATCCAAGGATGGCATGGCAACTATGCTGAACAGATTCCTGCTGGTGGTTGGTTGTGCGGTCTTTCTTCAGCCTTCGACTTCTAATGGTCAGGCGGCCGAGGAGTTGAATTTTCTAAAGGCGTTGACGGACTTCCAACAGATTCGCTCCATGTTGCCGTCTTATGTGAATGGCCGGGCGGCTGCACTGCTGCGAGAGCGATCCGCAGAAATCGAACGTATCTCAACAAGGCAATGCGTTGAAAAGCGGCGAGCCTACACTCGGGAGAAAATGATCCAGGCCTTGGGCGGCCTGCCCAGTCGTACTCCCCTGAACGCCAGAACCGTGGCGGTGCTTGATCGCGACGACTACAAGGTCGAGAAGGTGATTTTCGAAAGCCAGCCCCGGTTTTACGTGACAGCAAACCTGTACCTCCCCAAGAAAGGAACGGCGCCGTATCCCGGCATTCTTTTCCCGCTGGATCATGAAGAAGGTGCAAAGGCTCACAGCGCCTGGCAGCAGGTGCTGATCTCTTTGGCCAAGAAAGGATTCGTGGCGTTGGCTTGGGATACTTTGGGACAGGGCGAGCGTGTCCAACTGTACGATCCGGATTTCGGGGAATCGAAGGTTTTGCGTTCAACCACCGAACACACGCTGATGGGAATTCAATGTCTGCTGATTGGCGACAGTCTGGCTCGTTACACCATCTGGGATGGGATGCGGGCGCTGGACTACCTGGTGTCGCGTCCGGAAGTGGACGCAGCCCGTGTCGGCTGCACCGGGAACTCAGGTGGCGGAACGCACACAGCCTACCTCTCGGCGTTGGACGATCGGATTAAGGTGGCGGCGCCGTCTTGTTTTATCACGTCATGGCGGCGATTGCTGGAAACCATTGGTCCACAGGATGCCGAGCAGTGTCTCCCTCCCTGGCTGGAAAGTGGTCTCGACCATCCTGACTTTGTTCACGCGTTTGCCCCGAAGCCTTACCTCATGCTCTCGGCGGTGCGGGATTTCTTTTCGATCACCGGAGCTCGTGAAACTTATGCGGAGGCGAAGCGGCTCTACGGAGTCCTCGGCGCGCCGGAGCAGTTGAGTATGGTCGAGGCGGATGATGGTCATGGTTACACGAAACCGCGACGCTTGGCGGCTTACCGCTGGTTCAGCCGTTGGCTAAAAGGAGCTGACGATAGCGAGCCTGAACGTGAAGTGACGATTGCGTCGGAACCGGACCTTTGGTGTACACAGACCGGACAGGTGGCTACCGAGTTGGGCGGGGAAACGGTCGTCACGCTGAACCAGAAGCGAGTAGAGAGGCTTTTCCCGAAGAGGTCTGAATGGTCATCACAGGCTCAACTCGAATCGTATCGGAAAGAAATTCAACAGGAAGCCCGGCGGCTCAGTGGCATGACGGCGACCCACAAAGCGACTGCCGCTCCGACAGTTCCCGTGAGTTCGTTTGGCGTCATTGAGCGGCCTGGATATGGCATCGAGAAACTGATTTATGAAAGTGAACCCGGAATCAAGGTACCGGCTCTGCTGTTTGTTCCCACGGGGCCGGAAGGTCGGAAGCCGGCAGTTGTTTACGTTCATAATCGCGGAAAGGCGATCGATGCTGGTCCAGGCGGCGATGTCGAGCAATTGGTGCGAGCCGGTCAAATTGTATTGTCGATTGACGCACGGGGCCTCGGTGAGACACGGCAGTCGGCCGACAGCGACGACTTTTTTCGCTATTTTGGAGTTTATGAGAGCGCCATGACGGCGTTGCTGATAGGCAAGCCGCTGGTGGGAATGAGAGCGCTCGATGTTCAACGAGGCGTGGATTTGCTCGCCAGCCGAAACAATGTTGATCCGCAGCGAATCTCAGCCTTTGGGAAAGAAAAGGGCGCAGTGCCTACGCTCTTCGCAGCGCTTTTAGACGGTCGCATCAAGAAACTCGCTCTCGAAGGAATGCTGGTTTCGTATCAATCGGCGGTTCAACACAAGATTCACCGAGGACTGTTTGAGGATGTGATTGTAGGAGTGCTCAAGTCTTTCGATCTGCCGGATCTGGTGGCCGCTATGTCTCCGCGCCCGGTTTGGATTGTGAATGCAGCCGACCCGCTCGGCCACCGCGTCGATGAGAAGGGTGTCCAGACTCAGTATGCGGTCGCTCGGAGAGCCTTCAGCCTGGCGGGTGCGCAGGGTGCGCTAAGAATCGGTACGCGGTTAAGCAGTGTATCCCTTTCGGAGAGCTACAGTGGTTGGCTGAACGACAAATGATTGTCAGATTGTAAGGATTGTAGCGGCGGCTCTATGAGCCGCCTTGGCGGTTCGCAGAACCGCCGCTACACAAGAAGCATATGACACATCCCTTCCCAGGTAGGCCGCCACGGCTCAGGGAAATATACTCCAATCTTGCTTTCCCCATTTTTTTCGTCACGTTTTGCACGTGGCATCGCGCAAAAATTCTAGCATGTGACGTTGTTCACACGTCATTCATCGAGTATGCAACACAGAATCTTTCTAGGGGAATCCATACGGGACGATACGTCCTGATGCCGGACCACGTCCATCTCTTTGTCAGCCTGCCAGGGACCCTCCGCTTGGAGCACTATGTGAGACTTTTGAAACAGTATCTGAACCGGACCTTGCAGCGTGATTCAGAAACTAGCCGGCTCTGGCAGCCCGGTTTCTTTGACCACCTTATCCGAGCCCATGAAAGCTATCAGGAAAAGTGGGAGTACGTTCTGCAGAATCCCGTGCGTGCGGGACTAGTAGGGAGATCGCAGGATAGGCCCTACCAAGGAGAAATCGAGAGGATCCATGTAATGTAGTGGCGGCTTTAGGAGCCGCCTGTGCGCGGTTCACAGAACCGCCGCTACAAGCGAAAGATGTCAAAGTCATCGATATGGATTTCAGGACAACGACATTTCTTGCCTTTTGGCTCCTCTTTACCTCGAATACCCTTGCGCAAAATCAGCTGGACTTCCTGTCAGACCTGGCCGAAGCCCGGAACCTACGTCAGATGCTGCCGAACTACGTCAACGGGCTGGCGCGAGCTGCTTTGGACAGCCGTCGCGTTAAGATTGCGTCGTTCACAAGCAAAGCTGAGCTGCAGGCGCGAAAGAAGTATGTGCGCGAGCGCATTCTGGCGTCCCTTGGCAGTCTTCCGGAAAGAACGCCGCTCAACGTGCGCCGCGTCGGAACCCTGGAGCGGCCGGACTATCGAATCGAAAAACTCATTTTCGAAAGCCAGCCGCGCTTCTATGTTCCAGCACATCTCTACGTCCCGAAGCGAGGCACCCCTCCCTATCCGGCCATCCTCTTTCCGCTCGGGCACGAATTCGATACCAAGGCACGCCCACTCTGGCAGCTGTTTCTTGGGACACTTGCGACGCGAGGGTACGTTGTCTTGACCTACGATCCCATCGGGCAAGGCGAGCGCATTCAGCTTTATGATTCCGACTGGGGTGAGTCCAAGGTTTTTCGAAACAACACCGAGCACACGATTCTGGGCATCCAATGCCTGCTGATCGGCGACAATTTGGCTCGCTATTCTGTTTGGGATGGGATGCGTTCGCTGGATTATTTGCTTTCACGCCCTGAAGTCGACGCGAAACGCATTGCTTGTACGGGCAACTCCGGTGGGGGCAACATGACCGCGTTTCTGGCTGCTTTGGATGACCGCATTCAAGTCGCTGCGCCTTCCTGCTGGATCAACTCCTGGCAGTCCTTGCTGGACACCATCGGCCAACAGGATGCGGAGCAGGTGCTGATTCCTTCCTTGCAGGATGGTCTGGATCATGGCGATTTCATCTACGCGTTTGCACCCAAACCCTATCTGATCCTGTCGGCTATCCGGGACTTCTTTGCCATCAAAGGGGTTCGAGAAACCTATGATGAAACGAAGCGGATCTACACAATGTTGGGAGTCGAGGAACTTTTGCAAAAGGCGGAAGCAGATGCCGGGCACGACTATTCGAAACCACTCAGAATGGCTGCCTATCGTTGGTTTGGGCGCTGGCTGAAGGGCGCCGAAGACACCGCGCCGGAAGTTGACTTGCCAGTGGCTACCGAAGAGGAAATGCGCTGCACTCCAAGTGGGCAGGTTGAAACTTCTCTGGGAGGCGAGACGGTTCGCAGCCTGAATCAGAAGAGGGTGGAAGCTCTGGGCAGAAAGCTGCCGGCGCTGACGAATCCAAGCGACGTCAGCTCTTTCAGGGAGCGGACCAGAGAACACCTGGGCCGGTTGCTGAATCAGGGACCACTCCCCTTGAGAGAGCCGCGAAGTTTGAAAACGCGATCCTACGGTCACATCGCTCGTTCGGGCTATCGCATCGAAAAACTGACTTACGAGAGTGAGCCGGGAATTCTGATTCCTGCCCTCCTGTTTGTTCCAGATGCGCAACCAGCACCAAAGCCGGGTGTCGTTTACGTTGATGGAAGCGGCAAGTCGGCCGCAGCGCGATCCGGACAGGATCTGGAGCAGCTCGCAAAAGCTGGATTTGTGGTACTCGCGATTGATGCCCGGGGAATGGGTGAGACCGAGGTGCTGGAGAGCGAGCAGGCTAACGATGTTCGCCCCTATTTTGGCGACTATGACAGCGCGATGACTGCACTGGTCGTCGGAAAGCCTCTGGTGGGTATGCGCGCGCTAGATATCTCGCGTGCCGTTGATCTGCTTGAGGCGCGTGAAGACGTCGACCCTGGGCGCATCCTTGCCTTCGGACGCGGCAATGGCGCTGCAGCGGTGCTCTACGCGGCTACGCTCGACGAACGATTGAAAAAGATTGTGCTGGAGAGAATGCTAGTGTCCTACCAAACCGTCGTGGACCAAAAGATTCATCGGCAGGTATTCGAAAGCGTTGTGCCCTCGGTGTTGCATGTTTGTGACCTACCCGATCTGGTCGCCGCCCTTGCTCCACGCGAGGTCTGGATGGTGAATCCGGTGGACGCCGTGGGCCACGTCGTACGGCGTCAACAAGCCGAGTCGAACTACACCTTCGCTCAACAAGCCTTCCGCCTGGCAGGTCAGCCAAGTCGTCTGCATTTCAGAAATCGTGGCACGGAAACGATTCTGCAGGCATATCCGGAACTCGTGACCGGCAGGTAACGCCGCTGTTTCGACACTACGCTTCATACACCCAGCGCCCCCCGACCATCGTCCTTTCTACCGGAATGTCAATCAGTCCCATTGGATCTTCGCGCAGTGGGTCGCGCCCCAGCACCACCAGATCAGCCAGTTTGCCTGGCTCAATCGATCCCTTAGTTTTCTCTTCAAAAGAAGCATAAGAGCCGTGGATTGTGCCGACGCGTAACGCTTCTTCGACGGACACGCGCTGTTTGAGGCCCCACGGGTTTCCTTTGCTATCAATACGGGTGACCATGGAACGCAGCGCCATCATGGGCTCAAACGGCCCTGGCGGGTAGTCCGACGTCTGAGTGACTCGGATCCCAGCATCAAGGAAACTGCGAACGGCAAACATCCGGTCCAGCCGCTCTGGACCGTACTCGCGCATTTTTTCGCCGTGATAGTAGACATACGTTGAGAATGGATTGGGAATCGCGCCCAATGCGCGGATCCGTTGAACAAGCGAGTCGTTGATGACCGTGCAATGCTCCAGTCGAAACCGCGGGTCGTGCCGCGGCAGTTCTTTCAGAACGCGCTCATAAACGCGCAACGTTTGATCGATGGCCACGTCGCCGTTCGCATGGACGCCCACTTGCCAGCCCGCTTCGTGCGCTTTGCGAACGTAGGCGTACAATTCCGGCTCTTCCATGACGAGGATTCCGTAGTCATTGGGTCGCCCGATGTAGGGTTCGGAAAGCCTGGCGGTGCGCTCGGAAATGGAGCCGTCGCAAGTCAGCTTCAGAGCGCCCACACGAACCCACTCGCTACCCAAACCCGTGCGCACCCCGGCGGCCAGCATTCGATCGAAGTGTGGAGAATCGATGAAACAATATACTCGCACCGACAAATCGCCTGCTTCGTGCGCATCCTGATAGGCACGAAGGTCGTCCGGACTTCCCTGGGCATCATGCACCGAAGTCACTCCGCTGCGCGCCATCATTCCGGAAATGATCTTCACGGCCTGCCGATAGTCTTCGCGGGTGTAATCGGAAGGGATGAGCTTTTCGAAAACTTCATTTGCGTTCTCGCTGACGCGGCCGTTTAGCTGGCGGCTCTCTGGATCCCGGTCGAAACGGCCGCCGGGTGGATCCGGTGTCTGCTCAGATACCCCGGCCAGCTTGAATCCGAGGGAATTGACGTACGCAGTGTGTCCGCCCCGATGCAGGATCCGAACGGGATGGTTGGGACTGGCGGCATCAAGGTCCTGCCGAGTCAGTAGGCGCCCCTCGCGGGTTTTGGTGTCGTCGTATTTGAACCCAATCACCCACTGCCCAGACGGCGTTTGCGCTGCCCTTCGGCGAATAGCGCTTTGAATGTCTGTGATCGAGCGTAAGTCGCAATCGATCTGGCGAAGATGCCGCAGACCCGCATAGCAGGGATGCGTGTGTGCATCGATGAACCCGGGAACAACCGTGCGACCGGTGAGATCTACTTTCTTGGCGCCCGAGGTCGCCAGAGCATTTACTTCTTCATTGGAACCGACAGCCAGGAACCGACCGTCAGCTATGGCAACAGCTTGGGCACGCGGCTGCGCCGCATCCATGGTCAGGATGTTTGCGTTCAACAGAACTAACTGGGGTTGGCTCTGACGCCACGCCAAGAGCGGCGCTGCAGCCAGTTGATGCAAAAACTCACGTCGGGAAGGATTCATAGGACAAAAGCGTCAAGGTGAAAGCGAAAGTTAAACCGCCAGCAATCACTCAGTAATCGTCACTCGCCACTCATCACTCGTCACGGTATCAAGGCACGGTCACTGTAAACGGGACTTCCAACTCATTCGGTCGAACGTAATGCCCCCGTCGTGCTTTCAATTGCAACGGCACGGAGAGAGCGCCTACCGCATGTTCCAAACGTGTTTCGGGCGCATCCGCATAGGGATTGTGCGGATAAACCGGCCAAACCAGCCTGGCGGAAGGAGGGATTTTGATCGTCCATCCGTGATGTCGAATCCAATCGCCGAGTTCACCACCTGATAATTCCAAGCGCTCCGCGCTCAAACTGACTCTCTTGCCACCTGCGGTCTCCAGGGTCTCGTTCTCTTTGAGACAGAGTTGCAACGTCAGGCGCGCAGCTTCGGACGGCGTTCCCCGTCCCGAGATCATGAACTGCATCCGGAATTCACTGTCGCTCGGCGGCGGGACAAAGAGATCGCTGAAAAACGTATTAAAGGCGACCGAAAGCCGGTCTTGCGTGTCACTCATCTGAAGACGGCTGCTAAGCGGCATATGCACAATGGTGTCCGGGAACTTCTCCGAAAACGTCGCCAGCTCAGGCTGACGCTTCGAGTTGGCCCCGGTGATGATGAGGCCAGTCTTCGCATGAAACACGCTCAGGTTGCCTTGCCGGTCGAGGTAAAAGCGGCTGTTGACGGCTTGCGTATCGATCAAGCCCGACAGGCACATCGTCCAGGGACCCGTCTTGCGGATACCGGCCGAGATGCTCATGCGGTGGCTGTAGCGTGACTGATCTTGCGGGATAGGCTTCGTGGGGCCTTCGTGGTAGTAGAGCGCATCTTGAGCCAGCCGTCCCAGGGCGCTCATGCTGAGCTTTTGTGGGCTGAAGAAGCCGGTTAAGAATTCAGCGAGGCGGCGGCCATCGGGAAAATTCGAGAAGCCGAAGTGTCCCCAGGGATTGACGTCCCAGTGTCGGTTGCGATCGTTGATCACCTCCACCGGAGTGCCATCCGGGTAGGTATAGTTCATGTGAAACTCGGTTGCGCGGCGCAGAGCCGGGACGACATCTTGATCACCGCTATTCTCGAAGTAGGTGGACAGGGCCGTGAAAGTGAGATGGTTGTAGCCAGTGGTTGGGCCCGATCGGCTGTGCTCGCCCCAGTATCCATCTGGAGTTTGTTCGACCACTGCGTAGCGGCGCAGTATCTTCTTCCCTAGCTGTTCCCAGTCCGGCTTGCCGAACGTCTTGCCCGACAGATGCAGCAAAGAGGCCCACAGCGAATAGTGATTCGGAGACGTACCGATGTAGGGCGAGTTGTACCAGGGGAAATCAAGCCGCTCGGTCGCATCGGGGACGAGTGGAGCCACATTCGCTTCGATCGCACGCTGCCAGCGCTTGCGACGTTCCTCCCCAAGCTCCCGTTCCAGAACCCGGTACGCGTCCAGCCACAACCCAGTGTCCCAGTCGCTGTCGCCACGTGGCTCATACAGTCCCTTTTCGTGCTCTGACGCCAGCAGATCGCCAATGCGGAGCGCCAGCGCCAGCATCTTGGGATCGTGATATCGGGCATTCTGCGGATGTTTTTTCGCATAAAGCACTGCAGGCGCCATGATGGCGTAAGGAAAATGTCGCCATGTTCCCTCGGCTTCCAGGGACTTCAGGTCGGGGTTCGGCAGCGAGTTGAGGCGCTCTTCGACTTGAGCTGCCCCGGCTTCCAGCAGTGGGAAATAGGCGGCGGGCAGGGAGGCGGCCGTTGCCACTCCAGGGGAGAGGCTAAGAAGCAGGGCGGTGATGCTGCACAATTGTTTCATCGCGTTTTTCTCAGCCATTGTCCTTAGTCGTTGTCCTCCTGCTCGTCCTTGGGTGCGAGAACATCAGCGGGAATCTAGTCGCAGCCGGTTCTGGATTCCCGCTTTCGCGGGAATGACGATGTTACGCTCTCAAGCGCATCAGTCCTTACCTGCCGGCTCCAAAAGCATCAACACTGACGTCTCTGGTCCCGTCACATTTCCCTCACTCAGGGTGCGTAAGCGCAGTGAATTCCAATTTGCCTTAAGCGGCCACTCTACGCTCTTCTCATTCTTCACGGACAGCCAGCTTGAACCATCCAGTGAAACTTGATAGCCCACGCGGTTCGGGCTAAAGCTGTCGAGACGCAGCTGGATGGCGCCTTGCTGTAATCCAGTGAGAGTGCTCTCCACAATACCCACAGTCCAGTAAACGTCTTCGATGCGCTGCGTCGGTAGAAAGCGATTTCGGAGATATCCCTGATGCAGTTCACTGCCCTTACTCTCCGGATCTCCATTTTGATACCAGACCAAATGCGTGTTGGCTTCGTCTTGGGGAAAGATGAGCTGTTGCGGCACATCGGAACCTTTTGCAGCCATCAGCCTGCTTTCGAGATACATCCAGAAGTACACCGAGGTCTCATCTTCTGCGCGGTCCCACCATACGATGGCTGGATTCTTTTTCACCGCCTTTGGCGGAACACCCACCACATGGTCTACCGACTTTCCACCATCCTTCAGCCACTCCGCCCGAATCTCCCAGGCAGAGAGCGGGATTCCCGCCTTTTCGAAATGCAGGTTGCTTTGTGCGTCGATAACCACCCACTTCCGAAATTGGTTCGACCAGACTTCTGCCACGCCGTGGTGGCTGCTGCCCATGCCCTCGGGGCCGTGCTTGCGGTCGACTCCGATTTTGCGCGCCTGCCAGCCGAGTGCAGCGGCGCACTCCGCATAGGTGATGGTGTAGTGAGTGCACCAGAAGGTAGCGCCGCGAGCCGCGTGCTCAAGAATCTCCAAGGCGTTGTTGTAACTGACTTTGGGACTTCCCGGCGGAATAGCCTTGTGAACCCATTCCTTCAAAAGCAACTGGCTCTGCCATTCATCGCGACCTCCAGCTACAACTTTGTTGAGCGGGTACTGATGACGGAGAGTGGCCAGTGGCTCATCAGTGTAAGCCGCTGCCACGAACGGGACGTGCGAGCGTACAGCCACCGGGATGTCTGCTTTCAGTTCACGGACCTTGAAACCGGCTTGCGTTGCGGCCGCCGTCAGCCTGAGCGGGTCGAGTGGCCCAGATTCAAACGGACGAGCGGTTTCAGCGGAGTAATTCTGGCAGGCAAGAAACCAGATCAAGGCGAGACGGCGGGTTGTGTAGAACTGTATCGATTTGGCTGATGTCATCATGCAGGATCTGTGGGTCAACTGCTCGTATAGCCCCAGGCTGTGGGGGAGTCAAGTTTTTTTTGTTTGACAAGTAACTAGAGCTTGTTTACCTTTTCCGTAATTCGTTCCCAAGGTTTCAGGCGCGCGAAGAGAAATCAGTTAGCGACTTTCACAAGAGCAGGCAATGCGTGCTGCGACGCACGGCTCTCAACGTTGAGAGTTTCGTATTTCCAGCCTAGTCTGCCGCCCACTGCCAAAGTTTTCGATACTTTCAGAATTCTCGCACTGTCGAGAGGGAGCACACGATGAGTAAGCAATTGTTCAGAACCACCCCGGCGAGCACTACGACAGCCGCCGTCGTGCTCAGTCTGATCGGGATCTTGTTAGTCTCAACTTCTGTGCTCGCACAGACCGGGAGGGGTGTCATCCGCGGCGTGGTCAGCGATGCTAACCAAGCCGTCGTGCCGGGCGCGAGTGTGACCATCACGAATGAGCGTACTGGAGTCGAGCAGAAGACTCAAACGAACGCAGAAGGGATTTACTATTTCGGAGCTGTGCCAATTGGACCTTACGCTTTAAGCGTCGAACTCACTGGGTTTAAGAAATGGACAACCAAGCTGCAGTTGCAGGTCGGGCAGACTGCCGCGGTTGATGCTGCTCTGGAGTTGGGGAATGTGGAGACAGTGATCGATGTTGTGGCTGCTGCGCCTGCGATCACGACCGAGAGCGCAGAAGTTTCAGACGTGAAGGATTTTCAGCGTATACAGCAGCTTCCGCTCAACGGGCGCCAGATTAGCCAATTGTTCGTCCTGACCCCAGGGGTCGAGGGTGAAGTTGGTGGCACAAACGCGCCACGCGTGAACGGACTTAAAGTAGGTTCCGTTGAAATCTCTCTAGATGGAGTATCGGTGGTTGATCGCTTCGGCGGAGGTCTACGGCCGGCTCAGCCGGGTCTGGACACCATCGCTGAGTTTCGAATCGAGACGGTGGGTTCAGATGCCCGCTATTCGCGTCCAGCGACTGTGACGCTAGCGACTCGCAGTGGAACGAATCAATTCCATGGGAGTGTTTTTGAGTTTCATCGGAACAACGATGCAGGACTCCGGACGCGAAATCGGCTCGATACAACGGGCGGCGCCAACAAGCTGATTCGTAATGAATATGGCGTCACTGCAGGGGGCCCATTCATGGTTCCGGGCTACGATGGCCGAAACAAATCGTTCTGGTTTTTCAACTACGAAGGATTCAAGCAGCGTCAGGAGCGTCTCACGGTAAGTGCCGTTCCCACTGATGCGATGTGGGGAGGGGACTTCAGCAATTTCATCGATGACAACGGCAACCTCACTCGCATCTACGATCCGCTCACTACGGACGCGAATGGCATACGGCAGCCCTTTCCGGGCAATCGCATTCCCGCCAATCGAATTAACAACACTCTGAAGGTGCTGCAACAGCTGACTGCGAAGCCAACCAACAGCATCAATCCCTTCGTTGGTAGCAACTATGAAAAGGCCTACGGCGTTAAAGAGGATCGAGGAACCTATACCATCAAGGGCGACCACAATTTGACTGCGAAAGACCGTCTCTCGGTTCGGTACTCAAGCGGGACCAGGAACAACCGGACGGAAGGTGGGTTGTACGGCAATCCAGTCAATGTTGATGCCGGCTTGGGGACTGGAAGATCAGATTTCAAGTACAGAAACGTGTCCGCATCTTACACGCGAAATTTTTCCCCGACCCTCCTGAACGAGCTTCTAATTGGAGTGAACCGGAACAACAATAGTTCAGGAACTTTGGCGGACTTTAAAGACTGGCCGAAGGAACTCGGCCTTCCCAATCCCTTTGGTGTTACAGGCTGGCCCACCCTGTATGCTTCTGGTGCCTATCCTTGGGGATATTGGGATTCAGATAATCGCGGTGATCAGCAACTCACTGCAATCATTGCTGAAAATAATGCCACCTGGATCAAGGGAAAGCATACCTTCCAGTTTGGGGGCAAGTTCCGGCCCGAACAGAACAACATTCGTGAGTTGCAACAAGCTCAGGGCTCCCATAACTGGGGTGGAGAGTGGACTTCCCTTTGGGATCCCGCGGAAGGCCAAGCCGTATCCCGGACGGGCAATGGGTTCGCTGATTTAGCCTTGGGACTTCCCGATTTTCTTTCGAATCAATTCAACCACGGATATTTCTACTTCCGTCAAACGGAACGGTCCCTATATTTCAATGACAACTGGAAAGTTTCTCCTCGTCTCACCGTAAACTTTGGCGTGCGATGGGACAACTGGACGCCTTATACCGAAAAGTTTGACCGGCTTGTAGGAGTCGATATCGATACCATCTCGAGCAAGTTTGAGGTTGTCACCCCTAGAAACGTTGACATTTATAGCTTGCGAGACGTCCCACGATCGGTTTTGGATTCCTACTCCGCCCGAGGAATGACCTACACAACGGCAGACAAGATCGGATATCCAGGCAACCTTTTTACTTCCGATAACAACAATTTTGCTCCGCGGTTGGGGGCAGCCTTCAAGTTGACTGACAAGACTGTGATTCGTGGCGGCTACGGTGAGTATTTCTGGGGTATGCCACTCAACATGATCATCCAGGATGTTCGTTCGAATGCGCCGTTGAATCTCCGGTACACGAACGAGCCGAACTTCTTCGATGGGTCGGGTGACTACACCTACCGCTCCGCACCGACTTCGCAGTTTTTTTCCCCCAACGCCACTGTCAAAACGGACGGGATCGTGCCGTTGCCTGGTCCCAGAGGCAGCAGTCCTTGGGATGCGCGCAACTGGAAAGACGGTCGCTCGCAGAACTGGCATTTGACGCTTGAGCGGGAAATCATGAAAGACACTGCGATCCGCCTGTCGTACATTGGCAATCATGGGCGAGATCTCGAGCAAAGGCAGAGCCTGAACACTCAGGAGGCCGAGTATAACTATGTGGCCAGAACTGGACAGTTGCCGCCTAGCAATCGGAATCTTTTACGTGTAAACCCCGACTGGAGCTTCAATCAGGTGGTCAATCGTACCGGGTTCTCAAATTCGAATTCGGCGCAGATTGAAATCGAGCGCAAGTACTCAAATGGGTTGGCGTTTCAGTGGTTCTATACCTTCAGTCGAAGCCTAACGACTGCCGACCCAAATGGCTTTGATTGTTGCGGAGGACGAGGTATCAACTCCGGATCCGCAGGGGGTACGATTCCTGAGAATAAACAAATCCTGGGCTCGCCTAGCTTGAGTTTTGAACAGCTTCGGAGGCTTGCCTACTACAATTCGACGACAGTCCCTCCCCACCGGATCGGGTACAACATGATAGTTGATTTGCCTTTTGGAAAAGGGAAGAAACTCCTAGGTAGTGCAAATTCCGTGGTGAACCATGTCGTTGGTGGTTGGCAGGTTGCCACCATCGGCAACTGGCGCGGAGGTTTCTGGACTAGTTTACCCTCCAGTCAGTGGGTGTTTAAGGATCCTATTCTGAGCCCGGATGAAAGGGTTGAGCTCACATTCAATGGTCGGCGTCAACGACTTTGGATTAGAGGTGATTTCAATCCAGCTGGAGCGACCAACGTTACTGGAGGGGATTTGCTAGCGCTTGTTCCTGTGGACCGGGGCCAGAGAGCGATTCATCCGCAAGGGCCAAACTTCGACAACCGCTTGCCGCAAACGCTAGCGAACGGTACGGTTCGAACTACTCCCATAGCGGACCTCTACAACTACACTCCAAGAGGCTTCATCACGGGTCCGGGAAATTGGAATGCCGACATCTCACTCTTCAAGTGGTTCGACATTACTGAATCTATCAAACTGAGGTTCACAGCAGACTTCTTTAATGCGTTCAACCATCCCGTGGATGTAGGTCCTGGCAATTCTGGTTTCAACATGACCACTGGACTGCAGGACCTCAGTCAGCAGCGCAACGAGCCTCGGATCATCCAGCTGTCGTTGCGATTAAACTGGTAGCCGTTTTTTGCAAATTGAGTAGTCTGGTAGCCTCTTCCGCTAAGGGTTCATGGCGTCTATACTGAGCCGGCTAGAATCCGAAGGTGGAAGGGGCTTTTTTTTTGGGACATTTCGTGACCGTCACTAGCAATGTTCTTCAGAAGAAATCATGACCGGCGGGAATCCGGGAGCGTCCCGGTTGGCAGGGCTAGTCAGCATCAGCTTGATGAAGGGGTTGCATCTGTTTTAACTGCTCCCTGCCGCAAAAAGCACAAGCGCCTTTCTCAGGACTTTGCTTCCCTTGGTAACGGGGAATCCTTTCTCCCTTTGGCGCAGCATAGAAGGGAGAGATCAAGAGGGGGTTCACATCTCCACCCACCAGGCAGCCAAACGAAGGAGTTTCTTGTTCCTGTTCTAAAGGCCTGGGTCTTCGCAGTTCTTAGCCTAGCGGTCGTCTCGTGCAGCAGCCCAAAGAGCGTTCTAGAGCGTGTGACACAGCCTGACAAGAAATGGCAACCTCTCAACGTCGTGGTGATCACCATCGACACGCTGCGAGCCGACCACTTGGGCTGCTACGGTTATCCGAAAATCGCAACACCCAACCTCGATAGGCTGGCCAGCCAGGGGGTGCTGTTTGAGAACGCTGTCGCACAAACGCCTTTGACCCCACCGTCTCACGCCAGCATGTTCACAGGAACCAATCCGAATGTTCATCAGGTGCGTGGCACGGGTGGATTTGTCCTGGATGCTTCAAAGGTGACACTTGCCGAAGTTCTGCAGCAACGCGGATGGCAAACGGCAGCCTTTGTAGGCGCTCCAGTCCTAAAGCGTACCTTCGGGCTCAATCAAGGATTCGAAACGTATGACGATCGAATGCCTGAGCCCGATCCCAGCAAGACTTCCCTGGAGAATCCGAGTCTGCGGGCTGGTACCGTCGTTGACCGGGCTGTCGAGTGGCTGGACCGCCATGCCGGACCAAAACCCTTCTTGCTATGGGTGCATGTTTACGATCCGCATGCGCCGCTAGACCCACCTTCACCATTCCGAGAGCGATATGCAGGCAGGCCCTATGACGGGGAAATTGCCTACGTTGACCAGGAGATTGGCAGGCTGTTTGAAAACATCGCAAAGAAGTCGTCCCCGCAACAAACCGTAGTGGTCGTCATGTCCGATCATGGAGAAAGTTTGTCGGAACATGGCGAGTATTCTCATGGGGTGTTTCTTTACGATGCCACGCTGCACATTCCGTGGATCATGACAGGCCCGGGTCTTCCAGCGGCTCAAAGGGTCAAAGAGCAAGCGAGGACGATCGATCTCCTTCCCACGCTGTTGGGTGTCATCGGTGGAGAAGTGCCGGCTGCATCTCAAGGCTCGAGCTTGCTGCCAGCCTTAGCGGGGAAACCCGTAGAGACTACCTACTCCTACGCCGAGACTCTGTATCCAAAGATCAACATGGGTTGGGCTGAACTGCGTGGGATTCGAAGTTCAAAGTGGAAATACATTCGTGCGCCGCGGTCAGAACTCTATGACCTGGAGACCGATCCGGGCGAAGTCAGTAACGTTCTTGAGTCACACCGAGACGAGGCCAAGCGCCTGGAAGGCGAGTTAGCTCGATTAACGGCGACCGGAGAGGGTAAACCTGCGGAGCGTGTCGACATGAAAAGTATCAATGCCGAGACGGAGAAACAACTGAGATCCCTGGGATATGTTTCCGCTGGGGCGACAAAGAACCTGGAACTTACCGGTAAGGGAATCGACCCGAAAGATCGGGTGCATATTCTGGAACTGATCGATGAAGCCAGCACGCCGCAAAAGAACCTTCCAGGACCCCAGCGTCTGCGCGCGCTCGAACAAGCACTGAAGGAAGATCCAGCCAATCCCTTGCTCTACTACTTTTTGGGAGAAGCCTACGAAAAGAACAACCGGGATGCAGAGGCACTCAAGCTCTATGAAACTGCTGTCAAGAAGAAGGTCACGACGAACAATCGGGTGTTTGTTCGAATGGCCTTGATCTATGGACGACAGGGGAGAATCGACGAAGGCATTGCAGCCTTTGAAGGTGCGCTGGACGCAGATCCTACCGACACGGAGACCCAGAACCGCTTAGCAGTGGCTTATTTAATGCGTGGACGATTTCCGGAAGCCGAGAGATTGCTACAAGGCGTATTGGTTCTGCATGAAGAGGATGCTCAGGCCCACAACAGCCTGGGCTGGCTGGCGATGCGCAAGGCAGACTCGGCCGGAGCGATCCGGCACTTTGAACGCGCCCTGACGCTGAACCCTGAGTTGATGGAAGTCTATGTCAATCTAGGAATGCTCTACAAACGGAATGGTGACCTGGCGCAGGCCAGAACAAACTTCGAAGCATTCTTGGCCCGGGCACCCGTTGGAAAATACCGGGACTCGATTCAGCGGGTTCAGCAGGAGCTGCAAGGTTTAGGGCGGCCGGGGTCGTAGCCCGGCTAGCATCCCCTTGGAAGAACAACCAACGACCGCAGGAGCGGCATGACAGTTCGCGCAATTCAGATTCTCTGTTTGATTGCTATTGTAACCTTCCTTGAATTCGGGTGTCAGAGTTCAAAAGAGATTCCGCCCGGAGCCAAACGTGTTGCTTCATGGCGTCCCCTGAACCTGGTTATCGTAACCATCGATACGCTTCGAGCGGATCGGCTTGGTTGCTATGGTTATTCCCAAGGAAACACTAGACATCTCGACCACCTTGCCACTCAGGGTGTATTGTTCGAGAACGCGACTGCCCCTGCACCTGCAACTACACCATCCCACGCCAGCATGTTCACGGGTACCTATCCCCCAGTTCACGGCGTGCGAAATGCAGGTGGCTTTGCCCTGAGTTCCGTTCACGAAACCCTTGCGGAAATGCTCCAGGCGAAGGGCTGGCAGACAGCCGCTTTTGTAGGTGCGTCGGTCTTGGACCGCGTCTACGGGCTCAACCAGGGGTTCGCCCACTATGACGACCATATCCCTGATTCACCGGGCAATCGCTTTTTGGAAGAAGCCTCAAGACCCGCGGAACAAGTGGTCAACCAGGCAATGGCCTGGCTTGACAAGGCCCCGCCCCAGCCCTTCTTTCTGTGGGTCCATGTTTACGATCCTCATGCGCCTCACGACGCCCCCACACCCTTCAAAGAACGCTACCGGCTGAAACCATACGACGGCGAAATCGCTTATACCGATGAGCAACTCGGCCGGCTTTTTGCCGCCATCGATAGAAAGTCGCCGCCGGACAAGACATTGCTGATGGTTCTCGCAGACCACGGAGAGAGTCTGGCAGAGCATGGCGAGTCCTATCATGGTGTGTTCCTGTACGATGCGACGTTGCGAATTCCCTGGCTCATTGTCGCACCTGGCCTTCCAGCCGGACTGCGAGTGAAGGCACAGGCTCGAACCGTGGATTTGCTTCCGACAGTCATGGCTCTGCTTGAGGCGGAGACGACATCCGCCTGTCAAGGGACCAGTCTGCTTCCCGCCATGTCTGGAAGGGAGGTTCCGACCACGTATTCATACAGCGAAGCCCTGTATCCAAAGTTGAATATGGGGTGGGCAGAACTGCGTGGAATGCGGACGAATCGCTGGAAGTATGTCATGGCCCCTCGACCCGAGTTCTACGACCTCGAAAGCGATCCCGGAGAACTGCAGAATGTTGTTGAGCAGCATCCTGTGGAGACCAGGCAGTTCAGAGCCGAAATTCAAAGAATTGTTCCGGCTCAGGGAGATTCACCGACTGAACAGATCCAGATCAAGACCATTAGCAATATCACAGAAAAGCAGTTGGAATCCCTTGGATATGTCTCAGCCGGGCCGTCCAGCCAATTGAAACTGACTGGCGAAGGCATCGACCCCAAGGACAGGACTCATATTCTGAAGCTCCTCGAGGAGTTCGGCTCATTGCAAAGGAATCTGTCGCCGTTGCAACGGATTCAGTTGCTCAACCAAGCTCGCAACGAGGATCCCACCAACCCTGCGCTGTATTACCTGTTGGGAGAGGTGTACGAAGTGAATCGACGACCCACTGATGCTTTACGGATCTACCAGCTGGCGCTTCGACAGAAAGCCACGGCCACCAGTAAGATCCATTCACGAATCGCGGCAATCTACGGAGAGCAGGGAAGGTTGGAGGACGCCATTTTGGCGCTGGAGAGTGCACTGGACATCGATCCAACCGACATCAGCTCTCAAGGCAAGCTGGCTGGATCCTATCTTCTTAAAGGGCGCATAGCCGATGCGGAACGCATACTCAAATTGCTGTTGGAGGTGGATGCAGAGAATCCGGAGGTCCAGACCAACATGGGGTGGATCGCGTTGAAAAGAGGGGATCGATCCACAGCACGACGCCATTTTGAGCGGGCGCTTCAGATCGATGCGAATTGGCTGGAGGCGTATCTCAACCTGGGAACGTTGTTTACCGAAACCGGAGACTACGCACGAGCCCGCGCCAGCTACGAAGCCTATCTTTCCAGGACTAACCCCAGGAGCGAAATCGCCCTGAAGGTCAGGAATGAGCTAGCGCGCGTAGTGCGCAAACAGCGCGACGCCGCTCACTAGCTAGTTTCTGTCGCGAGACTCGGAAAGTCCTATGGTGTGTGGCTTTCAGCCAGCCCACCTAGTAATTCCGGCTCGCCTCGGCCCGCTGATGGGGACTTCAAGCTTCACCAGGCGTGACCTCGCACATTTCGCGGCAGAAACCCGATAGAGTTGAAACGGAGATATAGCGCGAGGCCTTCAAGGGCTCTCGGAATGCGAGCTGCCAGCTGTCTTCAGACAACGTCATAGCTATGGAATCTTAGTCCCCTTTCCTTCCTCGAGAACGACCAGTTGGTTTGCCTTTAGGTCTTGAAAGGCTTCTTTGTGGCCACTCGGCCATTCGACGGAGGCTTGTTCGGCGCGCACGGCGTCGCCGAGTCCAAAGTGGAGCCGCAAGTCGCTCTGGGAAATGTAGCTTCCACCGCTCCGGACTTCGTCCACTTGCTTTAGAGCCCCTGCCTGAATCGTCACTCGCGCGCCAATACCGTTTCGATTGGATCGGTGTCCGATCGTCTGCACAATCAACCAGTTTTTCTTTTCCGCATAATTCTTCAGCAGGCTCGGTGTGTCATGCATGTTATTGACGACGATCTCGAGGCTGCCATCGTTGTCCAGGTCTCCGACAGCTGCGCCTCGAGAACTCCACCGGGAAAGGATTCCCGGGCCCGCTTGTGCAGAAACATCGACAAAAGTACCGTTGCGCTGGTTCCAATACAGCAAGCGCTCCTGGCGATAAGGCACGCTCAGTTTCCGCGCATCGACCTCGGGATACACATGACCGTTCGCCATGAACAGGTCCTTCCAGCCATCGTGATCGAAATCGAAAAAGCAGATTCCCCAACCAAGGAAGCGGGTGTTCATTCCCAGTCCCGCTCGAAAAGTTGTATCAGTGAACGCACCCTCGCCGCTGTTGTGGTAAAGCGTTGACGTGTCATCGGCGAAATTAGTCTTCACAAGATCGAAAAGGCCGTCGTGGTCGTAGTCGCCGACAGAGACGCCCATTCCCGCCTGCTCCATGCCATCGTCGTTAAACGCAGTTCCCGAGACAATGGCCAGATCTGCAAACGTGCCGTCTCGCTGGTTCCGAAACAGAATGTTGGCCGATGAATCACAGGCAACGTAAATATCGGGCCAGCCGTCGTGGTCGAAATCAGAAACAATTGAACCCAGACCGTAGTTCAGTCTGGGTTTGTTGATTCCACTCTTTGCCGAAACGTCGCTGAATGTGCCGTCTCCGTTGTTTCGGTAGAGCCAATTGATTCCTGCACGCAGACCCTTTGGCCCGCAAAATACGGGCATGCCGCGCCAATTGCAGTTAGGCGTGGACCCTTTGGCGGGAGTTTCTTTGAAATCGAACTGCACATAGTTTGCTACAAAGAGATCCAGATTGCCGTCCCTGTCAAAATCCAGGAAAGAGCAGCCCGTGCTGTAGCGCGTGGAGGAGTGCAACAACCCAGCCTTTTCGGTGACATCGTCAAAGCGACCTTTCCCGGTGTTTCTGTAGAGCACATTCTGACCGTAGAAGGTTACAAAGAGATCATCGTAACCATCGTTATCAAAATCGCTCGCACAGACACCCTGGCCCCAGTCGGAACGGATAAGATTGGCTTGCTGAGTGATGTCCTTGAACGTTCCATCACGGTTGTTCCGGTAGAAGTGCTGGGTGGGTTCTTGGCTCGGCGCCGGTGTTTCCAGCGTTGTCCCATTGCCGAGAAAGATGTCCAGAAACCCATCCCGATCAAAGTCCACAAGACCCACTCCACTGCCTGTTGACTCCAGGATGTACTTGCGGTCGACTGTCGAGCCGCTGACATGACGGGCAGTAAGTCCGGCCTGAGCAGCGATATCGCGGTAAAGGACCTTTGGAGCAGGTGCGCTGTTCGCCGCGTCGCTGTTCGGACGGGTGACGCGGGCCCCCCGGCTGAGCACCTGCGGCCAGAGAGGAACGACGACGATGCAGAGCAGATAAGCCAGCAGGAAACACTTTGGTTTCATCAAGAGTGCTCCGTGCAGCCCCGGGTTCTTATACATGGGGATATCATTTTTTGACAGGTGCACTCGAAATCCCGCTCGCACGCTGCGCGGCTTGCAAGTTCTGGCGGTAATCCGCCCGGTCGGGAGCCAGTTCGACGGCAGTCGCGTACTCGTCGAGTGCCTGCCGGGTCTGCCCGAGGGCAGCCCGGATGTTTCCGAGCAAATTACGCAGCTCGGCGTTCCCGGGACGAGCCACTTTCACTTGCTCCGCATATCGGAGAGCCTGTTCCAGATTCTGGCTGCGATACTGGTAAGTCGCCATCAGAAAGTTACCCACCGGAGAGTTCGGATCGATGGCCTCCATCGCGGTCAAGTGAGGGAAGGCTCCCGCCCATGAATCTGAGTCTAGCAGCATCTCTGCCAGATAACCGTGAGCATCCCAGTTTTGGGGGTTCACCCGACTCGCCTCTTCAAACAGTTCACGCGCCCTGGTCGTGCGCCCGGCATCCTGTTCCCTTTCGCCTTGCTCGATCAACTGGGACGATCGTAGCTCCCGGTCCTCGCGGGTCTTCTGTGTGACGACCAGTGTCTGAAAGCGATTGGCGTAGTCCACTGCTGCTGCTGAATCTCCTTTTGCCCGATAAGCCCGGCTCAGGGCAAAAAGAATCTTGGGGAGAGTGGCGCCCTGGGGTTCGGCTTGCTTGAGGTACACCAGGGCTTCTTCTACGAGACCCAGATCCAGGCAGACCACGCCGAGCCGATGCAAGTATTCCGGCCGCGCAGGGCTTTGCCTCACCGAAACCAGCAGCCTTTGTCTGGCTTCGGCGAGCCGATTCTGTTGATGGAGAATCTTTCCCAGTTCGAAGTAAGCCTGCGAATTGTTTTCGGGATGCTTCGCGATGCTTTGCTCGAAGCATCTGATCGCCAGATCATATTGGCGTTTGGAAACATAGACGTGACCTCGGTTGAGATCAACCTCCTTGCGGGTGTCCTGGCGTTTTGAAAGTGCGTCGAGCACTTGCAGAGCTTCGTCATTCATTTCCAGACGATAGTAGACCTCAGCCAACAACTGCAGGTCATTCGCTGGAAGCATCCCGGCCAGCCGTCGACGGTCCAGATCCCCCACGACGTTCCTGGCCTGATTTTTATGGTTCAGCCGCTCCAGGGCATTGGCTTGATAGATCTGGTATTCGGGGCGGTTCGGCTGCAGTCGGACAGCCTCGTTGAGTTCCCAAGCCGCCGAAGAAAAATCCCCAAGCTTCGTGAATGCGACGCCCGAGTAGAAATACGCTCGGGCGTCAGCGGGGTTTTTCTGCTTTGCTGCATAAAACCATGCAGCGGCTTGCTGAAATTTTCCAGCCAGCAGCAGTTGTTTTCCAGGAAGCAACGGGTCTGCACTGGCTCCTTCTCCGAGGGGGGCGAGGCCAGTTAATGCGAAAGCCAGCATCAGGACACCGGCGATCAAGTTTCTATTCAGAAGTCTGTTTGGGGAACTCATGGAGCTTCTGGACTTGGCAGCGGCGGCAACTCACGGCAGCCGCAAATCTGTCGGTTCCCGCGAGGGCCTCAACGTCAGTAGCGGACCAACCCTGAATTGGAAGCGAATGAGCTGCGGTGGGGCCAGACGGTGAACCATCTCTTTATCTGAGACGTTCAGCAATAAGCTTCTGAAATTATGCGCCTGAGTTGGGCTGCGTCGTTCTCGGCCAGATGACCAATCTTCTTCTGCAGCCGCTTTTTGTCAATCGTGCGAATCTGATCCACCGCAATTTCAGCGGATTTTCCAGCGCAAACGATTTGCAGCCGACCCTGCCAATTGGGGTGAAGCTGCGTGGTCAAAGGACAGACCGTCACTGTTTGCAGATGGCGATTCAGTTCATCCCGGCTCACAATGACGACTGGACGCATCTTGCTGATCTCTGCTCCGAGGGTCGGGTTCAAGTTCGCCAGGAAGATGTCGTATCGCCGAGGCCTAGTGATTGCCATTCAACCCATCCGCCACCGCGACGTCGAAAACACTCCAGTCTTCGTCGCTCTCGGCCATCTGCTGCGCGGTCTCTTCCCAAGAAAGCTTTGTGCTGCGGAGCAACACGCCATCTGAAGTTTTCTCAATAGTCAGCGGGCCGTCCAAACCAAGCTCTCGGGCGATGTCACTGGGCAAGCGAATACTACGATGCTTGTTCGTGGAGATCGCCTTTCTCGAAGAATGTGTTTGAGTCTGTTTTCGGTTAGGCGAACTCTGAAGGTTTGGGGAAGAGGGCTCATTAATGAGTTCGAACAAACCCGGGGCGATCCTGTACGCTTTCGGTTCCATCCCCCGTTGGACATAGTTGCCTTGGACGTTTCGATCTTTCGAAACGGATTGGTTGGATGGAACAGTCCATATCGTGCTGTCTTTGTACTTGTGCTTTAGGTAGGGCATGATGTGCTTTCGTCGCCACTGTTGGGGAATCAGATTCTGTTTTCGCAGTTCATAAATATCATTCCAGAAAGTCATGTCTTGTTACCTCCTCTACGCTACTCTACCCAAATCTCCGGAATGCTGTCAACACCCGAGCACACCGAACAGATTCTCCGAATGTGGATGAAGCATTTCTTTCAAAGAATTCGGTGGAGTATTGGGCAACTACCGGGCATTAATAGTGCACCAACAACGAATTGCAGCGAATGAGGTTGGGGGCGTCGAACGAGTAGGTTGCCACGTTTTCCAGAAAGTCGCCGGGTTGGATTACCTGTCGATGTTGGGGTTCTCCGGACAGTGTCTGGTAGCGATAGACTACTTCAACGGGACCTTTGACCTGAGTTGCGTCTGCAACTTTGAAATGAATGGTGTTCTTGCCCGCCGTGATGCGCGGGATGGACATCATGCCGTTTTCAAAGGCTGTTTCAAGCTTGAGGCTCTTGAGTCCGACATCAGATCCCCTAGCCGCGTTGGGAGCGATTGAGAAACGCAGCTGGAAGCGATAGGTTCCGTGGATGCTGACGTCTTTTCCATTGAAGCGCTCCCTTCCCAATAGCATCTGAAACGCGCCAGGTCTTGAGGACAACGTTTGCCAAGGAGACCACACGTCCGGTTGAGCCCGGCCTGTGGCTTTGGGTTGCAGCGTCCGTAGGTCAATACGAAATCCGTCGCCTTGGGAACCGATCCATTCGCCCGTCAACACACCGGAAACAAAGACGTAGGGAGAGTAGAAGTCGAAGGTCGCCGAGCCCCCACCCGTGCGATCGGAAGGGCGCAAATGGGGCGCGCCGGTTGAGTGGGACAAATCTGTGTGGATGGCCGAAACCTTCAGGAAGTCTGGGTTCTTCCAATCTGGCTCGTAAGTCATTCGGCCCCAGGCTTGGCCGATAGTTTTGCCGCCCGCCACATCGGCATTGTAGTGCTGATCACTGGGGACAGTCTCAACGTAGGCTTTAGCGAGCTGGTAGTTAGGATCGAACTTTACCCAGTTGCCATCCAGCATCGTCTCAGTCACGCGGTAGAAACGTCCTGAGGGGAGAAACGGTTCTTCACCTTTCGACTCGAATCCGGCGGGCACATAGACCCTTCCAGGAGCGCTCTTCCAGAAGCGCTCGATCGTGGTTCCTTTCGGCAACTGGAAATTCATATCGTGAAGCGGCGTACCAGTGGTGTACTGGCCGTTTCCGAATACGTTCTCCTTTGGGCTGCCAGCCTTCGTCCAATCATCTTCGGTCTGGAAGTATCTTGGCTCGATGGCCAGCGCTCGGTCCCATTCCTTGCTGAAGTATTCAAAAAACGGCTGGCTGCGATGCTTGTAGCTCTTGTTCTTGAGGATGTTTTCATCCACACCGACCTCGGCCCAATCGAGAATCCGCGCGTCAGGCGCGTCACGCTCGATCAAGTAGTACCCATAGCGCGCGTCGAAGGCGCTGTAGTGGCCGTCGAGCTTCAAACGATACATCGTGTGATAACCGCCATCGGGGTGCTGCGCGATAACGCGCTCAGCGGAGCTGCGGTCTTTCTTGTATTCGCTCCAGGCGGCTTCTGCAATGCGGCTGTGAGTGTCGCAGTAACCCCAACCATAGACGAACAGGTTCTTGTGTGCGTCTGAAACGTAACGCTCCTTTCCATAGAACCCTTCGTGAGCCTGAATCATGCCACCGGTGGCCATCTTGGAGAACAATCGGAGCCAGCGAAAGAACACCTTCGCCTGTGCTCTCTCGCTCGCATTCTCCACCTTCTCCAACCGCATGATGTCGTGCATCCAGGTTTGGAGGTTGGTGCACTCCGGCCAATGGTCACTGACGACGAGGGGACCGGAAACAACGCGCGATTGAGCTTGGAGTGATAGGACGACGAACAGACTGGCGAGAAGCGTCAGCAGGAGCAGGGTTTTTTTCATTCTGGCCATGCGGTGGGTCGACGAAAAAACATTCCCCCTTTAGCAAAGGGGGCGGCGCGAAGGTGAAGTCTTGAGAAGATTTCACGGGGTCGCCCAGCGCCAGCGGTTGTTGATGCGTTTCCCGCCTTCACCAGGACAACCCCCTGAAGGCGTGGCGACTCTTGTCGCAACGCCTTCTCTCCCCCTTTGTTAAGGGGGATTCTAAACCTTGTCTGGAACAACGAATGGAAGGCGATACTCTCGCCTCAACAGACTGCTCGCTTCGGAATCGCCGTGGAAGCACTCGTTGGCGGAGTCGAACACCACTTGCCGGCCGGTTCGATAGGCGATATTGCTCAGATGACACATCGCTGCCGAAAGGTGTCCTTCCAGGATGTCGGCCGTCTGCAACTCGCGCTTGTTGGCGCGGACCGCTTCAATGAAGTTCCAGAAGTGCGCTCCATCTTCACTAAGCTTTATGTCGGCCGTGTGCTCGTCTCCCTTGTCAGAACGCTGCTCGCCGGGTTCATTCTTTCGGCCGAAATAGGTTTTCCATTCGCTGCCGCCTAGATGCATCCACCCTTCCGAGCCGTAGACCAGCAACCCCATGCGAATGCCATCTTCGGCGTTCGTGTACAGACCGCGAACTTCCATTTGCACACGCGAACCGTCGGCGTACTCCATCATGGACATCTGGGTATTCGGTGTCTCCTGGTCGCAGTCGAAGACATCATAACCTCCCATACTCTGGATGCGCTTCGGATGCTCGTACTTCTGTAACGCCCAACGCGCCACATCGGTATAGTGTGGACCGTTGTTTCCGGTCTCGCCATTTCCAGTGTCCCAGAACCAGTGCCAATTGTAGTGGAAGCGATTCTCGTTATAGGGCCGCCAAGGTGCCGGCCCGACCCACAGGTCGTAGTGCACGTCCGGCGGAACAGCGCTGTTTGGCTTGCGGCCCAGTGATTCGCGAGGTCGAAAGACGACGCACTTCACCATATAGATTTTCCCAAGCTTACCCGCGTGCAGAAAATCCATTGCCGATCGAACGAGCGGAGAAGTCCGGTTCTGAGTGCCGGTCTGCACAATGCGCTCGTATTTCCTCGATGCTTCAACCATCTTGCGTCCTTCGAAAATGTTGTACGAGACAGGCTTCTCAACGTAAACATGTTTGCCCGCCTGGCAGGCCCATATCGTGGCCAATGCGTGCCAGTGGTTGGGAGCGGCAATGGAGATCGCGTCGATTTCTTTGTTCTCCAGGACTTTGCGGATGTCGGTTTCAGTCTTGGGTCGCTTTCCGGAGATCTTCTCCACATCGGCAGCCAATTTGGGAAGCAGCTGTTCATCAACGTCGCAGAGGGCTGCTACGTTGACGTTGGGAAGCTTGGCCAGTGTCCTGGCGTGTGCCGTCCCACGGGAACGGATGCCCATCACTGCCACCTGTATGGTCTCGTTGGGGCTATTCCCGAGAGTTGACTTCAGCATTGGCGCCATCAGAGCTGCGCCGCTTACACCCGTGCTTCGAACAAAATCACGCCGAGTTAGGGATGACATGGCAAATTCGACCTCCTGAAAGGTTCTTCTTGGTCGGGCAGAATCGTGGAAGGAAGCCCAGAAACCGGTTGCTTGTCATGTAGAAGTAACAGATTTTGGGCTCCAGCGCCAGCGGACTTTCGAGGATGTGGGAGGGCGAGGCTCCTGCCAAGCCTGTCTGGGTCGGGAAGTTCTGCGGCTCGGCAGGAGCCTCGTCCCTCCCAGTTGCACCGGGATTGTGGCTTTTCGTCCTCGGCAACAGCCAGCATCCTTGAACGAAGACAGGATATTCAGCTAAAGTGACTTCCGATTCCACCCGATTCACCTGATCTTCGCCCAAAGAGACTCATGCCTGTCTTACGAAAGCTCACATTTTTCTTGTTGCTGCTCGTCGCTTCGCTCCCCGCCTTTGCCGGTCAGCCGTTTTACGACCGGACTCATCCTTCGAAGGTTTTCGGTGAAGCGCGGAACTACCGCATCCTACTACCGCCAGATTACGAGACCAGCGGCAAGACCTATTCGGTGATTTACTATTTCCACGGCCACAGCGACCGCTACACCGTTGAGAAATACGACAATGGGACGGACACCATCCCGAAGATGGTGGCGTTTGTTGGCAAGCATGACGTTATTGTGGTTTGCGTGGACGGCTACGTGGCACGGGACTACACAGGCTTTTACGGTGGCTCACCCTATGACGTTCGGCCCGAAGGGGGGGACTTCGACTTCGGTGCCTACTTTCTGGAACTCGCGGCGCACATCGACAGCACCTACCGCACGCTGAGCGATCGCAAGCATCGCGCCACCGCAGGACTGAGCATGGGCGGCTTCATGAGCCTGTATTTGAGTGCGCGCTATCCCCAGCTCATCGGCAGCGCTTCGGCGTTCAATCCGGGTCCAGAGTTCCATGCCGGTGAAAAGGGGCGACGGGTGCTGTGGAGGCCGAAGGATCATGTTTCAAGCCATGCCCATAGCATGGTGCGGTTGGTGCGGGCCAGCGGCGACTACATCAGTCAGTACCACGAGGAGACGCGTGACGCTTACGCCAGGGCGCAGGCTGTAGATTTCGAATATCGGCAGGATGAGTACCACCGGCATTGGGCAACGTCGATCGGCGAGACCTTCGAATTTCATCTGCGAGCGTTTGAGAATTCAAAGTTGAACAACGTGCCGGGTTCCTGGAGTGCTGCCAATGTTTATCAGGACTTCGAAGTGTGGGGGTTGCGGGTTCGGGCTGAGGGGGCCGAGGCAGGGTTCACTCATCTCGACGGTGTGACGCAAGGCGGCCTGCGGGTCACAACGCGACGCTGGTCGCCCGACGGGCCACCGGTCAGCGAACGCAAGGTCACGATTCAAACGGCTCCGCGGTACAGCGCCAATAAGAGCTACGCGATTCTTGATTTCCAACTGTCAACAGGCAAGACCTCCAAGCTACAGACAACAGCGGACGCCGAGGGGAGGCTTGAGTTCACCGTGGACGGTTCCGGCCACCAGTTGAGCTTCATCGGGCCGGGAGCCGGCGGAGAGCCGCCAGTTCTGCTGCCCTTGACGCCGAAAGACAAACTCAGGCTGCCACCGCAGACATCGGTTGCGCTACCCCTTCGCGTCTACAACCCCAGGGGTGAGGCGATGACTGAGGTGAAGATTGAGGCCAACAGCGAATATCCAACGGTTCAATTTCTGAGACGCACGGCCACGCTGCCGAAAATTGAACCGGGCGCAGCCGTCGATCTCGCACAACATTTCAGTATGCGGTTGACTTCTGGAAACGGATACTTTGAACCCTTGCGCGTTCAGATCAAGTTGACTTACGACGGCTGGCACGAAGTGACGCGCGATTTAGATCTGCTTGTCATTCCCGAAGCACTCCCGAAACCAGCCGCTGTCGAGGTGCTGGATGGTCGCACCGTAACGCTGAAGGTCTTCCACCAGCAGGGAAATCAAGGAGGAGGCAAGTCCATCGAGCGAACTGTGACAGAAGGGAAGGGCAACGGAAATGGGGTGTTGGAACCGGGCGAGGAAGCGACGCTCTGGGTGAAGATGCTTCAGGGCAGGGATGCTTTCGACAAGAACAACTGGTACCGCTGCAAGGTGTACTCGAACTCAAGCTGGATCGAAGAGGTCGCAGATATTCAGGAAGGAAAACAGCGTGAATGGACGGGCGCGCAGGAGCGAACCAGTTTGGTCCGGCTTTCACCGAAGACACCTCGCGGCGAGACGCTGGCTCTGCTGTTGGATAACGAATCCTGGAGTTTCCACTTCACGCCTGACGTCCGTTATGGCAGGGAAGCGTTGTACCAGGCGTTTCAACTGCACTCGCGGCATCTTCACAGGCATGAATTGAAGGTGCCATGACCTTTGATACTTTCTGAATCCTTTGCGAGGACTCATGAAAATTCCCTTGGTTGTGATCCTATCGTTTGCAGTTGCCGCCTCAACAGTTTCTACCCAGGAACGACCTGGCCTTTTCTTTCGTGAAGACTGGAAAGAAACCCCTGCCGCGACCCCTGTGACTCAACAACATGTGGGCCACGCAGATTTGCTGGTCACTCGATATGGCCCCGGTGAAGCTGGGATCAAGAAAAGCCACCACGATAAACCCGCCGATGATCCGTACTACATCTGGTCGGGTGAAGCGGGTGGAAACTGGGCCCTCGCCCTGCGCCACCAGAAGAGTCAAGTGGATCTGACCGGGCTGGCAAAAATTCGCTGGCGCAGCAAGCAGGCGGGTTTTCGCTTGCTGCGCATCATTCTTAAAGCCGCCAACGGCCAGTGGTTGGTGAGCGACCAGTACGACGCTGGGTCGAGCGATTGGCGTGTCCGGGAGTTCAATATGGCCGACATTCGCTGGCGCCGGCTCGATATCAAGACGATTGTGGAAGGTGAATGGGTGACCGCGCCCGATCTCAGCCGGATCGAAGAAATCGGATTTACGGACTTAATGCCCGGCGGGCAAAGCGTGGCGTGCTCGCGTCTGGATTGGATCGAAGTGTATGGGAAGCCGGTGCAGAGACAGTCGTCACCCAGATAGATCTGTTCAGTGCAACCAGTCATTTTTGTTTCAGAAAGCCGTTCGAGTCCAGCCATTCATGGAAACGCACGGGCCAGGTGGTAACTGCACCCTTGGTTGTCTCGCGCATCCCAAACCCGTGTCCAACGCCTGCGTAGACATGCAACTCGGCGGATGCGCCAGCGCGTTTAAGGGCGAGGTAAAGCTCCGGGAGCCCTTGCGAAATATTCTGCCGGTCATTTTCTCCGCACACCAGAAACGCCGGCGGCGTTTCCTTGGAAAGAGGCATGTCGCGAGGAATCGCTGGATAGATCAACGCTTGGAAGGCGGGTTTTGAGCCCTGCCTCTCGATCGGGTCAGTTGGATTCTCTTCCGCGGCCGGATAGCGTACGCTGGCCAGGGCCGCGAGCTCTCCTCCCGCTGAAAAGCCCATGACGCCGATACGTTCAGAGTCGAAACCCCACTCAGTTGCGCGACTTCGTGTCAGCCGGATGGCTCGCTGCGTGTCTGCCAGCGCGTGCCCTTCGACGGTGTACGTAGATTCCTTTTCACGGGCCAGCCGGTATTTGAGGACAAGCGCTGCGACGCCGCGGCCGCTCAGCCACTTTGCAATGTTGTGACCCTCATGATCGGTCCAAAGTTCACGATGACCACCACCGGGCGCAATGATGACGGCTGCGCCCGTTGCGGACTCCTTCGTGGGGAGATACACAGTCAACGACGGACGATGGACACTGGAGACAACGCGTTCGCCGGCAGGACTCAGTCTTACCGCTTCTTCCGCCATCTTCCCGTCAGAACCCGGAGCCCCGTTGGGCCAGAGCAGCACAACGGGTGGCTCGCTTGCGGCAGCAATCAGGCTGGAGCCCAGCCAGAAGCAAAGCACCCAGACATTTCGGAAACTGTTCGACCTCGTCATAAGACGTTTCACCTTTCTCTCTCTATCGTTCTCAACCATTCTTGCTCTCGAGTTGCGATTCAGTCGGCGTAGCGACGTGACAGTCAGGAAGTCGGTCGCAACAGACAGCCCCAGAGTCGAACTGCAGCACCTGTTTTGCTCGGCAGGAAAACCAGTTAGAAAGTCTACAATAAAACCTCCGAACCTGGACACGGCGCTCTTCAACCTCACATGAAATGTCTCCTGCAAATTCAGCTGCTCCTCTTTGTCTTTGTGCATAGCCTTGGATCCACTTCGGTCCAAGACTCGGTGTTGGGGGCTTTTCGACAAACATGCTGACGTCGGCTCGATCGGTCGCACTCCTGATCCTACTCACATCAAGAAACTCGTCCCTCCACCACTAAACAATTTATCGACCCTCCAGGACCCCGGGGCTATACTCTGCGATGACTCCCGTTTGGGGCGCCAGACCACTCGGTTTGAGACGGCTTTCTCGGTTTTAGAAATCAGACGACCCAGCCCCAGGAGGATGATGCATGCCGAGTCTTTGCGCTCATTTGATCGCAGGAAAAGCGGTGGCCGCAGACGCAGCGGGCGCCACGCCTGTCTACAACCCGTCGCGCGGCGAGGTAATCGCTCAGGCGCCCGCGGGCACCGCAGCGGAAGTGGGGCACGCGGTCGAAGCAGCCAGGAAAGCTCTGCCTGGCTGGGCAGAGACTCCGGTAGTGGAACGTGCGCGCATCTTGTTTCGCTACAAAGCGCTGCTTGAAGAGCAGTTTGAGAGTCTGGCCCGACTGGTGACACGCGAGCACGGAAAGACCCTCGAAGAAGCGCGGGGTGATGTGCGGCGCGGCATTGAAGTCGTCGAGCTATCCTGCAGCATTCCATCGCTCATCATGGGGCAGGCTCTGGGCAACGTGGCGCGCGGCATCGACGGCCAGGTTTCGATGGAGCCGGCGGGTGTCTGTGTGGGGATAACCCCGTTTAACTTTCCCGCCATGGTTCCGATGTGGATGTACCCGCTGGCAATCGCTTGCGGCAACACCTTTGTCTTGAAACCCTCTCCCAAAGTTCCTCTCACGGCCATCCGTCTAGCTGAGATTGCTCTGGAGGCAGGTTTGCCACCGGGAGTTTTCAACGTGGTTCATGGTGGACGGGAAGCCGTGGACGCCTTGTTGGTGCATCCCGACGTGGCAGCGATCAGCTTCGTCGGATCGACGGCCGTGGCGCGATACATTTACGAGAAGGGCACGGCTAACGGCAAGCGAGTCCAGGCGGCGGGTGGAGCCAAGAACTTCATGATCGTCATGCCGGACGCTGACCTTGATGCTGCGACCGCTGCCATCATGGGTGCGGCTTTCGGCTGTGCGGGGCAGCGCTGCATGGCTGGAAGCGTGGCTGCGCCTGTGGGCCGCGCGGCTGAACCCTTGCTGGAGCGGCTCGGACAAGCTGCTGCGGACCTCCGAGTGGGACCGACGGATGAAGATGAGTCGGCGGGGATGGGTCCACTCATTGACCCGGCAGCGCGAGAGCGTGTTCTGCAGAGCCTAGAGTATGGAGGCAGGGAAGGCGCGAAGCTCGTACAGGATGGACGGGATTTGACATTGACGCAGCAGACACAAGGGTTTTTCGTGGGCCCGAGTATCTTCGACGGTGTCCGCCAGGGCATGAAGGTGGCCCGGGAGGAGATCTTTGGACCCGTTCTTTCAGTGATGCGGGCTGAGAGTTTGAGTGAGGCCACAGCCCTGGCTAACCAGTCTCCGTATGGGAATGGTGCGGTAATTTTCACCCAAAACGGCGGAGCGGCCCGGCAGTTTGCCCGCGACATCCGCTGTGGCATGGTGGGAGTCAATGTGGGTGTTCCGGCGCCGATGGCGTTGTTTCCGTTCTCAGGATGGAACCAGTCATTTTTTGGCGACCTCCACGTCCAAGGAACGGAAGGTATCCGGTTCTATACCCGCAGCAAGGTAGTCCTCAGCCGCTGGCAATACGATGGCGGCCGGACTCAGGGTTGGTAGCCGTCCAGCGTTCTGACTGGAGTTCGAGGGAATCGTCCGGCCAAAAAGCAATTGCACCTGATTTCTGCCCAAGGTAAGATGCTGGTCCGCATCATGCGTTGATCTGTCTTTGTTCTGGCCAGCTCTGGCGCACAGTCAGACTCATCCAGGTTGGAGGTGTCAGATGGAGGACCTTAGGAAAAATGTGGCCAGCTCCACAGAGTCTGCTGGGAATCGCATGGAGCTCAGCAAAGAGACCATCATCGATTTCGAGAAACGGAATACGAAAGTATTGATCGCCGACGATGACGACAATATCCGTGGCCTCATCGACGAGATCCTCAAAACCGAACACGTGCCGACCACCGTTTGCTCTTCCGGGTTGGAAGCTTTGGATCTCATCAAGCGTGAAGACTTCGGCATTATTATTTCCGACATCAAGATTCGGGATTTTGACGGTATGGGCTTATTGAAGGCGGCCAAGGTCATCAATCCGAACAGCGACGTCATCATTATTACAGGCTACCCTACCGTCGAAACTGCGGTGACGGCCATGCGTTTCGGAGCCGCCGAGTACTTTACCAAGCCCTTTGGCGTTGAGCAGCTCCGCAAGTCCGTAAACCGGCTGATCGAGAAACGGATTCTGGATCGCAAGCTGAAGGTGGAAAAGCATCAGATGGAAGTTCAGCGCTTCGACGAGGAGACGGGCCTTTTCACGAACCGCTATTTTCATCTCCTGCTCTCGCACGAAATCACCCGGTCAGGGCGCTTTAATCACACCTGTGGATTGCTTCTGACGCAGATTGGCGGCTTGAAGTCCCTGCAGGAAGCCGAAGTGGACGTCGCGGTTTTGAACGGCGACAGTGTGATGAAATCCATTTCACGCCTGCTCCGTTCTTGCTGCAGACAGATTGATTTTATTTCCCGCTATGCCTACGATGAATTCGCCTTTGTGCTGCCCGAGTCGGGCGACACTGGAGTGGATGCCGTCATTGGTCGCGTGCGCGGCAGATTGGAGACGCTGAACGCCCAGCTTGCCGGTAAGTCCGACCATCCCAAGCTAAAACCCTTGTTTGGCGGTGCGACCTACCCTCAAGCCGCTTCCACAAAAGAGCTGCTGCTCTCCCGCGCCAACCAGAATCTCTTGAAAAACCGGGCTTAGGACAAATGAAGTCTGAAAAGCGACAGGTTCTGCCTCATTAGCATTGAAGATTGACCTTGTCATTTTCTGACGTGTCTCGAGTTGCTGCCGACGACAGACAGAACGACCCGAGTTCCCTCCCAATGCCTTCTCCGCTTGGCATCTATATCCATATCCCTTTTTGCTCGACCAAGTGTGACTACTGCAACTTTGCTTCAGGAGTCTATCCTGTAGCGATAGTGTTGCCTTACCTGACAGCACTCCGCGAAGAGATTCTAGGAGTGAAGAGTTTGCTGGCGGAATTCGGCCAGGCTTCGTTGCCTTTGAGCGACTTTGAGGTAGACAGCGTTTACTTCGGTGGTGGGACCCCTTCGCTGATCGACGCCAAACACATCGCCGGATTGCTCTCCCTGGTGGGTGAGGTGTTTGCTATTTCGTCCTGCCCCGAAGTGACGCTGGAGGTGAATCCCGGCAGTGTGAATCCGCAACGCGTACAACAACACGTGGAAGCTGGCGTCAATCGTGTCAGCATGGGGATGCAGACGTTTCAGGATGAGATGTTGAAACGCATTGGGCGCAGCCATTCCGTTGCAGACTCTTTCGCCACTTGGTCTCTCTATCGCGAAGCCGGAATTCAAAACGCCAGCCTCGACCTGATTGCTGGATTGCCTGGTCAGAGGCTGGTGGATTGGCAGGAGAACCTTCAGGCCGTCGAGAAAATCGGGCCTCAACATATTTCAATGTATCTGCTGGAGATTCATGAGAACACTCGTTTTGGAACGGTTTATGGTAGAGCCCCGGCTGTCGACCCAACGCTGGCGACTGGCACTGTGGGAGACGTGCCTCCCACGCTTCCTCTTCCAGACGATGAGTTGGTGACCGAGTTCTACCAGCTGGCCGCGAATCGGTTCAGCGAACTGGGTTACTGTCAGTATGAAATCTCGAATTTCGCGCTGCCTGGACGGCAATCGCGGCACAACCTGAAATACTGGACCAACCAGCCCTTTATCGGGTTTGGGTGCGGAGCCTATTCGTACTTTGCCAACAGACGCTGGGGCAATGAGAGGAGTGTCGGTCATTACATCGAGCGGATTCACGAACACCGCCATGCGATTGACTATCACAACCACTTGAGCGTTGTTGAGGATGAGGAAGAAGCTCTCTTCCTTGGCCTGCGACTCACCGATGGCATCCCACTGGCTGAATTTCGAGCCCGGTTTGGCTTCGACTTGCGTGAACGGTATCGTTGCCAGATTGCTCATCTCAACGATGCGGGTCTGGTAGAGCTGATGCCAGATCGTTTCCGCCTGACTCCCCGTGGCTGGATGCTTTCGAACGAAGTGTTCACTGAGCTGCTGAGATAGGAGCAGCCACAGATAGGCATTCTAAATATGGGAGCCGGCCTCCGGACGGCGACCTGTGGCCCGTGGAGTGAAAGTGAAGATGTATGGTGCGCTTGAAAGGCAGCGCACCATACTCATATCAGAGCAACGATCATCATCCGGAGAGGCCGGCTCTCATATTGGCCGCGGAGTCTGCAATCGGTCGGATCCTGCAGAATCGCTTCTTGAAGCCTCACCGATCACCGGCAACCAACTTCTGCGGTTCGCAACGCATCTGCTTACTCTCAAGATGCTGTCGCTTGAGGAGAAATCGTGTTTTTGAGATTCAGCATGGCGTGGTCGAAGTCTTGCATCGCAGGCTTGTTCCTTTGGGTATTCTCGATTCCGACAAACAACCATGCGCAGGCCCAGGAGAAGCATCAAGAAATCGAAGTGACCGTAGACTGGATTCGAGCGATCGAGCCGGAACTCGCGAGTGGAACCAAACTTGAGAGTTACGATCGACTGGCGTTTGGCAAAGGCCGGTTTCTTCGGCTGGAAGGCAAGAGCCGGAGAAGCGCGCTGCTTCGTCTCGACAATGACAACCAACAATTGGTCCGGCTTTTCGATCTACCCCCTTTCGATCTGAAGCTCTTTTCATCCGGGCGTGAATACTATTTTGGCGGCGTGCTCTCGAAGGTTGAAAGAAGCAAGGCAGGTCCAATCGAGGCCATTATCACCTACTCCAACTTGTCTGAAGTTGAGGGACGCTTCTACTCCAGACAGGCCAAGGAATTTGTGGAACGAACCGAACAGAGCAAGGAACGGAATCAGGCCATTCTCGGGAAGTCCGTGCCTTCCCCAAGCACGAAGCAAGCGGGAGAGACACCGCCAGCCGCTGCTTCACCTTCTGAAGCCGCACCGCCAAAACCACCTACAGCCCCGCCTGCTGCCACGCCGCAACCCGAAGTCAAACCGTCTCCTCGCGTAGAAGTCCCAAAGCCAAAGGAAAAGGAAGAAGAGGACGATGCCGACGAACTGCCACGAAACCGGCCGGTGTTGAAACGCCGCCTGGGAGATGAACCGGAACAGAGCCGCACAACCTCGTCTCAGGGAACAACGACCGGAGGCCAGGTCAGTCAGCCCGGCGCTGACGATGACGTTGTCATCTATCGTCGGAAAGACGGCTCGCGCCGGCCGGCCAGTACCGGTTCTCCGTCCAGTGTTCCCTCCAGTCGCCCGGAACCGGAGAGTTCAGACCGGCCGGTGTTGCGGCGAAAGCCTGCCGCCGCTGAAGAGAAGAAAGAGATTGACGGGATGATGCTGGTGCCGGAGGGGAGTGTGACGCTGGGATCCGATCAGGCCGATGATACTGACAAGCCGTTGCATCGCGTCGAACTCAAGGCGTTCTTTATCGACAAGCATGAGGTGACGAACGAAGACTACAAGCAGTTTTGTGATGCCACGGCGCATACATTACCACCCTATTGGACGGCCAAGAGTCTTCCAAAAGGTTTGGAAAAACACCCGGTGACTCAGGTGAGCTGGGCCGATGCAGCAGCTTATGCTCGCTGGGCCGGCAAACGATTGCCGACCGAGGCTGAATGGGAGCGCGCCGCCAAGGGTCCCAATAGCTACCGCTATGCGTACGGGAATGCTTTCGACCCGCAAAAAGCCAATTCGGCAACGCAGAAAACCAGCGTAGTTGGCTCTTATCCAGCCAATGAGTTCGGTCTGTTCGATATGACAGGAAATGTCAGCGAGTGGACCAGCTCGCTGTACGTGCCCTACCCGTATTCCGACTCAGACGGTCGTGAGGATTCGAAAGCGAGAGGCGCTCGCGCCGTGCGGGGAGGCAATCATTCTTCGAACGCTCAGGGCGCCCGCTGCCTGCTACGCCAAAAAGAGCTTCCCGATCACGGCTCGCCGCTCTTGGGGTTTCGTTGCGCCCGGGACGCCAACTGATAGGCGGGATGAGGAGACCAAAGGAACCGCGAAGACGCCAAGGACGCCAAGAGAATCACGATAGAGACAGAACCGAGGTCCAAAGGCACCAAATTCATTCAGAACCGATCAAGCCTTCCCGAGAAACTGCTGGACTGCGATTCACTGCCATTGCACTGGTCCCATCACTAGCCCCTTGGTTCAGAACTGCGTTCTTCACCCTTCGCGTCTTCGCGGTTGGTTTCACTGCCTCTTCACCGACCCGTAACCCACTCGAAACCATTCCTGTTGATTGCCTGGAACATCCTTCCGTAACGTTGCGTATTCATTTTTGCAGAATTCTAACCATCTGACCTGTCTGGACGTCTAAAGGACCAGAGCCTGATTCCGAATAACACCGCATCGCCAAGGCCTGATTGATGTTAGACCAACCGCTTCATCCTGAGAGGAGAACAAAATGAGCACCATGATATCACCTGCACGAAAATGGCTTTGCGGGCTGGCCCTCTTTCTCGCCCCCGTGATTTTGGATGCCCAAGACTCGGAATGGCCTGAGGAGGACGAATTTCGACAAAGCTATACACTTGCGCCAGGTTCGCAGGTCGAAGTAAAGGCAATCAATGGATCAGTAACGATCGAGACTGCGGCGGGCTCAACAGCGGAAGTTCATGTGATCCGCTCCGCACGCAAACGGGAGGATCTTGAATACCGCAAAGTGGTGGTCGAGCAAGCAGGCAATCGCTTCACGGTTCGGGGCGAAAACGACTCCGAAGGCAGGCGCCACGCGGACGTGCGTCAGCAAGTCATTCTGAAGCTTCCTCGCAAAGTAGATTTGGAAGTCCACGGCATCAACGGCAGCGTGAAAGCGGCTGAAATTGAGGGCCGAGGTTCCGTGAGCGGAGTGAATGGCAAGGTGGAGTTGACACAGGTTGGCGGAATCAACAAGATCTCTGGCATCAATGGACGTGTCTCGGTGAATGTCGCCCGACTGGACCAGGAAGGAATGAAGATCAGCGGCGTGAACGGTCGCGTGGATGTTCAATTTACCGAGAATCTCAATGCCGAGATTCATGCCAGCGGCATCAACGGAAAGGTGGAAACGGATTTACCGGCAACATCTCTGCTTTCGGAATGGAGCCGTTCCAACTTCAAAGCGAAAGTGGGTTCAGGTGGCCCCATCATTTCCGTGTCGGGGGTGAATGGCAAGGTGGCACTCAAGAAGCGCTCAGGATCGCAGGCGCGCAATGAGCTAAGGAGTATTCCGCTTCAAGAGCACATAAAGCGCTCCGCCGCCACCGTCTCGCAGGCGGGCTGACGTGTAAGCAACGATGTGGCGCGTCATTCGACGGCTGCACAGCCACCGCTGAAGATGCTCTTTCAAAAGCGGATGGCCATCGGCGGAGTGCTGCCCTCGGCCGTGAACAATCCGCACGCAGCCGAGGGCTTGCCACAGGCAGTTCCGAATAAACTTTTCGAATTGATCACGAGCATCGAGAATGCCCAACCCATGCAGGTCCAAGTGAGCCTGAACCGCAAACTGCCCGGTTCGTAGCGGTTCGAGCCAGCGCTTCCCGCGCGGATCGGGCGCGCCTTCCACATACTCCCCACTGAGCACTACGTCGATCGGAAACCGGCCATTAACAAAGTCTATCAAGAGCTGCAGGCCCTCATCCTCACTTTCTTGAGGATTGGGAATCTCAATCGGGACTGATCGAGCCGAAGAGATACTGCTCCAGCCCAGCGGTGTCACGTCCTCCATTGATTGTTCAAAGAGCTCGTTGTCGGGAACGGTTGCCGAGATCCGAATCGGCTCGGGTACCGGTTTGGCGGGAGCCACTGGGGCCGGGGACTTGTCAGAATGGAGCAACTTCTTCAGTTCGACGAAGGAGCGATAGGTGGTTGGCTTCATAACTCCGCCATAGCGCGATCTGAGTTTCCATCTTGGTCGATTCGGGTTGGAGTGGGCTGAACCTCACGAATGCGGCGAGTCGATTGGCTTGGCATCCAGAGGGTTACTGGACCAGCTCGCGATTGCCTTCGTACTTGTAGGGTTCCTTGATGTGCTGTTGCGCGATTTCCTGGGCGCCTTGCGAGTCGTCGTTGGTGTCCACGGCTTTCTGATACTCGCCTAAAGCGCGCTCACGCTGCCCCAGGACATCATAAATGCGGCCCAGGTTGATGTGACACCAAACTTCGATCCATTTTGGTTCCAGATCACCATTGAGCGCTTCCCGAAACGAATTGGCCGCTGAGTTGTAACTACGCTGCTCAAAGAACGCCTCACCGATACGGTAGAAAGCCAGCGAGCTCCGTTTGTTGAGCTCAATCGCCTTTTGAAATTCGGCAATGGCCTCCGTGGGTTCGCCAAGCCGGCGAAGCTCGTCGCCTTTGGCGATGGATGCGGCAACACGGAGCCCCTCGGAATTGCGCAGCACTTTGTAGTTGGGGTCAATCTTGGCGGACTTGGGCTTTCCGAACGTGGTCACAGTGAACGGCGACTCGGGCCCCACCACTTCAACCCGTTTCACTTCAGGCTTACCGTCGGTTTCGATCATGATTTCCACCGGCATTCGAAAGGTATCGATGTCTTGCCGAATGGTGCCGCTCACCTTGAAGCCTTCTTTGGCGCGGTAGGTGGTGTAGTCGTACTTTAGATCAGGGACGCCGTTCTGATCAATCCACTCAGAGAAGAAGTAGGTGAAATCCTGGGCGGCAATCTTTTCACAAATGACCTTGAAATCCTGGATGGAAGCTTCTTTGTAGCAGAAGTTGTAGACATACTCCTTCACGGCTTTGAAAAAATTCTCATCGCCCAGCACCGACCGCAGCATGTGCAGCACGTAGGCGCCCTTGCTTTTCAAAACGGAGTTGTATTCCGGCGAATAGACCTGAAGTTGGTAGGCATGGCGGATGGTGCTTTTGTCTTCGTGCAGCAAGGCGGCGACAGCCGTGTCCTGCATCTCCCGTGCAAATCCGGCTTCACCGGAAATGCTCTCCTGGAAGAGGAGCGCTGAGTAATTGGCAAAGCCCTCCTTCAACCACAGGTCTTGAGGGCCTCTCGGAACGATCAGGTACTGCCACCATTGGTAAGCGATCTCCCGCGCTAGCAAGTTCGCATTCGGGGTCTTGTCGAACGCGCGGTCGGCAAGAAACTCCATTCCCGGGGCTGAGTATCCCAACAAAGAATCGTTGTCGATAACGGCCACCTTCAGCGACTTCCCGGGGAACGAGCCAAACTTTTCAGCATAGAGATCCAGAATCTTTCCCAGCGTCTCGGTTTGCGCCCCAATGAAGTCGCGCTTGTTGTCTTTGACATAGAAGGTCACTTCTACCTTGCCGGCGGTCATTGGGAGGGCATTGTACTTCGCTGCTGCCAAGGAGCCCGGGAAGGTAGACCGTTCGCTGACGAAGGTGTAGGTGTCCTTGTCGCCCTTCTGTTCTTTGGGCTTCGCGGCTCCATCCATGGCGACAACCACACCTTGAGGCACCGTGATACGGAACGTGCCGGTAGCCCGATCCTTCAGGAACCGGTGCATTGGAAACCAACGGCTCAACGCGAACAGATAACTCACGTCTTCCTGGATGCGGGCGATCTGTACTCCTTCCAACGGCGAGTTGTCAGCCGAGTTCAAACTGCCCCCATACTCAACCACCAGTGTTGCGGATTGAGACTTGGACAATGGGGTATTGAAATCGACACGCAGCGTATGTTCTTCCTCGTTACGAAAGAATCGCAGCAAACGGTTGTCCGGTGGCTTGACTGTGGCCGGAGCAGGGGCTGGGGTCTTGACGGCAGGTTTTTTTTGGGCTTGGGGCCGGCGAGAGAGACGTGGGACGTCAGACTGCGAAGCGGCCGGTTCCCCAGGTTCAGTCGTTAGGACTGCTCCAGGCGCCGGTGGCTTGTCTGCGAAATAAGCTCTTTCTGCCTTGAGATTCGCGTTGAACTCCAGAATTATGGAACTGACCCCATCGTCCAGGGCAGTAAATCGAATGCTGGCCTTGGATTTAATCTGGTGCGCCGCCGGGAGCAATTCGGCTTCGATCTGGTAGTCTTCGGCATCGATCTGAGCCTTACCCTCGGCGTCAGACCGTGACGTTTGAGCCTGAGACCGCAGGAATGCAGCCGTCATCAGGAGGAACAAAAACAGCAACTTCGATTTCCATTGCAGCATGAAATTCATCTCCACGGTGCGGCGGCGTCCAATCCCTAGGCTTGGATGCGCGTTTCGCCATACCGTTGTCCGACAATCTTCCTGGATCGAGCGCTCCGTTCGAGATTTGCAGTTGCCTGGCATCGAGATTGAAGGAAATAACTCTGCAGGTCTCAATTGCCCTTACCGAGGTCCGGCGAGGACAACCGAACCCTGAAGCCAGGGCAGAATGCACTCGGCTGCTTTGTGGATGGCACCGCCCGCTCCGAGCCTCTGCTTCACCGAAGCCAAGCCCATTCTAACATGCTTCAATCGTTCGGGTTGGTCGAGAAGGCGGACCATTTCGGCGTGCAGACGTTCCGTGGTGAAATCGCCTTGAAACAATTCAGGAACGACCTCCCGGCCGGCAATCAGATTCACCAAGCTATAGAAAGGAACCCGTACCAGATACTGGCCAACAATCCAGGTCAGATTCGATATCTTGAAGACGGTGATGAGCGGAGTCCCTAGCAGGGCGGTTTCCAGGGTCGCTGTACCACTGGCAACCACCGCCAGCTCCGAGTGCCCGACAGCGTTATAGGTATCGTATTCGATGAGGGAGACCGGCGGGCCGCCATTGTCAGCTAGGATCCTTCGGATCTGGCTACGATGAAGGCTCGAAGCCGCCGGCAGCAAGAACTGCACGGGGCGCTGCCAGTGGAGCCAGCGAGCTGCTTGAAGCAGGGTGGGAAGGTGAAAGTGAATCTCTTTCGTTCGGCTTCCCGGCAGCAGGCTCACCGTTGGAACGGATTCGTCCAATTTGTGGGCCTGGAAAAACTCGCTTCGAGACTTGGACACACGGACGCGATCCACCAAAGGATGGCCGACATAGTCCACCTCCATGCCCAGCTCCGCGTAGAACTCCTTCTCAAATGGGAGAATGACAAGCATGCGGGCAATGGTCTCTTGCATGTGCTTGACCCGTCCGCTGCGCCAAGCCCACACCTGCGGGCTGATCAGGTACAGCACGGGAATATCGAGGACCTTCAGTCTTGTAGCCAGCCGCAGATTGAAGTCTGGGAAGTCCACCAGGATTGCCAGGCGTGGCCGTCGAGCACGCGCTTCGTTCACCAGCAGTCGCAGCGCTGAATAGAGGTGTCCCAGGTGCGAGACGGCTTCGAAAGGGCCCAGCACCGCCAGCCTGTGGATATCGACGATGGTTTCGACGCCACTTTCGCGCATTCGCTTGCCGCCACACCCAAAGAACTTGAAGGACTGCGGGGGGACTTTTCCAAGCAAGTCCGTGACAAGCTCTGCGGCATACATGTCGCCCGAAGCTTCCCCGGCAACGATGAGAACCGATTGGGACTGTGAATTCATGGCTACCAGGTGTCCCCTTGACAGCAAAACTTCAAACTTCAATCGGATTCCGTGATCGCCGCGAAAGCGTGTATCTCACTCCAGCTACCTGGATTCCCGCTTTCGCGGGAATGACGTGCGATCCGAACTCCTTTGCCGATGACTCCCTCTCCCGTTTGTGTGGAGAGGGTGGCCAACGCGACGGCGGTCGCGGAGGCCGGGTGAGGGAGCAGCAACCAACGGAATCCCTGGTCCCTCAATACAACTCCTTCTCCCCTTCCGGTCGCGTCTTCCATCGGCGGTGAACCCACAGCCACTGATCGGGGTGCTTGCGCACCAGCTCCTCCAGAACCTGATTACACCGGGTCGTGTTGGTCAGAATGTCCTCTTGCTTGTTGCCCGTCTGCACTAGTGCCACCTGGGGCTCGAAACGCAGCCGGTGTTTTCTAAGATGCGCGTCCCAGATCAGCACGCCTGGAACGATGGCGGCTCCCGTTCGCAAAGCGATCGTCGCCAACCCAGTGGTGGTGCATGCGGGGATACCAAAGAAGGGCGCAAACACTCCAGCCTCGCGAAAGGTGTTCTGGTCGATAAGAATGCCTACCGCATCGCCGCGTTTGAGTGTGACCAGGATTTCTTTGAGCGAATTCTTCTTTTCGATAACCTCGTTGCCGCTGCCCATCCGGTAGCGATTGACGAGTTGATCCACCAGCGGATTGTCGATCGGCCGGACGACAAACTTCAACGGATGTCCATAGAGCGCGTGCGCAAACGGGCAGAGTTCCCAGGCGCCATAATGGGCGGTGAGGAAAAGAACACCCTGGCCGCGTTCCAAAGCCTGGCCGAAGTTTTCATAGCCGTCATAGATCACGCGCTCGGAAACATTCTCCCGGGTCAGCCTGGGAAGCTGGCAGAACTCAGCCAGGAGCCGCCCCAAATTTGCAAATACGCCGCGGACAATCTGCTCTCGCTCGGAGGGTGTCAACTCGGGCAAAGCAAGTTTCAAGTTGTATTCCGCAATCGTCCTGAGCCGCTTTGAGAAAAAAAAGGTTATCCAGGCGGTAAGCTGGCCGACGGCCAGCGCTGCGTTTCTTGGGATGGCTCCAAGGAGGGTAACTACGGTGACAGCAGCGTAGTACTCAAGCTTGGTTCGTATTGGAAGATCGTGTCTGGATGCGAGATTGCGAATGGATCGGCTCCGCAAGTATCCAACGACGGCGTTCGCCCATGGGACCGCGTCGAAGGCGCTCAGTATACACAGATTTCCCAAGCGGATCGATCCGCGCCTCTTTCAACTGGGCCCCTAACGGTGGGGGCGGCGGTTTCGCAGAAACCGCGAGGAGGTTGTTGTACATCGGGTCGAAGAATCTTGTTCCAGATCTTCTTGTGCTTAGGCATCCGGGAGCCAAAAACGGACTTGGCTTCTGAGTGGAGATCAGTAGTCTTGCGGACCGTTCTAAGCTAAATCGACGATTGACACCCCAAGTCGTTCGTTTATAATACCCACCTTGTTTGCCCGCCCGTGATCCTCAGTAGCTCAATGGCAGAGCATCCGGCTGTTAACCGGAGGGTTGTAGGTTCGAGTCCTACCTGAGGAGCCAACTACTTACCCACTTTAGAATCCTCGCAATCCACTGAACCAAAAATAGGTTTATAGCCTAGGCGTGCAATTCCTGCAGCATCTGTCACGCTGCCTGCGACTGTAGATTCTGGCCCCTGTTCTAACAGAGTTTTGACGAATGGCTTTTGGGCCAACTTTCTTCTATAGCGGGATTTTCAAGACTTTGGCAGGACTTGGCTCTCGAAATGTTCTGTGGTTCTTGAAGGAGCGGTCAGGTGCCCGTCTAGCGGCGACTCAAAGGTGTCTCAGACTGAGCGCCAGATTGGGAAATACTTTGCGACTAGTCTAGTAATACTAAGTTAAGTAAGTCTTGATCATCTTTTAAGGTGTCTGTACACTGGAGTGCATGACACCTCAACAATTGAAGGCCCTCGATCGCAGGTTGACCTCCTTCTTGGAAGACTTGCT
>Ga0187893_10000196_pt1 | contig 149818 bp, 143 predicted proteins | sample MA1701074metaG_FD_139574 | JGI IMG/M metagenome (GOLD analysis project Ga0187893, IMG submission 139574) | White microbial mat communities from a basaltic lava cave in the Kipuka Kanohina Cave System on the Island of Hawaii, USA - MA170107-4 metaG ...
ACGGGATGAACCCCTACGACCCGAGGCGCGATCCACGCGAGGCGACGGGGGACGGGCGGCCGGTTCTGTCGACGGGAGGGTCGAGCTCGGGCATCGGCACGGCCGCGAGCTTCTGGGCCGCGAACGTCGGGACGGAGACCTCGGGGTCGATCCTGAGCCCGGCACATCAGAACATGCTCGCCGCGGTCAAACCCACCGTGGGCCGGGTGAGCCGCCACGGCGTCATTCCCATCACCGCCGATCAGGACACGGCGGGCCCCATGGCGAGGACGGTGAGAGACGCGGCCATCCTCCTCGGCGTCCTCGAGAGCGCATCGCCCGATCCCAACGATTCCGCCACCTCGCGCTGTGCGCCTCCTCCCGGGCGGGACTACACTCAGTTTCTCGACGCGTCCGCGCTTCAGGGCGCGCGCATCGGGATCCCGCGCGCGTTCTTCTACGAAAAACTCACACCACCTGGAGAAAAGGAAGCACGGGGCGGGCTCGATGCCGACCGGGCCCGGGTGATGGAGGAAGCGATCGCCGCGCTGAAGGACAATGGGGCCATCATCGTCGACCCCGTCGAGATCCCGAGCATTGCGTCGACGGACGCCGCGAGCAACTTCCTCTCGTTCAGCACGTGCGCCGGGCTCGAGAACGGGAAAGGAAAGGACGCCGGCTGCTCCGTCATTCTCAAGTACGGCATGAAGCGGGACTTCAACGCCTGGCTCGCGTCTCTCGGACCCGCCGCCCCGGTGAAAACTCTCACCGAGCTCCGCCTCTGGAACGTCGCCCATCAGAAAGCGGGCGCCATCAAATACGGGCAGGCCCAGCTCGATATCTCGGACGAAATGGATGTCGCTCTCGATCGGGCGCGGTACACGGCGGATCGCGAGAAGGACTTACTCCTCGCCGCGACCCAGGGCATCGACGCGGCGATGAAGGCACACAACCTGGACGCTCTGCTCTTTCCCGGCGCCTCGGGCGCCGCCATCGCCGCCAAGCCCGGCTACCCCACCGTCATCGTGCCGTTCGGCTTCGCGCCGAACGCCCCGACCCCGGGGTTTCCGGAAGGGTTCGAGGCCAAGCCCTCGCCGTATGGCGTGAGCTTCAGCGGCCTTGCCTGCAGCGAGGGGCGGCTTCTCGCGCTCGGCTACGCTTTCGAGCAGGCAACCCGGAAGAGAGTGCCGCCGGTATCGACGCCGTAGTCAGCCGCTCTCGAACCCCGACAGCACGTTCACCGCGTTCACGCCGAGGGCCGCGACCGCATAGCCGCCCTCGAGCACGAAGACCGTCTTCAAGCCCAGCCGCGCCACGCGCTTTCCGATCTCGAGGTAATCCTCGCTCTCGAGAAGGAAATGCGAGATGGGGTCTTCTCTATAGGTGTCGAGCCCGAGGGAGACCACGAGAGCGTCGGGAGCAACCGCGGAAATCCTCTTCGTCCCTTCATCGAGGGCCTCGAAGAAACGCCAGGCTTCCGTCCCCCAGGGAAGAGGGTAGTTGAAGTTCATGCCCTCCCCCTCTCCCTCTCCGGTCTCGTCGGCGTAGCCGAGGAAGTAGGGAAACTCGTCCCTCGGGTCGCCGTGAATCGAGACGAAGAGCACGTCTCCCCGGTCGTAGAAGATCGACTGAGTCCCGTTTCCGTGGTGGTAATCGAGGTCGAGGACGGCGATGCGCGCGGCTCCCCCGTCGAGAAGGCTCTGGGCGGCGATGGCGGCGTTGTTGAGAAAGCAGTACCCGCCGTAGAGGTCTCTCGAAGCGTGATGTCCCGGCGGGCGCGCGAGCGCGAACGCGGCGCGCTCTCCGGAGGCGACGAGTGTTGCGGCGGTGAGCGCCGTGTCGGCGGCCGAGATCGCGGCCTTCCACGTGCCCCGCGTGATCGGAGTCGCGGCATCGAGGCAGTAGTATCCAAGCTTCCCGTCGATGGCCCGAGGCTCCTTCTGCCGGAAGGTCCGGACGGCCCAGCTCATAGGAAGCGCGTCTTTCTCGCCGTGGGCGGCGACCCAGCTTTCCCACGCGGTCTCCAGAAAATCGAGGAACCTCACCTTATGCACCCGGAGGAGGGGCTTTCGACCGAACTCCTTCGGCGGCACGACGTCTCCGAGCCCGACCTCCCGCACGCGGGCGAGGACGATCTCGGCGCGCTCGGGCTTTTCGTAGCAAGGGACGAGCTCCCCTCCGATGAGCTCGGCATGGCCGTCCTGGAGGCGGTGGTCCGGGCTCGAGACCGTGATCACGCCGGGGATTCTACTCTCTTGCCAGGGCAAACGCGGTTCTTGTATAAGCTCTACCACCATGCGTGACAAGGTTTCGATCCATGACGTCCTTGGGCCCGTCCTTCTTGCCGCAGCGCTCGCCTCCTGCGGGAGCTCCGAAGCTCCCCCGAGCGATGCCCCTCCCGCGGAGACACCTGCGGCGGAAGCGCCGGCCCCGACCTCCGGCACGTGCGCCGTCCTCAACGCTCAGGAGATCCAGGAGGTCCTGGGGAAGGCCCCGGGAACCCCAAACGCTCCCGCAGGCACCGAGGACTGCGTCTGGCCCGACGCGGCCGACCCGGCGACGAATCTCCTCCGCCTCACGGTCTCCGAGTCGGGCTATGCCTCGTACGACAGCTTCGTCGCCACCTACCAGGCGGAGTTCGGAGGCGAACAGCCACCGACCGAGTACTATCGCCCGATCGAGGGGATTGGCGACTGGGCGATGTACGTGGCCGACGAGCACGCTCTTCAGGTGTTCCGGGGGGGACGGATGCTTCAGGTGTCGATGGACCCGTATGATGAGGCGAAAGCGCTCGCCCTGGCCCAAAAGGCTCTCGCCCGCGTGAACTGATCGGGAATCGCGACGTCTGTTCGACGATGGGACGTGAGTCGTCTCGAAGCCGCACAACTCGGGTGTTTCGGCGCTCGAGCCGTGAGGTCTATCTGGCGCTCCCGTACGGGTTTGCGGGATTTCGGCCTTTCGTGGAACAAATGGCATACCATTTGCGCATATGTAGAAGGCAGCGCGGTATGCTGGGCTGGCAACGGGCCCGGAGGGCCCCTTCCTCCCCGAGCAAGCATTAAGGAAGGTAGAGATTGGACGTAGTCAGGGAAGGCGTGGCTCGCAAAAAGCGCATCCGCGCCGCCATCATCGCGGGGTCGGTTCTGGCCGGGATCGCGGCGATCAGCTTCGGGCTCTCGCGGCTCGAGCCCGCGGCACCGAGCGTGAACCGCGCCACGGTGTGGATGGACGCCGTGAAGCGGGGCGAGATGATCCGCCAGGTCCGCGGTCCGGGAACGCTCGTGGTGGTGCCCGAAGCGATTCGATGGGTGGCCGCGAGGACCCGTGGACGAGTGGACAAGCGCGTTCTCCTTCCCGGCGTCGAGGTGAAGCCCGAGACCGTCATCCTCGAGCTCAGCAACCCCGAGCTCGAGCAGCAGCTTCGAGATGCCGCCTACCAGCTCCAGGCGCAGGAGGCCGAGCTCGCGGATCTGAGGATTCGGCTCGAGAGCCAGATCCTGAATCAGAAGGCGAGTGCCGCGGGAGTCGCCTCGGAGTACAACCAGGCGCGGCTCCAGGCCGAGGCCGACGAGAAGCTCCACGCGGAAAAGCTCATCGGCGATCTCATCCTCAAGCGCTCCAAAGTGCGGGCGGAAGAGCTCGAGACCCGGCACGAGCTCGAGCAGCAGCGGCTCCAGATCGCGACGGAGTCCGTGGAAGCGCAGCTCCAGGCGAAGCGAGCGACGGTCGAGCAGTTCGAGGCGCTGTACGTTCTTCGAAAGAGCCAGAAGGACGCCCTCACCGTCCGGGCCAGCATCGACGGTGTGCTCCAGGAGCTCGCGGTCGAAGTAGGCCAGGAAGTCGTCCCGGGGGCGAACCTCGCGCGCGTGGCGCAGCCCGACAAGCTGAAGGCCCAGCTCCGCATCGCGGAGACTCAAGCGAAGGACATCGAAGTCGGCCAGAAGGCGGTCATCGATACCCGGAACGGCCTCATCGACGGCAAGGTCATGCGCATCGATCCCGCCGTCCAGGAAGGCACGGTTACGGTCGACGTCTCGCTCGTCGGAGAGCTCCCCAAGGGAGCGCGTCCCGACCTGAGCGTCGACGGGACGATCGAGCTCGAACGGCTCAAGGACGTTCTTTACGTCGGACGGCCCGCGTACGGCCAGGCGGAATCGACCGTCGGCCTCTTCAAGCTCCTGGAAGATGGCGAGACCGCCGTCCGCGCCCAGGTGAAGCTTGGACGGAGCTCGGTGAACACCATTGAAGTCGTGCAGGGACTGGTCGAGGGGGATCAGGTCATCCTCTCGGATACTTCCGCCTGGGACGCCTACGACCGAATTCGTCTGAACTGAACGCGCATTCATCCATTCAAATGAAGGAAGGGGAAACGATGGCAGATTCGACTTCGCTCATTCACCTCGACGGGGTCACCAAGGTCTTCTACACCGACGAAGTAGAGACCCACGCTCTTTCGGGAATCCATCTCGGCATCAACAAGGGAGAGTACGTTTCGATCAACGGCCCTTCGGGATGCGGGAAATCGACGCTGCTTTCGATCCTCGGGCTCCTCGACACGCCCACCGGAGGGACCTACATCCTCAACGGGCAGTCGGTCGCGAACCTGAATCTCTCGCAGCGCGCCCGGATCCGGAACCGGGAAGTCGGCTTCATCTTCCAGGCCTTCAACTTGATCGGCGACCTCACGGTGTACGAGAACGTGGAGCTTCCACTAACGTATCGAGGAATGCCCTCGGCCGAGAGGAAAAAGCGGGTGAACGATGCCCTCGAGCGGGTCGGGATGGCGCACCGCACGAAGCACTTCCCCTCGCAGCTCTCGGGAGGCCAGCAGCAGAGGGTCGCGGTCGCGCGGGCGGTGGTGGGCGAGCCCTCCATCCTCCTCGCCGATGAGCCCACGGGGAACCTCGACTCGACGAACGGCGAAGCGGTGATGGACCTCCTCCGAGAGCTCCATCGGGGTGGGGCCACCATCTGCATGGTGACGCACGATCCGCGCTACGCCCAGTACGCGGAGCGGACGATCTCGCTCTTCGACGGCCGGATCGTGGAAGAGAAGGTCGAAGTCGCTTGACGGGCGCGCTCGCGGAGGCGCTCCAGGATCTGAAGCTCGCGGCCCGAGGCCTCTTCAAACGTCCGGGCTTCACCCTCGTCGCGGTGGCCTCGCTCGCCCTCGGGATCGGAGCCAACACCACCATCTTCACGATGGTGAACTCCATCTTCCTGAACCCGCTGCCGGTCCGGGAGCCCGGACAGCTCGCCGCCGTCTTCACGGAGGACCAGACGAACAAGGCGGCGGGCCTCACCCAGATCTCGCACCCGAACTACGAGGACTACCGCGACGAGAACGACGCGTTCGAGGGGCTCGCGGCCTGGGGATTTCCCGTCCCCACGAGCATGCTCGCGGACAAGGAGCCGGAGCAGGTCTTCGTCGAGATCGCGAGCGGGAACTACTTCGAGGTCATGGGCATCGCCCCCGCGCTCGGGCGCTTCTTCACTCCCGCGGAGGACGTCGCGGAGGGCGGAAGCCCGATCGTGGTGATGAGCCACCGCTTTTGGTCCCGCCGCTTCGGGGAGGATCCGTCCGTCCTCGGCCGCTCGCTCACGCTCAACGGCGTGAGCTTCGACGTCGTGGGAGTGGCGCCCAGGGGATTCCAGGGCGTGAACGCGATCTTCAGCCCCGACCTCTGGGCGCCGATGGCGATGTACCGGCAGATTCTCCCGGCCCAGTTCCACGACTGGTTCGATAGCCGCCGCGCCCTCTTCTTCAACGTCGGGGGCCGGTTGAAGCCGGGAATCGGGATCGAGGAGGCGGAGGCGCAGATGAAAACCATCGCGACCTCCCTCGAGCGCGAGTACCCCGAGCCGAACAAGGGGCGAACGGTCGTGCTCCGCCCGCTCACGGAGGCGACGATCTTCCCCGGGCTCCGGGACGCCCTCGTCCGCGGCGGAGCGCTCTTGATGACGATCGTGGGGCTCGTTCTGCTCATCGCCTGCTTCAACGTCGCGAACCTCCTGCTCGCGAAAGCCTCCGGAAGGCGGAAGGAGATCGCCGTGCGGCTCTCTCTCGGCGCGGGCCGCGGGAAGCTCGTTCGCCAGCTCCTCGCCGAAAGCCTCCTCCTCGGCCTTCTCGGAGGCATCGCGGGGCTCCTTCTCGCGTTCTGGGGGAAGGATCTGATCTGGTCCATGCGCCCGCCGTTCGTGGCGCTGAACCTGGTGGACCTCACCATCGACTCGCGCGTTCTCCTCTTCACTCTCGCGGTGTCGCTCGGAACGAGCCTCGTTTTCGGGCTGGTCCCCGCGATCCAGAGCTCGCGGCAGGGCGTCGTCGACGCGCTCAAGGACGAAGCACGAACCGCCGGCCGGAGCCGCGGCTCGCTCCTCTTCAGGAACGGCCTCGTCGTCGCCCAGGTCGCTCTCTCCATCGTCTCCCTCGTCGCGGGAGGGCTCTTCCTCCGGAGCCTCGCGAGCGCGCACCGGATCGATCCCGGATTCGAGACGGAGAACCTCGCCGTCCTGACGGTGAACCCGGGCCAGGCCGGCTACGATCGGCCGCGGGCCGAGGAGTTCTACGACCGCGTCGTGCGCGAGCTCGAGGATTCTCCCGAAGCGGCCTCCGTTGCGTGGGCCACCAACGCTCCTCTCTTCGGGGGCTTCTCCCGGAGCGTGTTCCTCGAAGGGCAGCCGGCCAACAAGGCCGGAGTCCTGGTCCTGACGAACGGCGTCGACGCCGGATACTTCGAGACCATCGGGACTCCCCTCCTAAGCGGAAGGGATTTCACTCTCGCGGATCGCGAGGGAGCGGTGCCCGTCGCCATCGTGAACGAGAAGATGGCGGAGAACTTCTGGCCCGGAGAGAGCCCCCTCGGGAAGCGCTTCCGCTTCTACGGGGACGACTTCTTCCACGAAGTCGTGGGGGTCGCGAAGACGGCCAAATACATCACCATCGGCGAGGACCCGACTCCCGTCGCGTTCACGCCGCGGCGCCAGGGCTTCGCGGACGCCATGGTTCTGCACGTACGCACGAAGCGCGACCCGGCGCAGGCCCTCGCGGCGTCGCGCCAGGCCCTTCGGGAGATCGACCCCCGTGTCCCCGCGATGAACACGTGGACGATCGGTGAGCTCATCGATCAATCGCTCTGGGCGCCAAAGATGGGAGCGCTTCTTCTCGCGGTCCTCGGAGGCCTCGCTCTCGTGCTCGCTTCCGTCGGCCTCTACGGCGTCATGGCCTACAGCGTGAGCCAGCGCAATCAGGAGATCGGCCTCCGCATGGCGCTCGGCGCCGCCCAGGGCGACGTCGTCTCCATGGTGCTCAAACAGGCGATGGTCCTCGTCGTCCTCGGCACCGCGGTCGGGCTCCTCCTCTCGTTCGCGGTCTCGAACGTGGTCTCGACCATTCTCTTCGGAAGCGCCCGCGATCCGCTCACGTTCATTGCCGTTCCCCTGATGCTCGCCGCGGTCGCTCTCGTCGCGAGCCTGGTTCCCGCTCTCAGGGCAAGCCGCGTGGACCCCCTCGCCGCACTCAGGCATCAGTAAACCTCCTTCCATCAGCGGATTTAGCGGCGGAACCTCCGCCGCTTCGCCCAGCCCTGAATCCACGCCGAAGCGGTGAACGGGTTTCTAGAGAACGGCCACGCCGAGATGCGAAAGAACCATCCCCTCCCCGAGCGGGAGTAGACGAGCAGCTACGGAGCGACGGCAGGGGTTACTGCGCCGAAAGGATCGCTTCCCGAATTCGAGCAGCGAGCTCCGAAGCGATGGAAACCCGCTCTCTCGGATCCCACGTCAACCGATCCACCCATAGAGCAGGAGTGGGGCCCGCGCGAAAGAGGTACGCGTCCACCTCGATGCGGCCGTCCTTCACATCCACGCTTCCCGCGATGACGTAGTCGGCCCCGAGCGTGCGCGCGCCATCCTCGATTCCCTCGCGATCGAGCGCGAAGCCGAGGGTCTTCTCATGAGCCACGATCTCGGCGCGGCCGGTCGTCGCCACCGCCTCGGCCACCGCGGCCGCGATGTCGGCCGACACCCTCTCGAGCTCCGGCTCTCCGCTCAGGTTGCGAAACGATAGAACGGCGAGGGCGGGTTTGTCCTCCGGCGTCTGGACGCGGAGAGAAATCCTGGGCCTCCAAAGGAGCGCCACCACTCCGAGACCGGACGCGAACAGAAGAAGGCCGAGCACCACCGCGCGCCCCGACATATAATTTCGCATTCAGGAGCCGCCACCTTCGATGAAAAGCCTCGTTCTCGTCAAGCACGTTCCCGACAGCAACTCGGTCTTCCGCATCAACAGCAGCGGAACCTGGGTGGATGAGACCAACCTCTCGTTCACCGTCAATGACTTCGATCGGTACGCCCTCGAGGAGCTCCTGAAGCTCAAGGACCAGGGGAAGATCGAGGAAGTCGTCGCTCTCACCGTCGGACCCGCCGACGCCGCGGCGGTGCTTCGCACCTGTCTTGCCACCGGGGCCGACCGGGCCATCCACGTGAAGGACGGCGCCCTCTCGGGCGCCGACCCCTTCGCCGTGGCGCGCGCGATCCATGCCGCGATCGCCTCCGAGGGTTTCTCGCTCGTGCTCGGAGGTCTCCAGGCCGACGACGACAACCACACGCAGGTCGGCGGGCTCCTCGCGGGGCTTCTCGGCTTCTCGTTCGCCTCTTCCGCCGTCCGCCTCGCGCTCGTCGACGGCTCGACCCTCCGCGTCGACCGCGAGCTCGAAAATCAAGAGGTCCAGGTCGTCGATCTCGCGCTTCCTGCGGTGGTGACCGTCCAGACCGGCATGAACACTCCGCGTTACGCGAGCCTCAAGGGGATCATGGCCGCGAAGAAAAAGCCCCTTGCGACCGTCGCCCTGTCCGATATCGGCCTTTCGCCCAAAGACGTCGAGGCGAAGCTCCGCACCGTGAGATTTTCGCCTCCCCCCAAGGGTAAGGGCGCCGAGATCCTCACGGGCTCGCCCGATGAGGTGGCGAAAGCGCTCGTCGCCCGCATTCGAGAGAAATCGGGGGTCCTCTGATGGCGAAAGTTCTCGTGGTAGCCGAGCATGACGGAAAGAGCGTGAAGGAGATCTCGTTCGAGCTCCTCGGCATGGCCCAGAAGATCGCATCCGGTGCGCCGGTGAAAGCCGTCGTTCTCGGGGAGGGCGTGAGAGAGCTCGCCCGGGGGCTCGCAAGCCGCGGCGCGAACGAGGCGATCGCCGTCGAGGGTCCGTCGGTCCGCCACTATACAGCCGATGGGTATTTCCGCGCTCTCTCCCCGGTCATCGGCCAGGAATCGCCGGATCTCATCCTCCTCGGGCACACGCCGAACGGATGGGATTTGGCGCCCCTCCTTGCGGCCCGCTCCGGCGGACCGGCAGCGACCGGCTGCTCGAGGATCGAGATCGAGAACGGCCAGGGGCGCTTCACGCGCAAGGCGTTCAACGGGAAGTTCGTTCACGAGGTCGAGATCGCGAACGCGAAGCCCATGGTCGCGACCGTCGACAAGGGGGCCTCCGCTCCCATCGAAGGCGCGGCCGAGGGAACGGTTCGCTCGGTCGCGGCGCCTGAGGGCGATGCGCGCGCCCGGCACGTCGAGACGAAGAAAGCGGAGATCGGAGGGCTCGACCTCAGCCAGGCGTCGATCATCGTCGCCGCCGGGCGAGGGATCGGCGCTCCCGAAAAAATGGAAGTCGTCCGCAACCTCGCTGACGCGCTGGGAGCGCAGGTGGGGGCGTCCCGCGCCGTCACCGACGCCGGGTGGCTGCCTCACGAGCACCAGATCGGATCGAGCGGGGTCTCGGTGAGCCCAAAGCTCTACGTCGCCTGCGGGATCTCGGGCGCCATCCAGCACGTCGTCGGCATGAAGGGCTCGGGCTACATCGTCGCCATCAACAGGGACGCCGATGCTCCTATCTTCGGAGTCGCGGACGTCGGTGTCGTGGGCGATCTGTTCGAGATCGTCCCGGCTCTGACGAAGGCGGTGAGGGAAGCGAAGGGCTAAACAACTTTCGTGTCGAGCGCGTCCTCGGGAGCTTTTTCATCCTTCGGTTTCTTTGCCTCGGTCCCCTCTCGAATCGCGAAGTCGGGGTCCATCACCCGCACCTGCTCGTAGAGGCGCTGCGCGCGCGCCTGGAGACCGACTTTCTCATAGAGCTTCGCGAGAGAGACCACGTAGCGCGGCTCCCAGGGCTTGAGCTTCTGGGCGATCTTCAGGTTCTGCTCCGCGTCCTGGCGCCACCGGGGGTTCTCCGAAAGGGCTTTGCCGAGAAGGTGAAAGCGCTCGGGGTCGTTCTCGTCGGATAGCTCGATCGAGGCGCGGCAGAGCTCGATGGCGCGCCAGAAATCCTGTTCCTTGTACGCTCGCTTCGCCTGGATGAACAGCGCCTTCGACTCTTCCGGGTTCTTCGGGCGACCCCGGTTGTCCTGCCCTTGCTGCGGCGGCACTTGCTGCCGGGACTCCTTTGGCACGGGCGCGGGCTTGCCGATGTTCTCCCAGGCCTGTTTGGTCTTTTCGTACTGCTTCTCGCGGTCCACCATCCGGTCGTAGACACGGGCCTGGGTCTTCGAGGACAGAGTGACGAAGGCTTCCTTCAGCCGCGCCCGGACCCAGGAGAGCTTCTCCTGGACCTCGGGGACCGCGATGTGGGCGTGCTTCGCGGGCTCGAAGCGCTCGTACAGGGTCTTGTACGCGGCCTCGATCTCGCCGTAGCTCGCGTTTCTTCCGAGACCCAGCACCTGCCAGTGGTTCTGACACTGCATGTCGTTGAAGACAGCCGTCAGCTCCACTTCGAATGGATCGAAGCGGAGAGCCTCGCTCGGAACAGCGGGCGCGGGTTCCGCCGCCGGCGGGACTTCCTCCTCTTGCTTCAACCCGACGATCCCCGCCTGGTGGAGCGCCAAGAGTAGCCGCAGCGTGCGATCTTCCGAGAGCGGAGAGGCGGAAACGATGTCTCGCACCCGATTCCGTGCGTCGACGAGATCGAGCACCTGCGCTGCGTCGGTCGAGAGCCTCATGTGGCTCGCGAGCGCGAGCGCATCCCGGGTCTGGGACAGCACGTAGTCATCGAAGAGAAGCTTCTCGCGGTAGAGGTCGATGTCCGTGAGGTGGAACGCGGCTTCCAGGAAGACGTCCCCGATGGAGATGGGCGAGAGGGTCACCGCTTCGACCGCCATGTCCGTCGAGAAGGTGAGCCGCTCGGACGTCGAGGTCAGAATCGCGCTCGCCACCCGGATGATCTGGCGTCGGACGTAGGTCTCGATCTGTCCGCCCTTCAGGAAGCCGAGCTCGACGAGGATCTGGCCCAGCTTGCGCCCGGAGCGGATGTGCTGCATCGCCTCTTCGAGCTGCACGCGCGTGACACCCCCCTCGGCCACGATGACCTCACCCAGCCGATCTTCGACGAGCTCGGACCTGGCGCCAACCAGATACCCCCCTTCGAAGAACAGGAGCCTTCGGGCATCCGGAGCGACCGAGACGAGGGCTCCATCCTGACCGCCTTCGTAAGCCTCACGCATGGCCTGGGCGGCGTTTTCGTTGATTCGGACTGGGGTTCTGCTCATTCGAGGACGCAGGGATTCCGAGACGGACGAAATCCCGATCGGGTGTAAGCAAACACAAGGCCACTCCGGGGAGGCGTGGTTCATCAACGAAATCAACACGTTAACAGGTACCACCCGATTGGTTTTTCGCCCTCCCCTGTGGAGGTTCCCCTACACCCCGCGGCCTATAATGCCGGGACGATGAACGCCAACCGGAGCGCTTCGATCCTCCTCCTCTCGCTTTCGCTCGCCTCCGCGGGCTCGGCCCAGACCGGCCTCGAGCTGATGGACGTCGACATCATGTTCGTGGGGGCGCACCCCGATGACGACACCGGAATCCTCGCGACGTTCGCCCGCTACCTTCTCGACGAGGGATTCCGCGGAACGGTCGTGACCGCGACCGGCGGCGACGGCGGCGGAAACGCCATCGGGCTCGAGGCCGGCCCCTCTCTCGCCTTGATCCGCAAGGAGGAGGAGCGTCGAGCCTTGGCACTCGTGGGCGTGGACTCCCCGTCCTTTCTCGCCCTGCCCGACTTCTACTTCACGCTGTCCGCGGAGGAGACGGAGCGGAGGTGGGGGCAAGGCTTCGTCTGCGACGTCGTGCGCCACGTGAGGCTCGAGCGTCCGCAGGTCATCGTCACGATGTGGCCCGGGCCCGGCACGCACGGGCAGCACCAGATGGCGGCGCGCGCCGCGACCGTCGCTTTCGAGAAGGCCTCCGATCCCGCGTTTTGTCCCGAGCAGATCGAGCGGGAGTTCCTCCGGCCGTTCGCGCCCTTGAAGCTGTACTACTACGACCGCGGGGGGCCGACGGCCGTCGAGATCCCTACGACCGACTTCTCGAAGAAGCTCTTTCGAAGCTATGCGGAGGTGAAATCGCTCGCGGTCGCGATGTACCGCTCTCAGGGATTCGATCGATTTGCGAAAGTACCCGTCGAGAACCCGAGCCCGGAGCGGTTTCTTCTCGTCCGCTCGCGCGTCCCCGTCTCCCTCCCCGAGTCCCACCTTCTCGCGGGCGCCTCCGCCCGTGCCGTCGAGCTCCGCGTCGAGCCCGCGTCCTTCCGCACGGGAGTCGGTCGGCCTCTCGACGTCGAGGTGACTCTCGTGAACGGCGATCGGCCGCTCGAAAAGGTCGCGATCTCCCTCACGCCGCCCGCGGAGTGGAGCCTCGAGGGTGAGGCGTCGTTCGCCACCATCGCCCCGGGCGAGAGAGTGATGGCCCGGTTCCGCATCACGCCAACCGCGGCGGCCGTTCTCGACCGCAACCAGAGGCTCTCCGCTTCCTACCAAGCTCTCGATGGCGCCGGCGGAGAGAACTTCACCTGGATCCAGGCGGGGGCACCCGTCGAAGTCCGATTCACGCCCCTTTTCGACGTCGCCGACTACCGGAGGTTCGCGCGCGAGACGCGGACGGACTGGGTCATCGAGACCCTTCCCACGAGACTGCCCCTCGTCATCGGGCGGACGAACGACGTCGAGATCGAGGTCGCGAACGCGTCCGGGTCCGAAGCGCTCGTGGCGCTCGCTCTCGAGCTTCCGGAGGGTGTGACTCTGGAGAAAGACGTTGCGCTGAAGCTTCCCCCGGGGGGGCGTGCGGAGGCGTCGCTTCTTCTGAAGGTGGACGAGCGCATCCTTCCCCCGTCCCGGCACTCGGCGAAGGTCTCGATGAAGATGAGCGCATCCGTTTCGGGACTCGCGAGCGAGGACGCCGCGGAGATCTACGCGCTTCCCGCGCTCTCGATTCCCCGGGCTTCCGCGCCTCCGCGGATCGACGGTGACTTGAGCGATCTTTCGTCTTTCGCCCGCGGAGAAGTCTCGCACGAGGACCTCTGGTGGCGCCGGAAGCCCGAGGGAGCCGCGGACGCGAGCGCCACGTTCTTTCTCGCCTACGACTCCGCGTATCTCTACGCCGGAGTCGAGGTGCGGGACGACGTCGTCGTCTGCAACATCGCCCCCGACGACATCAAGGCGCAGCTTCGATCGGACGCCGTGGGAATCACCGTCGATCCCTCGGGCGCGAGCCGCGATACCTCGACCGTGCTGCAGGCCGCCGCCTTCCCCTGCACCACCGACGGTTTCGCCGCGCGCGGGTTCCGCGACGCCGACGCCAACCAGGGCCTCATGGAATCGACGGCACCCGGGATGGAGGTCGCGTCCCGCAAGCTCGAGACCGGGTACACGATCGAGACGAAGATCCCCTGGTCGGCGATGCAGAAGACGCCTCGGGCGGGCGACGAGATCGGTCTCAACATCGTGATCTACGACGGAGACGCCAAGGACGCGCGCGTGGGCGCGAACGTGAGCGAGAGCGGCATCGCCTGGGCCGCGTTCGAGTGGGGCGGAAAGCAAGCGCTTCCCTACCTCTGGCCGCGCGTCGTTCTCGCCCGGTAGCCGGATCCGATGCGATACACTGGAAACGTGAAGCGATTCGCGTGTGCGTTCGCGCTCCTCGCGGCGGCCTGCGGCGGCGGAGATAGTCTCCCGACGGGACCGTCTCCCGTCACGGCCGAGGTCGAGTTCCGTTACGTTCTGGCGAGAAGCGAGGCCTCGACCGCGGAGACGGAGGACCTCGCCTGTGCGGGACAGGTGCGCCTCCAGCCGAGCTTCTGGGGCTTCGCCCGCGTGACGATGACCGGGGCTGGCTCGAGCACCTGGGTCGCGCGCTTCGAGGAGGTCCCCGTGGGCCGTCACGCGGCGCGCGTCGAAGCTCCCGAAGCCTGCGCCGGAGGTGAGCTCTTCGCGAACGGCGTCCTCGTGAGTGGATCCCCGGTCTCGAGCTTCGAGGTCGGAAGCGACGGAAGTGTCGCCCGCTGATCGCGACGGGGCGACGATCTCCGTCGTTGTCCCTACTCGCAACCGACGACGCCTCATCACACGCGCCCTCGACTCGGTGCGTTCGCAGACGCGACAACCGGACGAAGTCCTCGTGGTCGACGACGGCTCGACCGATGGCACCGACCGATTCCTCGGAGAAGCGTATCCTGAAGTCCGGCTGCTGAGGCAGAACGCCCGCGGCGTGAGTGCAGCCAGGAACTCGGGCATTCGCGCATCCAAGGGCGGTCTCATCGCATTTCTCGACTCGGACGACGAATGGCTTCCGAGAAAGCTGGAGAAGCAGGTCCGGGCGATGGAGCAGAGTGGTGAGGCCCTCTGCCACACGAACGAGATCTGGATCCGAAACGGCCGGCGGGTGAACCCGATGAAGAAGCACGAGAAGTCCGGAGGGTGGATCTTCGAGAAAACGCTTCGTCTCTGCCTGATCTCCCCCTCCTCGGTTCTCATCGAACGGCGCCTTTTCGACGACGTCGGCCTCTTCGACGAGACTCTTCCCGCGTGCGAGGACTACGACCTCTGGCTTCGGGTGTGCGCGTACCATCCCGTGCTCTACCTCGACGAGCCGCTTCTGGTGAAACACGGCGGGCACGAAGATCAGCTCTCGCGCCAACACTGGGGAATGGACCGCTTCCGGATCCAGGCCCTGCGGAAGATCCTCGCCGGCACCGACCTTCGCCCAGAGTATCGACGGGCGGCGGAGGCGGTGCTCGAGCGGAAGCTCGAGATCTTCTCCCGCGGGGCCGCGAAACGGGGCAGGCCCGCTCGGGCGCTCCCTCCATGATCCGATTCGTCGTCGCGGTCGCTCCCGAAGCGGAGCCGCTCGTGCGCCGATTCCGGATGGAACCGCGCGAGGGCGCTTTCCGTTGGTATCTCGGAGGCGAAGCGGCCCTGGTGGTCTCGGGGGTGGGGAAATTCGCGGCCGCGGCCGCCACGTCGTACCTCCATACGAGAACGGGAGAGGAGCCGTTCGCGCTCTGGATCAACGTGGGGACGGCCGGGCACCGCGACCGGCCGCGTGGCGACGTCCTCCTCGCCCACACCGTGACCGACGCCGCTTCCAGCGAGCGCTTTCACCCGACGAGGCTCGACGGCCCGGATCTGGACTCCTGCGAGGTGAGAACGGTGGATCGCGCCGAGACCGCGTTCGAGTCGGACGCGGTGTACGACATGGAGGCCTACGGCTTCGTTGCGGCGGCGCTCCGCTTCTCGACGGCGGAGCTCGTGCAGTCGATCAAGATCGTGAGTGACAACCGCGAGACAGGAACAGCGGCGTGGACGGCCGGCGCCGTGCGAGAGCTCCTCGAGAGCCGGGTCGAGGTCGTCGCACGGGCCGCGGAGCGTTTCCAGGAGATCGCACGCCACCTCGAGCCGCTGCGGCGCGAAGAGGCGGAGTCCCGCTCCCTCATGGACACATACACGCGCCGCGCCCACTTCACGGCCACGGAGGCCCGAAGGCTGAGGCGTCTTCTCCGGCGGCGGGCGGCGATCGATCCGGGAGCGGCGCTTCCATCGGAAGGTTTGAGCGCGACCGAAATCCTCGACGAGCTCGAGCGCCGCCTCCACGCGCTCGCACGGGAGCGCCCGTTGTGACCTCGCTCGAGTGGGTGTTCACGGAGGCCGTCGTCGTCGTGGGCTCGGCTCTCCAGGGAGCGGTGGGCTTCGGCCTCGGACTCCTGGGGGCTCCCCTTCTGGTGTTCGTCGACCCCTCGCTCGTTCCCGGACCGCTTCTGGCGGCGGCGCTCTTCCTCACGATCCTGGTGGCGTTCCGCGAGCACGCGGCGATCGACTTTCGCGGGGTGAGCTGGGCGCTCATGGGCCGCGTCCCGGGCACATTCCTTGGAGCGGCGGTGATCGTGGAGGCCATCGTCTCGGGCGCATGATCGAAACCATCTACGTGGAGCAGGAGGCCGCGGGTCATCCTCGGGCTCGAGGCGTTCTCGCCCGCTACCCGAATGCGCTCGTCGTTCCGATAGAGAGCTACGGCGAGGTTTTCAACCGCAGCCGCCAGAGCTTTCGACTGCAGAAGAGGAAGCCCTCGCTCCTCCTCGCGGAAAAACGCGGGCACCTCGTGCTCGAAGCGCCCTACGGCATCGGCGGCGACCGCAACTTCTATTTCTCCCACGTTCTCAACTGTCCCTACGACTGCCGGTACTGCTTCCTCCAGGGGATGTACCGCTCGGCTCACTACGTGCTCTTCGTGAACTACGAGGAATTCCAGGACGCGATGTTGAAGACCGCGGAGAGGTTCCCGGGTGAAGACGTCTACTTTTTTTCCGGCTACGACGGAGACAGCCTCGCGCTCGAGTCGGTGACGGGATTCGCCTCCGAGTTCCTTCCGTTCTTCGAGCGAAACCCTCGCCTCGTCGTCGAGCTCCGCACGAAGAGCGTCGCGATTCGTCCCCTGCTCGCGCGCGCGTCGATTCCGAACTCCGTCGTCGCCTTCAGCTTCACCCCTCAGGCGCTCTCGAAGTCGCTCGAGCACGGGACACCGCCCGTCACGGAGAGAATCGCCGCGGCTTCGAAGCTCGCCGAGCGCGGCTGGCCCATCGGCCTCCGGTTCGACCCTCTCCTGTACGCGCCCGACTACGAGAAACAGTACGAAGAGCTCTTCGAAAGCGTTTTTTCCTCGATCCCCGCCGACTCGATTCACTCGGTCGGGTTCGGCGCCTTCCGGCTTCCCCGGGACTACTTCGCCCGGATGGCCCGGCTCTACCCGGAGGAGAGGCTCTTCGCGCTCCCCTTGGAAGAACGCTCGGGGATGGTCTCCTACCCACCCCCCCTCGAGGCCGAGCTCCGGGATTTCTGCCGGGGGAGGCTGCGGGAGCGCACCGCAGAGGACCGGCTTTTCGCGTACTGAACAAGGTCCACCCGATTGTTTTCGTCCCGGAATTGGGACGCCGTCTGTCTGAGGACGTACAGTTTCTTTACGCGTCCGAATGGACCTCACCGCTGTTCAGTCCGTCGTTTCAATGATTTAGGACCGCCGCTCCCTGGCACGAGAGATGCAATGCTGGGCGGCATCGTGAGAGTCCTGGCGGTCGCGTTCGTCCTCGCCGCACTCGTCATGCCGGCGTCTGCCGACATCCCCTGCCCGCTCGTGCCGGCTCCCCCGGTTGCCCTCACGGCGGCAGAGTTCCTCGAAGGCGTCCTCGGCGTCCTGCTTCAGAACGGGATCTCGCTCCTGTTCGCAGGGGCATTCGCCGTCGTGGGACTTCCCTGGATGATGGCCGGGCTCGCGATGGGACTTCGGGAGCTCGCGCGGAAGAAGCTCTAGCCACTCGGGCCGAGCATCTTCTTCGCGTCCGTCCAGGCGTCGAAGTCGGAATCGCTCACGTAGCCGAGCTCGAGGGCGGCCTCCCGAAGAGTCGTGCCGTCCTCATGGGCTTTCGCCGCGATCTTGGCGGCTTTGTCGTAGCCGATGTGGGGCGCGAGCGCGGTCACCAGCATCAACGAGCTTCTCAGGTGCTCGACGATTTTCGCCCGGTTCGGCTGAATCCCGAGAACACAGTGCTCCCGGAAGCTCTCGCAGCCATCGGCGAGAAGCCGGGCGCTCGAAAGGAACGCGTCCGCGATGAGGGGCCGGGAGACGTTCAGCTCGAAGTTACCCGAAGAACCTCCCACGTTGACGGCGACGTCGTTTCCGAAGACGCGCGCGCAGATCATGGTGAGCGCTTCGGACTGCGTGGGGTTCACTTTCCCCGGCATGATGGAGCTTCCCGGCTCGTTCTCGGGAAGGAGGAGCTCTCCAAGGCCGGCTCGCGGTCCCGAGCCGAGCCAGCGGATGTCGTTCGCGATCTTGTTGAGCGACGCCGCGACGGTTTTGAGCGCTCCGTGGGAAAAGACCAGGGCGTCTTCGGCCGCGAGGGCTTCGAACTTGTTGGGCGCCGAGACGAAGGGATGTCCGGTGAGCTCCGAGAGCGCCTCCGCCAGCCGCTCGCCGAACTCGGGATGCGTGTTGAGGCCCGTTCCCACCGCCGTGCCCCCGATCGCGAGCTCCTGAAGATGCGAAAGCGACTCGCCCACGTGGGCGATCCCGTGGTCGAGCTGGGAGACGTAGCCCGAGAACTCCTGGCCGAGGGTGAGCGGAGTCGCGTCCTGGAGGTGGGTCCTTCCGATCTTGACGACGTCCGCGAGCTCCCGGGACTTCGCCGCGAGCGCGTCCGAGAGACGCTTCAGAGCGGGGAGCAGGCGCTCGCGGAGGGATTCGGCCGCCGCCACGTGCATCGCCGTCGGGAAGACGTCGTTCGACGATTGCCCGAGGTTCACATCGTCGTTCGGGTGAACAAGACGGTCGGGACCGCGCTTTCCGCCGAGGATCTCGCTCGCGCGGTTCGCGAGGACCTCGTTCACGTTCATGTGAGTCTGCGTCCCGCTCCCCGTCTGCCAAACCGTGAGCGGAAACTCATCGGGGTGTTTCCCCGCGAGCACCTCGTTTGCCGCCCGGATGATGGCCCCGGCCTTGCCGGCGTCGAGAAGGTCGAGATCGCGATTCACGGATGCCGCCGCCTTCTTGACCAGCACGAGCGCCCGGATCAGGGTTTCCGGCATCTTCTCCGTCGAGATCCGGAAGTTCCGCCGCGCGCGCTCCGTCGACGCGCCCCAGAGCCTCTCCGCGGGGACCTCGATGTCCCCCATGCTGTCCCTCTCGATTCGTCCCATCGCTGCAATATACCAATCTACGGGGATAGAATCCCGTGACGAGGTGACCCGCCATGAAGCGCTGGCTCCTGCTCGCGACCATCGCCGCCGCCAGATGCGCTCCTCCGGCCCCCAAGGAGAACGCCGAGAACGCCGACACCCGGCCGGGCGCCGACGTTCCCTACGCCCCGAGCGTCACTCCCGCGAGTCTCGGGATGGCGGGCTACGCCAAGGTGCTGTGCTCGGCGGTGTTCGTCTCCGGACGAAAGCTCGAGGACGCGAAAGAGGTGAGCGGCTACTTCCTCGTGCCCGAGGCCGAGCGCGAGCACATCACCGACATCTCCGTCGACCACGATCGGAAATCGGTCCGGGTGACCCTTCGCGATCTCCTGATGCGCGAGGCCCGCTACTTCGGCGATCAGGGGTGCGTCATCATCCCGGAAGGCGAAGACGGGGTTTTCTTCGAGCCCACGAAGGTCACGACCACTCTCCCCGATCCTTCGACCCAGGAGTGGCCGATGGGAGACGTTTCCCCCGCGAGCCTCCCCGACGGAGTCGACAAGGAGAAGCTCGACGCCTCCGTCGCCCTCGCCTTTCAGGATCCGAAGAGCCTCACGGCCGCCTTCGTCGTGGTCTACAAGGGTCAGATTGTCGCCGAGCGCTACGGCCAGGATGCCCATCGCGACATGCAGCTCGAGAGCTGGTCGATGGGTAAGAGCATCACCGCGACCCTCATCGGGCTTCTGATCGAAGAAGGCGCCCTCGCGCTCGACCAGCCCGCGCCCGTCCCCGCCTGGCAGGGAGAGGACGATCCGAGAAAAGCCATCACCGTCCGCCACCTTCTCAACATGTCGAGCGGGCTCCACTTCGTAGCCCCCCGCGATCCCGACTACAGCGAGGACAAGGGCTATCCCGACCACATGTTCATCTACACGGGCGCGGTCGACGCCTTCGAGTTTTCCTACTCGAAGCCGCTCCAGTTCCCTCCCGGCACCGAGGGACGCTACCGCAACTCCGACCCGCTGACTCTCGGCTATCTGGTGAAGAAGATCGTGACCGAGCGCGGCGAGAGCTACCTCACGTTTCCGCAGCGCGCTCTCTTCGACCGCATTGGAATCCGCAAGCAGGTCCTGGAGACCGACCCCTACGGAAACTTCCTGCTCACCGGCTACGACTACGGAACGGCGCGCAACTGGGCCCGGCTCGGCATTCTCTATCTTCGCGACGGGGTCTGGCTCGGTGAGAGGTTGCTGCCGAAGGGATTTGCGAAGTTCGTCTCGACGCCAGCGCCCGGGTGGAAGGAGCCGGTGTACGGCGGCCTCTTCTGGGTGAACGGCAAGGGCGACTATTCCCTTCCGAAGGAGGCGTACTACATGGCGGGGGCCGGAGGGCAAACGACGTTCGTCGTCCCCTCCCACGATCTCGTCATCGTGCGCATGGGCCATTTCCGGGGCGACGGAGAAGACATGCGCAACAACCTCAACAAAGCCCTGCGGGGCATCCTGGAGGCGGTGGAGCCGGTAGCGCCCTGACAGTCCGCGCGGCACGTCCTCGCGCGTCTCGGGGTCGAGGTCCTCGCAACGGACTACAGCTCCGAGGTCGCTCTCGACGTTCGCGCCACTGCCGAGGAGGGCGCTTCCATCGCGTAGGGTATCTCAACCGCGACCAGCGGCCGCGCCCGATTCGAGCCGCTTCCGGATGCGGTATAGTTTCCGCATGAAGAACGCCCTTCCCGTCGCTTTTGCGCTCGCCACCGCCTTGAGCTGGGGGCTCTACGGTCCGATTCTCGGCAAAGCCCGCGTCGCCGACACGTCGCCCTTCAAGCCCTACGTCGCCATTGGCGTCGCCTACCTGGTCATCGCGATCCTGGGAGGCCTCATCGGAATGTGGTACCAGGGCGATAGCTTCCAGGTCGGCGCCGGAGGGCGCTGGGGCCTCATCGCGGGAACGCTCGGTGCGCTCGGCGCATTCACGCTCACGCTCGCGATGTTCACCGGCGGCGCCCGCATCCCCCATACGGTCATGCCCATCGTCTTCGGAGGCGCCGTCACCGTGACTGCGCTCTACACCCTCTGGAGCTCGGGAGGGCAGCTTCGGGCGAGCCCCTGGCTCTGGGTCGGAATCGCGGGCATGCTGCTCTCGGTCGTCGTCATCACCATGAACACGCCCCACGCGGCGCCGCCCCCGAAATGACGCTCGATCTTCCGCGCACTCTCGAGGTCCTTTCGCGGACGCCCGGGGTCCTCGAGTCGCTTCTCGACGGGCTCTCCGATGCCTGGCTCGACGCGAGCGAAGGGCCGGACACTTTCAGTCCGCGGGATGTCATGGGCCACCTGATCCTTGGCGAGGAGACGGACTGGGTCCCCCGCATCCGGCTCATCCTCGAGCACGGCGAGGGGGAACCTTTCACTCCCTTCGACCGGTTCGGCTTCCGCGAGAAGATCCGCGGGCGGAGCATCGACGATCTCCTGAGCGAGCTGCGGAAACTGCGCGACGAGAACCTCGACTACGTGCGCAACCTCTCGCTCGCGGCGTCGGATCTCGGTCGAAAGGGCCGCCATCCTTCCCTCGGCACCGTCACCCTCGGACAGCTCTTCGCCGCCTGGATGGTGCACGACCTCGGCCACATCCGCCAGATCGTCCGCGTCCTCGCCCACCAGTACGACGAAGCGGTGGGGCCGTGGAAAGAGTATCTGACCATCCTCGACAAAAAGTGACGGGGCGTCGTCTCTACTGCTGGTTCGACACGGAGTACACCACTCTCGAGCTCGAGCGGGCGCGTCTTCTCGAAGTCGCCCTCATCGTCACGGACGAGACGCTCGTGCCCATCCGCGCGAACCCGAAGGACGTCCCCGAGAGCGTCCTCAAGCGGGACGGGTTCTCCGCGTTCCTGACGCTGCCGGACGAGAGCGAGATCTCGGACCACGTGAAAGCGAACTACCAGCCTCTTCTCGCGCGATGCCGATCGATCGGGCGGAGCCCGGAAGAGGTCGATGACTGGCTTTCGCGCTACATGGACTCGTTCGCCGAGACCGGGAGCGAGGACGTCCGCGACCGACCGGTCCTCGCGGGCAACAGCATTTACGCCGACTACTTTCTCGGCCGCAAATACCTCCCCCGGTTCCTCTCGCACCTGGGCTACCGCCTTCTCGACGTGACGTCGCTCAAGCTCGAGTGGCTCTTTCACTACCGCGGGGAGAGATTCGAAAAACTCGGAGGCCCGGAGAGCATCCGGAAGCTCTACCGGGGCCAGGACCCCATCGAAGGCGACAAGCACGACGCCTACTACGACGTCCAGGCCTCGATCGCCGAGCTCGCGTTCTACCGTTCCCGACTCAAAAGGATCTGAGAGGCAAGAATGGCATTGCGATTTCTCCTGGATTCCCCGGACGCGGGCTCCGTTCCCATCCGGGCGCTGCGCAAGAACGACCTTCCCCGCTTTCTTTCGGAAGCGGCGCCCGCGGTGAAGCGGTGGCTCGAGTCGACCCGGTTCGAGATCGAGGCGGGAAAGCACCGCATGGTTCCCGGAGGGGACGGCAGCCTCGGTGAAGTGCTCCTCGGCCTCGCCTCCATGATTCGGGACGCCGGCTTTCCCGTGCGCCTTCGCGTGCTCGTCCCCGCCGTCGAGAACAGCGTCTCCGGATCCGCGCTCCGGCCCCTGGACGTGGTGAGGAGCCGCAAGGGAACGACGATCGAGATTGGCAACACCGACGCAGAGGGCCGCGTGATCCTGGCGGACGCGCTCACGGAAGCGTCGAGGGAGAATCCGGCGCTTCTCCTCGACTTCGCGACGCTGACGGGCGCCGCCCGCGTCGCTCTCGGAGCCGACCTCCCCGCCCTTTTCTGCAACGACGAAGACGTCGCTCGCGTTCTCCTGTCGAAGTCGGAATCCGAGTCCGATCCGCTCTGGCGGATGCCTCTCTTCAAGCCCTACCGCAAGCAGATCGAGAGCAAGGTCGCCGACCTCACGAACTCGACGGACTCCCCGCTCGCGGGAGCCATCACGGCCGCGCTCTTTCTCCAGGAGTTCATCGACCCCGGAATCCCCTGGGCCCACGTCGACCTCATGGCGTGGAACCAGACTTCCCGGCCGGGACGGCCCGAGGGGGGTGAGGCGATGGGAATGCGCGCCGCGTTCGCTCTCGTGGAAGAAAAGTTCAGCTAGCTTTCGCAACCCCGATCGAGAGCAGCGCGGCGAGACTTCGTAGCGTCTCCACTTCCCCGAGCGGAGAGACCGCGAGGAGTTCGACGATGCTCGATTTTCCGTCGATCCGCGAAAGCACGAATGCTTCGGAGGAGTTCAGCTGCGGCTCGTCTTCGGACCCGTTCGCGGGCGCCACGTGAAGCACGTCGGTCATCGGCCCGACCCCGATGCGCAGAGCGAGCGGGTCGCTCATCGAGCGGATTCCTTCGAGAAGGATGCTCTTCATCGGGAGATCGAGCATGAGGTCGTAGTCGAGGGGCTCGTCGGAGGGCTCGAACGTGAACCGGCCTCGAGAGATCGAAAACAGGAACGTGATGATCTCGCGGACCTGCCGCTCCACCGCGGCCCGGAGGTCTTCTTTGCTGAGGGCGCCCATCTCGACGAGGCACTCCCCGAACCGCGACCCGGTCGACTTCTGACGCTCGTAGGCCCGCTCGATGGTTTCGGGGGTGACCTTCCCCTCTCTCAAGAGGCACTGGTCGAGCCGGTCCGCCGGAAACCGCGAGCTCGCGAACAGGAGAAACCCCCACTTGAAGTAGACGGAGCGCTCGACGCCGTCGACGAAGATGTGGAGGATGCCGGTCGCTTCGTCCCGGTGGAGCCGTCCGAGGAGCCAGGGGAACGTTCCCAGGCCCAGATCGCCTTCGAGGGGTCGCGGATCCATCGCCGGCATTCCCTGCAAAGACGACGCCAACCGATCGAGGACGGCAAGCCCTCTATCCGCTTAGCTTTTCAGAGCAGGACGCTGGCGAGCCGCCGGGAAACCCCTACAGGGCCTGATCACAAAAGACCCCTCAGCGTATCGAGAGACACCTTCTTACCGCTGACCACGAGGACCACGGTTTGTCTCCGGTACGCCGAACGCTTCTTCCGGAAGCACGCGAGGGACAGGGCGGCCGCCCCCTCGATCAGCATCGAGTGCTTCTCGATGGCGAGCCTCATGGCGTCGGCAATCTCGTCCTCGCTCGCGAGGACCATCTCATCGACATCCCGCTGGCAGATCGGGAACGTGATGGCATCGGGATCGATCCCTCCCGCCGTGCCGTCGGCGAGCGTTGGCTCGGAGGCAAGGTCCAGAATCCGCCCGGCGGCGATCGACTCGAACATGACCCGGGACGCGGAAGGCTGGCAGCCCACGATCCGCACCGAGGGACGTCTCGCTTTGAAATAGCCCGCGATTCCCGAGATGAGCCCGCCGCCGCCGACGGGGACGAAGACGGCGTCGAACCGCTCGAGCTGCCGCTCGATCTCGACGGCGACCGTCCCCTGTCCTCCGATGATCTGCGCGTCGCTGTAAGGAGATACAAAGAGGAGGCCTTCGTCGCGGGCGACGCGCTTCGCCTCGAGCTCGCCTTCGACGGAGTCGGCACCCACATAGCGGAGCTCGACACCGTAGGGCTCGAGAGCTTCGACCTTCGCCCGCGACACGGTGGAGGGGAGGTAAATGATGCCCGTTCCGCCGAGCTCGCTCAGGGTATAGGCGACGGCGCCGGCGTGGTTTCCGGAAGAGGCGGTCACCACCGGCCGCGAGCGTTCGGCTTTGCCGAGCGAGAGAAACTTGTTCATCGCTCCCCGGAGCTTGAAGGAGCCGGTGATCTGATGGCTTTCGAGCTTGAGATAGACTTCGGCGTCCGCCTCGGCGCTCAGGTAGGGCGAGAGCTCGAGAGGGGTTTCCCGTACGTGAGAGCGAATCCGGCCCTCCGCCGCCAGCACCTCGGAGAGGATCTGGTCGTCCCGCATTCGTCCGTCATTCTACATGAGGCCCGGAGTAAGATTGAGCCTCCTTTGTAGCAACGGGCCCGGAGGGCCCGTCCTCCCCCAGCGGAGCTTTCAGCTCAGGGCCGCGGGGGTGGGGCCCCGCGGCATTGATCGATGACCGAGGGGAGCGCACACTGACTGATAATGGAGGTCATATGAGTAACTCCGTCATTCCGATTCCCGAGCCCATCAACGAGCCGCTCCTCAGCTACGCCCCCGGGACGCCCGAGAGGAAAGAGCTCAAGGCCCAGCTCAGAGAAATGCTCTCGGCCGAGGTCGAGGTGCCGATCCTCGTCGGAGGCAAAGAGATCCGAACGGGAGACCTCGGCGACATCCGCGTCCCCCACGACCACGGGCACCTCCTCGGCCGCTTCCACAAAGCGAACGCCGCGATCGTGGCGGAGGCGGAGAAAGCTGCGGCCGCCGCCTGGAAGGAGTGGTCGGTCCTCGACTGGCGTGCCCGGGCCGCGATCTTCCTCAAAATGGCGGATCTCCTCGCCGGCAGGCACCGGATGATCCTGAACGCGGCGACGATGCTCGGCCAGTCGAAGACCCCGCATCAGGCGGAGATCGACTCCGCCGCGGAGCTCGTCGACTTCTATCGGTTCAACACGTACTACATGCAGCAGATCTATTCCCAGCAGCCGATCTCGGGGCCGGGAATGTGGAACTACGTGGAGTACCGCGCGCTCGAGGGATTCGTCTTCGCGGTGACGCCGTTCAACTTCACCTCGATCGGAGGAAACCTCCCGACGAGCCCCGCGCTCATGGGGAACACCGTGCTCTGGAAGCCGGCCTCGACCGCCGTTTACTCCGGTTACTACCTGATGAAGCTCTTCCAGGAAGCGGGATTCCCGGACGGCGTCATCAACTTCATTCCGGGCTCGGGGGGAAAGGTCGGAAACCCCGTCATGGATTCTCCCAGCCTCGCCGGGATCCACTTCACGGGCTCGACGGAAGTCTTCCACGACATGTGGGTGACGCTCGGGAAGAACATCAAGAAGTACAAGACCTACCCGCGGGTGGTGGGCGAGACGGGAGGCAAGAACTTCGTCGTCGTCCATCCCTCGGCCCAGATCGACGCCGTCGTCACCGGGCTTCTCCGGGGCGCTTTCGAGTACCAGGGGCAGAAGTGCTCGGCAGCCTCGAGGGCCTACGTTCCCGAGAGCCTGTGGCACGAGATCAAGGACCGCCTGGTTGCGGAGGTCGCGACCATCCGCATGGGCGACGTCACTGATTTTTCGAACTTCATGGGCGCCGTCATCGACCAGGGCGCCTTCGAGAGCATCAGCGGCTACATCGAACATGCGAAGACCTCTCCCGATGCGAAGATCCTGACGGGAGGCAATTGCGACTCCTCGAAGGGGTACTTCATCGAGCCCACGATCGTCGTCACCACCAACCCGAAGTTCAAGCTCATGGAGGAGGAGATCTTCGGCCCCGTGCTCACCATCTACGTCTACTCCGACGCGCGGTTCGACGAGACGCTCGCGCTCTGCGACCAGACCTCGCCCTACGCCCTCACGGGAGCGATCTTCGCCCAGGATCGCGCGGCGATCGAGAAGGCGTTCCGAGCGCTCCGGCAGGCGGCGGGGAACTTCTACATCAACGACAAGCCCACGGGCGCCGTCGTCGGCCAGCAGCCGTTCGGAGGAAGCCGCGCATCGGGGACCAACGACAAGGCGGGCTCGGCGGGAAACCTCATGCGCTGGACGAGCATGAGGACGGTGAAGGAGACCTTCGTGCCCCCGACGAACTACCGGTATCCATTCCTCGCGAACGATTAGTAGCCCCGGTCCGGGTCCACCACGTTCCGCAGAGGTTCGCCCGCGAGGCGTCTCGCGAGGTTGTCGCAGAAGAGCTCCGCAACCTTCTCGCGCCATCCCAGGATGTCGCCGGTGTGCGGGGTGATGATGAGGTTCGGGACGTCCCAGACCGCGCTCTCCTCCGGGAGCGGCTCCTGCGCGAAGACGTCCATCACCGCTCCCCGGAGCGGACCGCTCGCGAGTGCTTTCACGAGAGCGTTCTCGTCGACGATCGTTCCGCGGGAGATGTTGATCAAGACCGAGCCCGGCTTCATCGATTGAAGGACCTGCTCTCCGACCAGACCGCTGGTTTTCGGAGTGAGAGGAAGCGTCACGGCTAGGAAGTCGCTTTGGCTCGCAACGTCGAGCAGGTGCTCGACGCCATGAACTTCATTCACACCTTCGGGCGGAGATCCCGGCCGCGCCCTCACTCCGAGGACCCGCATCCCGAGCCTCTTGGCCTTCACTGCCGCGAGCCTTCCGATGCTCCCGAGGCCCAGAATCGAAAGCGTCTGTCCGGCCACGGGCTGGAGCTCCCTCGATTTCCAGACGCGCTCGCGCTGCTGACGGGAGAACGCCGGGAAGTGAAGATTCCACATCAGGACCGCACAGACGATGTAGTCGGTCAGGACTTCGTCATGGATGCCGGAAGCGGAGGTCACCGTCACCCGCGGGTCGAGGGGGAGAAGATGGTCCACACCTGCGGACGCGGTCTGCAGCCATTCGATGGACCGACAGGAGAGGAGAGTCTCGCGCGGAAACGGGGCTCCGATCTTGGCGGCGAGGAGGACGTCCGGCCGGAAGTCCCGGAGAGTGGCGGCGAGGTCGCGATAGTCGCGGCAGCTCTCGAGGACGACGTCGGGAAACCGGCGGCGGATGGGATCGAGGTAGACGTCCGGTTTTCCCGCGAGAACCAGGACCCGGGTCTCGTTCACGTCACGAGCTGTCGCTTCTGGAACTCGGGACGACGCCAGCTTCCGCTTTCGAGGATTCGCTTCAGGACCATGACCGCGTCCCAGACGTCGACATAGCGAAGGTAGAGGGGTGTTACGCCGAAGCGCAGGATGTCGGGAGCGCGAAAGTCTCCGATGACGTTCTCCGCGATGAGCGCTTGCATGATGGGATAGCCCTCGGGGTGCCGAAGCGACACCTGGCTTCCTCGCTTTTCCGCATCCCGTGGTCCCGCTGGGGTGAGACCGAGCCCCTGGCAACTCTCGTCGACGAGCCGCAGGAACAGATCCGCCATCCTCTGAGACTTCGCTCGAACCTCCGCCAAGTCCGCGCGAGACGTGATCTCGACCCCGACCTCGAGAGCGGCCATCGCGAGGATCGCCGGGGTCCCGCATAACTGTCTTTCGATTCCCGGGGCCGGGCGATAGTCGGTGTCGAAAGCAAAAGGCGCCTCGTGCCCCATCCAACCGGAGAGCGGCGGACGGATCGCCCGTTGATGCCTCTCCGCGACGTAGAGAAAGGCCGGCGCTCCCGGTCCTCCGTTCAGGTACTTGTAGCCGCAGCCGACGGCGAAGTCGACGTCGTCGCGATCGAGATGGAGAGGAACGGCCCCGGCGCTATGGCTCAGGTCCCACAGCGCGAGCGCACCTCGCTCGTGACAGAGCCGGGTGAGGCTCCTCATGTCGTGCATCGCGCCCGTGCGGAAGTCCACGTGGGTGAGCGTCACGACCGCGACGTCGTCGTCGATCGCAGCCTCGAGTTCCGCCCGAGGCACCACCTTCAGCCGAGAGCTCTCGAGCAGCCCGGAGAACCCCTGTGCGACGTACAGATCCGTTGGAAAGTTCTCCTCCTCCGAAAGGATGACGCTTCGATCTGCCCGGAGGCCCACGGCCGCGCCCAGGAGCTTGAACAGGTTGACCGAAGTCGAGTCCGCCGCGACCACCTGCCCCGAGGCGGCGCCCACGATCTTCGCGATGCGGTCGCCCACCCGCCGCGGATAGCGGATCCAATCGTGCGCGTTCCAGCTCCGGATCAGGTCCCGTCCCCACTCCTCCGTTACGATCTGCTGGAGCCTCGCCGCTGTCTTCTTCGGGAGCGCCCCGAGAGAGTTCCCATCGAGGTAGAGAACGCCCTCCGGAAGCGCGAACTCGTCCCGAAACGATCGGAGCGGATCCGCTTCGTCCCAGGAAGCCACCTCAGCGCGGTTGAGCTGAGGCATCAGATCGAGGTCCGGACCGACCAGAGCTCCGGGAAGAACTTCAGGCCGAGCGCCTTCTGGAGGTAGCCGACTCCCGAGCTCCCCCCGGTCCCCCGTTTGTATCCGATGATGCGCTCGACCGTTTTCATGTGGGCGAAGCGCCAAAGCTGGAACTTCTGCTCCAGGTCGACGAGCTTCTCCGCGAGCTCGTAGAGGTCCCAGTGGGTAGCGACGTCGCGGTACACGACGAGCCAGGCCGCCTCCACTTTGGGATGGGGCGTGTAGGGATCGGCCCAATCCCTCTCCACGTATTCGCGCGGGATGTCGAATCCGCGCCGGGAGAGCATGCGCAGCGTCTCGTCCCAGAGGCTCGGCTTTTCGAGCTCGGTGCGGAGCTCCTCGTATACGTCGGGATCCCCGCGATGGACCTCGATCAGGTCCCGGTTCTTGTTCCCGAGGACGAACTCGAGCGCCCGATACTGATAGGACTGGAAGCCCGAAGCGCGCCCGAGCTCCCCGCGGAATGAGCTGTAGTCGAACGGGGTCATCGTCGAGAGCACGTCCCAGGACTCGACGAGCTGCGACTGGATGCGGGTCACCCGGGCGAGCATCTTGAAGGCGGGGTCGAGGTCGTTCGCCTGGACCTGGCGGACGACCGCTCGAAGCTCGTGGAGCGAGAGCTTCATCCAGAGCTCCGACACCTGATGGATGATGACGAAGAGCGTCTCGTCGTGATGGCCGGAGATCGGCCTCTGGGCGCTGAGGAGCTTCTCGAGCTGGAGGTAGCTCCCATAGGTCATCCCCCCTTCGAGGTCCCAGTGGATCTTCTCGCCGGTGAGATCGACGGCGCCGGTCTTCCGCTCGTCTGCCATCACCGGATGGTAATCGACGGCCGCTCGTCGGAGCAAGTTACTCCCTTCCGAGAAGAAGCAGAACGCCCATGATGACGAAGGCGACTCCCGCCGCGCGGTGAATCCAGACCGCCGGGACGAGGCGCGGGACGGCGGAACCCAGCAGGACCCCGAGCGCGCTCGTGGCGATGAGGGCCAGGGAAGCCCCGGCGAACACCGCGAGCCGCGACTTGCCCGAAGCCGCCAGGCTCAACGTCGCGAGCTGGGTCTTGTCCCCGAGCTCGGCGAGAAACACGAGACCGAATGTGGATAGAAGAAGCTTCAGATCCATGATCCCCCCAGGACTCAACGGCCGTCGACGCCCCGCTCGAGCTGGCGCTGATCGGCTGCGCCGTCGGATCCGCGCCGCTATGCTAACTCGACGCGCCTTATGGGAGCCATTGCTCGAACGTGATCCGGGACGTAAGCACAAAACGTGTCCCCGCTAACGGAATGGCCGAGGTGCGAACGCTACAATTGTTGTGATGGCGTTGCAGGGGGGGCCTGGCCTGGATCGGCGGGAGTTCCTTCACCTCGGGCTCGGGGGGATCCTCGGCACCAGCCTTCAGACACCGCTCCCGATCCCGGTGCCCGTGCCGCGGGTGAACGGCGGAATCAACATCCAGCCCGTGCGCCGCCTCGAGCCCGATGCCGGGCTCACCCCGCCGCTTATCCACCCCGAGATCGTAGATGCGCAGGTGCGGGCCCTCTACGAGCTCGGGTACGAGCACGTCCGGCTCACCATCTCCTTCGATCGCTTCGGCCCGGACTTCATCGCCGCCATTCCCTACGTCCGCGCCGCACGGGCCCTCGGGATGGACGTCCTCGGGGTCATCAGTCAGTTCACCGGGTTCGATCTCGTGCAGGCCCTCGCGGACCCCGCGACGCGGGACGAGGTGCTCGAGACCTACGTCCGCATCTTCGACGCTCCCGTGCCGGCGGCGTCCGCCGCGATTGCCTCTTCCGGTCGATTCGCGGCGCAGATTCTGAACGAGCCGACCCACTTTCTCGGCATCGCTCCCGCCGCCTACGTCCGGGATTTCCTGCGACCCGCCTACTACCACCTGAAGGAAGACGACCCGGAGCTCACCATCGTGTCTGCGGCCGCGATTGGAAGCGCGGCCGGGCTCCTGCAGTCTCGGGCGATGATCGAAGCGGGGCTCGAGCACTACTGCGATCGAGTGGCGTTTCACCTCTACACCACCGGCCACCTTTCCGAATTCGGCCGGCTTTCCACGAAGCCCGTCTGGATCACGGAGTCCGGGTCGCGGAGGGCCGAGACCCACCACGCGTGGATGACCACCACGTTCGATCGGATCCGGCGGGAAGTGCTCGCGACGGAAAGGATCTTCTGGTTCGACCTCTTCGACCTCGGAACCGAGGGATTCCGGCTCATCGACCTCGCGCCCGCGCTCGACGGCTCGATCGAAGTGGTCGCCGAGTCCGCGGTCGCCCTCGACTGGCTCCGCGGGCGGGCGGACGAAGCTCTCGCGGGAGCCCCTGCCATTCCCTATCGGGAGCTCGTTCCCGACATCACCCTCTATTTCCCGGCCGAAGAGGACTTCCGGATCCTCGCGGCCACGTCGTTCGGCCGGAAATCTTGACGCTCGCGAAGGCGTCCCTGTTCGCGCTTCTCGCCTCCGCCGGGAGCGAGGAGGGCCCCCAGTACCCGCTCGGACCTCTCCGCCTCCCGCCGATCGCGGAGGACGCGACGCCGTTTCGGCTCGCAGACCTTCGCTACGCGTTCACCGACGACGGACGTACGCTCTCGAGCTTCGAGGTGCGAGCTCGCGCGGGAGGGGGTCTCTTCATCGGCGGGGAGGTGTTAGGCGACCGCCACGGGCTTTTCCTCGATACCCAGCGGATCGAGCTCGGCGTTTCGGAAGAGAACGGAGACTACGAGGTCGAGGGTTCGTTCCGTGCTCCCTGGTTCCTCCTGAACGCTCGAGGCGTTCACGAGGGCGGCGAGTGGGCCGTCGCCACCGCGGGCTCCTTTCGATTCTCGGACGATGTCGAGCTTCTGGTTTCCCACTCCCACGACCTCGATCCGGGCGTTTTCACCCCTCCGACGGCCGCGGAGTTCGCGGAGGGCGGAGACCTTCCGCCCCTCGGGCTCCCGAGCCGGGTGCTTCGGGAAACGTCGCTGGGAGTTCTCTATCAGCGCGGGAGCCACCTCGAGGCGCTTGCCGACGCCCGCGTCTCCCGCATCCGCACGGAGGCCGGCTTCGATATGGACCTCGAGCGCTACCGCCTCGCCGCACTCTGGAATCCCGACGGCTTCGAGATCGACGGGGCGCTTTCCTACGAAAGCCGGTCGGGGCGGCTCGCCTCGCAGGACTTCACCGCGTCGATCGGCGTCGACGTCGACATCGGCTCCCACCTCCTCGCCCGGGGCTCGACTCTCCAGAGATGGGAGCCGGGAATCCTGAGGTTCGAGGAAGACTATCGGTTGGGCGCGACGTTCTTCGGACGCCGCCATCGCTTTGCGCGCCGGAGCGAAGCGGCTTCCCGCGTTCTCGAGCTCCAGAGGACGGCGAATGCCCTCGGCTACAACGAGCGGCGGGAGTACGACGCCGAAGGATTGCGCCGCCTTCGCGAGCGGCTCGGGATTTCGCCGGCCCGGCGAGAGCTGAAAGAGGCGCTCGACGAGCTCTACCGCGCGCAGGTCCGGGACCGCAACGTCCCGCAGCTCGGTTTCGAGATCGCGTTCGGCGAGGATTCCGTTCTCACCGTCGAGAGGTACTCCGTCCGCGCTTTCGTCGGCGTTCCCTGGCCCGTTCGTTTGCCGTTCCTGCGAGACGAGGAGGCCGTCGAGTTCCTTCTGGCGGAGTTCATCCTCCGCCAGGACGATTACCCCGCCGGGCTTCGCGCCGTATCGAGAGAGGCGAGCTTGAAGGTATTTCTCAACCGGGAGACGAGCCTCTACGTCCGGTGGCAGGATCCGGGTGTGGGCTCCGAGGAAGTCATCCTGGAGAGGAGCCTCCCCTCGCGATTCACCGTGGGCTTCGAGTACGCGATGGGACGCTAGATCGGATTCCCCTATCCCAGATCCCGTACAATCACGCCCCATGAAGACCAATTCCCGGCTCGGGATCATGATGTTCCTCGAGTTCTTCATCTGGGGCGCCTGGTACGTCACCGTGGGGAACTACATGACCGCGATCGGCCTCACCGGCGTCATCTACTGGGCCTACACGGTGAGCCCCATCGCCGCCGTGGTCTCTCCCTTCTTCCTGGGGATGGTGGCCGATCGGTTCTTCGCGACCGAGAAGGTCCTCGCCACTCTTCACGTTCTCGGGGGGCTCGCGATCCTGGCGGCGCCCTCGGCCGCGCACTCGGCGCCCCTCTTCATTCTGCTCCTTCTCCTTCACGTTCTCTTCTACATGCCGACCTTAGGCCTCGCGAACTCCCTCGCGTTCCATCACATCGAGAACCAGGAGAAGACGTTCCCCCGAATCCGGGTTTTCGGGACTCTCGGCTGGATCGTCGCGAACGTCGTCGTGAGCGCTCTCCTGCACGCGGATGCGACTCCGCTCCCTCTCTACATCGCAGGCGCCGCGTCGATCCTGATGGGAATCTACTCGCTCACGCTGCCGCATACACCTCCTCCGGCAGCTGGCACGAGACCGACCTTCCGCGGCATCGCCGGGCTCGATGCTCTCTCCAAGCTCTCGAGCCGCCCGTTCCAGATCTTCATCTGGAGCTCGCTTCTCATCTGCATCCCCCTCTCCGCCTACTACGCCTACGCGCCCGTCTTCGTGAGTGCGGCTCGTTTCGAGAGCCCCGCGTTCCAGATGTCCTTCGGCCAGATGTCCGAGGTGCTCTTCATGGTCGCGATGCCGCTCTTCTTCGCGCGGCTCGGGGTCAAGTGGATGCTCGTGACGGGAATGGCGGCCTGGGTCCTTCGGTACTTCCTTTTCGCCGCGGCCGCTACGGGAGGAAGCCATCCTCTCATCGTCCTCGGGATCCTGCTCCACGGGATCTGCTACGATTTCTTCTTCGTGACCGGGCAGGTCTACGTCGACAAGAAATCGACGGAGGACATCCGTGGCCAGGCCCAGGGATTTCTCGTGCTCGTGACCTATGGAGTGGGCATGCTCCTCGGAGCCCAGGTCTCGGGCTGGGTCTTCAACGCTCTCGTTCCCGACCCGAGCGTGCTTCAGGCGTGGCAGCGATTCTGGTTCCTCCCTGGAGCGTTCGCTCTCGGCGTGATGCTGTTCTTCGCTGCCGCCTTTCCCCGGGAGAAAGGAGCCAAGCGGTGACCAAGGATCTGCGTCATTTCCTCGGGCTCGTCGAGGCGCGCGCTCCCCACCTCCTTCGAAGAGCGAGAAAGGAAGTGAGCCCCCGGGTGGGAGATTTCGGCCCAGCAGAGCCTCCGGGCTGGAGGGACCTTCGGCTCGAGGATTACCTGGAAGGACTGCGGTGAGCGGGTGGTTTGGAACCGCCTCAGGAGGCGGCTGCCGGATTGAGAACGTCTCGAAGCTTTCCCAGGAGCTCCCGCGCGCCGAAGGGCTTCTTGAGAAGGTGCTCCCCTCCACTCAATGCCGGAATGGGCGCGCCACTGAAGTAGCCCGTGGTGAAAAGAACGCGGACCTCGGGGTGCCGTCGATTGATGAGGGTCGCGAGCTCTAGGCCGTTCATGCCGGGCATCACGACATCCGTGAGTACGCACAGCACCTCGCCCCGATGCCGATCGAGCACCTCGAGGGCCACCGCGCCGTCTCGAGCCTCGAGAACCCGATAACCGTTCTCCACCAGAACGTCTCGAACCAGAGCGCGGACCGAGGGCTCGTCCTCCACGAGCAGAACGGTGCCGCAGCCGGGGTTGGCCGCAGCCGGGGCGAAGTCTGCTGCCGGCGGCGCCACTCCGTCCGCTCGGGGAAAGAAGAGCTCGAACTCCGCGCCGCGCCCCGGTTCGCTGGACACGTAGATATACCCCTCGCTCTGCTTCACGATGCCGTAGACCGTGGACAACCCGAGGCCGGTTCCCCGTCCTATCTCTTTCGTCGTGAAGAACGGCTCGAAGACGTGGGGCAGCACATCGGGCGGTATGCCGACCCCGGTGTCCCGGACGACGAGCTGGACGTAGACCCCAGGCCTCAGGCCTCCCCTCACCGCGGCGTCGGCCTCGAGCACGACCACGTTCTTGGTTTCGAACGCGAGCTGCCCCCCCTGGGTCATGGCATCCCGAGCGTTGACCGCGAGGTTCATCAGGACCTGCTGGATCTGTCCGGGATCCGCCTTGATGAGGCCCAAGGCCGGTTCCAGCTTCGTCGAAACGGCGATGTCCTCGCCGATGACGCGGCGCAGCATGTTGTTCGTTTCGACGATGATCGCGTTCAGATTCATCACCCGCGGCCGAAGAACCTGCTGCCGGCTGAACGCAAGGAGCTGCTGGGTGAGCGAGGTGGCCCTTTGGGCAGCCTTGGAAATCGCGTCCAGGCGATCGCGCTCGGGCTGGGGATCCCGGCCGAGCATCAGATCGCAATACCCGTTGATGACCGTGAGGATGTTGTTGAAATCGTGGGCGACGCCCCCGGCGAGAAGCCCGATCGCCTCCATCTTCTGCGCCTGCCGCAAGCGGTTCTCGCTGGCCTCGAGCTGTCGGCGTTCGGTCTCCAGAGCGTCCGCCATCTCGTCGAAGCTCCGCCCGAGCTCGCCGATTTCATCCGGTCCCGTCACCCCCGAACGGGCTTTCCGATCACCGCCCGCCAGCTTGCGTGCGGCCGCGGAGACCCGGTCGAGCTTTCGCGTAAGCAGTACGCCGGTCGCGACACCGACGACCGCGATGAGACTCATACCGACCACCGCGATGCCAATGGCGTCGCGCCGGATTGCGGTGGACCTTTCGATGAGCACTCGGTTAGAGAACTCGACGGCAACGGTCCCGGAGAGCCCCGAGGCATTCGAGATATCTTCCCGCCGCCAGAACCGCTCGGAGTCCGAGCTCCCCGGCCCGAACGGCTTTCCGATGTCGCCTCCCTCCAGGCTCGCCACCACGATACCCCGGTCGTCGGCAAGCATGGCACGGAGCACCCGTGGATCCTCTCCGGCTCGCTCGAGGTAGGGTTGCATCTCGGCGTACTCTTGCGTGAGGAGCACCCCGCGCCCGACCCGGGTCAGCAGGTCGAGGACGACGTTCTCGGACTCCCCCAGATGACGCCGGGTGTCTTCATCGAAACGGGAGATGGTCCGGGTTAGCACGGCCCACATCATCAGCGCCTCGAGAACGAAGATGGTGAGGGCGATCCGGTACTTCAGCGACATCGAGGCTCAACGCTCCCGGAGCGATCGCCAGAGCTTCTGAACGGCTTCGTATTCGCCGGCTTCGATCGGCACCAGGCTGGGGACCTGCTCCCCGGACACGGGCAGCTTATTCGCCGGGTCTTCCGCCCAGCTCATCAGGAGCGCGCGGACCGTCTCTCGCTCTTTCTCCGGCACCCGGCGATGGGCGACCATCGGGCTGCGGGGCACGCCGACGGTTTCCCCCATCACCCGCAGCTCGACGCCCATCTTCTCCTCGAAGCTGTCCCGGGCGAAGCCGAGGGTCACGCAGGCGGCTGCGGTACCGGCGAGGATTTGCTGTAGACAGGAGAGGGTTCCATCGAACTGTCGGATGGTCACATCCCTATCGGGGTCGAGGCCTTGGTCGACGAGCGTCGACCGCGCCAGAACGTCGATATCCGATCCCTCTGGCGCCATCGCCAAGGTTTTTCCGATGAGATCGGTCAGCTGCTCGAGTGGCGAGCTCTTCAGGGTGATGAACTCCGCCCGGAAGGTGCCCGGGGCTCTGCCGAGAATCAGATAGGAGCCTGGGTCGAGCTGCAGATACAGAGACCAGGGAACGAGAGCGAAATCGTACCGCTCCTTCCTCACGTTCTCGGAGTATCGCCGCCAGGTCGTGCCGGTCCCGAAACGGACCTCGCGACCCAGGTGTTCGCTGAACCTTGCCGCCATGTGCGCGAAGGTGAGCTCCATCCGCTCGGGCGGCAGGAATGGGGGGATGCCGAGAAGAGATACTCGGCCCTTGTCCCACCTGCCCTCTTTTTCCGGGCACGAGTGCGGCGGCGCCGCCGAAGCGAGGCTCGCCCACAGCAAGCACAGAGCCGCGGTAGTGCTTCCGCGGAAAGGCGCGGAAAGAGTGGTGTTATTTCGCTGCACGGGCGCTCAAACGGTCGGACGCGATCGAGATTCTGTTTACTAGTCATGCTAACCGACGTCGGCAGGTCCCGCAACTGGTGGGCGTTCGAGCGACCTCGACAGAGAGCGCAGGGAGAACCCGTCAACGACTCATTGCAATTTGAAATGAAGGCTCTTCGGGCTTCGTTCCGGCCCTCGCCGAGACGCGCCGCCGGCGGGCTCGTCCCCGCCCGAACGTTGCGCCGGCATGAGGATCGTGGGCTCGAGACTCGACCGACACGAGCCGGTTTGACTTCCCGTTGAACGGGCACGCACTTTGCATCCCTCACGACGATGGCGCCCGAGTGAAGGAAGGATGTTCTTGAGTCGAATCCTGATCGTGGACGACGAGCTCGCAGTGCTCACCACGCTCCAGGAGTTCTTCCTTTCGCGCGACCTCGAGGTCGACTGCGCCTCCGGGCTCGACGAAGCGCGGTCGAAATTGAGCGAGAACCGTTACGCCGCCGTCGTCGCCGACATCCAGCTCTCGCGAATCGGGGACACCGAGGGGCTCGAACTCGCCGATTTCATCACCGAACGCTGTCCCGAAACCGCCTTCGTGATCCTTACTGCCCACGGGTCTCAGCGAGTCGAGCGTGAGGCGCTCAAGAAGGGAGCGAGCTTCTTCCTGCACAAGCCGGCGCCCCTCGAGGAAATCGGGCAGATCGTGTTCGGCCTTCTCGACCCCAGATAAGGAGCTGGCCTCTCATGGAGGAGCGGAGCGCGCCACCAGAGCAAGCGCTCCTCTGCGAAGCTCGAAACGTCCCCGACGAAGAGATTCAGCGTTCGAGGATCGTCCACGAGCTGGCCAACCAGCTGATGGTGGTCGAAGGGAACCTGGAGCTCATCCGTTCGAGCCTTCTCCGCGACGGGAGAGAGGAATTCCGCCTGGAGCGTGCATCGAAGGCGATCGAGCGCTGCCGGATCCTTACCGAGCTACTCTGCACCCTTTCGAATTCATCCCTCTGACCTCCCGTTAGCGGACCAAGCCCCGAGAACGGCGCAGTCGTCGGAAAGGGCCGCGCCGCCGTCGAGTATTGTATCGGCGCCGTCGGCGCAATAGGATGATCCGTTCGAGGAGAAAGAAAGAATAATGATGAATAGGCCGATTCTGCTCCACGCCGCGTTCCTCCTGATTCTCGTGCTCCCGGGCTGCGGAAGTCCCGACGCTCCCCCGGCGGAGCCAGCGCCCGCCGCGATCGCCGAGGAGGCCGAGGTCATCGAACCGGCCCCGGAGCCCGAGCCGCCTCCTCCGGGGGTTGCCCCCTTCGTCCAGCCGTGGACGGGCGATCTCGACGGAATGATCGAGCGCCGTATCGTGCGGATCGTCACGGTGCAGAGCCCCGTTCAATACTTCGTCGACCGCGGTCGGGAGCTCGGCATCACCTACGAGTCGGCGAAAGCGTTCGAGACGCAGTTGAACAAGAAGCTCGGGACGGGTCACGTCCAAGTCCACGTTCTCGTCATGCCCGTTGGGCGGGACGAGCTCATCCCTCGCCTCCTGGACGGCCGAGCGGACATCGCGGCGGCGACTCTCACCGTCACCCCGGAGAGACTGCAGAAAGTCGACTTCTCGGACCCCGCCGCGAGTGGAGTCTCGGAAATCCTGGTGACCGGTCCGGGAGCCCCGGACGTCGCGAGCGTCGACGGCCTGTCCGGCATGGAGGTCCACGTCCGCGCTTCGAGCAGCTACGCCGAGCATCTCGAGGCTCTCAACGCGCGATTCACCGCCGAGGGGAAGGCCCCGGTCGACGTCGTCCCCGCCGATGAGCTCCTCGAGGACGGCGACGTTCTCGAGATGGTCGCCGCGGGCCTCATCCCGGCCACCGTCGCGGACAAGTTCATGGTGGACCTCTGGGCCCAGGTGTTCCCCCAGCTGAAAGCCCATCCTTCGGCAGCGGTCGCGACGGGAGGCGACATCGCCTGGGCCTTCCGCAAGGGAAGCCCCAAGCTGGCCGCGACGGTGAACGAGTTCGTGAAAACACAGAAGCAGGGGACTCTCGCGGGGAACGTTCTCATCAAGAAGTACCTCAAAAGCACCAAGTGGGTGAAGAACGCGAGAAGCGAGGAGGATATCGCCCGTTTCCGCTCGATGATCGATCTCTTCAAGAAGTACTCCGACCAGTACAAGTTCGATTGGCTGCTCATGGCCGCGCAGGGGTACCAGGAGTCGGGGCTCGACCAGTCGAAGCGGAGCCATGTGGGCGCCATCGGGGTGATGCAGGTGATGCCGGAGACGGCGAACGACAAGGCCGTCGGAATCCCGGACATCGAGAAGCTCGAGAGCAACATCCACGCGGGGATCAAGTACAACCGGTGGGTCGTCGACAACTTCTATGACGACGAGGGAATTCGACCCGTGGACCGCCAGCTCTTCGCCTTCGCGTCGTACAACGCCGGCCCGGGCCGTGTCGCACGCCTGAGGAAAGAGGCGGCAGAGCAGGGCCTGGACCCCAACCGCTGGTTCAACCACGTCGAGCTCATCGCCGCCAAGCGCATCGGCCGGGAAACGGTCCAGTACGTCGCCAACATCTATAAGTACTACCTCGCCTATCAGATGGTGATGCAGCGGACGGAGCAGCGGCAGAAAGCGAAAGGGACGAGTCGTGGGAGCTAGCTTTCTGGCAATCCTCGTTCTCGCAACCGAGCCGCCTCGCGTCATGACCTCGAGCGACCTCGCGTCGTTCGAATCGCCGGAGCCCGACGCGCGGATTCCCTACGGCGACGACCCTCTACAGTTCGGCGAGCTGCGGCTACCGAAGGGCACGGGCCCCCACCCCGTCGCCATCCTGATTCACGGGGGCTGCTGGCTTTCCGAGTTCGACATCACTCACCTCCGGAAGCTCGCGGCGGCGATTGCCGGGACGGGCGTCGCCACCTGGGCGCTCGAGTACCGGAGAGTGGGAAACCCGGGGGGCGGCTGGCCGGGAACGTTTCAGGACATCGCCCGCGGGACCGATCACCTGCGCGTTCTCGCGAAAACCCACCCCCTGGATCTCGAACGCGTGATCGCCGCCGGCCACTCCGCCGGGGGACACCTCGCCCTCTGGCTCGCCGCCCGAACGAAGCTCGTGGAGCGGGAGCCGTTTCGAGCGGAGAATCCCGTTCTCCCCGGAGCGGTCCTCGGCCTCGCCCCTGCGCCCGATCTCGCGTTCCTCCATGCAGAGGAGGTCTGCGGAAGCGTGATCGACAAGCTCTTGGGCGGCTCTCCCGAATCGCAGCGCGAGCGGTATCAGATGACCTCGCCGATGGATCTCGTCCCTCTGGGAGTGCCGCAGGTCCTCGTCCTCGGCGGATTCGACGAAAACTGGACGCCGGTGGGCCGCCGCTACTTCGATCGAGCGAAGGCCGCAGGAGACGACGTGCGGATTGTGGACGCGCCGGAATCCGGACACTTCGAGATGATCGACCCGGACTCGACGACGTGGCCTCTCGTCACCGGCGCCCTGCGGGAGCTGCTCGCGCGGCTAGAGCGCCGATAGAACCGAGTCCCTCTCCTCCTCAGGGACTCCGTCCACGAGACGCAGCGTCTCCCTCGAAAGCGTCTGGAGGCGGTCTCCGGGTAGGACGAACCCCGTGAGGTTCACCGGATCGGCAGCCGATACCTCGAGAACCTCGCCCGAGAGCTCCTCGCGGCGCAGAGCCCGGAGAAGCTCCACCGCTTCGGGGAGCGCGAACTGCTCTCCGAGGTAGCCGGAGACGAAACGGCCGCCGCGGATCTCTCCCCGCGCTTCGAGCCTCCGATAGGCGATGAGGAGGTCGCGCCAGGCGGGAGCGAGAGATTCCCGCGCCAGGAGGTCGCGGAACACGACGCCCCAGCGCGCGAGGAGCTGCCTCGCGAAGCGCTCGGCCGCGTCCTCGACGCCGCCGGGATCCCGCGCGAGGAGAGACCACCTTCCGCGGGATGCGCGGTGCCGCTCGCGGGTCATGAGCGCGCGGAGAGCGTCGAATCCATCCGCGGTGGCGTCGCCGTGGCCGACGAGCTCCCGGAGCGCGGCTTCGACCTCGCCGACCGATCTTCCCGAGCGCTTCACGATCTCCGAGAGGAACGACGCGCCGCGGGTGTCGAGGATCGATCTCACCTGCTGTGCTCCCGTCGAAAGCGCTTCTTCCGGTCCCTCGCTCGCTTCGCGAAGCCCCATGAGCCAATCGAGATCCTCGCGAAAGAAGAGCGCGATGGGAACGACCCGGCTCACGCGCGTCGAGGTCGCCTTGGAAAGCCGGCCCCAGGCGATCTCGCCGGAGAAGCAGAGCTGGTCCAGAACCTCCGGCCGGTAGTCGGCGAGCCGCATGGGGAGAACGTGGCTCTCCCAGGCGGCGGCCGGCACTTCGTATCCCTGAAGCTGATAGACGAGCCGCGCGAGCCCCTCGACTCCGTGGAGCCTCGAGCTTCCCGCGAGGTGCTGCCACGTCAGGAGGAACCGCATGAACTGTGCGGTCGAGACCGGCTCGATCTCCCGACGCAGGCGGCCGAGGGTGAGCCGATGAATGCGGGCGAGAAGCCTCCTCTGGCACCACTCCACCTCGCCCTCGGACGTTCCCGTGAAGTTTCCGCGGAGCACCTGTCCTTCGGACTCGAGCCGCAAAAGGGCGGACTCGACGATATCCTCCGAAAGCCCGAGCTTCTCGGTGAAGAAGCTCGCCCTTCGCGGTCCCGTGGAATCGAGCCAACCCCGCACGATCGCGGTTGCGGCCTCTTCAGCGCTCGCGACGTCGGGTCCGGGAATCGACGCCATCTCGGACGCGAGCTCCACTCCCGGAAGAGCTTTTTCGACCAGCCCCCGCCTCTCAGCGGAGATCCAGAAGCGCCCCGCGCCCTGGCGGACCCGTGCCGCCCGGCGGTCGCGGGAAAGCTCTTCGAACCAGGACGTCCATTCCGCGATCTCGGGCACGAGCGCGAGCGTGAGAAGAGCGTCGTGGAGCTCGTCGGCGCTCCGCACGAGAGGCCAGCTCTCTTCCTCGACGAGCCGGATGGCTTCCGGATCGAGACGGCCGAGCTCGCCCGCGCTTCCCGCTTCGAGCGTGCGCCGGAGCGCGACCGCGCGTGCGCGCCTCTCTTCGAGAGGCGCGTCGTCGAGAAACGCATAGGGGTTCGCGTTCACGATCTCGTGGGAGAACACCGACGGCGCGACGCTCTCCTTCACGACGCATCGGATGGCGCCGCTCTCGATGCCCTCGAGGACGGACGTCAACCCGTCGAGGTCCATCGCCTCGTGGAGGCAATCGGAGATGGTCTCCTTCACCAGCGGATGGTCGGGAATCCGGATGGGCCCGGTGAGGTTCTCGAAGCAGGCCGCCTGATCGGGGAACACAGCCGCGAGGAGATCGTCGGCGCGCATCCTCTGGATGGGCGGCGGGACTTTCTTCCCGCCGCGGAAGCGCGGAATCGCGAGAGCGCGGCCGAGGCTCCAGCGCCACCGGGCGGTGAACATCGGCGCGGCGAGAAGGGCCTGGGTCAGGGTCGACTCCACCGTCTGGGTCTTCACGAAGGCCGGGACGATCTCGAGAGGGAACGCGTGCTGCTCGCTCAGGGAGACGATGATTCCGTTGTCCGTCGCCGCCGCCTGGAGCTCGAGGTTGAACGAGCGGCAGAAGCGCTTGCGCAGCGCGAGGCCCCAGGCGCGGTTGATGCGCGAGCCGAACGGGGCGTGCACCACGAGCTGCATCCCGCCGGACTCATCGAAGAATCGCTCGACAACGACGGTCGCAAACGAAGGAACGGCGCCAAGGGCGCGCTCCCCCGCCTCCACGTACTCGACGAGCTCTTCCGCGCCCTTGCGGCAGAGCCCGGCGCCTTCCGTGAGATCGCGCAGCCGCTCCTCGCGAGACTCACCGGAAGCGAGTGAGGCCCGTTCTCGAAGGTCCGAGACCTCGCGGGAAAGCTCGATGGTGCGCCCGGGCGCCTCGCCTCGCCAGAACGGCACGGAGGGCGGGGCGCCTTTCGCGTCCTCCACCCGGACCCGCCCCGACTCCACGCGGCGGATGCGCCAGGAGTGCGTTCCGAGGAGGAAGACGTCCCCCGCCAGGCTTTCGACGGCGAAGTCCTCGTCGAGGGTGCCGACGATCTTCTCCTCCGGCTCCGCCACGACGAAGTAGGCAGCGTTCTCGGGAATCGCTCCGCCTGAAGTGATGGCCGTGAGCCGGGCGTTTCTCCGCCCGCGCAGCCGTCCGTTCACGCGGTCGCGGTGAACGTAGGCGGCGCTCCGCCCGCGCGAGGAGGCAATCCCCTCCGAGAGCATCTCGACGACGTCCTCGAAATCCGTGCGTGCGAGGTTTCGGTACGGGTAGGCCCGGCGGAAAGCCTGGTAGAGATCTTCCTCGTCCCAGTCGTCGGCCGCGGTCGCGGCCACGATCTGCTGCGCGAGAACGTCGAGGGGGGCTTCGGGAATCTCGAGGGCATCCAGCTCCCCCTTGCGGATTCCCCGAACGAGGGCGGCGCACTCCACCAGCTCGTCGCGCGTCGTAGCGAAGAGGATTCCCTTGGGAGTCGCCGAAAGAAAGTGTCCGGAGCGGCCGACCCGCTGCAGCAGCACCGCGAGAGAGCGCGGGGTCCCGATCTGGCACACGAGGTCGATGGTCCCGACGTCGATTCCGAGCTCGAGAGACGCCGTGGCTACGACGGCCTTGATGACCCCGCGCTTGAGCTCGTCCTCGGCCCGCAGGCGAAGGGCGCGAGAGAGACTTCCGTGATGGGCGAGGATGGCCTTCTCCCCGAGCCGCTCCTCGAGATGGTGAGCCACTCGCTCCGAGAGCCTCCGGGTGTTGACGAAGACGAGAGTCGTCCTGTGGGCGGTGATGAGCTCCGCGAGCCGGTCGTGGATCTCGGCCCACATCTCGTTCGTGGCCACCGCGCCGAGCTCATCCCCAGGGACCACGACCGAAAGCTCCATGTCACGGCGGTGCCCGACCTGGACGATCTCCGCCTCGGGGCTCAAGAAGCGCGCGACCTCCTCGACGGGCTTCACCGTAGCCGACAGGCCGATGCGCTGCGGCCGTTTTGCTCCGGCGTCCGTCACCAGACGATCGAGCCTTTCGAGAGAAAGCGCGAGATGAGCGCCTCGCTTGTCGTCCGCGAGCGCGTGCACCTCGTCGACGATCACGGTGTCCACGCTTCGGAGGAGCTCCCGGCTCTTGGCGGCGGTAAGGACGATGTAGAGCGACTCTGGAGTCGTGACCAGGACGTGCGGGACCGCCCTGAGCATTCTCTGCCGCTCCGCCGCGGGAGTATCTCCCGTTCGCAGCGCTGTTCGAATGGGAGCAAGGGTGAAGCCTCCCTTCTCGGCGAGCGCGCGAACCCCGGCGAGAGGAACCTCCAGGTTCTTGTGGACGTCGTTGCTGAGAGCGCGAAGGGGGGAGACGTACAGAACGCGCGTCGCGTCGGCAAGCCCGCCTTCGACGGCGGAGGTCGCCAGGCGGTCGATTCCGACGAGAAACGCCGCGAGCGTTTTTCCCGAACCCGTGGGGGCGGAGATGAGGACGTCGCGGCCCGAGGCGATGAGAGGCCAGCCCCGGAGCTGCGGCTCGGTTGGCTGTCCGAAGCGAGCCTCGAACCACTCGGACACCAGGGGCTGGAACGGGATCATCGCTCGCCTATTCTAGAACGCCACGAAGAATCCCGCGGTAGCGCTTGCCTGCGCGATGAAATCCGCCTCGACGGAGACGAGGCAAGCGCCAGGAAGCGAGCAGAGGAAGCCGCCGCTCGTTCGAAGGAACGTCGGCCAGAGGCGAGCCTCCGCGCGGAAGCCGAATCTTGGAGAGACGTACGTTTTGAGCCCGAGGCCCGAGCCGATCGAGAAGCGCCATTCGCTCCCGAAGTCCTCGACCTTGGGATCGAACCGCGTCGCCCCCACGGTGAGGGAGAAGTACGGGCGGAGGATCCCGAGGTTCGCATCGCCGACAACCTCGCGACCGTCTGGGTGCCGTACGCGTTCTACGTGGGAGAGCGGTTCACCCATTGCGGCGAAGACGCGATCCAGCTCGCGAAGACCGGCGTCGGGTGGCCCGGCTGGAAGATCGTCGCCATGGCGGACACACAAAGGGTCGAGGGTTGCAACCCGCCGTAGTCAATGCCCGATATCGGGCCAGCGGGAATCACCGAGGGCGAAGAGAATGGCGTGCCGCGCCTCGTGCCGGAGGGCGCCTTCCTTTGCGGACACGTAACGAATGACTCCGGAGCTCCTCTCGTCCGTCTCCGCCCGGAAGCATCCGTAGACGAGAAGAACGGCGTGAATGCCCGTCTCTCCGCGGTAGAAGGGATCCTTTTCGGTGCTGACGAGAAAGCGGTTCATCTCGACCCCGTGCGGATCCCCGGCGACCGCAGGCACGAGCGAAGCGAGATCTTGTTGGGCAGCCGTCCATTCGCTGTGTGCGCCGTTCGATACCGGGGAAGGAGACCTGCCGAAATCATGGCTCGCGCACGCGTGCCCGAACGCCAGAACGAGAGGCATCAAGACCACCCTCGATACCTTGCCGTCCATCGCCCGCATCCACACCCCACGGCCATCGAACGTCGTTGGGGGTAGCCCGGGCCCTAACCTACGATCGAGCAAGATTCATGCCGGAACAAACTCTATGATTCCCAGAGGATTACGGGGGCGCTCCTGTGGCGAAATCGCAACGGCACCCCGTCGTTTTCCACCCGGAGTCGGGGGGTCTTTAAAGTTGCCCCGGGTGCGGAGCTTCCGATATGATGGGCGCCTCCTAGATCAACCGAAGTCTTGCCAAGGAGGCATTGCCATGAAGAAACTCGTTTCGAGTCTTTTCGTACTTCTGTTCGCCGCCGGATTGGCCTTCACCCAGGAGAAAGCGAAGCCCAAGGAGGCCACGGGCGACGTCAAGTCGGTCGCCGCGACTTCCATCACCATCACCGACGACGCCAAGAAGGATTGGACCTTCGTCGTGAACAACGAGACGACCGTGGTCGCGAAGGGAGCGAGCCACAAGATGCGGGAAGCCGAGGGCGCCAACAAGGCCACCGCGATCACCGACTTCGTGATGGCAAAGCAGTCCGTCGCGATCAAGTACGAAGAGAAGGACGGAAAGAACATCGCCAAAGAAGTTCGCGTGAGGTAGTTTTCTTTTTTGTCCCGCCGACGCTTCCACCCGCCGGAGGCGTCGGCGCTCCTTCCCTCCGGGCCGGCTCTGCCCCAACCCGCTTGCAGCCCGCTTCAAGGTCTCCTATTCTTGCCGCCGGCCGGCGCTCTGACCGGCGGCTCGTGCAGGAGGTCCTTTCGTGAGAACGCTCGGTCCATTGTTCGCCGCGATGTTCCTCGTGAGAGGGGGGAGCGCCGCGGAAACATTCGCGTTATCGACGGCCACCATCGCGGACATCAACGCCGCCTTCGATGCCGGAACGCTGACTTCGGAGAAACTCGTTGCGCTCTGTCTCGCCCGTATCGCCGCCTACGATGAGGCGGGGCCGAAGCTCAACGCGGTGCTTGCGCTGAATCCGAAGGCGCTCGACGAAGCGAGGGCGCTCGACCGGGAGCGCAAGGCGAAGGGCCGGAGGTCGCCGCTTCACGGGATTCCGGTGGTTCTGAAGGACAACGTCGACACCAGAGACCTCCCCACGACCGCGGGGTCCTTTGCCCTCGCGGGCTCGCATCCGCCGGACGACGCCTTCATCGTGAAGAAGTTCCGGGAGGCGGGCGCCATCATCCTCGCGAAGCTCAACATGAGCGAGCTCGCCTCGGGCGCCACCATGAGCTCCGTCGGAGGCGCGAGCCTGAATCCGCACGACGTCGACCGCACTCCCTCCGGATCGTCCGGCGGAACCGGAGTTGCCATCGCCGCGGGCTACGCTCCCGTCGGGATCGGAACCGATACCGGCGGGTCGATCCGCGGGCCCGCGGCGGCGAACGGGATCGTCGGCCTCAAGCCGACCCACGGCCTCGTGAGCCGCGACGGCATCGTGCCGCTCGCGCTCTCGTTCGACACCGCCGGACCCATGGCCCGGCACGTCTACGACGTCGCCGCCGCACTGGGAGTCATCGCCGGGGTGGATCCCGCGGACGACGCCACCCGGAAGGGCGAAGGGAAGGTCGAGTCCGACTACACGAAGTTCCTCGATGCCCAAGCGCTCGCGGGGGCGCGACTGGGAATCGCGCGGGATTTCATGGGCCAGGACCCGGAGACGGACTGGATCGTGGAGGCATCACTCGACGCCATGCGGGCGGCGGGGGCCACGTTCGTGGACGTGAAGTTTCCCAAGTGGCTTCTGAGCTCGCGGGAAGAGTTCTACTTCACCATCCGCCACCGCGAGTTCAAAGCCCAGATCGCCGACTACCTGAAGACGCTCGGACCCGGCTATCCCAAGACGCTCGACGAGCTCCTCGCGCGTTCGAAGGCGCTGATCTCGCCGAGCGCAGATGGAGCTGTTCCCAATCCCGTTCGCTGGGAGCTCATGGGGCGGGAGGAGAAGAGCGGCACTCTCGAGGACTACGACTATCTCGCCGTGCGCGATCACGTCCTGCCTCTCATGCGCGCGATGATCGAGGGAGTGATGAGCAAGGAAAAGCTCGACGCCATCGTCTACCCCACGTCGCCGCGCCGCCCCGGCCGAACGGACGAGGATCCCCCTCCCGGGGGGCCGACTTCCCCGATGGGTCTTACTTCTCCGCTCTCCCCCACCAACATCGCGAACCTGACGGGATTCCCGGATCTGATCGTTCCCGCCGGCTTCACCGCGAGAAGGCTTCCGATCGGTTTATCGTTCCTGGGCGTCGCCTTCAGCGAACCGCGGCTCCTCGCTCTCGGATACGCATTCGAGCAGGCGACCCACGCCATTCGAACGCCGGTAAACGCGCCACCTCTCGCCGGGGAAACGATCCCCGCTATCCAAAGGAGATGATCATGTCCGCTTCGAGGTTTCCGCTTCTGCTGCTTGCCTCGCTTCCTCTGCTCGCGGCGCAGGCCGACGTCGTCGACCCCGCCAAGGAAAGCCTGCCCAATCCCAACTCCACCGTCGTCAAGAACTGGGCGAAGCTCCCCGACGGCAGGGAGTGGGGCTCGACCGCGGGAGTCGACATCGACCCCCACGACGGGAACGTCTGGGCGTACGACCGGTGCGGAGCCGTCGGGCTCGACAAGGGCTGCGACACTTCGAACGTCGACCCCATCTTCAAGTTCGACCGGAAGACGGCGAACGTCATGAAGAGCTTCGGCGCGGGGCTGTTCGTTCTTCCCCACGGAATCCACCTGGACAAGGACGGGAACGTCTGGGTCACCGACTCCGCGGGGAACAAGGCGGGAACCAAGGGACACCAGGTGATCAAGTTCAGCCCGGACGGCAAGGTGCTGATGAAGCTCGGAAAAGCCGGTGTCGCCGGAGGCGGTCCCGACACCTTCAACGAGCCCTGCGACGTGATCACCGCCCCGAACGGCGACATCTTCGTCTCGGACGGACACAGCGGACAGAACGACAACCCTCCCCCCGGTGCGACGGGGCGGATCGTGAAGTTCACGAAGGACGGGAAGTTCATCAAGGAGTGGGGCAAGATGGGCACCGGACCCGGAGAATTCCGCACACCGCACGCCCTTGCCTTCGACTCCCGCGGACGCCTCTTCGTCGCCGACCGGGGGAACCACCGCATCCAGATCTTCGACCAGGACGGAAAGCTCCTCGACACGTACTACCAGTTCGGCCGCGTGAGCGGGCTCTTCATCGACAAGGACGACACGCTCTGGGCCATCGACTCGGAGTCGACCGCCGCCCGCCATCCCGACTGGAAGACGGGCGTTAGGATCGGAAACGCCAAAGCCGACAAGGTCACGGCGTTCATTCCGCCCCACGCGACCAGTGATGCCTACGGCGCCTGCGGAGAGGGGGTCGCGGTGGACGCCGAAGGCAACGTCTACGGAGCGGAGGGTCCGAACTCGCGCAAAGCGGCGGAAGGCGGTCTGACGAAGTACCTCAAGGGAAATCGTTAGCTCATTCGCGGCTTCCCCTTCGCCACCGAAAAGAAGTCGTACCAGTTCGAATCCGCGCCTCCGAACAGGCGCTCGACCTTGACGTCGAGAAGATAGGGCCGTCCATCCCCGACCGCGCGCAGGCAGCGGGCGAGTGCCTCCGGGAGGTTTCCCGGATCCTCGACCCGCTCGCCTTCGACCCCGTACCCTTTCGCGAGCGCGACGTTGTCGATCGCGGGAGCGCCGAGGGAGCAGCCGACGTACTTTCCCGTCGCCGCCGCGCGCCTCCCGTAGGCGTGGAGGTAGCGACGGTTCGCCTGGTACTCGCCGTTGTTCCAGACGATGATCGCGATGGGAATCTCGTAGCGCGAGGCCGTCCAGAGCGCCTGGATTCCGAACTGCAGGCTTCCGTCGCCGACAAGGGCCACGACCTGGCGGTCGGGCTTCGCGATCTTCGCCCCGAGCGCGGCAGGCACTCCCCACCCGAGGACCCCGCCGCAGCTCGTGAAGTTCCGCCTCCTCTCGCTCTCCTTCCGCGTGTGGTCGATGTCGAAGTACGCCGGTAAATAGAACTCGGCGGTGATGAGCTCGGTCACGGCAATGGCGTCGGGCTCGAGGGCGCGGTTGACCTCGACCATGAGCCGCTCGACCGAAATGGGAGCGGCGCTCCATTTCTTCTCGGCTGCGGCGTCGAGCTTCTGGCTCCGTTCGAGATGGTACTCCTGGACCTTCTTACGCCGCTCCTCGACGGCCGTCGTCTTGAGATCGCGCTTCTTCAGCTCCTCCGCGATCTCCCGCGCCGCGACTTTCGGGTTCGCCATCATCGCGAGGTCCACGGGGTAGCTCCTTCCGATCTCGGAGGCGTCGAGCCCGGTGTGGATGACCTTCGCCTCGCGCGGAACGAGGGGCACGGGCGAGTGCGCTCCGAGCGAGAACATCGTCCCCCCGACGCTCCAGAAGAGGTCGAAGTCCTTCGGGTAGCGGGGGTCGGTCGTGAACATCCCGGCGTAGTGCGGGTGCGTCGAAGGAAACGTCATCGGGGCGTGGGCGGCGTAGACGTCTTTGAACACCGGAGCGCCGAGGATCACGGCTAACTCCATGAGCTCGTCCGCACCGCCGAAGCGGTTCACTTCCTTTCCTTCGATGATGACGGGGAAAGCCGCTCCTGCCAGTAAATCGGCGGCGCGCTTCACCGCGTCTTCATCGGGAGCGATGTCGAGGTCGATCTGGGAGCGCGAGCGCGGGAGGATTTCCGCCCGCGCGATCGGTTTTTCCCACATGTCCTTGGAAAAGGTGACGAACGTCGGCCCGCCCGGCGGCACGCGGGCGAGGAGAAACGCGCGGCGCATCGTGTCGGGGATGGACTCCGGGCTCAGGACGTCCCACGTCCACTGCGTGTAGTCCCGGGGAAACTGGTGGAGGTTCACCGCCTCGAGAAACGCGTTCGAGCCTCGAACGTCCGTCGCCTGACCTCCGACGGTGACCACGATCGGAATGCGATCCTTGAACGCGTTCACCATCGGGCCGAACGCGTAGCCCGCGCCCGCAATGGAGTGGAGGTTCACGAGCGGCGTTTCTCCCGAGGCCCGGGCGTAGCCATCGGCCATCGACATCACCGAGCCCTCGTGGAGCCCGGTCACGAAGTGAAGCGCGGTCCGATCGACGAGGGCGTCGAGAAAGCCGACCTCTTCGGAACCGCCGAGGCCGAAGACGTAGGGGAGGTCCCACTCGAGGAGGAGCTCGGCCATCACCTCGCCCCCTGTCATGTTCTCGACGATCCGGCCGGGCGAGTCGGTGGCGGCTTCCGAGAGGGATGTCGCGATCTTCGAGGCTCCGGCTCCCGCGACTCCTGCTTCCGCGAAGCGGGTGAGAAACGCGCGGCGGCCGATCTTCCTATCGAGAAACAGTCTGGCGATTTCTCTCATGGGAACCTCCATTCATTCCGTGCCCCCGGCTCTCCGAAGGACGTCGAGCGGCGAGAACCCGCATCACTTCGGCTCCTTCCCCTCCGCGGCGCGCCCAGCGAAGAGCGAGGCGCACACTCTCTAGGTGTCGAAGGTCCATCGCAACCTCCGCCGCAACCATAGCACACCGAGGTTGCGCTAAGAACCGTTGTCCGTGTCCTCCTCGCTCCGGGACTCCAATCGCAGCTTCCGCGCCTCGGCAAGAACGGCCCGGCACGTCGAGCAATGGATGAGATGCGCATGAACGTGCTGCCAGCCCCCGTCGAGCGGCGCTCCTTCCACCAGCGCCGCGACCTCTTCCGCCGTGGGGCAGTCCTCCGGCTCAGACATCGGCCGGCGCGGAAGCACCTCGCCGCCGTCCCAGGACGGAGATCTCCCTCCAGCTCGACGCCAGTACGTGGCGCACCTGGCTTGCCTGCAGCCCGCTTCCCTCCAGGCGCTTCCGCAGTTGCTTCAGGGATCGGCCGACCCTTCGATAGACGACTTTCGGCGGCAGATCGAGGCGGGCGCCGATCTCTTCGGCGGTCAGCCCGCGCTCGAACCGGAGCTCGAGAGTCAGACGATCGGTTTCGGAAAGCGAGTCCATCCCTCTCGACATCGCCGCCTCCACCCGCGCTGAGAGCTCGCGTTCCTCCAGGTCGTCCGCTTCCGACCGGGCGGGTCCCGCGGGTTCCCCCGCCGATTCGAAGCTGACAAACCTTCCAGCGCGCCGCTGGGGTAGTCGCGCTGCAAGGTGCCATAGCCCCTCACGGTCCAGTGAAACGCCCAGGTTCCAACGCAGCGCGTGCACGGCCTCTTGAAAGCTGTATCCGTCGCGCGAGAGAAGCTCCTCGAGCTGCACGGCCACCGCTCCCAACCGGCGCGCCCCCGCGGATGGTCGCCACCTGCCGAGCCTGGACGAGCGGTAGTCGAGGAGCAGACGCTGGATGACGACCGTCAGGTACGTGCGCAGACTGCTCGCCCCCTTGAACTTCCGCAACCGCGCGTAGTCGTTCTCGATGAGCTTCAGCATGACGTAGGACGAGAAATCCTCTCCGTCGTCGCCCGCGAGCCTGCCATTTCGTGAGATCGCCCGGATGAGCTCGCGAATCGTTCCAAAGTGCGAGGTGAATAGATCCCGGCCATTCACGGAGTCCCCCTTGGAGTGCGTTGACGGCACCCTACAAACAAACAAACGATGGGAATCAGCGAACCGAACGAGTCGTGCTTTTTTTCTGCCTCCGTGGGAGAAAACGATATCCGCGCCGTCCCTTCTGGAGAGGGTGGAATGCAGGCTATCCGCTCCGTGCTGCCGTGGCTTAAGATGGCGACGCTTACGCCTATCAGGGCGCGGACCATGGGTACGTCCAAACCGACCGGAGCGCCCGAGCCCGCGGGTGATGACGAAACCACCCGCCGCCTGCTCGAACGGATCCGCGAAGGCGATGCCGATGCCCGAAACGCTCTATGCGAGCGCTACCTCGTCCCCCTGCGGCGGTGGGCGAGCGGTCGGCTCCCCGCCGGGAGCCGGGACCTCCTGGACACGGACGACGTCGTGCAGGAGACGCTTCTCCGCTCGCTCCAGCGCGTGGAAGCGTTCGACCACCGACGCAAAGGAGCGTTCGAGAGCTACCTGCGCCGAGGCATCCTCAACCGCGTCCGTGACGAGGTGCGGAAACTGAAGCGGAAGATGATGGGGACAGAAAGCGCCGGCGGCCTCGCCGACGCCCGGCCGTCCCCGCTGGAGGAGGCTCTTGGCCGGGAGGCCTTCGGTGCCTACGAAAGCGCTCTCGAAGCTCTGGGCCCGCCGGACCGGGAGGCGATCCTGGCCCGAATCGAGCTCAACCTTCCTTACCACGAGATCGCCGCCCTGCTGGGAAAACGGAGCGCCGACGCGGCCCGCATGGCAGTCAGCCGAGCCATCCTTCGCTTGGCTCGCGTGATGAAGGAGTCTCGATGATGAAAGCCTCCGCTCGCTTGAGGACGCTCGTAGACTCCATCGCAGGCGGCGCCTCGGTGGATTGGGACACCTGGGAGCGCGACTCGCCCGAAGTCGAAGAGCAACACCTGGTCCAGTCCTTTCGCCGCATTGCGGAAGTCGCGGACGCGTTCCGACACCTTCGGCGCGACGAGGAGACGCCCCCGCCCGCGCTCCCCACACGGTGGGGCCATCTCGAGATCCTGCAGCCCGTGGGGCGAGGCTCGTTCGGCGACGTCTTCCGCGCCCGCGACCCCCGCGTGGGGCGAGACGTGGCGCTGAAGCTCCTTCGTCGAAAGGACTCCCGCCCTCCCGACGGCATCATTCGCGAGGCCCATCTGCTCGCCAAGGTCAAGCATCCCAACGTGGCGACCGTCTACGGCGCCGACGAGCGGGATGGCCGCGTGGGCATCTGGATGGAGTACCTCGACGGCCCCACGCTTGCGACGAAACTGCGCGAGGCAGGACCCTTCCCCGTTCTGGATGCGGCCCGCATCGGAGCGGACGTGTGTCGAGCTCTCGCGGCGGTCCATGCCGTCGGCCTGCTGCACCGGGACGTGAAGGCCTCGAACATCGTCCTCCAGGATAACGAGCGCGCGGTGCTGATGGACTTCAGCGTGGGAGCGGAGCGTTTTCAGCTCGCCCAAAGCCCCTTTCAGGAGGTCTGCGGAACCCCGCTCTATCTCGCGCCGGAGGCGCTCCGCGGCTTTCCACAGACGGTCGCCTCCGACATCTACTCCGTGGGAGTCCTCCTGTTTCACCTGGTGACGGATGATTTCCCCGTCGTCGCTCGCGACGAGACGTCGCTCGAGAAAGCACACCGCGACGGTCGCCGGCGGCTCCTGAGCGAAGCCTCCCCGGAGCTCCCGAAGGGGTTCTCGCGCATCGTGGATCGGGCCCTGGCGGCGGCGCCTCCGGAGCGCTTCCGCGAGGCGGGAGAGATGGCGGAGGCACTCGACGCCGTGGTGAAAGGCCTGGAGCGCAAGCGGCGGAGGGCCGGCGCACGAAAGCTGGTCCTCGCCGCTATCGTCTTCACGGCCGCCCTGGCGGCGCTCTTCCCTCTGTGGTCTTCGTTCACGGAGATTCCGCCGGGCTCCCAGATTCTCCTGGCGCGGATCGACAACCAGACGGGAGATCGGGCGCTCGGCGCCCTCGAGACGCTTCTCGAGACGGAGCTCCAGCAGTCCCCTCACCTCCAGATCGTCGAGGAGGGGCGGGTCCGATTCGCCCTGACCCAGATGGTCCGAAGCCCGTCCGAGGCTCGCGATCTCGAGACGTCTCGTGAGGTAGCGTGGCGCCTCGGGGCGCCCCTCGTTCTCACGGCAAAGCTCGTGCCGGTCGGCTCGAGTTACACCCTGGCCTTGCGAATGGACCGCCTCAGAAGGGATTCACCGACTCCGACGGCGAGCTGGCTGAAGGAGTTTCGCGCGCGCGGCAAGGAAGAGCTATTCGATGCCGTCGACGCCGCGGGCCGCTGGGTCCGGGAGACCGCGGGAGAGCAGAGAGCGGCTATGGGAGAGCTCGACCTTCCCGTCCGGGAGATGACGACGCCGTCCTGGGAGGCGCTCGAGTATTTCCACCAGGCGGAAGAGCTCAAGCAGAGGGACCGGCGGGACGAGGCGATCCTGCTCCTGCAGCAAGCGGTGGAAGCCGATCCCGACTTCGCCACGGCCCACATGCGGCTGGGCGATGTACTGTCCAGCCTGACGGAGGCCGACGCCTATCACCACTGGGAGATCGCTCTCGAGTCGATGAACAGGCGTCCGGTTTCGAAGCGCGAAGAACTGAACATCCGGGCGCTCTACGCGATCGACACTGGCGACCCGCGCGCGGCGGAGCCCCTTTACCGAACTCTCTCCCTCTTGTATCCGAACGACCATCGCGCGAGCTACTACCACGGAGTCACCCTCAGGGTCCTCGCTCGCTATCCGGAAGCCCTGGATCGCCTTCTCGACGCGGAACGGAGGTCCCCCGAGCCGCTCTACAACGTGCTCGTCCAGATCGCCGCGACCTATCTGGCGCTCGAGGACCGGGAGGGAGTTCTGGCTTACGTCTCGAGGCTCCGGGCCATCGACCGGCACGGATGGGCGGATGCATTCGAGGGCGCTCTGCAATTCATCGATGGCGAGCACGCGGAAGCCGAGCGTTTCTTCCGCGGAATGACGAGAGATCCGGAGACGGTCCTCGCGTCGCGCGGTTACAGCCTCCTTGCGGCGGCGCTCGGAGAGCTCGGGCGTCTCGACGAAGCGGCCGGCGCCCTCCGGGAAGGAATCGAGCAGGACGCGAAATGGGGCCGACCCTCCGACCGCTCGGGGAAGCTCCTCGACCTCGCCCAGGTGTTTCTGCTCCAGGGCAAAGCGCAGGACGCTCGGGCCGCCTGCCTCGAGGCGCTCGCTCTCGAGCGCGGGCCTCATCAAGTCGCGCTCGCGGGGACGCTTCTCGCGCGCGGAGGATTCCCGGAGGATGCCCGACGCCTGCTCCCGGAGTTGGCAGCCGAGCGCGACAAGCCGCTCTTCGAGCGGGTAGCGCTCCGGGTCCAGGGGGAAATCCTGCTCGTCGAGGGACATACGAATCTCGCTCTCGAAGATCTGCGCCGGGCGGCGGCGCTCGATCGCCCCATCGAGCCGAAGCTGTACCTGGCCCGCGCCCTTCGACTCGCGGGAAACCTGGAAGAAGCCGCCGCATCCTACGGGGAGATCGCCCGCTCCGAGGGGCTCATCTGGATGAAACGCATCTGCGAGCGCCCCCACCCGCCAGGATTTTTTGCGGGCGCCCTGGAGGAATATGCGGAAATCGCCCGTTCGGTCCGTCTTGATTACCAAGCGGAGCAGGCTCGGGAGCGCCTGGGTGAGCTTCGAGAGGAACGCGCCCGGTGAAGCGCGCAGCGTGAAGGGAGATGGAGCATGTCATCGATCAAAGAGGCCGTCAAAGAGGTCTACCGCCGCTTGCCCAAGATGGAAACGGCTACCGCCAAGGAGGCCCGGGTTGCCCTCCAGGGAGTCGACAAAATCGTCGACTACTTCTGGAAGGGCTGGCCCTGCGGCGGAGATGTATTCCTCGCCCACGTTCTCCGAGGTGCGGAGGCTTACATCCAGAGCCTGAAGGAGGCGAAGGGAGTCGTTGGAACGGAGGAGGAGCAGGAGCATCTCTACATGCTCTTAATGCTCTGGTTCGCTTCGGGCCGCACGGATCTGGCCGAGAACTTGCTCGCAGAGGATAGGGAACTCGACAAAGAGGACGCCGAAACCTTGAGGCTACAGTGGAGGAACATCGGCTTTCCCATGGACATTCGGGATAAGCTGCGCGACGAGATCAGGGAAGGTGGGTCCAGGTAGGCGTCCCCATCGGGGCTGTGGACCGGCGGCTTCGATTGCATCTTCGAGCCGCGCCTCCCAGGGCATTCGAAAGCGGCATCATCTCGACCACCTCGTGAGACGGCCAGTTCGAAGAGGCGGTCAGCGGTGATGGTGTCGTGTCGAGGTCGGCCACGGTGTGAAGGCCGGTTCGGGTGGGGCGAAGCGCGAGCGCACCGGCGCGGGGCCATCTCGACGCCCTTCGCGGAAACCGCCGCTGATTCTGATAATCTCCTCCCTCGATAAAGCGGGAGGAGCCCATGCGGATGAGGCTGACGGACTTCACCACCCTCACCTTCGACTGTTACGGAACTCTCATCGACTGGGAGACGGGAATCTGGGACGCTCTGCAGCCGCTTCTCACGGAGAACGGGCGCGAGGAGGTTGCGCGCGGGGCAGCCCTCGAGGCGTTCGGTGTCGAGGAGGCCGACCTCGAGGCGAGAGCGCCTTCCATGCGGTATCCAGAAATCCTCGCGCGGGTGCACCGCGCGCTGGCGAAACGATTCGGGCTCCTGACCCGCGACGAGCTCGATTCCGACTTCGCTCTGTCCCTGCCCCAGTGGCCCGCCTTCGCCGACACCGCGGAGGCGCTTCGCGCGCTGAAGCGGCGGTACCGGCTCGCGATTCTCTCGAACGTCCATCGGGAGGGCATCGCGGCGTCGAACCGCAAGCTCGGCGTTCGCTTCGACGCGATTTACACCGCCGAGGACATCGGCTCCTACAAGCCCTCGCCGCGGAACTTCGAGTACCTTCTGGAGCGGCTCGAGTCGGACCATGGGGTCCGGCCGAACGAGATCCTCCACACCGCGCAGAGCCTCTTTCACGACCACGTGCCCGCTCGCGTCTTCGGCCTCGCGAGCTGCTGGATCGACCGGCAGGGGCTTTCCCGCGGCGGAGAGTGGGGCGCGACGGCGAAAGTCCGCGAGCGGCCGGAAGTGGACTTCGTGTTCCCGACGCTAGGCGCCCTCGCGGAAGCCGTCGATCGTTAGTTCCGTGCGAACTCGATGGCCTGGAACGAGCGCGGCACGTGGAAGCTCTCCTCGCCCGTGGGAGACCAGGAGGCGAAGATCGCGCCCTCGCCCGGTTTCTTTCTCCCGCCCGGCCGCTCGATGCGATAGACATTGAAGCGCCAGCGATCGAGAGGCTTCGGCGGAAGGGAGACGTTCGCCGCCGAGGGCAGAGGACGAAATGCCGTCCACGGGACGTAGATCACACCGGTCCAGCCCTGCCCCGGTCTCCGCGCGACTCGGCTCTCGAGCCCGACGAGGTTGAACGCGAGATCCATCTCTTTGTCGGGAGAGGCCCTCACCATGCGGACGTCGCAGACGACGTTCGCCGGGCTCAGCTCGATCTCGGCATAGTGAGTCCCCGAGCCGTCGAGGTCGAGGAAGATCTCGACGACTTCTTCCTCCCAAAGATGTTGATCGCGCTTCGTCATCGTGCTCCAGGCATCGGGATCGGTAACGTCGAATCGGAGGTGAAGCCCGGCGTCGCTCCAGAGAGCGCGGAACGACGTGCGATACGCCGCGGGTCCGAAGGAGATCCGCTCGGCGGAGCGCCATTCGTCGTCGCCGCCCGCAAGAAGACGCGCGGTTTCGGCAGCGCTTCCCTCGACCCGGTACGCGCCCTCGACCAGAATCGCAGCCATGACCCAACCGAGAAGTACGCTCATTGCGGCAAGCCTAGCACGGAGCCCTCCCCCGCGGCTCGATCCGGCTCCGCCGTGTACGCGAGAGTCACGAGCGGGGGGGCGGCCCTCAGCGAGGTCGATGGCCGAGGTCTGGAGGATGGCGAAGAGGACTCCCCACATGGGGACGGGATTGTAGAGGCCGCGCCTTTGCGATACAAGCCGCGATCATGAGATCGCTACTCCTGCTTTCGCTCTTGGCGGGGACGAGCGAGCCCCGCACCTTCGACCTCCTGACCGCGAGCGTCGAGGACATCCAGGCGGCGGTCGACGCGGGAGCGCTCACGTACGAGCGGCTCGTCGAGATGTACCTGCGCCGGATCGAGGCCTACGACAAGAACGGTCCCAGGCTCAACGCGGTCCTGACCTTGAACCCGCGCGCCCGCGAGATCGCGCGCGAGCTCGATCGAGAACGGGTGGAGAAGGGACGCCGCTCGAAGCTCCACGGAATCCCGATCGCGGTCAAGGACACGGTTGACGTGAAGGACGTCGCCTCAGCCGGAGGAAACCTCGCGCTCGCTGGAACGTTCCCCGAGCACGACGCCACCGTGGTGAAGAAGCTGAAGGACGCGGGAGCGATCATCTTTTTCAAGGCCAACCTCGACGAGTTCAACCTGGGCGCGAAGGGGCTCTCCTCGCTCGGAGGCCAGGTCGCGAACCCCTACGATCGGAGGCTCAACCCCGGAGGCTCGAGCGCGGGCTCGGGAGTTTCCGTGAACGCCGGCTTCGCGGCCCTCGCGATCGCGACGGAGACCGGCGCCTCGATCCGAAGCCCGGCGAGCAACAACAGCATCGTGGGAATCGCGCCGTCCCAGGGCCTCGTGAGCCGCGCCGGGGTCATCGCCATCTCCTACACCCAGGACCGGGTGGGCGCTCACGGGAAGACCGTCGCCGACGCGGCGCTGCTCCTCAACGCCATGCAGGGTTTCGATCCTGAGGACCTCTTCACCTGGGAGAGCCTGGGAAGGCTCGAGCAAACCCCTAACAGCGAAAGCCTGGACGACGACGCGCTCACCGGCGCGCGCATCGGCGTCTTTCGCGATCTCTTCCGCCAGGGTGAAGAGTTCAAGGAGATCAATGGCCTCATCGAAGAGCAGATCGACCTCATCCGCGAGCAGGGCGCGATCGTGGTGCCGGGTCTCACCACGGGCATGGACCTCGTTACGTTCTTCCCCCTCGCGCGCGCGAGCTATCACGAGTTCCGGTTCGCGTTTCAGGCGTACTTGAAGCGGCGCGGAGCGGACACGCCGGTGCGCAGCCTCGAGGAGCTCATCGCAACCGGGAAGTATCTGAAGAACCTCCAACCTGCCTTCGATCTCACTCTCGGAGTCGAATCTCTGGACTTCGACCGAGGGTATCTCGCTCGCCTGAAGAACCGGCTCACCGTGCGCCGCCTCATCGTGGACCTGATGGACCGCCATCAGGTGGAGGCGCTCGTGCACCCCTTCAAGTCACTCGGCGCTCCCCCGCTCGGCGAAGACGACCGCGGCCTCCGCGACAATCCCGTGAGCGCCATCACCGGTCTTCCGGCGGTGGTGGTTCCCGCCGGGGTCACGAGCGAAGGCCTTCCGATCTCGATCGAGTTCCTCGGCCGCCCCTTCAGCGAGAAGACGCTCTTGAGGCTCGCCCACGCCTACGAGCGGTCGAGCCAGAAGCGCGTGGCCCCGAAGTCGACGCCACACCTTCCGGAGGAAGTGTTCACGTACGAGTGAGCGGAAGGGGATCGGGGACGTAGGCCCAGTAACTGCCCTGGCAGCGGAACTTACGGCCGTGCGCCTTTCGCTGGCTCTCGCCCCCGGACTCCCTTGTTTGCGGCTGCGAAAACATCTCGCTCCATTATTAGCGAATTCGCCCGCAAATGAAAATAGCTATTTTGCCGCGCTTCGCCCCCTCGCTTCTTTTCGGGCGACCTCCCCGCGCACGTCGATCTTGCCGGTGACGGCGGCGGAGATGAGGGCGGTGCGCTTCTCCTGGAGCAGTTCGATGAGCCGCCCCTTCTTCGCGACCAGCGCATCGATCCGCTTCGTTTGATCGCGCACGAAAGCGCCGATTCGGTCCTGCTCGGCGACAGGTGGTAGCGGCGTTGAGAAGGTACCGACGTCGGGCATATAGATCGTCTGGTGGGTCGATCCCATGGTCAGGCGCCGAAACTCAGCTTGCATGGCGCGGAATACGTTGAGCAGGTACTCTGGCCGTAGAGTTCCGGAGGTTCGCCGCAAGATGAGGGGCGTCGCCGAGAAGCTTCTCGAAGTCGTACTTACGATCTCGCTATGGTTCACGCGCCGATGAATATAACGTTACCGCCCCCGGGGTGCGACCCCCGATGTCGATCCAAATCGATCCCGTTCGTCGTAGGGATATCTCAGAAGTCGTGCGCGAATTGCGGCGACACCCGACATGATCGTGGGTCGAGGAAAGGAGCAATTTTCATGAAAGAGCGCGGGCGGTTTTATTGGTACGACCTCATGACGACCGACGTCGAGGCGGCGAAGTCCTTCTATACGAAGCTCATCGGGTGGGGAACCGTGATCTGGGACGGGGCGGGACAGCCCTACACCATGTGGACGAATGGGGAGATTCCGATCGGTGGAACGATGTCGCTTCCCGAAGAAGCTCGCAAAGGGGGTGCGCCAGCCCACTGGATTTCGTACGTTCTCGTACCGGGTGTGGACGAGTCGCTCGCCCTGGCGGAGAAGCGCGGCGGAAAGGTCTGCGTTCCGGGAATGGATATTCCGACCGTGGGCCGGTTCGGCGTCTTCTCCGATCCCCAGGGAGCGACGCTCGCGGCTTTCACCCCTCTCGAGGAGATGCCCGGAGCTCCGCCCACACCCGGCACGTTCTCCTGGCACGAGCTCGCGACGACGGATCCCGATGGGGCGTTCTCGTTCTATCGGGGGCTCTTCGGCTGGGAGAAGGCGGAAGCGATGGACATGGGTGAGATGGGTATCTACCAGATGTACAAGAGAGCGGGCGGCGACTTTCCCCTTGGCGGGATTTTCAAGAAGTCGCCCGAGATGCCCGTCACCGCCTGGCTCTACTACGCGATGGTGGAGGACGTGAAGAAGTCCGTCGAGGACGTCAAGAAGCTCGGCGGTCAGATTCTGAACGGGCCCATGGAAGTCCCGGACGGCGACCTCATCGCGCAGTGCGTGGATCCTCAGGGCGCGGCCTTCGCCCTTCATTCGAAGAAACCGTAGACATCGCGAAAGTTGGCGGCCTCCGGATCGCGCGGTATATGATCCCGCGCGACCTGGGAGGTCTCTATGCACTCATTCGCGTTCTGGCGCGCGGCCGGTTGGATTGCCGCACTCGCTCTCACGACTGCGGCGGCGGCTGCCGCGCAGCCGACACCCACCATCGAGTCCGCGTTCCTCGATTCGATGAAATACCGCAACATCGGTCCCCACCGCGGGGGCCGCGTGACCGCGGTCGCCGGCGTCGCGCAGCAGATGCACACCTTTTATATGGGCTCGACCGGGGGCGGAGTCTGGAGGACGGATGACGCGGGGCAGACCTGGCGGAACTTGACCGACGGGCAGTTGAAGAGCGGCTCGATCGGCGCGGTCGCCGTCGCTTCCTCGGACCCGAATGTGATCTACGTCGGGACCGGGTCCGCCTGTCCTCGGGGGAACGTCTCCGCGGGAGACGGGATCTACCGGTCGACGGATGCGGGGAAGACCTGGGCGCACATCGGCCTCCCCGAGGCCGGGCAGATCGGAAAGATCCGTGTCCATCCCCAGAACCCCGACCTGGTCTACGCCGCGGTCCTCGGCCACATCTTCGGGCCGAACCCGGACCGCGGAGTGTATCGCTCGAAGGACGGAGGCAAGAACTGGGAGAAGGTCCTCTTCGTAAGCGACAAGACGGGCGCCATCGACATCTCGATGGACGCGAAGAACCCGCGGATCCTCTACGCCGGAATGTGGCGGGCGGAGAGAAAGCCTTTCACGATGATTAGCGGCGACCCGACCGAAGGCGGGCTCTACAAGTCGTCGGACGGCGGCGACACCTGGAACGAGCTCACTGAGGGGCTCCCGAAGGGCGCCACGGGAAAAATCGGGGTCTCGGTGTCCCCCGCCAATCCCGACCGGGTGTTCGCGCTCATCGAGGCCGAGGGCGCGGAGGGCGGCCTCTACCGTTCCGATGATTCGGGAAAGACGTTCCGCCAGATCAACAAGGATCGCTCGTTTCTCCAGCGCGCCTGGTACTACACCCACGTGTTCGCCGATCCGGTGGATGCCGACACCGTCTACATCCTCAACGTCATGTTCCACCGCTCCGTCGACGGCGGGAAGAGCTTCGATATGGTCATGGTCCCCCACGGGGACAACCACGACCTCTGGATCAACCCCCAGAACAACCAGATGATGATCTACGGCGACGACGGCGGGGCAGCGGTGAGCTTCAACGCGGGCGGGAGCTGGTCCCCTCAATCGAATCAGCCGACGGCGGAGTTCTATCGGGTCACGACCGACCACCGGTTCCCGTACTGGGTCTACGGAGCCCAGCAGGACAACACCACCGCCCGCATCGTGAGCCGCACGTCGGGATTCGGCATCTCCGTCAAGGACTGGCACTCCGTCGGAGGCTGCGAGAGCGGCCACATCGCCATCGACCCGCGGGACCCGGACGCCAACGTCGTGTACGCGGGCTGCTACGGAGGCTCCATCACCCGCTACGACCACAAGACGGGGCAGGTCCGCGAGATCACGACCGCTCCGCAGCTCGCTCTCGGAACGAAGGCCGAGGACCTCCACTACCGTTTCCAGTGGAACGCTCCCATCCGGATCTCGAAACACGACCCCTCGGTGCTCTACCACACGTCGAACTTCGTGCATCGCTCGACGGACGAGGGACAGACGTGGACGATCGTGAGCCCCGACCTCACCCGCGCCAACTCCGAGATGCTTCAGGACGCGGGAGGACCCATCACGCACGACCAGACGGGAGTCGAGGTGTTCGCCACCCTCTTCGTGTTCGAGGAGTCGCCTCTCGCGAAGGGTGAGCTGTGGGCCGGTTCCGACGACGGCCGCGTGCACTTGACCCGGGACGGCGGTCAGAGCTGGACCGAGATCACTCCCCCGGGAGTACCCGAGTTCGGGACGGTGAACGCCATCGACATCTCAACCCACCAGGCGGGGCGCGCCCACGTGACGGTCTACAATTACCGGTTCGACGACTTCGCGCCCTACGTCTTCCAGACGAACGACTACGGGAAGACCTGGAAGCGCATCGCCGACGGGAAGAACGGAATCCCCGAGCGGCACTTCGCGCGCGTCGTGCGCGAGGATCCGGATCGCCGCGGGCTCCTCTACGCCGGAACCGAGTACGGCATATACGCGTCTTTCGACGACGGGAAGAGCTGGCAGTCTCTCCAGCTCAACCTGCCGGTGACCCCCGTGACGGATCTCCAGATCAAGGACAAGGACCTCGTTCTCTCGACGCAGGGCCGATCGTTCTGGATTCTCGACGACCTCACACCGCTCCATCAGTTGACGAGCGAGACGGTAAAGTCCGCGTACCACCTCTATCAGCCGCGCGACACGTACCGCGTTCGAGGCGGAGGCTTCGACATTCCCGGTGGAGTTCTCGGGCAGAACCCGCCCGGCGGCGTCGTCATCCACTACTCTCTCGCGCAGGAGCTTCCCTCCGACCAGGAGCTGAAGCTCGAGATCCTGGACGCAAAGGGTGAGGTCGTGAGGAGCTTCTCGAGCAAGACTCCGGAGGTGCGGGCTCGGAGCCCCTTCGCGGAGCTCTTCGCCGCGTTTTTCGGCGGAGGAGGCCCGCGCACGCTCCCCGTGAAGAAGGGAGGCAATCGCTGGGTCTGGGACCTCGGCTATCCCGACGGCCGAACGGCTCCCGACACCACGATGTGGGGTAGCGTCCAGGGCCCGCCGGCTCCTCCCGGCCGCTACCACGCCCGGATGACTGCGGGCGACTGGACCGCGACGCGGGAGTTCGAGGTGAAGAAGGACCCGCGGATTCCCGCGACCCAGGCGGACCTCGAGGAGCAGTTTCAGCTCGCGGTGAAGGTGCGGGACCTCTTCTCGGAGAGCCACGACGCTCTGAAGAAAATTCGAAACGTGAAGAGCCAGGTGGACGGCCTGACCGCGCGCCTGAAGGAGATCAAGGCGGCGGAGGGGGTCGAGGAGGCGGCGAAAACGCTCAACGAGAAGCTCACAGCCGTCGAGCAGAAGATCTACCAGACGAAGAACGAGTCCATGCAGGACCCGCTGAACTTCCAGCCGATGCTGGATAACCGCATCGCGAACCTCTACGGAATCGTTCTCTCGACGGACGCGACACCCACGGCCGTGGCCCACGAGCACTACCAGGCACTGAAGACGGAGCTCGAGGGCTACGAGCGCGAGCTCGAGGGCGTTCTCGCGAGCGAGCTCGCCCAGTTCAACCAGGCGGTCGCCGCCAAGAACGTTTTGCCGGTGATCGTGCCCGGCTCCTGAGTCGCGAGATCGAGGCGAAGGGCTTACAATAGACGCTTAATCAACAAGAAGCCCACATCGCGCCCGCCCCGTGCATTTCGGGGGAGCGGGCCTCGACAACAACCAAGGAGATGAGAATGTCACGAAGAACGAGAGTGGTGCCTTTCTTCACCGTTTTCGCTCTGGTTCTCGGGGGAACCGCTTTCGCCCAGAACCAGAAGAGGGTCGACGATTACCACCGGGCTCTGCAGGGCAAGATGACCGCCATGATGCAGCAGGGTCAGTCCTCCAAGGTCAACATGAACGACTCGCAGGACGGCAAGGGAAGGGACGCTGAGATCCGCATGACCATGGGCATCCGGGAGTTCGAGTCCTTTGCCCCCATCGCTGCCCTGGAAGCCGCGGCGATCCCACACAAGTTCGACGTGGTCTACATCTATTTGCGGCACGAGGCCACCGACCGCGTGGGCCGCATCGCCTTCAAGGACGCCGAGCCCCTCGCGGCCATGTACGTCGCCGGCGACCGGGAGCAGGCGATCGAGAGGATGAAGGGCGCGATCATCTGGCACTGAGCATTTCGATATGAGGCGGGGGCCGTCAACCGGCCCTCGCCTTCGGCTCACAGCCTGAGCAGAATCCGGAGAACGTCCTCAATCCGCGCGAGGCTCTTCAAGCCCAATCGACCCCATCGTTCCACGAGCCGGTCAGTCGAGATGGAACGGATCGCTTCGCAGATCACCGCGGAGGGAACCTGAAGCCCCCCCTCGGGAGGCGCCACCACGACGTGCGACGGGATGGGCCGAATCGTCGAGGTGACGGGAAGCACCACGACGAGCCCCGCGGGGCCGTTATTGAGTCTGTCTTCGGAAATGACGGCAACCGGACGCCTTCCCGCCTGTTCGTGACCTCGCGTCGGATTCAGGTCGGCGAGCCAGATCTCGCCGCGACCGACGCTCATCGGCGCCTCTTCCGCCGCGAGGGCGTGGTCCCGTATTCTCCTTTCGCTTCGGCCGCCAAGCCGTCTCCCAGAGTTCGGTCCCAGAAATCGCGTTCCGTGGTCCACTCCTCCCAACTTCGCTCATTCCGCCGAAGCTCCGCGTAACCGGCGTTCACCTCGTTGAGAAACCGCTCTCGCCGGTAAACCTCTAGCGCTGAACGGAGCACCGCCTGCATCGACCGCCCCTCCCTCTCCGATAGCCACCGAAGAAGCGCCCTTGCGTCCTCCGTGACGCGCACGGTGACTTGCCGCATTTCTGTAGACACGAAGGTATACATTATAGTCTACACACAAAGAAATGCCAAGGGCTCGTATACAATCTCGCGAGCTCGATGGACCGACGCGACCTTCCTGACACGAAGACCCGCCTCGCGTTCACCGTCTATCTCGCTGGCGACAACAATCTCTCGGACGAAATGGTCTGGAACCTTCAGGAGATGAAGGCCGCAGCCGGTGAGCCCGCAGTTCGGGAGGGAGTCGACGTCGAAGCGCTCTTCGATCCCCGAGGAGGAGCGCCTCGGCGTTACGACTTCAAGGCGTCCGCGGAGCCGGGCTCGCTTCCCGCCGCAAAGCCCGTGCGCCCGAAGACCGAGAATCCCGCGAAGCTCCTGAAGCAACTGGTGGCGCTGCGGCCGGAAGGACGGCGCGTGCTCGTTCTCTCCGGTCATGGAAGCAGCGCCGTCGGCGATTTTCTCGACGACAAGACGGAAGCCACTTCTCTCAGCATTCCCCGACTAGGAAAGATCCTCGAAAGGACACCCATCGACATCCTCGGGCTCGATAGCTGCCAGATGAGCACGGTCGAGGTCGGATACGAAGTCTCGGGCTCGGTCGCCTACCTCGTCGCGTCCGAGGGACCGGTCCTGAATACGGGATGGCCCTATCGCCAGGTGCTGGCGAGCGTGGCGGAGAACCGGACGGAATCTTCCGAAGCGATCGCGCGGGCCGTCGCCGAGAGCTACCTTCGCTTCTATCGCGACTACGAGATCGCCGGAGTCTCGACCGATATCTCGGTCACCGATCTGTCGAAGATCGGACTCGTGGGCAAGGCCCTGCGTCAGTTGGCACGGGCGCTGAAGGAGCCTCTTGCGAAGCTGGCCGCGGACGGTCTCGACGAGGCGCAAGAGAGCGACGAAAACTCTCCCGCGAACGAGGCTCGAGCCGTCCGGGACGTCGTCGTGCTCGCGCACTGGAGCGCCCAGTCATACAAGTGCGATCGCTATACGGACGTGGCGGACTTCGCCGAGCAGCTCCTGCGCTTCTCCGCCGGCCAAACCGGTCCCGCGATCGACGAGGTGCGGAAAGCCGCCCGTGGCGTACTCGACTCCGTTGCTGCCGCCGTTACGAGCTCGGGCACGACGGGCGCCGAGCTCCAGCACTCTCACGGGCTTTCGATCTACTTCCCCTGGTCGTCGCGGGACTTCTTCGCCGAGTACAAGAACTTGCGGTTCGCCGCCGAGACCGGCTGGAAGAGATTCCTCGAGGTCTACCTCGGAGCGACGCGGAGGATGCGGCGGTTCCAGGCGTCGCACCTCGAGCGCGAGAACGTTCCTCGGAAGCCGCTGCGAATGCCGGAGCCCGAGCCGGATCTCTCCGGGACCAAGGACGTCGAAGCGGGCACGCGCAAGGACGTGGAGGCGGGGACCCGGAAGGGAATCGTCTGCCGCTCGACGATGAAAAATCCTCCCGACGGATACTACCCCCCGCTCGAGCGGGGATGAGGAGGCGCGGCGCTGCCCTGGCAGCGCTTCTCGCCCTTGGCTCTTGCCTTCGCGATCCTCCGACCCTCGCTCAAATCGAAGACCGCTTCGTTCGAGCCGAGGCCCTCGAGAACGAAGGGGACCTCGACGCTGCGCTCGCTCTGCTGCGCGAGGCCGCCGATGGCGCCCGCGAGCGGGGTGAGCCCGGCCTCACCGCCCGAGCCCTCAACCGCCTCGCGGCCCTTCATCTCCGGCGCGGACACCACGCCGACGTCGAATCGCTCTCCGAAGAGGCGGTCGGTGCCGCCCGCCGGGCGCACGACGCCTCCGCGGAGTCGGAGGCGATCTTCCAACGGGGCTCGCTCGAGTACTCCCTCGGGCGCATGCGGGGGGCGATGGGGTTCTTCGAGAGGGCGGCGAGCGCGGCGAGGAGGGCCGACGACGACGCGCTCGAGGCGAGGGCGGAGCTCTACATCGGGCACACCGCCGTCATGATGGAAGACCGTGCGAGCGCCGAGGCGGCGCTCGCACGAGCGAAGGCTCTCTCCCGGGAGCGCGGCGACGGCCGGGGCGAGGCCGAGGCAACGAGAGTCCTTGGCCAACTCCATTCCCGCCTGGGTGAGAACCAGAAGGCGATCGAGCTCTTCGAAGAGGCGCAGGCTCTCCTCTCGCCTTTGAACGACCCCGCGACCGAGGCGGCAATCGCGAATGCGACGGGCCAGCTCTACTTCGACATGGGCGAGGTCGAGGTCGCCCTCGGCCATTACCTGAAAGCGCTCGCGCTGAACCGAGCGCACCCTTTCCGCCGGCGCGAAGCGGCGACGCTTCTCGAGGTCGGGCGCTCTTACCTCGAGCTCGGCCGGCACGAGGAAGCCCGAAGCCACCTCGAGCAGGCGCTCGCCATCTATCGTGAGATCGAGAATCCGATGCTCGAAGCGGACGTTCTCGCCGTCCTGGGCCGACTCCACGCCGCCGAAGGAGACGAGGAGCGAGCGCTCCGGGCGTTCACAGAGGCAATCGGCCTCAAGACGAAGGTGGGTGACGTGCGCGGCCGTGCTTTCATCTACGACGAGGTCGGGACCCTCCACCGCGAGCTCGGACACTACGACGAGGCGCTCCGCGACTTCCGCGAGGCCGCCGAGCGCAGCCGCGAAGCCGACGACTCGCTCTTCGAGTCCCTCGCCCTGTACCACGCCGCGATGGCCCATCGCGACGCGGGGAGGCTCGAGGACGCCCGCGCCGCGGTCGAGGAATCGATCCGGCTCGCAGAGAGCTTGCGGACGCGGGTCTTGAGCCACGGCCTGAGGGCGTCGTTTCTCGCGTCGGTTCACGAGCGCTACTCGTTTTACGTCGACCTCCTGCTTCGCCTTCACCGTGCGAAGCCCGGCGGCGGACTGGACGCGCTCGCGTTCCAGGCGGCGGAGCGCGTGCGGGCACGAACCTTGAGGGAAAGCCTGCAGGAAGCGGCGGCGGCAATCCGCGTCGGCGTCGACCCCGGGCTTCTCGAACGGGAACGCGAGTTAGGGAAGCGTCTCAACGAGCTCGCCGTCGAAAAGGAAACCCTCACCGATGAGGGGGACGCCGAACGGCTGCGGAGCGAGATCGATTCCCTCGCGGCCGATTACGATCGGCTCCAGGCCACGATACGCTCGCGCAGTCCCCGTTACGCGTCTCTGACGGAGCCCGAGCCCTCGACCCTGGCCGAGGCCCGAGCGCTTCTCGACGACGAGACACGCCTCGTTACCTACCACCTCGGGAAGGAGCGGAGCTTCCTGTGGTCCGTCGCGCGCTCGGGGTTCTCCGTCCACGAGCTTTCCGCAGGCAATGCGATCGAGGCGCTCGCGCGAGAGAGCTACCTCTCTTTCCGATCCCCGGGCGCTCCCGCGGTGAGCTCCGCATCGGCCGAGCTCGCCCGTGCGCTTCTCGGGCCGCTCCCGAACTTCCCCGAGAAGCGGCTGGTGGTCGTCGCCGATGGGGCGCTCGGCATCGTTCCCTTCGGCGCTCTGCCCGATCCCCGTGCATCGGGAAGCCCACTTCTCGAGACGGTGGAAGTGGTGCGCGTGCCCTCGGTGTCGCTCCTGCCGGCGCTCCGCGCTCAGCGAGCGGGCAGAAGGTTCTCCCGCTCGATCGCGATCGTCGCCGATCCCGCTTATGGCTCCGAGCTCTCCGCCCGGCGGCTTCCCGAGAGCCGCCGCGAAGCGGCGCGGATCGCGGCTCTCGCCCCCCCCGGTGGAGTCGAGATGGTCTTCGGCTTCGACGCGCGGCGCGAGTGGGTCGAGAGCACCGACTTCCGCCCGTTCCGCTTTTTCCACATCGCCGCTCACGGAATCCTCGATGACGAGCGTCCCGAGCTCTCCGGTATCGCGCTCTCGCTCGTCGACGAGAACGGTTCTCCCCGGGACGGCTTCCTGCGCCTCCACGATATCTACAACCTGAGCCTTCCCGTGGACCTGGTCGTGCTGAGCGCCTGCGAGACCGGTCTCGGCAAGGACGTCCGGGGCGAGGGGCTCATCGGCCTCGTGCGAGGATTCATGTACGCGGGGGCGCCCGCGGTCATCGCGAGCTCCTGGAAAGTGGACGACAGGGCGACGGCCGAGCTCATGTCCGAGCTCTACCGCGGGCTCTTCCAGGGGTTTCCGCCTCCTTCGGCGCTCCGGGCGGCGCAGATCGCGGTCTCGAGGATGCCTCGCTTCCAGCATCCTTATTATTGGGCGGCCTTCGAGCTCCAGGGCGATTGGCGCTGAAGGGGTCCCCGCGGGATAAGATGGCGGCGTGACAGGAGGTCGCACATGAAGTCGTTTCTCCCCGCGCTCTGGGTCTGGGCTTCGATCGGCGCCGCCGCCTTCGCCGAGGGCCCCATCTCGATGGGACACCACCACGTCAATACCGCGAACGTCGAGGCGACGAAGCGCTTCTGGGAGCTTCTCGGGGCGGAGGCGGTCCCGTTCGGGGACTATCACGTGATGCGGCTCCCGGACCTCCTGGTGTTCATCCGCCAGCAGGAGCCGACGGGAGGCACCCGGGGCACGACGGTGAACCACGTCGGCCTGCGGCTCAAAGACGTGAAGGCCAAGGTGAAAACGCTCAAGGAGGCGGGCGTCGCGATCATCACCCGGGAGGAGCTCGCGGATGCGAAAGAGGACGTGTACTTCAACACCATCCAGAAGACGAACCTCGCGTTCATCCTCTCGCCCGACGGGACCAAGGTCGAGCTCTTCGAAGATCCAACGAGCCCCGATCCGGCGGCGAACCACCACATCCATTTCTACGCCCCCGACGTCGCCGCGATGAAAACCTGGTACGTCGAGAGCTTCGGCGCCGCGCCCGGACAGCGCGGCGGTATGGAGGCGGCCCAGCTCCCCGGAGTCAACCTCACGTTCTCGCCGGCGCCGGGCGAGGTCTCGGGCACGAAAGGGCGCTCCGTCGATCACATCGGTTTCGAGGTCCAGGGGCTGAAGGAGCTCTGCGGGAAGCTGGAGGCGAAGGGAGTGCGCTTCGACCGGCCCTACACCGAAAGGCCGGAGCTCAAGGCGGCGCTCGCGTTTCTCACCGATCCCTGGGGGACCTACATCGAGCTCACCGAAGGTCTCTCGGCTCTGAAGACGGTTTCCGGTGCGGACGAGTGATTCTCTATAATTGACCCTATGGCCAAGAAGACGACGAGCACGGAAATCCGGCGCGAAGAGACGCCCCCGAGAGCGGGTGGCGGCGGAGCGGTTCGCTGGGCGGCGATCGGGATCCTCGTCCTCGGGGGGGCGTTCTTCCTCTACGCGAGCCTCGGGCAGGCTCCACCCTCCGTTTCTACGTCGGTCGCGACGGCGGGCGACGGACACGACCATGCCGCGAGGCCGAAAGACCCAGGCCAGACGCAGAAGTTCCGCTACTTCGAAGACCCGGCCGAAGCCCACCCCCTTCCGGTCACGCTTCCTCCGAGCCAGTTCATCAACAAGGGGATCGCCAACTCCTACCGCATCGCGAAGGAGATTCCCGAGGTGCTCGCCCAGCAGCCCTGTCTCTGCGGCTGCGACAACACCTCGGACGATCACCGGAGCCTTCTCGACTGCTACATCGACCAGCACGCATCGACGTGCCTCGTCTGCATGAAGGAAGCGGTGCTGGCGGAGCAGATGACGGACGCCGGCAAATCGGCGCGCGAGGTGAGGGACGCGATCCTCGAGCACAAGTTCTCGGAAGTCTCGATCGGGAATTGAGCTACAAATTTCCCGAGCAGCGGTTCTCGTCCAGGATCCGTAGGAGCCAGTCGAGCTCCAGTCCCATGTGGGTGAGGAGGACCTCGACCTCCGCGAAATCGGAGGCGCGGGCGGCCTCGACCATGCGCGACGCCAGGTCCTCCATCCCCTCGGCCCCGATCCTCCGCACCGACTCGCGAAGCTCGACGGCCAGGCTCTCGACCCGCTCTGCGTCCTTCTTCTTCCAGGCCGAGCTCAGGTCCTCGAGGACGTAGGGCACGTTCTTCTGGAAGGCTCCCAGGAGATCCTCGAGACGGGTGGGATCGCCGTCGAGGCGCTCGAGGGCGAGAACGCGGTTGAAGACTTCCAAGACGATGTCTCCCCGGGGAGTCGATTATATCAAGGGGGATTCCGGAGCCACGCACCGAGGGCCTCCTCGACGGGCGCGGTCGTCTCCTGGAAGAGATGATCGGCTCCGGGAACGACGAACAGCTCAGCCGGTCCCGGAAACGATCGCACGAACTCCTCGATCGCCTTCCGGGGGCCGAACTCGTCGAGCTCCCCCTGGACGAAGAGCGCTCGCTTGGCGCGTGGATTCTCCCGCGACATCTCGATGACCCGCACCGGAAGGCCGAGGAGGAGAAGCGCCGAGACCCGCTCGTCCCCGGCGCCGACCCCGAGCGCGACCGCGGCGCCGAACGAGAACCCGCCGAGGACGAGGGGCGTGTCCGGATATTCTCGAGAGAGGAACTCGATCGCAGCCCGCGCGTCGTCGGCCTCACCGCGGCCCGCGTCGAACGTACCGGCGCTGCGGCCAACCCCCCGGAACTGAAATCGCAGGACCGCATAGTCATGGCTCTGGAAAACCCTCGCGGCCCGGAAGAGGAGCCGGAAGTGCATGGTGCCGCCGTGAAGCGGATGAGCGTGGCAGAGAACGGCGGCGCCCCTCGGATCGCCGGACGGGGTCATGAGGACCGCTTCGAGGATGCCGGCGGGTCCGTCGAGGTCGATGTTCTGGCTCCGCATGGAATAACATTACCGCATGGACCTCGGAGCCCAATTCCTCGAGAACGCCCGTTTCGAAACCCGCCGGCTGAAGACGCTCGCCGAGAAAGCGGTAGCGCAGGTGGAAGACGACGCGCTCCTCCATCACGCGCTCGATCCCGAGTCGAATTCCATCGCCGTCGTGATGCAGCACCTCGGTGGGAACCTGCGTTCCCGCTGGACCGAGTTCCTCACGACGGATGGGGAGAAACCGGACCGGAACCGGGATCGCGAGTTCGAATCGGCGCCGGCGCGAGCACGCTCGCATCTCCTCGAGCTCTGGGAGCGCGGCTGGTCGCGGTGCCTCGAGACGCTCGATTCCCTGACCCCGGACGATCTCTCGAAGACCGTCCGCATCCGGGGCGAGGAGCTGAGCGTTCCCGAGGCGATCCACAGATCCCTCCTGCACTCCTCCTACCACGTGGGGCAGATCGTTTTTCTGGCGAAGCATCTCGCTTCGTCCCGCTGGACGAGCCTCAGCATCCCCCGGGGCGGCTCCCAGGCCGCACCGGGTGCATACAAGAAGAGCTAAGCTTTGCCATGAGATGCGCTCTCGGCGCCGCCCTCGCCCTCGTCTTGACCGCAGCCTGCGCGGGCCGGAGGCCGCCCGTCGCTCCCGGGCCGCCGACCGCGACGGAAGACGGCCTCGCCTCCTGGTATGGCCTCGAAGAGGCCGGGCGCGCGACGGCGAGCGGCGAGATCATGGACCCCGAACGGAAGACCGCCGCGCACCGTTCGCTTCCTTTCGGCTCCCTCGTTCGCGTCACCGACCTCGAGACGGGAAAGACGGTGGAGGTGATCGTGAACGACCGCGGACCGCACGTCGACGGGCGCATCATCGACCTGTCGTTCGCCGCCGCGCGGGAGATCGATCTCGTGGACCGCGGCGTCACCCCCGTCCGGATTCAGGTACTCGGGCTCGAGGGCCCGCTCGCGGCGCGGAGGTGGAGAGTCCAGATGGGCTCGTTCACCGACCCGCGGCGGGCCGAGGAGCTCGCGGTCCTTCTGCAGTCCGAAGGCTACGCTCCCGTCGTGATCTCCCCTTTCGAGGAAGGGGGAGCGGTCTACCACCGCGTCTGGGTAGGCGAGTTCCAGGAGCGGGACGGCGCCGAGTCTCTCGCTCGGCGCCTCTCCCAGGACGGACATCGGGGATTCGTGCTGCTCGGAGCGGTCGCGAGCCCCTGAGCTTCAACCCGCGTGCGGCGGAATCCGCAGCACCTGACCGGGGTAGATCTTGTCGGGGTCCTTCAGCATGGGCTTGTTCGCCTCGAAGATGACGGGATACTTCATGGCATCGCCGTAGCTCGCCTTCGCGATCTTCGAGAGCGTATCTCCCTTGACCACCGTGTAGTACTTGGCCTCGGGCTCCTTCTTCTCTTCCTTCTTCGCCACGATCTCGAGGCGATCGTCGAACCTTCCCGATCCCGGTGGTGTTCCCGACGGTGAGAACGATCTTCTCCCGGTCGGCCAGCGTCGTCACCTTTCCGGTCACCGTCGCCTGCCCGCCCTTGACGTCGATGCGCAGCATCTCGACGGGAATGCCCATCCTGCGGACGTGGTTCTCGAGCTTGGCCGACCTCTCCTGATCCGACTCCTTGGGACCGAAGAGCTTGTCGCCCGCACTCATGACGAAATCGATGAGACCCATGATCTTCTCCTTTGTGTTTGCGCGTTAGAAATTCAGCACCAGCGCGACGTTCACGAGCGTGTCGAGCTTGTCCGCCTGGACCGGCACGAGAACACCCACGGGAAGACCGGTTGTCGGCGAGATCAGATCCGCCTTGGTGAACGACGGAAGGTTATCGAAGAGGAACTTGACGCTTGCTTGGAGCGCGAGATTCTTGTTGATCGCGACCGCGAGCGCCGTCAGGCTGTCGAGCCGGAAATCATCCGTCTCGTCGAGGTTCTCGTCGGCGATGGTGAGGTGCGAAAGCGTCGTCGACGCGGAGAGCTTCCGCATCAGGTCGAGGGACAACCGCAAGCCGGCGAACGTCTCCTCGGCGCCGGCCGTCGGGATCTGGTGGGTGACCGAGATACCGTAGTCGGTGCGGAAGCGGAAATCCTCGCGGTCGCGCCAGATGTTGCCGATGCCGCCGGCCCCGTTGTAGCGGTTCTCGATTCCGGCGAACACGTTGCGGTCCCAGCCACCGGTGGCGTAGGCGAAGAGCCGCGGACGAAGGGTGCGGTCGTACTTCGCGCGCGCGAGGTAGTTTTCCGCGGTGAGCTCCGACGTCGAGTCTTCTTGAAGAACAAAGTCATCGATGGAAGTGCCGACCGGAGTCGCGGTGACGGTGGCGGTCTCGGTGCGGAGACCGGCCACCTCGATCTTGAGCTCGGCGTCGGTCCAGATGTGCGAGAGCAGATTGCGGAACCCGAAGGTGCTGGTCTCGGAGTTTCCCGCGGTGAGGACGAGGGCGAGCTCCGCCTTGTCCTGCCAGCCGAGCTTCTTCTCGGAAGGAGGGGGCTCCTGGGACCTCGCGGGAACGGCGATGAAGAAGGAGGAGAGAACGACGGACGCGAAGATCGAACGGTGCTGCAAATCAGCCTCTTTTGTTGTTGTCAATTTGACCTGCCGCCTTGCGGCAAACGGGAGGGGGTGGAACCCCCGCGTTCCATTCCGGTACAGACTAGACGGCCGTTCCTTGAACCGCAAGGATATTTTTCGCGTTGACAGCGCGCCGCCGTGGGAATACCGTTTTCGCGGTCTCCACATGATGGTCTCCTTCGTCCTCGCTCTCCTCCTTGCCCAAGCATCCCAGGCTAGGGCCTTCCGTGTCGAGGTCGTCGTGTCCCCCGCGATCGAGTCCGCCGCCGTGGACGGCCGTGTGCTCCTTCTCTTCTCGTCGAAAGGCGAGGGGGAGCCCCGGTTCCACGTGGTGAACCGCGCCTCCGCCGAACCTTTCTTCGGAATCGACGTCCTGGAACTCAACCCGGGAAGCCCCGCGGCCTTCGACGATTCCGTTCTGGGATATCCCGTCGAAAGCCTCCGCGGGTGGGGCCCCGCGGCGCTGATACACTAGAGAGACCCGCCCGCGGCAAAGCCTCCATGCGCATCGACGAGTACACGAACATGTTCGTGCTCGAGGACCGCTTCTGGTGGTACCGGGGCATCCACGACCTCATCCTCGGTTATCTCCGGAAGCGAACGAACGGCCGAGTTCACATCCTCGACGCCGGATGCGGCACGGGAAAGCTCATGACTCTGCTCGCGCCCCTGGGAGAGGTCGAGGGGATCGACGCCTCGGAGCTGGCGCTCCGGTACTGCCGCGAGAGGGGCCTCACCACTGTCCGGATCGTGGATCTCAACGAATGGTCGCCCGCTTCGTCCTACGACGTCATCACCTGCGTCGACGTCCTCTGCCACGAAAGCGTGCGCGACATGGGGTCCGTGCTCGCGCAGTTTCAGCGGGGACTTCGGCCGGGCGGGATCCTCATCTTGAACCTCCCCGCGTTCGAGTCCTTGCGGCGAGGACACGACACGGTCGTCCAGACGGTGCGGCGTCTCCGGAAAGAGGATTTCCTTCCTCTCCTTCGCGAGAAAGGCTTCGAGATCGAGCTCTCCACCTACCGACTTCCGGCGCTCTACGAAGCGATCCGCCTGCGGAAAGCGCTCTCGGCCCCCCAACGGGCCTCGTCGCCCGAGTCGGACCTCAAGGGGATTTCGAGCCTCCTCGACTCGACCCTCTGGGTGATGCACTGGCTCGAGAACCGCCTCATTCTCGCGGGGCTCCGGTTTCCGATGGGGAGCTCGCTCTTCGTGGTCGCCCGGAAACCTTCATGACACGGGCTTCGCGAGGCTTCCCGTGTGCGTGACGTAGAAGGGCTCGACGAAATCGCCCAGACGGAATAGGCTCCAGCCGAGGAGCGCGATGGTCCCGAGAACGAGTAAGCTCTTCCGCCGAGAGAGGGCGAGGGCGGCGAGGACCGGCCCGAGCGGATAGACGAAGAAGAGCCGGCGGAAGTAATAGAGCGGCTCCGGGGCGAGGAGCACGGGAAGGGAGATCGCGACGGAGTAGGCTGCCCACACGAGGAGCACGCGGCTCCCGAGCTTCTCCCGTTGCCTCGCGACGGCGAGAACTCCCGCGAGCCCGAGGAGGACGTAGAGAGGGCCGAACGCCTCCCAGCCGACCGTCGCCGCGCGAAGGCGCTCCGCGAGACCGATCTCCGGGCCGCCGCCGGGAGCTTTCGCGAGATCGAGAAGAAACCCGCCGTAGTAGGCGAAGGCGGGAACGCTCCCCAGGACCGTGGCGCCGAGAAGGCCGAAAACCCCGTCGAGCCTGGGCGGAAGCGAGAACGCCGCCACGAGGAGCGGCAGAAACACGGCGAGAGTGAGAGGGCCCGCGTTATAGACGAGAGCGCAAGCGGCGAAGAGGGCGCCGAAGCCGATCGCTCCCGAGGTCCTCGTAAGCGCCGTGCCGTGTCGCATCACGAGATAAACGGTGAGGATCAAGACAAGCTGTCCCAGAAGGGCCGGGTAGGAGGCCCGAAGGAGCTCGAGCCCACTCTCGGGGAAAAGAGCCGCCAATACTCCCGCCGCGAGAGCCGCGGCACTTCCTTCACTCACGCAGGCGGCCACCAGCATGACCACGACGACCGCCGTCACGTGAAGGAGGATGCCCGACCACTTCAGAACGTCCTCCGTCTCGCCGAAAGGAACCCACCCCGCGAGAGTGTGGAGCACGGGAGGGTAAGGCATCGGGCGGCGCCTCCCCTCGAAACTCGCACGGCCGAGGCCGAACCTCTCCTGGTAGAAGTCCATCCGTGACCAGAGCTCGCGCGCTCCTTCCCGCCGCAGCACGTCCGTCACCTCCCGATGAATGTCGACGTCCTTGAAGTAATAAGAAGGATGGAAGAGAGCGAACGAGCCTGCGAGGAGCGTTGCCGTCGCCGCGAGCTTCCACCACTTCGGCTGCGCGCGGAGAGCGAGAACCACGAGGAGAGAAAGGATCGTAGCGGCGAGAGCGGATTTCCGCAGCCAGTGGAGCGAGGCGAAGGGTTCGAAAACGGCGAACGGCAGGGCGAGAGACGCGATCGCGAGAAAAGCGCTCGCGCGGGGAGAAAAGCCGGCGACGACGAAGGCGAGGGCGATGAGGCCCCCCGCCGCCGCCGCAAGCGCAACCGAGCCGCCGTCGGGCACGAGGCTCCAACGTTGTGCAGGGAGGAGGCGAAGGCCGTCGAGCTTCAGGCCGTGTCCGGCATCCGGCGACTGCGAGGCGAAACCAAACGACGCGTGGCCGGGCAAGAGGGGAAACGAGAACGGGGCGGCCTTCGCTCCGGCGGGGATGACTCCTAGAAGCTCACCGTTCTGCGCGAGATCGATCGACGCCGGGGCCCGCTCGGGACGACCGCCGAGGACGAGGAGAGTGGCGGGTCCCTGAACCACGATGGGGAGAGCGACCGACGCCCGCTCCCGCGACCAGCGGGATGTGGTGCCCCGCGCCCAGCCCGCGCGGAAACCGTCGATGTAGGTTCGGTCCGCCGGGCCGAAGCCGAACGAGATCGATTCGGCGGTCGCGATCCGGAGAATGAGAAACGCGGGGAGGGCCACGCCCGCAAGGGCGATCCACGGAAGACTCCCTCGCTCGAGGCGATTCATTTACAAGCGATGGAGGACCGTATATCGGCTTACTTCCTCGCGGCGATCGCCATGAACGGCCTCGATACGGAAAACGCCGTCGTTCGGAAACAGGTCGGCGAAATGCCTCTGGCACGCGACGAGGACCTCACCGCGCGCGGCATCGAACGGGACATCGTCGAATCGGACGAGGGGGCGTCCGTCGAGATCGACGAGCTCCACGTCGACTCGAAGCAGCCCGGACAAATCGGCGCCGCCCAGGCGATGAACCAGGAGCTTGCCGGCTTCGGGATATCGCGCTTCCTGGAGCTGACCCGGCGACATGGAGTTCACCTGGGTGATTCGGCCTTCCCTTTCGAGCGCCTCGAAACGCTCGGCGGTGATTACGGGCGGCACCGCTTGCCGGATCGCCGCCGTGAGACCGAAGAGCGGCTCGGCGTCGATCGCGCAGGCACGGCAGCTGAAGAGATGCTCCTCGAGCTCCTCCCCCTCATGCGCGTCGAGGAACCCCGCCAGATAATCGGCAATTCGATCTCGCGAAACGTGCATCTTCACGCTCCCACGCATTCCCGGAGGCGCGAAAGGGCGCGGTGATGGATCACGCGAATGTTCCCCGGCGTCGTGTCGAGACGGGCCGCCGCTTCGCTGGCGGAAGCGCCCTCTTGATACAGCAGGAACATGAGCTTCGACTCCCGGGGTGGGAGCTTGGCCAGACACTCCTCCACGCGCCGGCTTTCCACCAGGTCCCAGGGCGGAGTCGAGGCGCCCGCGAGCTCGAGGGACAGCCTGCGCTCCGTTCCCTCGATACGGGCATTCGACCGCCTCATCGCGTGGGCCACGTTCCGGCAGGTCCCGAGCATGAACCGGTCCACCCGCTCGAGGTCCTCCACACGCCCCGCGCGTAGCGCTTCGAGAAGGACCACCATCACCTGTTGTGCCAGATCCTCTGCTGCCGTTACATCGAACCGCAAGTGCTTGAGCCCATAGAGCCTCGCTCGATTCAAGAACCGCCGGCACAACTCGGCCTCGCACGAAGGCGCGTCCTCGGCGCCCTCGGCGATGCGCCGGGCGATTTCCGCGTCGCTTTCGGCCCCGACCACTCCGGGCATCGTATCAAAGGCCCCCCTTTTTGTTTGTAACGGAGAGTCCGCTCGTCGCACATCCGGGTACCAACCAAGAACGGGCAAACAGATCGCCCAAAACCGAAAGGAACAAGAAGCGATGGAATCCTACAAAGCCGCACGCGACATCGACGTCATCACCTCGAATTTCCCGCTCCCCGGGTTCGGATTCGTGCCGATCAACGCCTTCGTCATCAAGGGAGCGGAGCCCATCCTCGTCGACACGGGGACGGGGGTGGAGAGCGCGCAGTTCATGCCGGTCCTGCGATCGGTCATCGATCCGGCCGAGCTGAGGTGGCTTTGGCTCACGCATACCGACTTCGATCACATCGGGAGCCTCCATCAGTTGCTGGCGGAGAATCCGCGGCTGCGCGTGATTACTTCCTTTCTCAGCGTGGGCATCATGAGCCTACAGGCGCCGCTGCCGATGGATAGAGTCCATCTTCTCAACCCCGGCGAGAAGCTTACGGTCGGAGATCGTACGCTCACCGCCGTCAGGCCACCGACGTTCGACAACCCCGCGACCACCGGCTTCTACGACGACAAATCCGGCGTGCTCTTCAGCTCCGACTGTTTCGGCGCCCTTCTCTCGAATCCCACCCACAATGCCGCTGACCTCTCCGAAAAGGATCTCCGGGAAGGGCAGATCTTCTGGGCAACGCTCGACTCCCCCTGGATCCACAAAGCGGAGATGGGGCCGATGGCGAAGGAGCTCGACCTCATTCGCAAGATGAACCCTCGGATGATCCTGAGCAGCCATCTGCCCGCCGCTTCCCGAGACATGACGGAGCGGCTTCTCGGCGCGCTTCCGGCCGCGAGGTCGGCTCAGCCGTTCGCCGCCCCGAACCAGGAAGCGCTGCTTTCGATGCTGACCGCCGCCGGCTAAGCTTCCTCGAGCTCCTCCGTCCTACAAAACGCCCTTCGGTTGGCCTCCCGTGGAGAGGAACCCTCTCCCCGGGAGGCTCGTCATCGGCGCCCGTCGAGGACCGAGCCCTTGACGATGAGCCTCTGTAACTACCGAGCCCCCAAGGGAAAACGGCCGTTTTCGCTAGAATGCGACCGCGCGGTCGATCGGGCTCATTTTGACATTGAATTTCATAATCACCGGTGCTAGTCTATGATCGTGATCGTTTGCCATTGTACCGGCATGACCGACCGCGACATCCGTTCGCTGGTCCGCCGCGGTCGCTCGCGAACCGCCCTCGAGGTTGGCCGCGATTGCTCGGCCGGCCACGGTTGCGGAGGCTGCCGGATCGCCATCGAGCAAATCGTCCGCCAGGAAGAGCGCTCCCGTACGGAAGCGGTCCTCCCCTCCCTCGCTCCCGCCATCTAAGTGCATCAGTGCCGCGGGGGACCTCCCTCAAGGCCCCGCGGCGTCGGCGTGTCGTCGGCGCGCAAGCGCGCCGGGCTCGCTCCGCTCGCGCAGGGTGCGGATTCATTTTTCAGCACCCTGCTGATCCTTCCTACCCCTTTCCCGCTCCAAGCGATAAGATTGGAGCGCGAAAACCAATAGAGAGGGGTGGAGAGTGAAAGGCGATTCCAAGGTCATCGAAGCTCTGAACGACGTTCTCACGTCGGAGCTCACCGCCATCAACCAGTACTTCGTCCACGCCAAGATGTGCGCGAACTGGGGCTACCAGAAGCTCGCGGCCAAGAAGCGCGAGGAATCGATCGAGGAGATGAAGCACGCGGACGAGGTCATCGATCGCATCCTCCTTCTGGACGGGATTCCCAACATGCAGCGGCTGAATCCGGTCAAGGTGGGAGAGGAGCCCCTCGAGCAGCATCAGGTCGATCTCGAGCTCGAAGTCGACGCGCGCAAGCGGCTGAACGCCGCCATCGGCCTCTGCCGCGAGAAAGCCGACAACGGCACCCGGGAGATCCTCGAGAGGATCCTGAAGGATGAAGAGGAGTCCATCGACTGGCTCGAAAGCCAGCTCCATCTCGTAAAGGAAGTCGGGCGCGAGCGCTACCTCGCCGAGCAGATTCACGGATAGTTTCGTGGCCTTCGCGATCGACATGCACGTTCACCTTCCGACGGTGAGCTTTCTCGACTCGGCCATCAAGCCCTTCCGGGAGCCCGCGGAGAAGTTTTTTCGGAGCAAGGTCGCGATCACCCGCATGGAGGACGTGGCCCGGCATTACGAGAAGCTCGACATCGTGGGCGTGCTCCTCGCCTGGGACGCGGAGACGGCGACCGGGCTTCCCCCTCTCAGGAACGACGAGATCGCCGGAATCGTCCGCGAGTTCCCCGAAAGGTTCATCGGATTCGCGAGCGTCGATCCCTGGAAGGGGAAGCGCGCGGTCGCGGAGATGGAGCGCGCGGTCAAAGAGCTCGGCCTCAAGGGCGCGAAGTTCCATCCGGGAATCCAGGCGTTCTACCCCAACGATCCGCGCTTCAGCGAGCTCTTCGCGAAAGTCGCGGAGCTCGGTGTCCCTGGGCTCTTCCACACCGGAACGAACGGCCTCGGAGCCGGGGTCAAAGGCGGCATGGGAGTGCGGCTCGACTACACCCGCCCCATCTACCTCGATCACCTCGCCGCGGACTTTCCCGAGCTCACCATCATCGGCGCCCATCCCGCCTGGCCGTGGCACGAGGAGATGCTCGCCGTCATCGGCCACAAGGCGAACGTGTTCATGGATCTCTCGGGGTGGCTTCCCCGCTACATTCCCGAAGCGGTGATGAACGAGGCGAAAAAGCGCCTCTCCTCGCGAATCCTCTTCGGAAGCGACTACCCGTTCATCCACCCCGAGCGGTGGCTCGAGGACTTCGAGTCCCTCGAAGGCTTCACGCCCGAAGTGAAGCGAAAGCTCCTCCACGACAACGCCGCCGCCCTCCTGCGCCTTTGACAAAGGCGGCGTTTGGGCGCACACTCCCGCCTTCCCTTGCCAAGGAGGTCCATCGTGAAAGGTGCCACACGCTTCGCTCTCGCTCTCGCCGGGCTCGCGTTCTTCGCGACGCTCGCGCAGGCCCAGACCCACCCGAGCTACGTCCAGTCCATTCTGGTGACGGTGAAACCGAGCGCGGTTACGGACTTCGAGGACTACGCCAAGAAGATCATGGCCGCCGCCACCAAAGTCGGCTCGCCTCAGATCCTCTACGCCGCTCAGATCCAGTCCGGCGGTCCGCAGTTCACCTACGTGTTCGCAAGTCCATTTTCCGGGTTCGAAGAGATGGAGAAGTGGACTTCCATCCCCGAGATGTTGACGAAGGCTCTGGGAGACGTCGAGGGCGCGAAGGTCCTCAAGGCGGGTCGAGCCACCATCGAGAGCTCGGAGACCTGGGTCGCCCGCACGCAAGTGGAGCTGAGCACGAACCTCAAGCCATTGGATCTCCAGGCGACTCCCATCGTCCGCCTCCTCCGCACCGATATCGATCCCGCGATGACCGGCGCTTACGAGGCGTACCTCGCGAAGGTCAAGGCGGCCCAGGAGAAGGCGCCGGGCTACCCCACGGTGAGCCGGCGGGTGACGGTCCTGGGAAAGACGTCGCAATACTACTCGGTGACCTACGTGAAGAGTCTCGCCGACCTCGACAAGATTCCGAACCAGGGCGAGCTCATGAAGAAGGCGTACGGGGAGGAAGGCGCTCTGACCATCACCCAATCGGGAAACGCCGCCGTGCGCAACCGCGATGCCTGGCTCCTTCGCTACCGGCCGGACCTGAGCCGTCCCACGGCGGCACCGGCGACGACGAACTGAATCTCAGGGTACAGCCGAGGTCACGAGCCAGTAATCGACGGTCTCGTTCGAGAGGATCTCTCCGTCTTCGTTCTTCACGAGCCTCTCGCCCTTCGCTTTGACGAGACCGACGCCTTTCGCGTACCACTCCGTCGCATCGTAGACTTCCTGCCCTCCGCTGAAGTCCATGCGGGTTTCGTGCCTTCGGATCCGAAGGCACTCGGTGAACGTGTCGCCTCCGACCTCCAGAGTCTCGACTTCCAGGAGCTCCGCTTCGACGTAGTGCGCTCCCACGTCGAGCTTGCTGCCTCCGGACATCTTCGCGAAGCGCCTCTGGCTCGAATGGACCTCTCCCGTCTTCAGCTTCGCGGGAAGAATCGCAAGGGGGCGTTCGTACACGAGCTCGCCCGACCTCCCGAGGCCGAGCCGATGAACGAGGAGCCCCTCTTCCGCGTCGAAGCTCTCGACCCGCCTTCGACGGTCGCTCCCCATGCGCACGGCGGCGGGGGCGCCCTCGATCTGGACCGCGAGGACCTCGACGGTGAGAACGTCCTCGGCGGGAGTGCGGTAGAGAAGAGTCGCAGGCGAGAGCGGCAGGTAGGGCTCGAGCGCCACTTCCAGAAGGAAGAGGACGATCGAGCCCACGGGAGGCTATCGCTCGCGAAAGAGGGGAGGCGCTTCGGGAATCGCGGCGCCGTCGTGGCGGGGCTCGGACGCGCCGAAGTGGACGCCCTCGGGATTCGACATCACCGCCTGCCCGAAGCCGAACGTCCCGCTTCGCGGAGCCTGGACCTTGATCGCGTGCCCGCGCTCTTCGAGCTCCGCGCGCACCGCCTCGGGGACGAGCGCTTCCATGTCGAGGTCGCAGCCGTCGAAGCTCCCCTTGGTGAAGCGGCCGGCTTCGAGCGCCTCCTGGATGGTCATGCCGAAGTCGGCGACGTTCGCGACGAACTGGGCGTGGGCCTGGGCCTGGTTCCAACCGCCCATGATCCCGAAGCCGATGCGGACTCCGTCCTTCTCCATGAACGCGGGAATGATGGTGTGGAGCGGGCGCTTCCTGGGCCCGAGGGTGTTCGGCCGTCCGGGCTCCATGGTGAAGAGCGCTCCACGGTTATGGAGCATGAACCCGGCTCCCTTGGGAACCAGCCCCGAGCCGAACCCGGAGTAGTTGCTCTGGATGAGGGAGACGATGTTCCCGTCCTTGTCGATCGCGGACATGTAGATGGTGTCGCCGCCTTCGGCATCCGTGACGCTGCGGAACTCCGAGGGCGCGACCGAGCACTGCGCTTTCGCGATATCGATGAGCTTCGCCCGCTCGGCGGCGTGGGCCTTGTCGAGCATGTCCGACACCGGAACGGGAGAGAACCGCGGATCGCCGACGTAGTGGAGCATATCGGCGTAGGCGAGCTTCTTCGCCTCGATCATCACGTGGAGGGCGTTCGCGGAGTGGAACCCGTACTCCGCCATGGGGAACCGCTCCATCAAGTTCAGCATCATGAGGGCGGCGATGCCCTGGGTGTTCGGCCCGATCTCGTAGACCTTCCAACCGCGGTAGCTCGTCTCGATGGGAGTCACCCACTCGGGTGTGAATTCCTCGAGGTCGGAAGCGGTGAAAATACCGCCGTTCTCGGCGGAAATCGCGAGGATCGCTTCCGCCGTCTTCCCCTTGTAGTAGCCGTCTCGCCCCATCTCCGCGATGCGACGCAAGGATGCAGCGAGATCGGGGTTCCTGAAGAGCTCACCCGCGCGCGGAGGCCTCCCGCCGGGAAGATAGGTCTCCTTGGAGTTCGGGTGGCTCGCGAGCATCTCCTCCGAGCGGGCCCACCCGCGGGCGATCACCTCCGAGAGCGGAAACCCGTTCTCCGCATAGTGGATCGCGGGCGCCAGAATCTCCGAGAAAGGAAGGCTCCCGAGGCGACTCCTCAGAGCGTCCCACCCGGCGACGACTCCCGGAACCGTCACGGAGTAGATCCCGCGCTGGGGCATTGCCTCGATACCCTTCGAAGCGAGGAGCTCGATGTTCAGTCCTCCCGGCGCCCAGCCGCTCGAATTGAGCCCGATGAGCTCGCCTGTCTTCGCCCAGTAGATGATGGCGAAGAGATCGCCCCCGATGCCGTTTCCCGTCGGCTCCATGAGGCCGATGGTAGCGTTGGCGGCGATGGCGGCATCGACGGCGTTGCCGCCGCGCTCGAGGATCTGGACCCCCGCTCTCGCGGCGAGCGGCTGGCTCGCGGCCACGATACCGTACTCGGTGGCGACGACCGAGCGGCCCACCACGGGCTTTCTGTCGTCCGCGGCGGCCTGGCTCGCAAGAAGGAGAAGACTGAGCGCGGCAAGGTTTCGCATAGTGATGAAAATGTACCACGTTCACCGCCGCGGCAGAACGACGGCGAGGGAGCCCTCCCGGACGCCGATCTCGACGGGGGTCTCGCCTCCGATCTCGCCGTCGATCTGGTACGGCACCTTCGTGTCCGCATCCACGATGAGGGCGCGCGTCTTCCAGGACGCGACGTCCGGAAAGCGGAGATGGCGTCCCGTCGCGACTCCCGCCAGGTAGCGCAGGTAGTCGCGGCGCTTCGTTCCGCAGAAGGCGACGACATGGAGGAGCGGCTCTTCGAGCTTCGCTTCCGAGGTAATGAAGTACCTCGGCCCGTAGCGCCGTATTTTTCCCGCGATGAGGCCGCTCGCCTCGAGCTCCCGTTCCTCGGATCGGATTCGCAGCCAGGGCATCGGGTAGCGCGCGAGCATGCGAAATCCGTCGAGCCAGAAAGCGGTGACCCCGAGAGCGTGCTTGAAGCCGGCCTTCAACTGGTGGACCACCGCCGCGTCGAGCCCGACTCCCGTCATGAGCAGGAAGGGACGCCCGGACGCGACGCCCACAGGAATTCTTCGCACCTCCCCAGTCGCGAAGATCTCGATCGCCGCCTCGATACCGCGCGGAATTGAAACCTCGCGCGCGAAGACGTTGACGGTGCCGCCGGGAAGGACGCCGAGCGCCGTCTCCATCCCTACGAGGGCGCGCGCGGCTTCGTTGAGCGTGCCGTCGCCACCCCAGACCACGACCCGGTCGAACCCTTCCTCCACGGCGCGGGCGGAGATTTCCGTCGCGTCGCCTGGCCGAGAGGTTGGCCGGACGTCGACCGCGATCTCGTGCCTCTCGAGCGCCTGAAGGACGCGCGCGAGCCTCGCCTCTTTGGAGCGTCCCCTCCCCGACTCGGGGTTGAAGACGAGGACGACTCTCAATCCGGGGCCACCGTGACTTCGATCTCGTCCCGGAGCGGGCCCCAGCCCGCGACCTCGGCTTCGACGGCGACGAACCAGACGATCTTTCCTTCCATCGAGCGAAACGAGTACGGGGCGTCGTCCGGGAGGTCGATCGCGACCCGGTAGCTCTTGCGGGCGCCGGGCTCGAGAACGAGCCCGCGCCCAACGGACTCGAGCGCATGATAAAGAACGGCGGGTCCGCGCTCCCCGTACTTCTGCCGGAGGGCGCGGAGCTCGACGTCGAGCCGGGTGAGAGAACCGGGCCTGCGCGCCTCCAGGACGAGCTCGATCTCGAGGGCCTTTCCCGGCGCGACCTGGTCGTTCACGAGCCCGAGCTCGAAGACGCGGAACGGATGACGGTCCAGCCGGTACGCGAGCCCGAGACCGGCGCGAAGGAGGTTCAGGAGGACGGGAACGCCGAACGCGGCAAGAAGCCAGAAGGAGACGCGCCCCTGGTAGAATCTCGCGAAATGGATGTAGACGAGGGCAATGAGGATCGCGACGAAGAGGGACATCCAGAGGCGGCGTTTCCCCTGCGCGACCAAAGAAGTCCAGATCATGCAGGCGGCATCCTAGCATGCGGGTGATCCGTGCCCTCGAGGGCCCTCTCGACTTCGTCGCCGTGGGCCACGTCACTCTCGACCGCGTCCCGGGCACCACGCGCCTCGGGGGCGCCGCCGCCTTCGCGTCCGTGACCGCGGCGATGCTCGGCTTCCGCTCGGGCCTCCTCACCTCAGCCGCTCCCGATTTTCCCCACTGGGGCTCTCTCGAAGGAGTCGAGATCCACTGCCTCGAAGCGCCGCGCACGACGGAGTTCGAGAATCTCTATGAAGGAAGCGAGAGACGGCAGCGGGTGCTTGCCCAGGCGGCGCCGCTCACCGAGGCGAGCCTTGGCTCGATCCAGCCGCGTCTCCGAGAGGACGGGGCCGTGCTCTACTGTCCCGTGGTCCATGAAGTCCAGGTTCTCCTGGCGCCTCTCGCTCGGGAGGGGCTTTCGGGAGTGGTACCCCAGGGGTACTTTCGGCGATGGAGCGAGAACGGGATCGTGCGGCCGAGGGACTGGGAGAACGCTCTCGAAGCACTCGCTCCCGCGCATCTGGTCGTCATGAGCGAGGAGGACCACTTCGCTCCCGAGGAGATCGCGGAGGAGTTTCCGGGCCTGGCGTTCGCCGTGACCAAGGGCGCGAAGGGAGTCCGGATCTACTCCGCGGGCGACGTCTACGATCTCCCGTCCTTTCCGGCCGTCGAAGTCGATCCCACGGGAGCGGGCGACGTGTTCGCCGCGGCTTTCCTCGTGGCGCTCCGGGAGAAGCAGCCCGTGGTCCGGGCCGCCCGCTTCGCGTCGTGCGCCGCTTCCCTCGCCGTCGAGGCCCCGGGCGTCGAGGGGATTCCGACGCGCGGCGCCGTCGAGGCCCGGCTGAGGGCGGGATGAAGGACGAATCCCTCCTCATCTATTGCGAGCGGGTGGAGCACGAGTTCTTCCGGCTCAAGGGGCGGCCCGGGACGCTCTCCCCCGCCGACTTCGCCCGCGCCCAGGACTGGTATCACGGCGGGATTCCTCTCGAAGCGGCGCTTTCGGCGATCGAGCGCGCGTTCCAGAGCCATGCAAGCGGCCGGGACCGGGAGGCGGAAGAGGTCAATAGCCTCGCGTATTGTGAGAGCTTCTTCGAGGAACGCCGGCGCCGTCCCCGCCCCTCCCGAACATGAGCCTTTCGAAGATTCTGAGCGACAGGGAAGAGGCGATCCTCGCCCGCGAGCGCCAGGCGCTCGCCGAATGCCGCCTCCAGCTCGAGAGGGCGGCAGTCGAGGAACGGGACGCGGCCTCCTTCGATGCCTCCATCCGCCAGCTCGACGAGCTCTTCCTCCTCGTCGTCGCGGGGGAGTTCAACGCGGGGAAGAGCGCGTTCGTGAACGCTCTTCTGGGAAGAACGCTCCTCGAAGAAGGGGTGACTCCGACCACACAGCGGTTGACGCTGGTGAAGCACGGGGAGATGGAGCGGCGCGAGCGGCGCGCCGACGGCGTCGAGGTCGTCGAGGCGCCGCTCGACGTGCTCGCGAAAGTCGACGTCGTGGACACGCCCGGGACCAACGCCATCGCCCGGGAGCACGAGGTCTTGACCCGCGACTTCATCCCGCGATCGGATCTCGTCCTGTTCGTGACCTCGGCCGACCGTCCTTTCACCGAGAGCGAGAGGCTGTTTCTCGAGAGCATCAAGAGCTGGGGGAAGAAGATTCTCTTCGTGGTCAACAAGGTGGATATCCTCGAGAGGGCGGAGGACGTCGCCGAGGTGGAGCGCTTCGTCCGCGAGAACGCGAAGACGCTCCTCGGCTCTTCTCCCGAGGTCTTCTCCGTCTCCTCGAAGCTCGCGCTCCGCGCGAAGACGGAGAGCGACCCCGCCCTTCTCCAGAAGAGCCTTTTTCCAACGCTCGAGGATTACGTCGTCTCCGTGCTCGACGATCGGGAGCGCGTCCGCCTCAAGCTCCTCAACCCGCTCGGGGTGGGCCTCGCCCTCGCGGGGAAGTACGCGGGCATCGCGAAAACCGAGCTCGACCTCCTCGAGGACGACGTCCAGATGCTATCGGATATCGAGCGCCAGCTCGCGCTCTACGAGGAGGACCAGAAGCGCAACTTCACCTACCGCCTTTCTGACATCGACAACGCCCTTCTCGATTTCGAGAACCGCGGCGCGAGCTTCTTCGAGGAGACTCTTCGCCTGGGGCGGATCTTCGATCTGGTGAACAAAGCAAGGATCAAGGCGGATTTCGAGAGGAGCGTGGTGTCCGACCTTCCCCGGGTCGTGGAAAAGCGCGTCGAGGCCGTCATCGACTGGATGGTCGAAAGCGAGCTCCGGCAGTGGACGGCGGTGATGGAGCACATCGACAAGCGCCGGAGCTCGCGGGACGAGAACGAAGAGAGAATGGTGGGCCGGCTTCCGGGGACGTTCGCCCAGGATCGGAGGCGGCTCCTCGAGACGGTGGGGACGGCGGCCAGCGGGGCGGTCGAGGGCTACGACCGGGACCGGGAGTCAAGCCGGCTCGCGGAATCGGTCCAGGCGGCGGTTGCCTCGGCCGCCGTCATCGAAGCCTCCGCCCTGGGGCTTGGAGCGCTCGTCACGATCCTCGCGACGACCAGCGCCGCCGACGTGACGGGAGTCCTCGCCGCGAGCGCCCTTTCCGTCGTTGGACTTCTGGTGCTTCCCGCGAAGAAGCGCCAGACGAAGGCCGAGCTCAACCGCAAAGTCGCGTCGGTGCGCGAGCAGCTCATGAGCTCTCTGCGGCAGCAGTTCGAGAAGGAGACGAAGGCGAGCGTCGCCCGGATCCAGGAGGCGGTCGGGCCGTACACGCGGTTCGTGCGCGCCGAGCGCACCCGCCTTGAGGAGGCTCTCGATGCGCTCGAGGGCTCCGCAGGCGCGCTACGGCGGCTCGAATCCGAGATTCGCGGCAGCTGACCCTGCACTTCATCGCCTCGCGACGATGAAGATGCGGCGGAACGGGAGGAGCGTCTTTCCGTCCTTCTCTCGAGGGTAATGGACACGGATGCGCATCCGGTAGTCCGCGAGGAACGACACGGCCTCGTCGGCGCTCAGGCGATCGAGAACCGGGCGGAGGGCGGTCCCCTTGAGCCATTCGACCACGGGGTCGTCGCCTTCGAGCACGTGGACGTAGGTCGTCTCCCAGATGTCGATGCTCCTTGCGACCGAGCGCAGGATCTCGTAATACCGCGGCGGCTCCATCACCGGCCACGGGCGAAGGCAAGGCTCGAGCCGCTCGCGCCAGCGTCCGTCACGAATCGTCTCGTCGACACTTCTGTGGATCGGTGCGGTGAAATTGAACGGGATCTGCACGGCGAGAACGCCCTCGGGAGAGAGAACGCTCGCGAGCCGGGGAAACAGGGTCTCGTGGCGTGAGGCCCAGTGGAGCGCGGCGTTCGAGAAGATGACGTCGGCCGGCTCGTCCGGGGTCCAGGCCTCGAGATCGGCCTCGCGCCATGCGATCTCCGGGTAGAGAGCGCGCGCCTTCTCCAGCATCGCGGGTGAGGAATCGACGCCGGTCACCCGCGATTTCGGCCAGCGCGCGGCGAGAAGGGCCGTCGCCGTCCCCGGCCCGCAGCCGAGATCGTAGACCGAGCGCGGGGATTCGAGAGGAACGCGCGCCAAGAGATCGATGGCGGGACGCAGCCGCTCGTTTCCGAACTGGAGGTACTGATTCGGGTCCCACGTTGGCATCGGAGAGTCCTTGGCTGCATCATTATGAAATAGGACCCGTCGCTTGCATCCTGGAATCTTCGTCGCCGTCGTTTATGTTCTCCTTTACTATGGGGCCATTCTGCTGGCCGTCATGCTCCCGATCTCCTGGCTCCTGCGAAGACCGCCCGGCTCGCTGCTTCGCACGCTCGGGTTCATCCTGACCGTTCTCGGCGCCCTGGGTGCCGTCGGATGCGGCCTCTACTGGTGGGTGCTCGGTTCAGGCGGCCGCCCCCGCGAGGGAACCTTCCTCCAGATCGGCACCGTCCTTTGCGCGATCGCCGCCCTCGCGTTCGGTTGGCTGTTCCTGTACGGCCTCGGAACCGACATCAAGCCACCGCCGCGGGATGGCCGTGCCATCAAGCCATGAGTCCGATTCTCTCCGGGACGCCCGTCGAAAGGACGATCTGGGTCTTCATCGTCTTCGTCGCCTATCTGTATTGGCACAGAGTCGAGATCTCCCAGGCGATCTGGCTTCCGGCCGGCGGCCTCGTCACCGCCTGGATCGCGGGAACGTTTCTCGCGATCCCGTTCGCGATCGCACCGGGTTACGACTCCTACGGACAGGCGTGGGCTGACATCACCCAGTGGCTGGTCCTGATCGTCGTCCCGATCTATGTCTGGCGACGCGTCCCGGGTGTCCTGATCCCGAAAGTGAAGCTGTCGGAGCTCATCCTCTGGAACGTGCTGGTCATCACACTCTCGTTCGGGACAGCGGCCGCGAGACTCTCGGTCGAGCCGCGGTCGTGGGACTCGCTCGGGCTCCGCTTCGCTCTAGCGGCTGTGGGCTTGTGGCCAACGGCGCTGGCGTTCGTCCTGAAGCGGACCCACGGCTCCCGCTGGGCGTCGCTGCTGAAAGCACCGCTTCTCGCCTATTTCTGGATCTCGCTCATCTGGTGGCTCGGACGAGCGCTCCTCGATCCGAACGACCCCACGAGCTGGCCGCTCCTCGGTCTCTTGACCCGCCTCTGGGAGAGCTTCGCGGCGATCCAAGTGTTCGCGATCCTCTACCTCGTCTACTACGCCCTCTGGGGTCACGAGGATCTCGACTTCGAGACCACGGCCCGGGTCGGCGGCGCAGTGCAGGAGGCCCTCGAAATCGACGAATGGCGGCCATGGGAAGCTTTCGCGCTCGCCGGCCTCATCGGCTTGGGTGCTTTCGCGTTCGCGTGGTGGAATCAGTCCTCCGGCTGGGAGATTCCCCTGTACGCGCTCCTGGCTTTGCCGTACACGCTCGCGCAAGCTCTCGCTTCGACCCAGAAGCCGCCGCTGAGCGCGGTCGACTAGAGACTCGGGCGGTGCCTCGGAGATCAGCGCGCCGCGCTGGCGAGGAAGGGAATCTGTCGCGACGCCTCAGGGGTGAACTGCAGCAGACATCGGAGCGCGCCGCGATGCTCGTCGGGACGAGCCCCCTCGGACAGGTAGAGTTCTGCCACGAGATCCCTCCAGCGCAGGAGCTCTCCCCGGAGGGTGCTCTTGGTCTGGGTTCGGATCGTCAGGTCGGTCAGGTGAAGCACGCGCTCGTAACAGTTTTTTGCTCGACTCGGTTCCTCGGAGAGGACCAGTGCAAACCCCCGATTCATCTCGTTTCCGATCATGAGGATCTGCTGATCGAGCGTGAACGTCGCCCATCGCTCTTCGGTAAGTCCGGCGTGCTGGGCCATCAGCACGACTCGCCCCTTCCGATCAGGTCGAAGGTGATCTGCCTTATCAAGTCCCTCGTATTCGCATCCTGGATCTCCATGCTGAGGTTTCCCTGCGATGGGCGAATATTGATGAGCGCGGTGTACTCGATGCAGTGCTCCGGTCCAAGAGCGGGGTAATAGTTCGCGCCCCAAAGGTCATGCTGCCGGCTGCCGGCCTCCAAGAGCAAACGCTCTCCGTCGGCATGAAGCTCACCGCCAACGGCGACGACTCTTCGTCTGACGTCGACGACGTACTTCACCATGTCCCGAAAGTACAGATCGACGAGCCGCGCAAGCTCCCCCTCGTCGATCCGCGTGGTAACGACGACGATGCCTGGCTTCTCGGCCACCTGTGCGATTCTACAGACTCCACCCGTCCCGTGCCAGACGCGGGCTCCTCGAGTTCGAAGAGCGCGATTCGCCGCGCCGCAGGAGGGCGAGGGCCTCCACCTGGGAGGTCTGCGGCATCATGTCGATGGGCTGCACGGAAACGCAGGCGAATCCTTCGCGCCGGAGCGCGTCGAGGTCGCGGCAGAGGGTGGCAGGCTCGCAGGAAAGGTAGGCTACACGCGTCGCGCGTGAGCTTGCGATCGCCTGCAGAACCGATTCGCGGGCGCCGGCGCGGGAGGGGTTGAGCACGACGGCGTCGAGCTCCGGATCGTCGAGAGAGCGGAGCGCTCGCTCGACCGCCGAAGCGAGCAGCTCGACGCCGCGAAGCCCGTGGTTGCGAACCGTCGCCTTGAGGTCGGCGACCGCGCTCCTTGAACCCTCCACGAACAGGACGCGCCGGAAGCTTCCGCGGAGGGCGAGCCCATGCGTCCCCACTCCGGAGTAGAGATCGGCGACAAGCCTTCCCCCACCGAGGTGTCGCTCCATGAGGTCGTGAATGGGCGGCAGGAGCGCGAGGTTGACCTGAAAGAAGCTCCCCGGCGACACCCGCAGCCGGACCCCCGCGTGGTCGACCCATACCTCGCGCTCGCCCCAGAGGGGCCGAATCGCGCCGCGGATCACCTGCGGCCCGGCGCTGGGGTTGAGGTGGAAGGAGACGCCGTCGACCGCGGGACATGCGCGTCTCAACGCGTCGAGGGGCAGGGACGGACACTCGCTCGATCGGAAAACCAAGGTCAGGTGCTGGCGTACTCGGTCGCTCCCGCAGCGAAGGTCGATGTGCCGGAGCTCGCGAGGAAAGCTCGGAGTCGCCGCGAGGAGCGTCCTCAAGCGCCGCGACGTCTCGAGGATCTCAGGGACGACGACGCGGCAGTCGGGCGCGTCGACGATCTCGCGCGTCCCCGCGCGGAAGTAGCCGAGGCGCACCCTTCCCTGCCGCGAAAAGCCGACGGCCATCTTGATGCGGTTGCGGTACCCCATCCAAAGGGGCGAAGGCAGTGTGGCAAGCAATTCCGCGCGGCGAAGGCCGGGATACCGGGCCATCGCCGCTCTCAGGATCTCGCGTTTTTGTCGGAGCTGGTCCCTGTAGTCCCGCTCGAGATAGGCGCAGGCCCCGCACTCGCTCGCGTGCGGACACGAGACTTTGGGCGAGGACGCGTGCGTCTTCGTCTCGGTGAGCCCGCGCATCAACAGAACACGTTCCAGCAGAGTCGAAGCGTAATGGCACCGAGTCTGTCACCCGAGCGAAGCGGGCACAAGTCATTCCCGGCACTCTCGGAGCGGTCCTCGCTCTTTTGACATAAGGAACAGGATTATATACATTATATTTGTTTAAAACTGTTATTATGGACTATAACTCTTGCCCGATCCCGGTCGCTCGCGCGCTTCGAAAACTGGGCGCGGACATTCGGGATGCACGGAAGAGGCGGCGCATCCCGGTCGCCATTCTGGCGGAGAGGGCCTCGATCAGCCGCACGACGTTGAGTCAGGTGGAGAAGGGCGCGGCAGGCGTTTCGATGGGAGCGTACGCAACGGTACTTTTCGTCCTCGGCATGATCGAACGGCTCGCGGATCTCGCGGATCTCAGATACGACCCCGTCGGCCTGGCACTCGAGGAGGAGCATCTTCCGCAGCGCATACGGCGCCCGAGGAAGAGGCTCCCGCCTTCGTCGTGAGGAAACCGTGGAAAGAAGCGTTCTGGTGTGCGTCGACCTCGCCGGTTCGCCACTTCGAGTGGGACGGCTATGGACCCGCGTGCGCAAGAACAGGGAAAGCGCCACCTTCGAGTATGACGATGAATGGCTCTCGCACCCGAGTCGCTTCTCACTGGAACCGGCCCTGAAATTGGGCCCTGGTCCGTTTCATACTCCCTCCGACAAACCCCTATTCGGCGCGATCGGCGACTCCGCTCCCGACCGCTGGGGACGCGTTTTGATGCGCCGTGCGGAGCGCCGGCGTGCCGAGCGCGAAGGCGAGGCGCCTCGCACGCTCTGGGAGGCCGACTACCTTCTCATGGTGCACGACGAGGCGCGCCAGGGGGCACTTCGTTTTGCTGAGCGGGAAGGGGGGCCTTTTCTCGCGCAGGAAGCTGGCGTCGCGATACCACCTCTCGTCGAGCTGCCGAGACTGCTCTCGGCGGCCGAGCGGTTAGAGGAGGACGCCGTCACCGACGAGGACCTGCGCTTGCTCGTGGCGCCGGGGTCTTCTCTCGGCGGCGCCCGTCCGAAGGCTTCTATCCGGGATCGCGATGGACAGCTCGCGGTCGCCAAGTTTCCCAAGGGAGACGACGAGGTCGACACCGTCCGATGGGAGGCGGTGGCGCTCAGCCTCGCGGCGAAGGCTGGCATTTCGGTCCCGGTATGGCGCGTCGAGGACGTCGCCGGCTCGCCGGTTCTCGTGCTGCGGCGCTTCGACCGTTCGGGGAACGCGCGGATCCCGTTCCTCTCGGCGATGAGCATGCTCGGCGCCGGCGACCATGAGACTCGCAGCTATCTCGAGTTCGTCGACGCGCTCCGCCAGTATGGTGCGAGCCCGAAGGAGGACATGCGGGCTCTGTGGCGCCGGATCGCGTTCAGCATCCTGATCTCCAACACCGACGACCACCTTCGCAACCACGGCTTTCTCTACTCCGGTCCCGACGGCTTTCGGCTCGCTCCCGCCTACGATCTCAACCCGGTGCCGACCGACATCAAGCCACGCGTCCTGACGACCGCAATCGACCTAGAAGACACCACCGCTTCGCTCGAACGTGCCCTGGAGGTGTCACCGTACTTCGAGCTCGACCTCGGAGAGGCCCGCGGCGTGGCGAACGAGGTGGGTCGCGCGGTCGACACCTGGCGCTCGGAGGCGGTGCGACGCGGCGTTGCGCGAAGCGAGATCGACCGGATGGCCTCAGCCTTCGAGCACGAAGATTTGCGCGCCGCGCTCGGGCAGCCGTAAAGCGCTTCAGTCGACGCCGCGGCGGGCGGTCGAGAGCACCTGCTCGATGAACCGGGGATCGACCCCGAGCCCCTCACAGAGCCAGACCAGGCAGTGGATCTCGTTCTCGTCGATGGCGCCGTCGGAGTACGAGATGACGACGAGGTCGCGCACGAGCTGGAGCTTCTGCATCCCCGTCATGAGCGCGGTCAAGTCCTTCGCGAGAGACTGCACCAGCTCCTTCACCTCGGGGACGGGACGGCCGAACATCTCGCGGATCTCGTCGGGCGAGACCTGGGCGCCTACGACCGCGGCGAGGGCGTTGACCTCCGCCCGCACCACGACCCCGTTCGCCCCCGCGACGAGAAATCCCGCGGCGAGGAGGAACCGCCGGGCCTTGTTGCCGACGTCGCCCGTGTCCTGGAGGTAGGTTGGCTCCATGATCTTCATGAGCTCCGAGACCTCGTTCTCCACCTGCTCCGACGTGAGCCGGCCTCCGGTCTTGCCTGTGAGCTGGTGGTAGGCCTGTCCCTGGACGAAGACCTCGAGCGCTTTCAGCCTCATCGGGTTGAAGGGGTGCGTGCTGAACCAGTCCTGCGGGTCGGCTTCCTGCTCCGTGACTTCACCCTTCAGATCGTCGAGCTGCGCCAGGTAGTCCTTCAAGTCGAACTGGAAGGCGGCGGTGGTGATCCCCGAGGAGAGCTTGAAGAACGTATGGGCGGCGACGTCGAAGTCCCCGCAGCAGATCATCCCCACCCGGTCGGCCGTGATCTCGGCGTTTCGGATCCAGGCGTAGAGCTTCATCGCGTGAAGGGGTGAGAGCCGACCGGCGTTGTTCTGGAGGATGTAGTCGACGGGAAAGCGGGTGTGCTCGAAGAGGTAGTGCCCGATCTCGTGGCCGATGACGAACGCGAGCTCCCTCTCGGTGAACTTCTCGAGGAGCGAGCTCGTGAGCACCAGAAGCACTTTGTCCTTGACCGGTGGATAGCACGCGGCGTTGAACCTTCCGTCCTGGTTGACGTAGACCTCGATCTCCGCGTGGAGCTTCAGCGTGCGCGCGCAATGATCGGTGACCTTGTAGAGGCCCGCCATCATCCCCCGGGTGATCTTGAGAGCTTTGGTCAGGAGGTCCTTTCGGGCGTTGTAGGGCTTGAGGTCGGAGAGGAGCTGGTTCACCGTCGACGAGAACTCGGCATCGGCGAGGAGCTCCGCGAGCGCCTTTCGATCCCCGCGGTAGACGATGCGGTTCATGTCGATGCCGGCGAGGGTCGTGTCGTAGAGCGTCTCATCGCGGCTCTCGTGCTCCCCCGTCATCTTTTCGAGCTGCGAGCGATAGCTCGCCTGAATGGACTCGACGAGCTGGCCCAGCCTCTGCCGGAGCCGGCTCGCTTCGTCCTGCGTGCGCGCAATCGAGGCCCGCTCCTCGAACTGCTGCGTGACCCGGGAGATCTTGGTGCGAAGCTCTTCACCGAGAGCGACGAGATTCGTCGCCCGCCACTCGATCGCGGCTTCCGTCATGGCTCCTCCGGATTGTGAAGGCTTTCTTTCATTATGCATGATGCGCCCGGGTTTGACATCCGCCGGCCACCCTGAAACCATGCGCGGGCAAAGGTGGGCCCGACATGACCATCGTGGGACGAGTGGACTCGCTCTGGCGCTATCCGGTGAAGAGCATGCGCGGTGAGGAGCTGGACGAGGCGTTTCTCGGTTTCTCCGGAATCTACGGCGATCGAATGTTCGCGTTCCGAAGGCCGGACGGCCCCAAGGGCTTCCCGTATCTGACGGGGCGGGAGCGGGAGGAGATGCTCCTCTATCGCCCCCGGTTCCGTCACTCGGAAAAAGCGGCGCGGCCGGTCAATCTCGCCGAAGCCGAGAGCATCGCGCCTGGCATCACACCTCTCTATGCCGATCCGGAGGAGCTCGTGGTCGACGTCGAAACGCCGAAGGGCGACGTGCTCGCCGTCGATGACCCAGCCCTCGCTCACCGCTTTGGCGGCGGTCTCACCCTTCTGCGCTCGGATCGGTCGATGACGGATTGCCGCCCCGTCTCGCTCTTCGGAGTCGAGACCGCTAGAGCGCTCGCAAGCGAGATCGGAGCTGAGGTCGACGCCCGCAGGTTCCGCGCGAATATTTACGGGGACTTCGGGCCGGAGGCTGGCTTCTTCGAAGATACGTTTGTCAGCCGCACGCTCCGCATCGGATCGAAAGCGCTGGTCTCGGTTCTCGAGCGCGACCCGCGCTGCAAGATGGTAACGCTCGATCCCGATACCGCCGAGTCGAACCCGGACGTTCTCCGGACGGTCGCCCGCGCCCACGAGGGGAAGGCGGGGGTCTACGCCGCCGTAGTGGTCGAGGGAACGCTGCGGCGGGGTGATCCGATCGAGCTTCTGAGCTAATCTTCGCGGGTGAAGACCGCTCTCATCCTTCTCGCGGCTCTCGCCGCTGCCACACCACAGGAGGAGCTTCAGGAGCGCGCTCGCGAGCTCGTCCGCAAGAACCAGTCAAACGAGATCACGACGACGGAGGCCCGCCGCCGGGTCCAGCTCCTGTTGAAGGACCTGAGGAAGTGGTCGGACGCCGAAGGAGTGGAGCTCCAGACCCGTACGCGAATTTTCAACACGCCGGCGACCGGCAGGGGAGAGATCCTGACCGTCGACCGCTGCGCCCTTTTCTATGAGGAGACCCTCGAGCGGCTCTGCCCCCTCGACCTCGCCCTCTCGGAAGTCTGGGGTGCGGTCGTCCTTTTCTGCCGCTACGTGTGTGTGCCCTCGCCGCCCGATGAGAAATGAGCGTGCTCCACGTGGTCCTGGTGTCCCCGGAGATCCACTGGAACACGGGTAACGCCGGACGCACCTGCCTCGCGGCGGGGGCGACGCTCCATCTCGTGAAGCCTCTCGGGTTCTCCCTCGACGCGAAGGAAGTGCGTCGGGCCGGGCTCGACTACTGGGAGAAGGTCCCCCTGCGCGTGTGGGAGAGCTTCGATGAGATCGAGAAGGCCCTTCCCGAGCTGGGAGAGCCGTTCTTCGTCTCCCCCGACGCCGAGCGCACCATCTGGGACGTCTCTTACCCCGATCGCGTAGCGCTCCTCTTCGGATCGGAGACCTCGGGACTGCCCGTGCCGATTCGCGAAAGACGGCGCGAGCGGCTCGTCTCCATCCCGATGGAAGACGGAGCCACCCGCTCGCTCAATCTCTCGACGACCGTCGGGATCGCGGTGTACGAGGTGCTTCGCCAGCGCCGGAGGTAGTGCTATACAGAAATATGCACGATCTTGAGGCGTGCGGGTGGCGATGCTAGGCTGGAGCCATGGAAGAGATCGTGGCGGACTGGATCGCCGACTTCGAAGCGGCGGCCCGTCGCACGCTCGAGCAGCGGCTTCGCTACGCCTTCATTCACACGTACAAGCCCGTGCTGGACGACGCGCCCTACCGATCGTTCGACACCATGGAGGATTACCGCCGTTGGTGCGAAGCGAATCTCCCCTCCTGGCTCGGATATGGCCGACCGGTTTGAGTACCGCCAGGCCCGGGAGATCGCCACGGCGTTCGAGAGGCATCGGGTCCGCTATCTCTTCATCGGAAAGTCCGGAGCGATCCTCCTCGGCTATCCCGACACCACCCAGGACGCGGACCTCTTCGTCGAAAAGAGCCTCGCAAACGGCCGCGCGCTGGTAGCCGCTCTCGTTGAGCTCGGCTTCCCCCTTGGCGCAGTCGAACGCGGCGAGATCGAGCGCGGCAAGGACTTCGTCCAGTTGCGACAGGGGCCGTTCGATCTCGATCTGGTCTTTGCGCCGGACGGGATCGAAACATTCGAGGAAGCGGACCGAAGAGCACTGACGGTAGAGGGGATGCGCGTCTGTCACATCGACGACATCATCCGGAGCAAGGAGGCAACGGGCCGCGTGAAGGATCTCGAGTCCCTTCCCCGCCTCAGGGCGTTCCGCGAGTGGTGGTTGAAGCAACGAGGCGCTTCAGCTCCTCCGTCCAGTTGAGGACGAGTACGGGGCTCGCCGCAGCCCCCGCATTCGTCCCTGATGCGGGTGATCGAGGCGTTTCCCCAAGCACCTTGATCGCGACGCTCCGGTCGAGGCGGGTGTCTTTCGCTCTGTAGACCTCGCCTCCCGACGCGAGCGGATCCCGGATCTCGTAGCTCGCCACCCGGTCGCCGCGCAGGAACCAGACCCTTCCTCCTGGAAGTCGGAAGATGCTACCACGCACTTGAGACGATGGCGCGAGGCGGAGATGGTGGAGACGCTTCTCGATCGAATCCTCACCGCGGCGACTCTCGACGAGCTCGGACTCAGCGAGTAGGCGCGCCTGAAGCCCTCCTTCGCTCTGTGTTAGCATCGCCGTCGAAGCGCGCGATGACGGCGAGTGAGAAGAAGACCGACGCCTTCCTCAGGACGAGCTCGGGGAAGGACCTCGAGACGGAGTACGGGCCCGAGCATCTGAAGGGCGAGAAGCTCGGCCGCGCCGGAGAGCCTCCCTTCACGCGGGGGATCCATCCCTCGGGATACCGGGGACGGCTCTGGACCATGCGGCAGTACGCGGGCTACGCCACGGCGGCCGAGTCCAACCGCCGGTACCGCTACCTCCTCGAGCAGGGACAGAGCGGGCTTTCTGTCGCGTTCGATCTCCCCACTCAGATCGGCCACGACTCCGATCACGCGATGGCGCGAGGCGAGGTGGGAAGAGTCGGAGTCGCCATCGACTCCATCGACGACATGGAGTCGCTCTTCGACGGAATCCCTCTCGATCGGGTCTCCACGTCCATGACCATCAATGCCACCGCCGCCATCCTCCTCGCACTCTACGTCGCCGTCGGGAGAAGGCAGGGCGTTCCCGACGAGAAGCTCTCGGGGACGGTGCAGAACGACATCCTCAAGGAGTACATGGCCCGGGGGACGTACGTCTATCCGCCGGGGCCCTCGATGCGGCTCGCGACCGACGTCATCGCCTTCTGCGGCGAGAGGCTCCCCCGCTTCAATCCCATCAGCATCAGCGGCTACCACATCCGCGAAGCGGGGGCCACGGCGGCCCAGGAGCTCGCGTTTACTCTCGGAAACGGAATCGCGTACGTGGAGGCGGCGGTCGCCGCCGGGCTCGACGTCGACGATTTCGGACAAAGGCTCTCCTTCTTCTTCAACGCCCACCGGAACTTCCTCGAGGAGATCGCGAAGTTCCGCGCCGCCCGCCGGATGTGGAGCGGCATTCTGAAGAAGCGATGCGGCTCGAAGAACCCGAGGGCGCAGATGCTCCGGTTCCACACCCAGACCGCCGGCTCCTCTCTCACCGCGCAGAGCCCGCAGACGAACGTGGTGCGGACGACTCTCCAGGCGCTCGCCGCCGTTCTCGGGGGCACGCAGTCCCTTCACTGCAACGCTCTCGACGAGGCGCTCGGGCTTCCGCGCGAGGAGACGGCGGAGCTCGCTCTCCGGACGCAGCAGATCATCGCGTACGAGAGCGGCGTCGCCGCCACCGTGGATCCCCTGGGAGGCGCCTACGCCGTCGAGGCCCTCACCGACGCCGTCGAAAAGGAGGCCGAAGCCCTCCTCGCGGAGATGGATCGCCGCGGCGGGGCGCTCCGCGCCCTCGAAGCCGGATGGCAGCAAGCGGAGATTCGCGAGTCCGCGTATCGATTTCAGAGACAGGTCGAGTCCCGCGAAACTCTCGTCGTGGGAGTCAATACCTTCGAAAAAGGTGAGCCGGTTCGAGTCGACGTCTTCTCTGTCGATCCCGCGATCGAGAAAGACCAGGTGGAGAGGCTTCGCGCGTTTCGTGCCCGGCGGGATTCGACGAAGACGGCGAAGGCGCTCGATGAGCTCCAGCGGGTCGCGAACAGTGATTCGAACTTGATGCCCGCGATCCTGTCCGCGGTCGAAGCGAGTGCGACTCTCGGCGAGATCTCGGACCGCCTGCGGGAGGTGTTCGGTGAGCACCGCGCGCGCTGAGGCCCCCATGTCCGCGCCCGGCGAGCTTCTTCTCGAGACCCGCGGCCTCACGACGCGCCTCGAGACCGACACCGGAACCATCCGGCCGGTGAACGACGTCACCCTGCGCATTCACTCCGGGGAGACTCTCGCCGTCGTCGGCGAGTCGGGCTCGGGAAAGTCGATGCTCGCGTTCTCCCTCATCCGTCTGCTGCCGCCCGTAGGAAGCATCGAGGCGGGCTCGATCCTATGGAAGGGCCAGGACCTCCTCGCGATGTCGAACGAGCAGATCCGGCGGGTGCGGGGAAAGCAAATCGCCCTCATCTTCCAGGAGTCGGGGGCGGCGCTCAATCCGGTGCGCACCATCGGCGACCAGCTCGCCGAGCCTCTGAGAGCCCATCTCGCGCTTTCGCGAAAAGCGGCCCGCGAGCGCGCAGTCGAGCTTCTCGCCGAGGTCCGTATTCCCGATCCCTCGGAGCGCGCGAAAGACTACCCGCACCAGCTCAGCGGAGGGATGAAGCAGCGCGTCCTCATCGCGATGGCCATCTCGTGCGACCCGGAGCTCGTCATCGCCGATGAGCCCACGACCGCACTCGACGCCACGCTCCAGGCCCGGATCCTCGATCTTCTCGCGCGCTTGAAAGCGGAGCGCCGGCTGTCGCTCCTCCTCATCACCCACGACCTCGCTCTCGTCCGCGCGAACACGGATCGGGTGGCGGTGATGTACGCGGGACGGATCGTGGAAGAAGGCGCTTCGCACTCGATCCTCGACGATCCGCGGCATCCCTACACCCGCGGGCTCTGGCAGTCTGTTCCCCGCTCCCGCGGTGGGGCGCCGGGAAAGGCGAAGCTCGCGGCCATGGCCGGGATGGTGCCTCATCTCGCGGCGCTTCCTCCCGGCTGCGCGTTCTCCCCGCGGTGCCCGGTGCGCTTCGAGCCCTGCGACCGGGAGGTGCCGAGCCTCCAGAAGACCTCTGGGGGCACCGATCGATTTCATCAGAGCGCCTGCTACCAGGAAGCCTCGGTGCTGCAAGCGATGAGGGTCCGGTGACGGAGCCGCGCTCTCTGGTCGAAGTGCGGGATCTGACGAAGCTCTTCCCCATCCGGCGCGGAATCGTCCGTCGGCACGCGGGCGACGTCCGCGCCGTCGACTCCGTGAGTCTCGACATCCACCGGGGCGAGACGCTCGCGCTCGTGGGCGAGTCGGGCTCGGGAAAGAGCACCTTCGGCCGGCTCCTCCTTCGGCTCATCGAGCCCTCATCCGGAAGCGTGCGCTTCGACGGAGTCGACCTCCTTTCGCTCCCGCGCGAGCCCTTGCGGAAGATGCGGCGCCGGATGCAGATCATCTTTCAAGATCCCTACAGCTCGCTCAATCCCATGATGACCGTCCGCACCATCGTGAAAGAGCCTCTCACCATTCACCGCATCGGCACCCGCCGCGAGCGGGACGAGAAGACCATGGAGCTTCTCGGCCTCGTCGGGCTCAAGCCCGAGCTCGCCCGGCGTTATCCTCACGAGCTCTCGGGGGGCGAGCGCCAGAGGGTGGGGATCGCGCGCGCGATCGCTCTCGAGCCGGAGCTCCTGGTGGCCGATGAGCCGGTGACCGCGCTCGACGTCTCCGTTCAGGCGCAGATCCTGAACCTCCTCCTCGAGCTCCAAGAAAAGCTCTCCCTCACCTACCTCTTCATCGCCCACGATCTCCGGGTGGTGGAGCACGTGAGCGACCGGGTCGCGGTCATGAACCGGGGAAAGATCGTCGAGATGGGAAGCCGCGTCGATCTCTTCCGAGCCCCCCAGCACGAGCTCACGCGAAAGCTCCTCGCATCGATTCCCTGATCCGGGGCCCGCGTCCTGTGTTAAACTCTCCCGCCGATGCAGTTCGATCTCTTCGACTCCGGCAGCAACACCATCCTGGGTGCCGCGAGCTACGAGGAGTTCACCGAGCGGTTGGGCGCGAGCGGCTGCGCAAAGTGCGCTCTCCATCAGGGCCGAACGAACATCGTGGTCGATCGCGGGAACCCCAGGGCCTCGGTCATGACCATCGGCGAGGGACCGGGCGAGAACGAGGACAAGGAGGGTCGGGCGTTCGTCGGCCGGGCGGGCCAGCTATTCGACAAGATCATGAGCGCCGTCGGCATCGACACCGATCGGGACATGCTGATCGCGAACGTGGTGAAGTGCCGGCCCCCCGAGAATCGCAGCCCGCGAACGGAAGAGGCCGCGGAGTGTATTCCCTTTCTGAAGCGCCAGATCGAGCTCGTCCGCCCGAGAGTGATCCTTCTCCTCGGGGCTACCGCGCTCAAGCACATCGACAAGTCGAAGACGAGCTTCCAGATGGGGGAAGAGGCGGGCCGATTTTTCACTCTCGCCGACTACCCCGGGATCCAGTTCATGGTCCTGTACCATCCGGCGGCGCTCCTCTACAACGCCAAGCTCAAGCCGGCAATGTGGGAGCACGTGAAGAAGCTCCGGCGTTACCTGGAGCAGAACGGACTCTACAAGACGGCCCGCGCGAGCTAACCCCGCTCAGGGCCAGCTCGCGAGGCGCACCTTCACTTCGAGGATCCGGTCCTTGCGGCGGATCTTCGCGTTCACGATCTCGCCGGGGCGGCGCTCGCGGATGACGCTCGACGCGCGGTCGCGCGAGCCGACGGGACGGCCGTCGATCTCGAGGAGGACGTCGCCCGCCTCGAGACCGGCCTGCGCTGCCGGTCCATCGTTTGCGACGTAGGCGAAGCGCACGCCCTCGCCGTCGAAGCTCGGGTCGACTCCGATCCCGAAATAGGCATCCGCCTTCTTTTGGTAGGTCTCGACGCCGCTTTCGACGGCCACGAGCGTCGGACGCTCCCGCTGATAGAGGAGGTCGCTCGACACGCGATAGCTCGCGCGGAGCACCCGCTCCATCCCCTCGAAGTTGATGAACTGGAGGTCGTCCGTCGGCTTGTGGTAGTCGCCGTGAAGGCCGGTGAAAAAAAGAAGAGAGGGAACCCCGGCGTGGATGAAGGGTGCATGATCGCTCGCTTCGTCGGCGGTGAACCGCCCGGAAATACCCAGGCCCTCCTCTTTCAGCCTGGTCTCGACCAGGTTCTGAAGCTGGGGAACGCGATCGATCCCGCCGAGGTAGAGAAGGTCGTGCCGCAGGCGGCCGATCATGTCGAGGTTCACCATCGCGACCGCGTCCCGCAGAGCAAGCGAGGGGTGAGCGGTGTAGTGATACGAGCCTCGCAGCCCCACCTCTTCGCCCGCGAACGCGGCGAACAGGATTCCCCGAGGACGATTCTCGTCGAGGGCGAAGACGCGCGCGAGCTCGAGGATGCCCGCGACGCCCGAAGCGTTGTCGTCGGCGCCGTTGTGCACGAGACCTTTGGATCGGAGGTCGCGGCTTCCCTTCTCGCCGAGCCCCAGGTGATCGTAGTGCGCCCCGATCACGATGTGCTCGTGAGGCTCACGGAGAGAGGCATTGGCCGGGAGGTAGCCCAGAATGTTCGCGACCGCCGCCGTCGTCCGGCGCACGTCGACGGTGAGGGCCATCGATACGCCGTCGAGCGCGAAAGACCGCGGCGCGAGGGCCTCGTCGATGCCGCTCTGAAGCTCGAGGAGGCTTCGGCCCGAGGCGCGAAGGAGGGCGTCGGCGTGCTCCCGTTTCAGGTGCACGATGGGGATCGACGCCATCTCCCCGGCGCCGACGTCGACCGCGAAAGAAACCAGGCTGTCTTCTCTTCGATCGCGCGGGCCATTGACCACCAGGACCGCGAGCGCGCCGTGACTCGCGGCGTTTCTCGCCTTGCGGATGAAGGTGGCGTGCCACCCTCGCTCGCCGAACGCCTGGGGAGCATAGCGAAGGTTAAGAACGATTCGTCCGCGGACCTCGACAGAGCCGTAGTCGTCGTAGTCGTGCTCGGGGGCGGTGACGCCGTAGCCGGCGAAGACCAGGGGAGCTTCGACCTCCCCCGATGCGCTCAAGCTGAGGGGCTCGAAATCCTTTCCGGGCTCGAGTGTCCGTACGCCATCGGGGGTCCGCACGGAGGCTCCGGTGTGGCGTCCGAGCTCCTGGCCGGTCGCGAGCCGGAACGTCTGGAGGTAGGTCCCTCCCTCACCCACGGGCTCGAGACCGAGGAGCTCGAATCGCTTCTGAATATAGAGGGCCGCGTCGCCGAGGCCGGAGCTTCCGTTTCCGCGGCCCGCGAGCTCATCGGAGGCGAGATAGCGGATGTCCTCCTCGAGCGTCTTTCGCGCGAAGGCGGGAGGAGGGGTTTCGGGAGCCGCGATGCCATCGAGGGCAGTGGCAGCGAAGAAAAGGCCGACATATCGTCGGCTGACGGTTGTGAATCCCAAGCAGCAACTCCGAAGCCGTTCCGACGATGCGGAGACCGGCCGAGCGAAAAGTTGTCGGCTCCCCGAGGAACAGTATAGGGCGCGGGCCCGAAACCTCCAAACCGCGCTTAGTCCCGTCCGTCGAAGAGCGGAAGCGGCCTCGGCTCGAGCTCGCCCAGGACTTTCCATGCCCAGCTCCGCCGCGTCTCCTGAGGAAAACATTGATAGCGCGCGTGGTAGCGGCGGAGAAAGTCGGCGGTTGCCTCGTTCACGTACCCTCCCCCGCGGATCGGTCCGAACTCCGCGTCGTAGCGCAGGGCAATGGACTCGAAGAGATGATCCCTCAGATCCTTGGCGACGATCGAGGCGGCGGCGACGGAGACGTGGTGCTCCTCGCCGAAATCGTGGGCTTCGAGATGAGGGTATCGAAATCGGAGAAGGCCGAAGACCTTGACGCCGTCGGCGACGATGCGTTTGACGGCAGGACTCCTTTCGATGATCGCCCTCGCCGCCCGCCGCTCGAGCTCGTTCAGAAGGCCCAGCTCCGCGAAGCGATCGACCTCGTCGTGATCGAGGACTTCGACCTGAACGTCCGCCGCGAGCCGCTTGATGTGAGACGAGAGCTCGGCGCGCTTTTGCCGCGCCTCTTCGCCGGCGCCGAAGGCTTTCGAATCGACTACTCCCCGGCGAGTGAGGGCCGAAGCCGCCTGAGGCTTCAGCACCACTCCCGCGACCACCAGGGGGCCGAGAACGGGACCGCGGCCCGCCTCGTCGATGCCGAGGATCACGCCGCTATGGTTCCGCAGGCGAGGCTCGTTTGCAACGGCACCACCCGGACGTGAGAATTGAGGTTCGCATGACGGGCGCTCGACGCTACCTCAAGCTCGGAATCGTCCTCGCGGGGGTAATGGCTCTCGCCGCAGCCGCGCGAACGCTTCCGCTCGCCGCGTGGCTCGAGGCGTTCAACGAGCGCGTGGTCGGGCTCGGGGTCGCGGGCATGGTCCTCTTCGCCCTTCTCTACGCCGCCGCCACGGTGCTGATGGTGCCGGGCTCGCTTCTTACCCTCGCGTCCGGTGCGGCCTTCGGACTCCTTCCCGGCTTCGTCACCGTTCTCTGCGGAGCGACCCTGGGAGCCGCCGCCGCGTTTCTCGTGTCGCGGCACCTCGCGCGGAAGCGAGTTGAGCTCTGGATTCAGCGGAAGCCGTCGTTCGTGGCCGTCGATAGGGCGGTCGCCCGCGAAGGGTGGAAGATCGTCTTTCTCACTCGTCTCTCTCCCGTGTTCCCTTTCAACTTTCAGAACTATGCCTACGGGCTTACCAGCATCTCTTTCGGGCAGTACGTCGTCGCCTCCTGGATTGGAATGATCCCGGGGACCTTTCTCTACGTCTATCTGGGAACTCTCGGGCGGAGCGGGCTCGAGGCGGCGTCTGGAGGGGGCGTCGAGACGGTGCGTCTGGCGCTCCAGGGGGTTGGCTTGCTCGCGACCGTCGCGGTGACGATACTCATCACCCGCACGGCGAAGCGGGCGCTCAGGGAGGCAGGGATATAGAGATGCTCGTCGAATCGGTCAAGTACATGCTGATGGCCCAGGACATGGAGCGGGCGGTGCGGTTCTACCGCGACGTCATCGGGCTCGAAGTGAAGTTCCAATCGAAGGAGTGGACGGAGCTCGCGTTCGGAAACGCCATCGTCGCCCTCCACGGAGGCGGGGGCGGCAAGTACCAGAAAACGGGTCTCTCTCTGCAGGTGCGGGACATCGCCTCCGCGTGCAAGGAAATCGAGAAGGGAGGCGGCAAGATCGCAATGCCGCCTCAGAATCGTCCGGGAGAGCCGATCAAGCTCGCGGAGGTCATGGACACCGAGGGAAACGCGTTCTCCCTCACGCAGTACGTCGGTTGAGGGCAAAGTGCACGGCATGAAACGCACCTCGCTCTGGCTCGCTCTCCTTTCGGCGGGCGCGGAAGCTCAGGAAACCCGATTCGAGATCTCGTTTCCGCCCGCGGCGCACGACGGGCCCATCACCGGACGCGTGTACGTGATGATCTCGAGAACCAACGAGACCGAGCCGCGGCGTCAGGTAAGCCAGACGGGAGGGACGCCGTTCTTCGGACGGGACGTCGAGGGTCTCGGCCCGGGTGTGGCCGCGGTCATCGACGAAACCGACCTCGGCTCGCCCGTTCCCTCCCTTCCGCAGATCGCCGCGGGCGAGTATTTCGTGCAGGCGTTCGTGAACGTGTACTCCGAATTCCGCCGGTCCGACGGACATGTGGTCTGGATGCACGACGACCGGTGGGAGGGGCAGAAGTGGAACATCTCGCCGGGAAATCTCCATAGCCGCGTGCAGAAGGCCCGGCTCGATCCCGAACGCGGCTATCGAATCGCTCTCGTCGCCGACCAGGTGATTCCTCCGATCGAGATCCCGCCCGATACCCAGTGGGTCAAGCGCTTCCGCTTCGAAAGCCCGACCCTCACGAAGTTCTGGGGACGGCCCATTTTCCTGGGAGCCACCGTGCTCCTCCCGCGGGACTATGAAACCGAAGAGATCTCCTATCCCGTCGTCTACCACCAGGGGCATTTCTCGCTCCAGCCTCCACTCCGCTTTGAAGAAGGTGGGGATCTCCATCGCGCCTGGATCGAGGAGAGCTTCCCGCGGATGATCGTGGTGACGTTCCAGCACCCCAACCCGTATTTCGACGATTCCTACGCGGTGAACTCTGCGAACGTCGGGCCCTACGGAGACGCGTTGATGCAGGAGCTCATCCCCGAGGTGGAGCGGCGCTTCCGCGTGATCCGCGAGCCCTGGGCGCGGGCGCTCACCGGTGGGTCTACGGGAGGCTGGGAAGCTCTCGCCCTCCAGCTCTTCCATCCCGACTTCTTCGGCGGCACCTGGGCCTACTGCCCCGATCCGGTGACATTCTCGGCGTACGAGGGCATCGACCTCTACGACGACAAGAACGCGTTCTACAAGGATTACGGGTGGTACCGGGTGCCGACGTCCAACATCCGCGACACCTTCGGCCAGGTGCGGCTCACGGCCGAGCAGAAGAACCACTTCGAGCTCGTCTGCGGCACCAAGGGACGGTCGGGATACCAGATGGACATCTGGTCCGCGGTGTATGGACCGGTGGGCGAGGACGGCTACTACCAGCCGGTCTTCGACAAGTTCACCGGCGTCGTCGATCCCGAGGTCGCCCGGTACTGGAAGGAGAACTACGACCTCCTTTACTACATGCAGAAGAACTGGGCGACGTTAGGACCGAAGATCGAGGGCAAGCTCCATCTCTATACCGGCGACATGGACACGTTCTATCTCGACAAAGGCGTCGTCCTGATGCAGGAGTGGATGAAGTCCACGGAGAATCCGCACTACGAAGGCTTCTTCCTGTACGGCGACCGCAAGCCCCACTGCTGGATCGGTCCGGTCACAGAGGCGGGGCGGCTTCGCGAGATCGCCCAGTACATGCTCTCGCGAAAACCCGACGGGACCACGACTCCCTGGTGGAGGTATTGAGGTGGCGGCGGCGCGGGAGCTAGTCTCGATGGAGTGGCTGACCCAGGATGTTCGCTATGGGTTCCGTGTGTTTGCGAAACGGCCCGCCCTCACGGGACTCGTTGTCCTTCTCATGGTACTCGGCACTGCGCTCAACACGGCCGTATTCAGTCTGCTGAATGCGGCTCTCCTCCGCCGCCTGCCCGGAAACTACGAACGCCTCGTCGTCGTGTCCGAATCTCATCCGCTTCGCGGCTCAAATGGACCATGCCGCCCAGCCAACTTCTTCGACTGGAAGGAGAAGACCCGGGCTTTCGAGAGTGTTACGTCCGCCTGGGGCGTCAAGATGGATCTTACGGGGGGAGATGAACCGGAGCGACTGAACGTCTCGATCGTGCTGGAGGATTTCTTCACCGTGCTCGGCGTCTCGCCTTTGAGAGGCCGGACGTTCGAAGAAGCCGACTACGACAAGGTCGTCGGTGACGCCACGCAGTGGGACGCCGTTTCCGGTGTCGCCGTTCTCAGTGACTCGTTCTGGCAGCGTCGGTTCGGAGGCGACCCCGCGGCCCTGGGTAAAGCAATCACGCTAAACGGCAATGCGTTCACGGTCGTCGGCGTCATGCCGCGTTCGTTCCAAGGCCTGGGAGGTGAATCCGCCCTCTGGGTGCCGTGGGCCATGCCTCCAGAACAACGCCACGATCGTCAAACGCACCTCCTCTTCGGCATCGCTGCCCTCAAGGAAGGCACCTCGGTCGAACAGGCGCAGACCGAGCTGGACGCGATCTATCACAGCCTGCGAGACGAGTTCCCCGAGGAGAATCTCGACTGGACGGTCCGGGTCCAACCGTGGCGCGACGTCATTCTAGGTGATACCAAATTGGCCCTCTTCGTCCTCTTCGCCGGTTCGCTCGTGGTTCTCGCGATCGCATGCGCGAATATCGCGGGGCTTCTCCTGGGCATGGGAGTAAGTCGTCAACGAGAGGTGACGGTTCGGCGAGCGATTGGCGCAAGTGAGTGGCGGGTTGCGCGACAATCCCTCACGGAGAGTCTGCTGCTCGCCTCCATCGGAGGAGCGCTATCACTCATCATCGGCTTCGCGCTCTCGCCGTTACTTCGCGCTTACATATCGCTACCGTCATCCCGTTCGCATTCGTTCCAAGGATGGACACGGAGATCCTGCTCTTTGTCGTTGCGGTCTCTTGCACCGCGGGAGTCTTGTTCGGGTCGCTTCCGGCGCTCCGCGTGTCCAGGCTGCCGCTCCGCCCGTTACTCCGGTCAGCCTCGCATCAGGGGCCAGGTGCGGTTCTCATCGTGTCACAGACCGCTCTAGCGACCGTCCTCTTGGTAGCGAGCGGTCTTTTCCTCCGAAGCTTCGTCCGCCTCGAGCGCCTCGACCCCGGATTCGACCCGGAAAGGCTGCTTGCGATGCGGGTTGCCTTGCCGCGGGCATCACAGGACATTCCGGAAGTTGCACGCGCGTTTCAGGAGTTCCTTCTCGAACAGGTCGGAGCGATTCCCGGCGTTCAAGAAGCCGCGACGTCGCTGTTCGTCCCGTTGAAAGCGATGGCGATGAATCTCCGCTTTCAGATTGAGGGTCGCCCGTCGCGGAGCTCCGACGACTTCAACGCTCCAGCGGAGGTCGTGAGCGACGGCTATTTTCGCACCATTGGAGCGACCCTCGTAAGCGGTCGCTACTTCGGAAGGCAGGATACGGAGGGGAGCGAAGGCGTTCTCGTCATAAGCCAGACGATGGCGCGCGAGTACTGGCCGAATGAGAGCGCCATCGGAAAGCGGCTTCTGTTCCCCTACCCCGATTTGAGCGAAAAAGCGTTTACTGTCGTCGGCATCATCCGGGACGTCACGTACGAGCGGCGCGCTCCTGAAACCAGGAGAGCGATCTACATGTGGCAGCGGCAACAGCCCTACGGCGACGTCATGCTGCTCGTTCGCACCGACCAGGACCCAATGCGATACGCTGCTCCAATCCGGGAACGGATTCACCTTACCGATCCGAACGTCGCCGTTTCCGAAGTCACCACGATGGACCAAATCGCGCGCGAATCTCTTCGAGGGCCGCGTCTCCAGACATCCGTTCTCTCTCTGTTCGCATCCATTGCGGTCTTTCTTGCGGGAAGTGGCCTCTACGGTCTTCTTGCGCACTCCGTGTCGAGGCGCACGCACGAGATTGGCGTGCGCATGGCGCTCGGTGCCGACGCGAGGAGTATCACCCAGCTCGTGAGTGGCCGTGGACTCGCTCTCGCTCTCACGGGATTGATCATCGGAATCCTATTCGCCCTCGCGACGATGAGGTTTCTTTCCGCAATCCTCTACGGACTTTCTCCGACGGACGCCACGACGCTCGCGATAACCAGTTTGGTGATTCTCTCCGTTACGACCTTCGCCACATACCTGCCTGCTCGTCAGGCCACGAAGACCGCTCCCACGGCGGCACTACGTTACGAGTAGGGAGGATGTCAGCGCCGCGACGATGGGAACAAATCCTGGGTCGGTTTAGCGAGTTGTTTCCGGTGTGACCCGTCCCCGCGAAACCGGCTGGAGCCAGCGGCGGGTCCGCTCGGGTTTCGGGCCCGGTCTTTCCCACCGGCTGCGTCCCCCCTCGATGACCCGCAGTCGCGGCGGCGGCCCCAAGAGGGCGCACTCGTTACAGAAGTCCTGCCACTTGTCCGTCGGACGATAGCAAATACGGCACGAGCCGAACACGAAGAAATCCCCGCTATGAATGCAGTCGAGGAGGGGGGCGTTGGGCTCCCCCATTCCCAACTGGGCGGAGCTTAACCCGAATCCGCGAAGAGATTCAAGGAGGAGAGGAGAAGAGAGTGTTCGAGGGCCAGAATGCCAACGGCTGGTTTCCCTGTTTCGTTGAGGTTCGAATGTGACCATGGTAATATGACTCTAGTCACAAGAGACAAGCATGAGTGGCACTGTTTCCAAATCGAAACTTAAGGCTCAAGCCCTGAAGTACTTCCGCGAGGTCGAGAAGACTGGCCGCGAGCTCATCATCACCGACCGGGGCAAGCCAGTCCTGAAGCTCGTTCCCTATAAGGAGGACGTGGAAGAGCTGTTGCGTCCGCTTCGCGGGACGGTCATTCGATACGACGACCCGTTCGAGCCTGTTGCCGAAGATGACTGGGAAGCTCTGAAGTGATCGTCCTGGACACCCACGCATGGGTGTGGTTGATCTCGGACCCGGAGAGGCTCTCGAAGGTCGCTCGCAATGCGATTGAGAAGGATATCGAGAATCGCGCGATCCACGTCTCTTCGATCAGCGCCTGGGAGATTGCCCTACTGACGAAGCGGGGCCGACTCAAGCTCAGCATGGATGTCGCCGATTGGATCTCGGCATCCGAATCGCTGCCCGTCCTCAAGTTCATCCCGGTGGACAACCGGATCGCGCTCCGGTCGACGGTGCTTCCGGGCAGGCTACACGACGACCCAGCCGATCGCATCATCGTCGCAACGGCGCTCCTTCTGGGAGCGACCTTGATCACCCGGGACGACAAACTTCTTCGGTATCGGCATGTCGACACGTTGTGGTAGGTGCTCGTTCCCTGCTTGTTACTCGTTCCCTCGGCGAGAAACGCGGCGTCGCGAGTGGCTCCGACTCGGTGCTGACACCCACGAGCAGCGACAAGCCGCGGGTCCGCGCGACGAGAGCGGCTGAGCGCTTCGATCGATGACGGAAGTAAGCTCTCCGCGCCAATGAAGAGACTCTCCATTCTCGCGGCTTTCCTCGGTTTCCAGGCGTTCGCCTTTCAGGACAGACCGAGAGCGCCGCCCGATGAATGGATCCTCGATATCGACCAGCGGTCGACTTTGCTCCGTCTCGGGATCGCTCCCTTCGAGCCAGAGGCTCCGGAGGCAACGACGACGGCCTTCGAGATCACGGAAGTGCTCCGAAACGACCTGGAGTTCGCTTCCGTCTTCGAGATCGTGTCGGATGTAGACCGGGCAGAAGTGCTTATCGCCGGAGAGATCGGGCTTCAAGGGGATTCTCTTGTTGCAGAAGTCCGATTCCACGACCTCCTCGTAAAGAAGCTCGCTTTCGCCTCCGAGTACCGGGCGCCCGTGGTCGAGACCCGAAGGCTCGCGCATCGAATCGCGGATGACATCCTCGCCCGGGCCGGGATCCAGGGAGTCGCCCAGACTCAGATCGCGTTCTCGAGCCGATGGGATACGCCGTCACGAACCATCGCCCGCATGGACTATGACGGGGCTCGCCAGAGACCGATCGGCGGAGGCTTCCTCGAGCTCGGCCCTAGATGGTCCCCCGATGGACGCTCCATCCTCTACGTCTCGTTTCCCCACCGATATGCCTTTCCGCGGCTCGCGCTCGCCACCGGCGGTCCCACACCACAGGTTCTCTTCGAGTCCGAAAAGATGGTCTTCCCCGGCTCATGGTCGCCCGACGGGCTCGCGATCGCGTTCTCGTCTTCGAAGGGCGGTAACCCGGAAATCTACGTGGTGGACAAGAATGGGGGCCGCATGCGGAGACTCACGGATCACCCGGGGAGTCGCGGGCGATTTGTTCGACCTCGCGATCCACGATTTGTTGACCGGCCAAACCCGTTTCGTGACCGCCCAGAGTGGAATCAACGAGAGCCCGAGCTGGGCGCCGAATGGGCGGCATCTCGTCTTCACGTCCACGCGAACGGGAGTCTCCCAGATCTTCTCGATGAGCCGCGACGGCTCGAACGTCCGTCAACTCACCTTCGAGGGCAGCAACGCGACTCCGAGCTGGGGTCCTGCGGTTCGTTGAAGTTTTACTCTTTCCCGCGGCGGGAGACGCCCGCGTTTCGAGTCGGCTCGCCCGAGAGGAAAGTGCGAAATCGCGTGCGAGAGGTGCTGTCCTCCGTCCACCGGGGGGCGGGGGGCGGGGGCGGAAGCGGAAGGTCCTCGCAGTTGCGGATTGCGGGGATGAGGACCCGGCGCATCTCCCGAGCCGACGCAGTCCGGGCCTCGCGCGCCGCGGCGAGGCAGCCTTGGAGGGCGTCCGCGAGGGCCCGGTGCTGCGCGTTGCGGGCTACGACCACCAGACGCGCTTGCAGCTCCGATTCGATGGTCCGATGAAAGAACTGCTGCTCGACGCGCAGTCTCCCGGTCAAGACCTCGAGCGCGATGACGCCGAGGGAGTACACGTCGGCCCGCTCGTCGACGGTCTCTCCGAGTAATTGCTCGGGCGCCATGTAGCCGAACGTCCCCAGGGTCACTCCCTCGGCCGTCAGGCTCTTCGGGTCGGTGAAGGCCAGCTCTCGCACCTTGGCGAGACCAAAGTCGAGAATCTTGACCTGGACCGGTCCGTCCTCTCCCGATTGCCGGAGCATGAGGTTCGTCGGCTTCAAGTCTCGATGAAGGATTCCGGCGGCGTGCGCCGCCTCGACGCCGTCGAGCGCCTGGTCGAGTGCCTCGGCGGCGAGCGGGAGCGGAAACGCCCCGAGGCGCTCGATCTCCTCCGCCCAGGTCACCCCGGGGACGTGCTCCATCACGAGATACGCGGAGTCCTCGCCGAGAGGACCGTAGTCGTAGACCCGCACGAGGTTCGGATGCTCGAGCCGCGCGGAAGCCTGGGCCTCCCGCGCGAACCGGCGAAGCGCCGTGCCGCTTCCGATGAGATGTCCGGTCATCACCTTCACCGCCACCCGGCGGTTCAGGCGGAGGTCCGTCGCCTCGTACACCGCTCCCATTCCCCCGCGTCCGATGACGCGCTCGAGACGGAACTTCCCATCGATGACGCGCTCCACTGGCACTTCGACGCCGAGCTCCTGGCCGTCCTTTTCGCACCTCTCGGCCGAGCTGTCGTAGCAGGTCCCGCAGGCGCGGCACTCCTTCACCAGGTTCAGCCGTTCGCGGTCGAAGCGCGCGAGGACCTCCTGCTGGATCCGCCGGTGCCGCCCGACTTCGCCCCGGAGCGTGAGCACCTCATAGACGCTTCCGATCTGCGCGGCCAGAAGCTGGAGGAGGCTCTTGTCCTTCGACGTGAAAGGCTCCTCGGAGCGTTTCTCCCCGACCAGAAGGAGACCCACGAGCGAGTCTCGCTCGACGCCCCGCACCGGAACGATGAGATCGACCCCCAGGCGATGCAGCCACTGAATCTCGTCCGCCGTCGAAGCGAACGCGAGCTCCTTCGCCGTCCGGGCCGCGGGCCCTTGGCGAAGCTCTCGAAGCATGGGCGAGCTCTCCTCGAGCTGAAGAGCGTGCGCCTCGCTTTCGGACGAGTACTCGACCGAGAACCCTTTGCCTTCGGGGCTGCGGTAAAGGACGGTGACGCGGGGAGCGTGGAGCGCCGCTTCGATCTTGGAGGCCGCCATTTCCGCGATCTCGGCCAAGGAGTCGCTCTTCTGGATTGCGTCGATGAGAGAAAGAAGGATCTGCTGCTGATCGTAGGCCTCGCGAAAGAACCGCCGGTCGATGGCGGCCGAGAGCGCCTCCCGGTAGCGAAGCCCCAGAGCGGCGACCGTGAGAACGACGAGGTTCAGCCTGGACCAGCCGGTGAAGAGGAGCTCGCCGAGAGTCCGGTCGGGGTTCGTCGCGAGAGTGAACCCGAGCCAGGCGAGGGGCAGGAACACCACCGCGCGAAGAACGTTCCGGGCGAGGACGTACTGAAGGCCGATTCGAAGGACGACCCCGAAGCCGAGGACCCGGTGCTTCAATACCGCGTAGCCGAGACCGATGGGCGCGAGAACCGTGAAGCCGTTTGCGAGCTTCGCCGTCCAGTCGAGCGCCGCCGCCGCGTCCCCTCCGACTCCGGCGAGATACCCGATGCCTTTCGCGACTCCCGCGAGGATCACGGGAGCGAGCGCCATCGCATGGCTCCACACCACGAACCGGATGCGGCGCCGGCCGCTCCCCTCGGTGAGCAGCACGTAGTTCCGGCGCAGGACGGCGAAGATCGCGAGGGCCGCACCCGCGGCGTACAGGACCTCCGCGGGCTCGATAACCGCATAGTAGAAATGCAGGAGCCGGAAGTGGCGGTCGAGGACCGACATCGCCGTTTCCTCTCCCATCGCGCGGAGCATGTTGAGCGTGGTGCGCGGCACCCAGAGCGCGAAGCCGAGGCCGGCAACCACGACGAAGACGGTCTTCCAACGCGGGGATGCCACGATGGGTTCCGGAAAGGAAGCGAAGAACAGGTACCCGGTGACGTAGAGCAGTGGAAACGCCGACTCCAGCGCCATAACGGTGAAGTCGTGGCGGACACCCCCAAGCGCGTGGAGAGCTTCTCCCAACATGAGCGCCGCCGTCAGGAGCGAGCTCGCGAAACCCCAGCGGATCATCCCGCTCTCGGGCCGGGCGACGGCCATGAGCGTGCCCACGGCGAAAAACGAAAGCGAACAGCCGAGATAGATGAAGATCCACGGGAAGAAGCCGGGGTCGTCTCGAATCTGAAGACGCAGTCGAACGGTCTCGGTGCGATCGCCCCTTCGGACCTCGACGTCGTAGGGGCCGGGCTCGCGATCCTGGAGCTTCCACCGCGGCCCCGTCCGGGCGACCCGACCGTCGGAATCGATCGAAAGAACCTCGTCTCCTTCGGCGAGGACTCCGTCCGGATCGACGGTGGTCACGAGCCACTTTCCACCCCGAAGGCCTGCCGACCACCGAGGGTCGCGCGTGAGCGTCGAGAAGCGAAACGCGCTCACGGACTCGAACGCGAAAAGGACGAAGAAGCCCGATGCGACGGCGAGGGCGAGCCAGAAGAAGGCGTACGAGGTCCTCTTCCTCGTTGGCTCTTCGGGGGATTGAGTCATCGCTTGTTAGAAACTCAGTGTGGGATTGCGGAGCCGCCAGTTTATAATGCCCCCGCTCGCAAGACACCATCATCAACGGAGAGCGTCCATGGGTGAAAAGGCGAATCGACCGACATTCGACGCCGTCCACTACGACGACCTCGTTCCCAGGCTCCGCACGGGCGACGTCATCGTGTTCCACGGCGTCTCCTTCGCGAGCCGGGTGATCGAGCGCATGACGGGAAGCCGCTATTCGCACGCGGCGATGGTCTATCGCCCGGACCTCGGCGGTCCGCCGATGCTCTGGGAGACGGGCCCGGACCCGATCGTCCCCGACCCGCGCACCCACACCCGTCACGGTGGAGCGCAGCTCGGCTACCTCGCTCAGGCGCTCCGCACCATGAACCGGCCGGCGTTCGGAGACACGCCCTACGTGCGCCAGCTCGAGCTCGAGCGCAACGACGAGTTCGAGAGGATGGCGTCAGAGGTCATCCAGGAGCTCGAGGGACGCCCGTTTCCTTCGATGCTCCAGATGGCGGGCGACTGGCTCGCCGGCCAGTTTCACTTCGTGACCACCGACAAGAGGATGTACTGCGCGGAGCTGGTCGCGGCGACCTACATGCGGCTCGGGCTCCTGCCCCTCGATCCGCCGGACAATTTCTACGACCCGAAGGATTTCAGCGTCGAGTACGACAGAGTCCCCTGGCAGCGGGGAGCGAGGCTCGGCCCGCAGTACGAGATCGTCGGCCTGGAAGCGAAACAAGGCCGCGCATGACGCCTCTCCCCGGCTCGCCGTGAGGATCGGCCGGGCGCTCGCGCGCCAGACTCGTGTCGGTGCCGCCCGCGACGTCGTGCTGGTGTCGATGCCTTTCGGGCCGCTCTTCAATCCCTCCTTCGGACTGAGCCTCCTCAAAGCGGCGCTCGCGAGAGAAGGTGTTGCGGCCGAAGTTCGCTACTTCACCATCGCCTTCGCGGAGCTCGTGGGCGAGCCCGCCTACAGCGGCATCGCTCTCAACGGCGAGGTGGTGGCGCGCGAGCTCGCTGGCGAATGGGTGTTCTCGCGCGCGTTGTTCCCGGAGTCCGAAGAAGAGGTCGAAGACTACATCGAGGACATCCTCGTCAAGAGGAGCGCCCATCCTTCGAAGGGGAAGCCGGTTTCCCGGAGGCTTCTGGACCATATCCTGAAGGCCCGCGAGCGGGCGCTCGAATTCCTCGACTGGTGCGTCGAGGAGGTCGCGCGGCGGCCGCCGAAAGTCCTCGGATTCACCAGCATGTTCGAGCAGCATCTTGCGTCTCTCGCACTCGCATGGAGGTTGAAGGAGAGACTCCCCGACACGTTCATCCTGTTCGGCGGGGCGAACTGCGAGGGAGTGATGGGGGCGGAGACCCTGCGCCAGTTTCCCTTCGTCGACGCCGTGGTCTCGGGAGAAGGAGAAGTGGTCGTGCCCGCGCTCGTTCGCCGGGTCCTCGATGGCGAGCCCATCCTCGACCTCGCGGGCGTACGCACCCAGGAGCGCCTTCGGGACGAGTTCGCCTCCGGGCAGTTCTCGAACGCCCCGAGCGTTCCCCACCTCGATGAGCTTCCCTATCCCGACGCGAGCGACTACTTCCAGGACTTCCGCGCGAGCCGCTTCGATCGGAGCTGGCAGGCGGGGCTCTTCGTCGAGACGTCGCGCGGCTGCTGGTGGGGCGAGCGGCAGCACTGCACGTTCTGCGGCCTCAACGGCACGTCGATGACCTATCGGAGCAAATCTCCCGGCCGCGCGCTCGAGGAGATGGTAGCACTCAAGGCGCAGCATCCCGACTGCGACCTCCAGGTCGTCGACAACATCCTCGACATGGGTTACTTCCAGACCCTCCTTCCCGAGATCGTCCGGCGGAAGCTCGACTTCGGCCTCTTCATCGAGACCAAGAGCAACCTCAAGAAAGAACAGGTCCGGCTGATGCGCGAAGCTGGAGTGCGGATGTTCCAGCCCGGGATAGAAAGCTTCAGCGACGACGTCCTTCAGAGGATGCGGAAGGGAGTCAAGGCGCTTCACAACGTGCAGCTTCTGAAGTGGTGCGAGGAGTTCGGAGTCGAGCCCTACTGGAACCTGCTGTGGGGCTTCCCCGGAGAGCCGCCCGAAGAGTACGCGCGGATGGCGAATCTCGTTCCTCTCCTCACGCACTTCACGCCCCCGAACGGCGTCTATCCCCTGCGCATGGATCGCTTCAGCCCGAGCTTTACCGATCCGGAGGCCCTCGGATTTCGAGACGTCGAGCCCCTGCCTTCGTATCGGCACGTCTTTCGCGGTCTTTCGAAATCGACGCTCGCGAACCTCGCCTACTACTTCGACTACCGCTACCAGAAGCCGCAGGAGCCCGGGCGGTACGTGGGGCCGCTTCTCGAAGAGCTTCGCCTTTGGAAGCGCGTCCATCGAACGAGCGCTCTGTTCTCGGTCGCGGTCGACGGCAAGCTCCTGATCTGGGACCTGAGGCCCGGGAGGCGCCGGCCGCTCACGGTGCTCGACGGAGGGGAGAAGGAGCTCTACGAGCTTTGCGATGCCACGACCTCGCTCTCAACCCTCGAGTCGAGACTCGGCCGGGAGATCACACGCTCGCTCGAGCGTCTGGTCGCGGACGGCCTCATGGTGCGCGACCGGGCGCTCTTCCTGAGCCTCGCGGTGCCTCTCGGCCCCTATACGCCGGAGGCCCCGGTGGTCCATAAGTTCTACGCTCTCGCGGCGAGACTCGGCCGGCGCACGCCGCGAGGGCTCGTGGTTCCGCTCGCTTCCGCGAACGGACGTGGTGGCGGCTCGCGGGTGGGGCGAGGCCACAATCGATCCCTGAGCTCACAACAGTTCTCCATCAATCGGGATGGAGATTTGGTCATTCAATGACCGACCCGTGCGACGAACGAAAGGAGACGCTCGATGGCAAAGAAGAAGAAAGCGGCGAAGAAGAAGCCTTCCAAGAAAAAGAAGCCGGTAGGCCTTCCGGGCTGAGCCCATCGAAGGGGCCGGGGCTTCGTCTCCGGCCCCCGAGCCTACATCCCGATCGAGACCCGGCGGGCCGTCCAAAAGTCCCAGGAGAGATCGGGGTCGAGAAGATAGGCGTAGGGCATCCTGCAGTAGCCTCGGAGACCCCAGCGGGCGCCCCAGGAGTTCCGCGCGAGGAAGAGGCGCCGCCTCCGGTCGTAGCCGACGACCAGAAGAGCGTGGCCTCCCAGGTGCCTCTCCCGCTTGCGCGGCATCGGGACGTTTCCGCTCCGGGTAACCGCTCTGCTCTTGAAGCTTTCGTAAACGGAGATCCCCATCGTGAACGGATACCCATCGGCGAGGCACGCCTCGAAGTGCAGGAGCTCGCGCCGGAGACGGAGATAGCGGATGACTCTCTCTCCTCGCGCAAGCCGGTAACAGCGCGGAGGCGGCTTCGTCGCGAATCGCCGGGGGCGATACGGCCAGTCCCGCTCGTGGCAGACCCCGTTCCGCGCGACGCTCTTGTACCCATCCCGAAGGGACACGGGCACGTTTCGGGCCACGAGGCCCTCGCTCGCGCGCTCGTTGTAATAGATGAACAGCCGCGAGGGCGAGAATGGCTCGGGGGCCGCTTCCTTGATCTCGTCGAACCAGAGGGCGGCGGCGATCGCGTTAGCCGAGCAGGAATTCAGATTCCCCTGGTCGTAGACCGGCGGAGAGAGCGGCCTGAGGTCGACCGCGGGCGGGCGCGACTTCTCGAGCCGCGCCGGAACCCGAAACCGATGGTCGCGATGATCGGGAACGTCCGGATGGGTTCCGAGAGGACGCAACGCTCTTACTCGCGGACGGCGACGATCTCGAAGGCGATCCCGAGATCCTGCTTGGTCTTCACCGACCCGCCGACGGCTGCGATCTGAGGCACGCCCCAGCTCCCGCTTTCGAGCTCCAGCTCTCCCTTCGCGGTGAGGCGGTCGCCCGTGGCGTCGAGGGTCAAGGGAACTTCGAGGGGCTTCGAAACCCCGCGGAGACTGAGCGTTCCCTTCAGCTTCAACTGAAGGCGCGCGCCTTCGTTCTTCTCCACGCGGACCTCCGCCGACTGGAACGCGATCCGACGATTCTGCGGAAGCGCGAGCGCCTTCGTCTCCATGTCGGACTGCACCTGCGCGCGGTCCTTCTCGCTCAGCTCCTCGTCGGCGACGGTGAGAGAGGAAGCGTCGATCTCGAGGACGAAGCGGGAGGGGGCCTTCGACTCGGGGTCCCAGTCCACTTGACCCGAGAGTCCCCGGACCGCGATGTTATGCTCGTGCCCGAACATCTTGAAGAGACCGGCGGTGCCCACGTGGACCGTCATCCGGCTCTCCTCGGCAGCCACTTTGTAAACGACGGGCTCGGCGACGGGTGCTTCGAGGCCCAACAGAAGCGCAACTGGCCAGAACATGATCCCTCCGCCTCATGCTAGCCCGCGACTGCGCTCCGACGTGTGAGCTGCTACGCAATCAATCACCCTTCTGGTAGGTCCCGATGAGCTCCGCCCCTCCAAGGACGTGTCCTTCCATCGCATTCAGGAGCTGCGCCCGTATGGGTCGTCCGAGGTCGGGAAGCTCCGCATCGAGAGCGTAGAGCTTGTGAAAGTAGCGGTGCCGGCCGATGGGCGGACACGGCCCCCCGTAGCCTGTGCGCTTCCAGTCGTTGCGGCCCTCGAGAGTGCCCTCCGGCAATCGAGAAACACCCTCCTCGAGACCGCGGGCGGCCGCCGGGAGGTTATAGAGCACCCAGTGCACCCAGGTCATTTTCGGCGCTTGCGGGTCGGGAGCATCCGGGTCCTCGACGACGAGCGCAAAGCTCTTCGTGCCCCCTGGTGCGTCGGTCCACGAGAGGGGGGGCGAGACGTCCTCGCCCTCACAGGTATAGATTCGCGGTATCTTCCCCAGATGCTCGAAGGCGGAGCTTTTCAGTCGGAGCGCCATTTTGTGATCCTCCTCATACTTTGAGCGGGCTTCGGAGGTAGAATGCGGCTTTTCCGCGCGCCCCCCGGGAAGGATCCCAGGCATCATGAGCACCGCTCCACGCCGCATCGATTTCCTCGAAGGCTACCACGTCCAGCTTCGCGCCGCCCTGAACCGGGGTGAGGGGACGCTCATGACCCTCTCTCAGGGCGGAGCCTACGTGGCGACTCCTCTGAACCTTCTTCCACAGGCCCAGCTTGCGGTTGCCATCGACATCCCCGAGCTCTCCAAAGTCGTGGAGGTGGAGGCGGTCGTCGCCTGGGAGAACCGCGGTCCAGGGCGGCCTTCGGGAACCCATCCCGACGGCTACGGCATTCGATTCATTCGCGTCCCGACGGCCTCGGCGGAAGCCATCCAATGGCTCCTTCGGCGGCAGGAGCGCCCGGTGGCGAGCGATCCCGGGAGAACCCAAGCGCTCTCGTCCCGGGACATCCGCGAAATGATGGAGCGCGCGGAGGAGCAGTTTGGCCCCGAGGCCGCGAGCGTCCACCGTCCAACCAACCCTTTCGAGGAGCCAGAGGGACCGCCTCACCCCCTCGAGCCTTCCGTCCTCAAGGCGCGCGCCCCTCACGCCCCGGGAGTCTTCGTCCTCGGCTACGAAAGGGCTTTCGGCGCCCGCGTCGGACGCGCAGACGAGGATCTCCAGGAGTCGCTTTCGGCGTTCGTCGGCCATTACTCCTTTTTCCACTTCGAGGTGATCCCCTCCTCGAAAGATCGCTTTTACAAGGAGTGCGAGCTCTTCCATGACCTCGGCGGCGATCGCGGACAGCTCGACAACGCCGAGCACCCCACTCCGCGGGAGCGGCTCGATTGTCCGCTCTGCGTGAGGGACCTCTTCAGCTCGTAACCGCGCCCCGCGAGGCCGAGCTCACGAGCTTCGCGTACTTCGCGAGAACGCCCGTCCGGTAGCGCGGCTCCTTCGGGCGGAAGGAGCTCCGCCGGGACCCCGGGTCGAAGTCGACGTCGATGGTCCGTGTCTCGACGTCGAGCGAGATCCGATCGCCATCGCGCACGAGAGCGATGGGGCCGCCCTCCGCCGCCTCAGGAGCCACGTGCCCCACCATGAATCCGTGGGTCGCGCCGCTGAATCGGCCATCCGTGATCAGGACCACCGAGTCCCCGAGACCGCGGCCCACGATGGCGCCGGTGACGGCGAGCATCTCCCTCATCCCTGGCCCACCCTTCGGGCCCTCCCAGCGGATGATGACGACGTCGCCCTCCTGGATCTTTCCCGCCTGGACCGCGGCGAACGCCTCTTCCTCGGAGTCGAAGACCCGCGCGGGTCCCTGATGGCGCGTGCGGTCGTGGCCCGCGAGCTTCACGACCGCGCCTTCGGGCGCGAGCGATCCCCGGAGGATGGCGATCCCGCCTCGCGGTTTGAGGGGAGAGGAGAGAGGACGGATCACTTCCTGACCCGAAGTCTCCGAGGCGCTCGCCGCTTCCTCCGCGAGGGTCTTGCCGGTCACCGTAAGCTCGTCCTGAAGGAGCCCGGCCTCGAAGAGACGCTTCATCAGGAGGCGCAGCCCTCCCGCGCGATCGACGTCGGGTGCGGTGAAACGCCCGCCGGGTTTGAGGTCGGCCAAAACCGGTGTCCTCGCGGACACGCGGTCGAAGTCCTCGAGGGTGAGGTCGATACCCGCCTCGCGCGCGATCGCGAGAAGGTGGAGGACGGCGTTCGTCGACCCCGCAGTGGCGGCGACGGAGGCGATCGCGTTCTCGAGCGCCGTCCGGGTGATGATGCGGCGCGCCGTCGTTCCCCGCTTCAGGAGATCGAGAGCGAGAGCGCCGGTTCGGTGAGCGGCCTCTTTCTTTCGGGGATCGGTCGCGGGGATGTCGTTCACCCCCATGGGCGAGATGCCGAGCGCGGTCATCGCCGTCGACATGGTGTTGGCGGTGAACTGCCCACCGCAGGCGCCGGCACCGGGACAGGCGACGTTCTCGAGGGACTGGAGGTCCTTCTCGGTCATGAGGCCGGCGGCGCAGGCCCCGACCGCCTCGAACACGTCCTGGATGGTGACGTCTTTTCCCTGGAACCGGCCGGGAAGGATCGAGCCCCCGTAGATCATGAGCGAGGGGAGGTCGAGCCGCGCGAGGGCCATGACCGTCCCGGGGATGGTCTTGTCGCAGCCCGAAATGGCGACCACGGCGTCGAGGAGGTGGCCGTTCACCACGAGCTCGATGGAATCGGCCACGATCTCGCGCGAGACGAGAGAGCTCCGCATCCCTTCGGAGCCCATCGCGATTCCGTCCGAGACGACGACGGTATTGAACTCGATCGGAGTACCCCCCGCTTCTCGAATCCCTTCCTTCACGTGGACCGCAAGCTCCCGCAGGTGGACATTACAGGGCGTGACCTCCGACCAGGTGTTCGCCACTGCGACCAGAGGCTTTTCCAGATCGGCGTCTTTGAGCCCCATCGCCTTGAGCATGGCCCGCGCGGGGGCCCGGGAGATCCCTGACTTGATGGCGTCGCTTCGCATTGGCGGATGATATCATCCGGCGAATCGAGCGTTCCCGCTCGAAGACGGGGTCATCATGAAGAAATTCGTCCTTGCCGTTCTGCTCTCCTTCTCCACTCGCCTCGACGCTCAGACGTTCACGCTCGAGGAGGTCCTGAGCGCGCCGTTTCCTGCCGACCTGGTTTCGGCGCCGGGGGCAGGCGCCTTCGCCTGGACCCAGAACGAACAGGGCCGAAGGAGTGTGTGGGTCGCCGACGCTCCCAGCTATCGAGCCAAGGCCCTGTTCCGCAACGAGAGGGACGAGGGGCAGGAGATCACTCAAGTCCGGTTCGGTCCCACCCACGTCGTTTTCGTGCGCGGCGGGAGGGCGAATCGCGCCGGAGAGATTCCGCACCCAAGGAGCTCGTATTCCCCGACGACGTCCACGACTTCCTGCTTCACGAGAACTGGCTCGCCGCCATGAAGGCATCCGCCGATTTCCTCGATCGGAAGCTCGGCCCCCGCCCTTCGACGACGAACGAGCCCTGAGGAGACGTCGATGAACGTGCTGCTTTTCGCCGCGCTCGCCACTCTTTCCCTGCCTGGCTTGAAGGAGCCTGTCGAGATCCTGACCGACCGCTGGGGCGTCGCCCACATCTACGCGAAGAACGAGCACGACCTGTTCTTCGCCCAGGGCTACAGCGCCGCCCGCGATCGCCTGTTCCAGTTCGAGATCTGGAGGCGGCAAGCGACGGGAACGGTCGCGGAGATCCTCGGACGGCGCGAGCTCTCCCGCGACTTCGGCACGAGGCTCCATCGGTTCCGCAAGGACATGAAACAGGAGCTCAACCACTACCACCCGCGGGGCGAGCTCATCATCACCTCGTTCGTCGAGGGGGTGAACGCGGCCGTCGCCGAGACGGAGAGGGACCCTTCGCTCCTCCCCCTAGAGTTCGAGCTTCTCGGCATCAAGCCTGGACGATGGACGCCTGAAGTCGTCGTCTCGCGCCACCAGGGGCTTCTTTCGAACGTCACGGAAGAGCTCGACATCGGGATGGCGGTGGCCGCGATCGGGGCCGCGAGAGTGCGGGAGCTCGACTGGTACCGGCCGGGCCGGCCCGAGCTCGCTCTCGATCCGGCAATCGACGGCTCTCTCCTCAAGAAAGAGATCCTCGACGTCTACCGTGCCTTTCGCGAGCCCATCGCTTTCAAGCCCGAGGACGTGGTGCCGCAGCACCGGAGCGCACGAGCGAGCATCGAGCGCATCGCGGTGGCCCTTCCAACCGGAGACGGGACGGACGGGATCGGAAGCAACAACTGGGTGGTGGGTGGAGGCCTCACGCAGACCGGCTACCCGTACGTGGTCAACGATCCCCACCGCGGCCTCTCGGCCCCTTCCCTGCGCTACTTCGTTCACCTCGTGGCCCCGGGATGGAATGTCATTGGGGGCGGGGAGCCGGTGCTTCCGGGGATCTCGATCGGACACAACGAGCACGGAGGCTGGGGGCTCACCATCTTCGGCCAGGACAACGAGGACCTCTACGTCTACGACACGAACCCCTCGAGCCCGAATCAATATCGCTACATGGGCGCCTGGGAGGACATGAGGGTCCTGAAGGAGACGATCGCGATCGAGGGAGAATCGCCAGAGACGGTGGAGCTGAAGTACACACGCCACGGTCCGGTCCTCTACGAGGATCGCGAGCACCACAAAGCGTACGCCCTGCGCGCCGCCTGGTTGGAGGTGGGATCGTCTCCCTACCTCGCGAGCCTCCGCATGAACCAGGCGAGGACGTGGGAGGAGTTCGCCGAGGCCTGCGCCTACAGCCGGATTCCCGCGGAGAACATGATCTGGGGCGACGTCCAGAAGAACATCGGCTACCACGCGGTCGGCATCTCGCCCATCCGCGCCAACTGGAGCGGTCTCGTCCCCGTCCCCGGCGACGGACGGTACGAGTGGGACGGCTACCTTCCCGTCCAGGCGCTTCCGAGAATCAAGAACCCGGACAAGGGCTACTGGGGCACCGCCAACAACTACATGGTGCCCGACGGATACGGCTATCCCGAGGCGCTCCACTGGGACTGGGGCGACGAGATGCGCGGGGTCAGGGTGGATGAGCTCCTCTCGAGCGGACGGCGTTTCACGCTCGTCGACATGATGGAGTTCCAGCACGACGAGCTCTCCGTCCCGGCGCGAAACCTGGTGCCGCTCCTCCGCCACGCCGAGGTTTCCGATCCACGGTCACGGGAAGCGCTCTCGAAGCTCCTCGACTGGGACTTCGTTCTCTCGAAGGAGTCGATCTCTGCCGCGATCTACGTGAGCTTCGAAAGAAGGCTCCTCGAGAACGTGAAGGCCAAGGTGTTTCCGGAGGCGGCGCAGAAGATCCTGGGCCGCCCGAACAAGAAACGGATGATCGACTGGCTCGCGGCACCCGACGGGCGCTTCGGAGAGGACCCGATCGCGGGCCGGGACGCGGTTTTGAAGGCGAGCCTCCAAGAGGCGGTGGCCGAGCTCACCAAAACGCTCGGGGCCGACATGAACGGCTGGCGCTACGGACAGGAGAAGCTCAAGCACGTCCTCATCCGGCATCCCTTGAGCCCGGCGGTCTCGGAGGAGATGCGGAAGAAGCTCGACGTCGGACCGGCGCCTCGGGGCGGCGACGATTCGACACTCAACAACACCGGGAGCGCCGACAATCAGACTTCGGGTGCGACGTTCCGGGTGGTCCTGGACGCCGCCGACTGGGACAACTCCGTCGCCACGAGCTCTCCCGGCCAGTCGGGCGACCCCGAGAGCCCGCATTACCGCGACCTCTTCCGGCTCTGGGCGAAGCATCAGTACTTCCCTCTCTTCTACTCGAGGGACAAGATCGAATCGGTGACGGAAAGGCGCGTCGTTCTCGAGCCGGGAGGAGCGACGGACCAGTAAGGCTTTGCCCCTGCGGCATCCGGCGCTCGAGAAGACGGACCACCGTCCCTGGCCCCTTCCGCCCTCCCCCTGGGCGATGGCCATGAGCTGGCGCGATCTCGCCTTCCTCCACTGGCCGGTGAGCGCGGCCCTGCTGCGCGCGAAGATCCCCTCAGGGCTCGAGCTCGACACGTTCGAGGGTGAGGCGTTTCTGGGAATCGTCCCCTTTCACATGAGGGGAGTGCGGCCCCGGTTCGTTCCCCCTCTTCCGGGAGTCTCGTCCTTCGTCGAGCTGAATGTGAGGACGTACGTGGTGGCCGAAGGGAAACCGGGCGTGTGGTTCTTCAGCCTCGATGCGACGAGCCGCCTCGCCGTCCGGGGAGCGCGCCGCTTTTTCTGTCTTCCGTACTTCGACGCCCGCATGTCGTCCTCGCGACGAGAAGGCTTCGTCCACTATCGCTCGGAGAGAACGGACCGGGGTGCTTCGGAAGCGCGCTTCGCCGCGCGCTACCGCGGCACGGGTCGAGCCGAAGGCTCGGAGCTCGAGCGCTGGCTCACGGAGCGCTACTGCCTCTACGCCGCGAGCGCCGGCGGACGTCTCTATCGCGGTGACATCCACCACCCGCCCTGGCCTCTCGAGAACGCCGAGGTCGAGATCGAGACGTGCGACATGACGCGTCTCGTCGGCATCGGCCTTCCTCTCGAGCCCGCGCTCGCGCATTTCGCGGAACGCATCGACGTGGTGGGATGGACGCTTCGTCCGCTATGAGTCCCTTGTCGGCACGTCACAACTTGGCTATAATTTAGCCAGAATGCCGTTTGACATCGTCTTGGCGCCTGGCGCCGCCGAGTCGATGGGCAAGCTCCCCGCTCACGTTCGGAGTCAGGTGCGAGATGCCTTGGAGCGCCATCTGCGACATGAGCCGACAAAGGTCAGCAAGAGTCGCATCAAACGGCTCAAGGGCTTGAGTCAACCACAGTACCGCCTGCGGGTCGTAGAAGTCAGGGTGTTCTATGACGTCACACAGACCGCCGTCGAAGTCCTCGCCATCGTCACCAAAGCGGAGGCGCAAGCCTGGATCGAGAAAGAAGGCAAGCGCGAGACGGGAGGTGGCTCTCGCCAAGGTTAAGGACGATCTTTCCAAATACCTTCGCCTGGCGGCCCGGCAGGAGGTCGTGATCACGCGTCACGGCCGACCTGCTGGAGTCCTCATCGGGTTCGACTCGGAAGAGGACTGGCTCGACTACCGGTTGGAGCACCATCCCGAGTTCCTCAACCGCATCGCCGAGGCTCGCGATGCGTTGCGGAAGGGACTGGGCATTCGCCTTGAGAAGCTTTAGCCGAGGAAGGTTGACATCCCGGCCTACCTCTGCCCGCGGTAGCCCGGGCCCCGGAGGATCCGTCCCGGGCGCTCCGCCGTGATCTTGCCCTCATCCACCACCGCGCGGCCGTTCACCAGGACGTAGCGCACCCCCACCGAGTAGTGGTTCGGATCTTCGAACGTCGAGACGTCGCGCACGGTCTCGGGATCGAAGACCGTGATGTCGGCGGCCATTCCCGGCCGGAGAATGTCCCGGTCCGAAAGCCCGACGCGGGCCGCGGGCCTCGAGGTCATCTTGCGGACCGCCTCCTCGAGAGTGAGGAGCTTCTCCTCGCGCACGTACTTTCCGAGAATCCGGGTGAAGGTCCCCCAGGCGCGCGGGTGGGACTTGCTCTCCGAGAGCGGTCCGTCCTCGGCCCGCGCCTCGGAGTCCGTGTCGATTGAAACCAGAGGGTGACGGAGAGCGGTGCGCACGTCGTCCTCGTTCATGATCGAGATGATGCAGGACGTCTCGGCGTGGTCGGCGATGACGAGGTCCATGAGCGCATCGCGCGGATCCTTCCCCATCTCCCTTCCGATCTGCTCGAGCGTCTTTCCCTCCCACTTGCGGAGCGAGGGATCGAGAACCGAGCTCACCATGACTCCCGAGGCTCCCCCCGACCCGTACCACTGGTTTTCCCAGTCGCCGGGCGCAGGGTCCTCCATGTCTTTCTTGATCCGCTCGCGAAGGGCGGCGTCCCGCAGGCGCTCCATCATCTTGTCGGTACCTCCCTCGCGGACCCAGAGAGGAAGGCAGGCGTCGAGGTTGTTCGACGCCCGGTCGTAGGGGTACTGGTTCGCGCTCACGTCGAGCCCGCGGGCCCGCGCGGCCTCGATTCGCTCGAGGACTTGAGGCATCTTTCCCCAGTTCGCGCGATAGGCGGTCTTGAGGTGCCAGACTTCCGCGGGAATCGAGGCGCGTTCGGCAATGGTAAAGATCTCGTCGAGGGACTCGAAGATGCGGCCGGACTCCGACCGCTGGTGCGTGAGGTAGATGCCGCCGTAGCTCGCGGCGACGTTCGCGAGCTCGATCAGATCCTCGGTGGTGTTGAATCGATCCGGGACGTACTGGAGGGAGCTCGAAAGCCCCAGCGCCCCGTCCTCCAAAGCCTGAGCCACGAGCTTTTTCATCTCCTCGAGCTCGGCGGCCGTAGGTCTCCGGTTCTCGCGTCCGATGACGTAGTCGCGGATTCCGCCCGCGCCTACGAAGGTGGCGATGTTGATCGCGACCTTTGACCTCGTCTCGATCCGATGAAAGTACTCGCCGAGCGTGCGAAAATCCTGGGCGACGCCGAAGTGGCGGTAGCTCGCTGCGCGGTCCGCAATCATCCGGTCGTTCAAAGGAGCGATCGAGCTCCCCTCGCCCGTGACTTCAGTCGTGATGCCCTGCGTGATCTTGCTCGCCGCGCGCCCATCGACGAGGACCGCGAACTCCGACTGGCCCAACATGTCGATGAACCCGGGAGAGACGACCAGGCCCCGGGCGTCGATCCGGCGCGTGGCGTTCGCGTCGTCGAGGCGTCCGATGGCGGCGATGCGGTCTCCCGCGATCCCGACGTCACCGAGAAACCAGGGCGCCCCGGTTCCATCGACGATGCGCCCGCCGGAGATGATGACGTCGTACGACGGCTGCGGCTGCGAAAGGAGTGCGAGAAGAAAGAGAGTCGATTTCATGGGGGGCAATGCTACCGCGACCGCCCCCTCGCTGCCTATTCCGTCCGAAGCGCGCGGAACGGGTCGAGCCGGCTCGCCCGCCGCGCGGGGAAGTAGGAAGCGGCAAGGGCCACCACCGCGAGGAGCGCCGCGATGATCGCGAGCGTCATCGGGTCGCGGGCCTCGACTTGGTAGAGCAGACTCTCGAGAGATCGAGCGGCCAGGAGCGCGCCGGCGACTCCGAGCGCCACTCCCACGAGCGCCACCTTCAGCCCTTCGCGAAGCACGAGCCGCGACACGTCCCGGGAGGATGCGCCCAGCGCCATGCGAAGCCCGATCTCGCGCACCCTCTGGCTCACGCTGAATGAGACGACGCCATAGAGGCCGATGGCGGCGAGAAAGAGGGCGGTCCCGCCAAAAAGACTCATGAGCGAGAGCGTGAGGCGAGGCCGGCCAAGCGAACGCGACACCACGTCCTCCATTTCCTGGATGCTGGTGAGCGGGAGCTCGGGGTCGACCGACGCGACCGCGGCGCGAAGATCCGCGGCCGCCGGGGGCTCTGCGTTTTTTCCCCGCGCGATGAGGGTCATGAAGCTGTTCGGAAGCTGGGATTGCGGCCAGTAGAGCGCCTCCCGTGGCGCCGTCTCGAGCCCGACGAGCCGCACGTCTCCGACGACGCCCACCACTTCGGCCAGCATGACTTCGTACCACTCCATCTCCACCATCTTTCCGATGGGGCTTTCTCCCGGCCAGACCGTCTCCGCGAGCCTCTGGTTCACCACCACCACCCGGCGGGAGTCCGCGCGATCCCGCTCGTCGAATACGCGCCCCGCGAGGATGGGAATGCCCATCGCGCGGAAGATATCCCCTTCCACCATGCGCACGTCGGCCACCCGCTCCTCCCCCGGCGGCGGGTCGGGTTTATCGGGAACGCGATACGACGTCGCGGAGCCCAGCCCGCTTCCGAGGGGAAGCCAACTGATGGCGCCCGCTCGATCGACGACCGCGATCTCCGCGAGCTTCGACACGGCTCGTTCGTAGAAAGCGACCTGCGCCTCGTTCGTCTCGTAGCGGGGGCCCGCGAGGTTGATCTGGACAGCGGTAAGTCCTGCAGGCTCGAATCCGGGGTTCACTCGAGAGAGCGAATGGAAGCTGCGGAGGAGAACTCCCGTGAACGCGAGAAGCACTACGGCGAGGGCGATCTCGACGGCCACGAGCGCGCTCTTCAACCGCTGACGTGGCGCGCTCGCTCCGCCGCGCGATCCTTCCTTCAGAGGCTCCACCAGGTCCAGCCGGGAAACTTGGAACGCAGGAAGAAGCCCGAAGAGAAGGCTCGTCGCGAGCGAGGCCGCGAGCGCGAACGCGAGCACCCGGAAGTCGAGCCCGATCGTAAGGAAACCGGGAAGCTCCGCGGGAAGGATGGAGAGAAGGGCCCGGCGAAACGCTTCCGCGAGCGCGAGGCCGAAAGCGCCGCCGAAAGCGGCGAGAACGAGACTTTCCACCAGGAGCTGGCGAAGGATGCGGAATCGCCCGGCGCCGAGGGCGGCCCGCACTGAGAGCTCGCGCTCCCGGGCAACGCCGCGGGTCAGGAGCAGGTTCCCCACGTTCGCGCACGTGATCAGGAGCACGGCGGCGACAGCGGCGAAGACAACGAGGATCGCGCCCTGGACGTTCCGCACCAGCTCGGGCCGAAGGGGGAACACGTTCGCGCTCCAGCCGGAGTTGAAGTCGGGGTTCTCCTTTTCGAGATCGGCCGCGATCTGCTTCATCTCCTCCTGCGCTTGATCGAGCGTCGCGCCCGGCGCGAGGCGCGCCATCACGACCATGTATCGCCCCTCCGCCTCCCGGTGCTCGTTCGTGAACGCGATCGGATTCCAGAGTTGAACGGTTCCCCCCGCCTGCGGGGAGGGGAACTCGATTCCAGGGGGAAGCACGCCGACGACGGTCATCTCCGCTCCATCAAGCCGGAGGGTCTTGCCCACGATGTCGCGATCGGCGCCGAAGCGCCGCTTCCAGAGGCCGTCTCCCAAGAGGACCACCCGATCGTTCCCCGGGACTCCATCCTCGGTGGAGAACACCCGTCCGCGGGCGGCGAAAACACCGAGCGTCGAGAAGAAATCCGCAGAAACGTAGCCGATCGGAATCCGCTCGGGCTCTCCTTCCTCCCCTGCGAGGTTCGCGGCCCATGGAACGAAGGCGGAAATCGACGCGAACGAACGCGCCCGCTCGCGCCAGCGAAGAAAGTTGTAGGGCCCGACGACGTTCCGAGGCCGATCGCGCTTGTACGCGTGCTCCCAAACCATGACCAGGCTTTCCGGATCCGCGAACGGAAGCGGCTTCAGGAGCACGCCGTTCACCACGCTGAAGATCGCCGTCGTGGCTCCGATGCCGAGGGCGAGAAGAAGGACGGCCACGAGAGTGAACCCCGGACTCTTCCGCAGCATGCGGAGTCCGTAGCTCAAGTCGTCTCCGAGGCCATCCGAGAGCCGCGTCGAGCGCCTCAGGTCGAGAGCGTCGGGAACGGCACCGAGCGAGCGGCCGAAGAGCTTCATTTCCATCCTCCAGTCGAGACGGCCCTCGGACGCGAGCTCGCGCCGGTGGTGCCAGAGCTCCGATTCCCACTCGAGCCTCCACCCGGAGCGCTCGCGGCGGGAAACGAGCCACGAAGCCAGGCGAACGATCCAGTGGGAAAGAAGTGCCATGGGTCATGCCCTGGAGCGCGCGGGCCGGAGTCTTCTCGCGGCACCCCGCATCACGATTTCGACGGCCTGGAACCGCTCGACCGCCGCCTCTCGCATCGCCTCGCCCGCGGCCGTCAACTGGTAGTAGCGCCTCGGCGGCCTCTGCTCGCGGCGCGCGAGGGCGGGCTTCTCCCAGCGCGAGGAGACGATCCCCTCCCGGTCCAGCCGCCGCAGGAGCGGATACACGGTGCCGCTCGCGAGGCCCGTCGCGTCCATGATCTGGAAGCCGTGGTGGTAGCCTCGGGCGAGCGCCTCGAGAACGAGCGCCGTGGGATAGGTGAGATTCATCGAGACTCCAGTTGCTTTCTATCTATGTAGAAATCTATATCGAGCGAGCGAGCCAAATCAAGCACCAGCCGGCATCGGTGTCTAACGCCGGCCGAGAGGGCTCACCCCGGACGATAAGTTCTGGGTGTTTCGCCGGTCGCGGCCGAACCTCTGCCAGGGCATGCTCGCCTCGCGGGCGGGTGCGTCGGTGTCCCACACGTAGAGCCGGCCTTCCCGCGTGGCCGCGACAACCTCGACGAGCCCGTCCCCGTCCACGTCGCCGACCGCAGGCGAAGCGATGATCCACCCGTGCGTGAACTTCGGCCAGCCGGAAGGCTCACTCCCGTCGACGCGATAGGCACGGAGAAGATAGCTTCCGCTCCCCTGCACGATCTCGGGTGCGCCGTCGCCATCCACGTCGCCGAGGGCGGGACTCGACAGGAACTGCATGTCGTCCATGGCACGAGGGAAAGCTTCGAGAAGGCTTCCGTCGCGCGGGTTCCAGGCGGTCAGCTGATGATCGCCGAACGTCTGGCGCGCGGGGGCGGCGACGTCGAGAAGCTTCCGGAGCCCGCCTGTGGGGGCCACGTACTCGGGAAGTCCGTCCTCGTTCAAATCCCCGAAGGCACCCGAGCCGAGCGAGCCGAAAAACGGAGCATCGGCGGAGCCTGCCAGTGTGGGAATGTGAGGGAACCCATCGGGAAAATCCATGGCGAGGACGCGCGGACGGCCACCGATCTCTCCGAGGAGAGGGGCGCCGTCGGGGTCGTAGAGGTGCACCGGGCCCGCGACCCCGAAGATCGCGACCGCAAGGCGGCCGCTTCCGTCGAGATCGGCGAGGGCCGGAGAGCCCGGTGTTCCGGTGCCGATGGTCGGAAGAACGCCCGGCGCGAGCACCATGACCGGCGCAGGCCAGCCCGCGCGGAAGGGGCCGCCTTCGTGGAGGTTCCCATCCGCATGGACCGCATAGACGCGCCCGCGGACGTCGAGCGAAAGATCGTCTCCGAGAGAAACGTCGAGGCTCGCGATCGCATTCAGGAACTTCACGAGCCGGGTGTCCGCGGGAAGCCCCTCGACCTCGCCGCCGTACTCCTCGCTGCTCGTGACGACGAGCTCCGGCCGGCCGTCGCCGTCGAGGTCGCCGGCCGCGGGCGAGCCCACGAGCTTCGCCGCCCGCTCGCGGGCGTCCACTCCCGGTTTCGGCCGCGCGACCCCCGTCGCATGATCGACGTCCACTTTGGAGCGATCGGCGATCCGCACGGGAAACCCCGGCACCGAAGCGCCCCGATGGTCCCATGCATAGAGGTGTCCGTCGAAGGCGCCGGCGACGAGTTCGAGAGTCCCGTCTCCGTCGAGATCGACCAGAGTCGGCGCTCCGAGGATGCCGGGGTCGGTATCGTTGAAGCGGTCGCGGTTTCCCGGCTCCGAGAAGCGCGGGTCGGTCTCGACGGGAAATCCGGGCCGCTGACTCCCGCGATCGTCGAACACGTAGAGCTTGCCCTCGATCGAAGCCGCCACGATCTCGAGACGGCCATCCGAATCCAGATCGTCGGCGGCGAGAGGAGCGAGGACCGCCTCGTGAGGGACCTCGACCTCGAGGGAGTCGTACGCGGGCGAAGGGTGCACGGGGATAGGGTCGGTGCGGACGGGAAAGCCCGCGAGCTCGGCGCCCGTGCGTCCGCCGACGACGTGCACGCGGCCGTCCGAAGCGGCGTAGATCACGTCGAGAACTCCATCTCCGTCGGCGTCCGAGAGCACGGGAGACGATTCGACTGAGGCTCCGACCTCGACAGGTGGCCGCGCGAGATCGGAGTCGGTGTGGATGGCTACCGTCCTCCGATCCTCGCCAACGTTCCCGCGGCGATCGACGACGCGAAGACGGAGAGTCACCGTGTGCGCGTCGGGGTCGGTGACGTTCGAGCGCGGGTCGAATCCGCAGGCAGCGGCGGTCTCCCCCGGACGCCAGCGGGCGAGGACCTCTTTCGAAAGCGGCGTCCTCGATCCCCCGGCGCCGACGGGAAAGAAAATCTTGGGCTGAACTCCACAGCCGACCTCGAGGAAGTACTCGAAAGAGCCTCGGGTGCGCACGGCCGCGGCCGAGCCCCGGACCTCGACCTCCGGAGAGCGCGCGGGGTCGACGGTCGCGAACCACGCGAGGCTTCCGGAGAGATCCGCTTCGGGCGGGATCCTCCCGGGGTCGAAGCGAAGCAGGCGCAGCGCGTCCGGCCGGCCGTATCCCGTGTACTGATCCCAACCTTCCTGGGTGGGAAAGCGCTTCGATTCGAACACGAGGCCGTCCGCGGGGGCCGAGAGCAGGCGTGAAAGAGGACCCAGCATGGTGAGGTCGTCGAGCTCTCCCTCGTGGTCGATGTCTTTCGCCGACTCGCGGAGGAGCTGGCGGATCTCCTCCGCCGAGAACGGAGTCGAAAGTCCGGGGTAGGGCGCGAGCCTTCCCCGATCGATGAGGTTCTTCCCCCGGGAGACGAGCAGTGCAACGAGGCCGCTCGCCCGGGCCGTCGCCTCCGAGCTGCAGCTATCGGACGAGATGGCGACCCAGGCCCGGCCCCCGAAGTTGGTGCAGCCGTTCAGAAGATCGTACGTCCTCTTCTGGCGTACGACCACGCCATCGCCGTGGACGATGGAGTTCACCCAGATCGTGTGCTCGAACCCCGAGGGGTAGTTGTGGTGCCGGGCCTCCTCGTCGGCGGCGCTCGCGACGACCGGGATTCCGCGGCGGTAGGCGTAGTCGATGGCGGATTGTGCGTCGGGAGAGGCGCTCATCGACCCGAGCGCCTCGGAGACAACCGAGACCTTCCGATCGACGGCGTAGACGACCGCCTGCGAGAACTCGCTCCCGACGGCGATGAAGCTATCGGCGACCCGCAGGGGAATGAATAGGGCGCTCGGCGCGAATCCGGGAGTGCCGACTCCGTTGTGTGCCTCGGCGAAGCCGTCGTCCGCCTGGCCGGTGCCGTGACCGTAATCGACGTCGTCGTCCGGATCGTTGTCGTTCTGGTAGAAGTCCCAGCCCACGATATCGTCGACGTAGCCGTTGCCGTCGTCGTCCACTCCGTCGCTGAGCGCGCGCAGCAGGTCCTGCCCGTCCAGGATGCCGTTGCCGTTGCGATCGCCGACGCTCGCGTAGTCGTCGACGTTCACGAACCCATCGCCATTGCAGTCATGAGCGGAACAGGGCGGAAGGACCGGGAGTTCTCCCTTGTTGAGCGCCACCTTGCGGGCGAGGTCGGACCGGCCCCAGCGGATCCCGCTGTCGAGGACGGCGACCACCACGTCGGGCCGGCCGGTCGAGATCCTCCACGCGGCGACGACGTTCATCCCGATGAACGGCTTGTACTTCCAGTTGTCGGAAGACGAGGGATCGAAGTCGTCGGGGAGTTGGCCGCGACGGCGGAAGAGATAGCTCGCGAAGTCCCTCGGGTCGGAGCACCCGGCGGAAGCGCAGGTGGGATAGGGGACTTCGGCCGAAGCGACGGAGGAAAAGAGAAGGAGCGAGAGAACGAGGCACACCCCAACCATCGCGCGGGAGACTATCACCGCGCGCGGCGACGCGCACCCGGAGAAGCGGGGACCGGGGATTGCGTTTTCCCCGACAATGGATCATTCTCCCGCCCGTGTTCTCGAACCTAATCCAGCCCAGTGAGCTCGCGCCGCATCTCGGCGATCCACTCTGGGCCCTCATCGACTGCCGCTTCTATCTCGCGGAGCCCGCGAGAGCAGAGGCCGAGTACGAGCGGGAGCACGTGCCGGGAGCCATCTACGCCGACCTCGACCGCGATCTCTCGGGACCGCACACCGGGTCGAACGGCCGGCATCCGATGCCAACAACCGAGGTCATGGCCGAGCGCTTCTCGCGATTCGGGATCGACGGCGATGTCCAGGTCGTTGCCTACGACACGTCGCAGGGGCAGATGGCGGCGCGCCTCTGGTGGATGCTGCGGTACCTCGGTCACGACGCGGCCGCGATCCTCGACGGCGGCCTCCAGAGCTGGAAGGGCGAGGACCTGCCTCTCGCGAGCGGCCACGAGCGCCGCACGCCCCGGCGATTCGGCGCGCGGCCACGCGAGACAATGCGGATCGACGTGGACGCGCTCGAGCGAGAGCGAGAGAGTCACCTCCTCATCGATGCGCGCGCCCCCGAACGCTTCCGAGGCGAAGTCGAGCCCTTCGATCCCGTGAAGGGACGCATTCCCGGCGCCCGCAACCACCCGACGGCATCGAGCCTCGCGTCCGACGGCCGGTTCCTTCCGCCCGAGGAGCTCCGCGCGCGCTTCCAGTCGATCCTGGGAAGCCGGCCCGTCGACTCCGTCATCTCGTATTGCGGCTCCGGCGTCACCGCGTGCCACAACTTGCTCGCGATGGATGTCGCCGGGCTTCCCGGAGCGCGGCTCTACCCCGGCTCGTGGTCCGAGTGGTGCGCAGATGAACAGCGCCCGGTCGAGCGGGGCTGAAGGAGTAAACGGTATGAAAGCGTTCGCTCTCGCGTGCGAATCGCATCGTGGAGCACGGGGGCGCCGCCAATCTTCTCGAGCCGCTCCTCGCCATCGGCGCGATACGGATCGCCGACCCTCTCGTTTGATCCCGCCCGCCTCCGGGCCGTAGCATGGTTCAATGCGGACCTGCCCGAATTGCCAGCGTGAGTTTGTCTCGAATGAAAGAGTCTGCCCCGACGACGGGACGCTGCTGAAGGAGAAACTACCCAACGAGGAGCAGGCCATCGGGCGCACCCTCGACGGGAAGTATCGGATCGACGGTTTTCTCAAGCGGGGCGGCATGGGCTCCGTCTATCGCGGCACCCACGTCCTCCTGAACAAGCCCGTCGCCATCAAGCTCATCCGGCCGGAGCTCGTGACCTCACAGGACATCGTCGAGCGCTTCTTCCGAGAGGCCCGCGCCGCAGCGAAGCTCTCTCATCCCAATATCGTCACCGTCCATGACCTCGGCCAAACGGAAGACGGCACGCTCTACATCGTGATGGAGATCGTCGCCGGGCAGAGCTTGAAGGATCTGATCGTATCCGAAGGTCCCTGGGATTCCGCGCGCGCCCTTCGCTTCTGCCGCGGCGTCGCGAGCGCCCTCTCCCTCGCCCACCGGAACGGAATCGTGCACCGCGATTTGAAGCCCCAGAACATCATGGTGTACCGTGACAGCGAAGGGCACGAGAGCCCCAAGCTACTGGACTTCGGGATCGCGAAGACCCTCGAGCCGGACAGCCCCGCCCTCACCTCGACGGGAATGGTGCTGGGAACGCCGCACTACATGTCGGCGGAGCAGGCGAAAGGCCTCCCCGCGGATCAGAGGAGCGACATCTACGCCCTGGGGGTCATCCTCTACGAGATGCTCGTGGGGAAAGTGCCGTTCGACGACAAGTCCATTCCCTCGATCCTCGTGAAGCACTTGACCGAGCCTCCGCGCCCGCCTTCCTCCTTGAGAGGAGACATTCCGCGCGAGGTCGAGACCATCGTTCTGCGCTGCCTGGAGAAAGATCCGGAGAAGCGATATCAGAGCGCCGACGATCTCGGAAAGGCGCTCACCGCGCGCCTCGGGACCGAACCGCACCGGGTCCTCGATCCCACCGTCGCAACCGTTCCGTCGACGGCAGAGCTCACCGTCGAGATCAGCCCGGCGATGACGGGAGTTGGAGGAGCCTCGGCGGCGAAGGCCGCGCCCGTGCCTTTCCCTCCACCCCTTCCCGCGGCCGAAGCCACGCGGAGGATGGAGAGCGGAACGATGCGCGCGCGCCAGGTCGATGTGAGGACGCCGCCCCCGCAGCCGGTCAAACCGCAGAGCAAAGGTTCACGCACGGGCTTGTTCGTCGGGCTCGCCGTCGTCGGGGTCCTCTTGATGGCCATGGCCGCGAGCGGTTTCCTTCTGCTCCGGTTTCTGAGGGGCCGCTCTTCGGAGCCCCCCACCGAGGTGGCAACGGCCGCCACCGGCGCGGTCGAGATCCCGACGGCATCGCCTGCGGAAACCGAGTCGCAGGCTCCGCCGCCCATGGAAACCGAGCCGCCTCCGCCCACGACCGCACCCGCGACGGTCCTCACCCCCGCGGTGAAAGAGAGCGCGCCCGCTCCGAGGTCTCGCGAGAGCGCGCCCCCTCCCGTGCGCTCCGAACCGAGCACGCAGGCTCCGCCGAGCGCACCGGCCACGTCACCGGCACCTCAGCCGGCACCGGCGAGCGAATCTCCGATGCCGGAAAAGCCGACGGTAAGCTCCGAATGCGACGGTGTGAGAGATGCCTGCGCCCTGATCCAGGCCATGCTCCGGGAGAATGTCGAGCGGCGGGGAATGCGCGTCGGCCGCCCGGCGAATGCCGACGTCCTGGTGAGGATCGAAGCCGAGGAGATCGAAGCCCGCACCGAGGAGCAGTTCGGAAGCACGTTCGTCATCCGGACGTACTCGGTGACGCTCGACGCCGAAGTTCCCCGCTTCGGAGACGCGGTGACGCTGCCGCCACGGACCTTCAGCTTCGACGCGCGCCTGGGAAGAGAGAAGCTCCGCGGGGAGGCGCATGTCATCGCCACCTCCGCCGCGGAGCGAATCGAGAGGTACTGGGAGAAGAAACTCGCGGAGCGCTGACCTACTTCTTCCGCACCTTGCTGCCGGCCGCCGCCTTCCCCGTGAAGGTCATGATCGAGAATCGCTCCTGGACCTCCGACACCACACCCTCGCCGGTCTCGGACTCCTCGACGCCGAGCACCTGCCCCGTGTCGGGGTCCTTGAGCTCCTCGCCCACCGCCACCACGGTGAACTTGTCGCCCGCCTTGAGGCCGGACATCGTGCCCATGTTGATCCAGGCCTTCGTTCCCTCGATCTTGATGATCTTCCCCTCGGCGCCGGCCATCGCTCCGCCGGCTCCGAGCTTCGCGAGTCCCTTGTGGGCCGCGAAGAGCGTCACGACGTTCTCCGATGCCTTCTCGATGGCCTCGCTCGCGATGCCCCACTCGTCCTCGCGGCTGAGAGAGGCACCCATGGCGAACCCCCCTCCCTTCTTCACGTCGCCGTCCGCCTTTACCGCGACGACGCGTTCGGCGGTGGTGGTATCGATGAGCCGCAGGTTGATCGAGGCCTCCGCTTTCGTATAGGAGCCGCCGATGCCTCCGAACCCGCCCTTGGTGGTATTGATGGCGAACTTGTCGATGCCGCCGGTGATGATGTACTTGATGCCGAGAATCTTACCGACCTGGGCCGCGGTCTGCTGGTCGAGGGCGCCGGCGCTCGCGAGCCCCTGCTCCTTCAGCACCATGTCGAGCTTTTCGCGCTCGATGACGCTGAACTTGTTCGAGAGCTCCTCGTTCTCGGAGAACGCGGTATCGATGTGATTGCGCGCGGCCGGCCCCAGGTCGCCCCAGAACCACCAGCTCTGCTCGGCGTGGTTCTCGAAGTCCCAGATGGCTACGCGGATTTTCGCCTGGGCCTGGAGCTCGAGCGGGACCAGGATGGCGGCGATCGCGAGCGCCGTCTTCAACTGGAATCGAAGGGACATCTTTTTTTCCTCCTTGGCTTCTCCCCGGAAGCCGTCGCCAGGTGACTCGGTCTTTGAGTAGGAAACTTGTTACGAGCGTAGCATAGCTCCGACGAGTCGGCTACAACGCGCCTGTGCTATGCTCGCCGCCTCCTTGACCGATCCCACCCACCGCCGACGCGCCGCCGCCGCTCTCTTCGCCGGGGTGGCGCTCTCGGCCGCGGGCTACACCGTGCTCGTCACCTTCCTGCCCCTCGTCTCCGAAGACCTCCTGGGAAACCCGCGGTGGAGCGGTATTCCCTCGGCTTTCGGCACGGTCGGGACCGCCTTCGGCGCTCCCTGGATTTCCCGTCTGATCGAGCGCTACGGTCGGCGCGCAGGGCTCGTCCTCGGGTACGTCTTAGGGGCCGGGGCCGCGACCGCGGCCGCGTTCGCTGCCGCCGGCTCCTCGTTTCCGATCCTCGCTCTCGCGCTCTTCTGCATCGGCGCGGGCTACGCCTCGGCCCGGCTCTCGCGCTACGCCGCCGCTGCGCTCTACGAGCCCGAGCGCGGCTCCTCGGCCATCGGCTGGAACGTGTGGGCGGCGACGGTGGGATCGGTCGCCGGCCCCCTCCTTCTCGCCCCCATCCGCCGAAGCGCCGATCTCGTCGACATCCCCGGAGTCATGGGCCCGTTCCTCATGACCGCGCTCGCGTTTGCAGCTGCGGGAATCGCCCTCGCCGCGCTCTTCCCCGCCGGCGCGTCTCCGAGCGCGCGCGACGCGAGACGTGAAGAAGAAGACGGCGCTCCTTCACCTGCCCGAGCCCGGCTCGCTCTCGTCGCCCTCGTGACGGGACAGGTGGTGATGGTGCTCGTCATGACCATGACTCCGATCCACATCCGGAACGGAGGGCACGGCCTCGGCGTCGTCGGGGCGGTGATGGCCTCGCACACCTTCGGGATGTACGCCTTCTCGCCGGTCGCCGGTTGGCTCTCCGATCGCCTCGGCCGCACGACGATGATTGGCGCGGCCGTCGCGTTCCTGTGCACGTCCGGAATCCTCGCCGCCGTCGCCGCCCCCGGAGCGTGGTCACACGCCGTCGCACTCCTCCTTCTCGGGCTCGGCTGGAGTTTCGGCTTCGTCGCCGCGAGCGCCCTTTTGACCGAGAGCACGCCCCGGGCCGATCGCCTCCGCCTCCAGGGGATCGCGGACGCCTGGGTCTGGGCGAGTGCGGCCGCCGCGGGAGTCGTCTCCGGTCTTCTCCTCGCCGAGGTGGGCTACGCGGCTTTGAGCTTGACGGGAGCGATCCTCGCGCTTGCGCCGCTCGCGTTCGTCAAGCGGGGCTGAACGTTGGCTCGCGCCTGGGACGAGGTCTACCGAATCGTGCGACGCATCCCGCGCGGGCGGGTGATGAGCTACGGACAGATCGCGGAGCTTCTGCGCCGGCCGCTCTCCGCCCGCGCCGTCGGCTGGGCGATGAACCAGTGTCCCGACGACGTCCCGTGGCAGCGGGTGGTCAACGCCCGGGGCGGAATCTCGACGGAGCACCTTCACGATCCGCCGGATCTCCAGAGGCGCCTTCTCGAGTCCGAGGGCATCCGGTTCGGGAAGGAGGGCACTCTCCCGATGGCGAGATACCGCTTCACGCCCCGTCGGTCGAAAAAGAAATGACTCTCAACCGCTCGAGAGAGCGCTGTAGGCGCTCGCCGTCGAAAGCGTGCGCGGGGGTGGAAGATCGACGGGAATGGAGAGCGTGAACTCCGCGCCCTTTCCCACTTCGCTCTTCACCCGGAGGGAGCCTCCGTGGTTGGAGGCGATGCGATACGCGATGGAAAGCCCGAGTCCCGTTCCCACGCCGACGCCCTTGGTCGTGTAGCCCGGATCGAAGACGCGCGGAAGAGCGCTTTCGGGAATCCCGCGCCCGCTGTCACGCACCCGGACGACCACCGAGCCGCCTTCGCGAAGGCACTCGACTTCGATCTCTCCCTCGCCCTCGATGGCCTGGATGGCGTTCACGATCAGGTTCATGAACACCTGGTTCAACTGGCCGGGATAGCAGGCGACGAGAGGAACATCCTCATAACTGCGGACGACGCGGATCCTCCCGCGCGTCTGGTGCTCGACCAGGGCCAGAGTCTCGTCGAGGCCGGCCCTCAGGTCGGCCTTCTTCCACTCGGATTCGTCGAGACGGGCGAATCTGCGCAGGTTCGACACGATCTCGATGATGCGGCGCGAGGCCGCATCGTTCACCAGGTGCAAGTCGCGAAGCTTCTCGAGAGTCGGCGCGTGCACGGCAGACTCCCCGTCGAGCATCCGCTCGATCACCTTTACCGCGCTCTGCGTGTTGCTGTGGATGGCCCCCATCGGCGTGTTCAGCTCGTGCGCCACGCCCGCGACGAGCTGTCCGAGGGCCGCCATCTTCTCGGACTGGATGAGCTGGAGCTGCGTCTCCTGGAGCTCGCGGGTCCGGTTCTCGAGGCTTCGGAAATCGACGAACCGCTGGTAGGCGACGGAAATCGCGTCCGCGAACTCGGTGAGCGTCGCGACGTCGTCGAGAGTCGGGTGCTGGGCGCGCGTTCCCCCGATGAAGAGCGTTCCGTGGGAGAACGGCACGTTCAGCAAGTACTCCAGGTCCTGGGTGAAGCAGTCCTCGCACGCGTGCTCGAGCGCCACGTCGCGAAAGCGGGTCGCCCCGTCCGCGAGGTCGATGATGCCCACGGCGCGACGGGTCCAGAAGTCGAACATCTCCGAGGTTTCGGGATAGTCCGCGATGGTGAGCTCCATGCTCGAAAGCCTCTCGTGCCGGGCGCTGATCATGCGGAGGCTCCCGCTCTTCTCGTCCACGATGGCGACGCCGCAGACGGAGAAGGCGAGGCCGACCTTCCGGAGCTCGTCGCGGAGCGACTCGATCGCGGAGGCGAGGTCCTCGGGATGCTTCATCAAGAATACCTGGCGCACCACGCGCGCGACCCCCCGTCCGCGCCGGAGCTCGCGATTCTGCTCTTCGAGCGTGAGCCGCTCCATCGCCCCGAAGAGATCGTCGGGCGTCATCCGCAGGTGGCCGAGCTCCGCGCGGTAGACCCAGCGGACGATTCCCCGCTTGTCGACGAGAATGGCGGAGGGAACGGCGACGTCGCGGCTGCCATAGCCTCCCCGATGAAGGAGGTTGAGCCGGCGGAGGAGCTCGCCCTTCGCGTCGGAGAGAAAGGTGAAGTCGGAAGCGAGGCCCTTCCGAAACCGCTTCGAGACCTCGGGAGAGTCGACGCTCACCGCGAGAACGCGGACGTCCAGCTCCTCCACCCGCCTCTCGAATTTCTGGAGCTGCCCGAGCTCGCTCGCGCAGAACAGTCAGAAGTCGCCGCGGTAAAAGACGAAAAGGGCGGCGGAGCTTCCCAGAAGGGAGCGGGAGTCGACCGTTCCGCCTTCGGAGTCGGGAAGCGCGAAATCGGGAAAGCGCTCCCCGGATTTGACCGCCACGCCCTCCCCCGGAATGCGGGTGCCGATTCCCAGGTAGCGAACGACGAGGACGAAGGCGGCGGCCTCGATCGCGAGGAGGGCGAGCGTGACGGCCCCCGGCTCCGCGATGGCGGCAACGAGGCCGAGGACGAAGGCGGCGCCGACGAGGAGGAACTGCTCGTAGGGAAAGCGGCTGAAGAGGCCGAGGCGGAGCCGGAGGAAGAACGCGACGGCGCTCAGCACCAGACAGACGAGGCCGAGAGCGGCTACCACCGCCCCATCCTACCGCGACGGGAAGAACCGGTCGAGCACGCGGTCCGGAGGCGGAGAGGTCAGAAGCGAAACCACGACGAGGCTCAGGACCGCGCCTGAGAAAAGGAACGCGACGGGGAGGAGACCTGTCTCCCCCACGGTGTACTCTCCATTCGATCCGAGGGAGTCGAGGAAGAAGCTGACCCAGAGGATGGCCACGGTCGCGATCGAAGCAACCACGCCCGCTCCCGTGCTCCGGCGCCAGTAGAGGGAAGCGACCACGGCGGGGAACAACGCCGCGAAGCCGCTCAGGGACCAGACTCCGAGATCGAAGATGGTGCGCGAGGTGAGAAGCGACTCGAGGAGAGCCACCGCCAGAAGAGCGGCGACGAACAGGCGTCCGGTCAGGACCTGCCCCCGCTCCGAGAGGCGATCGTGGAAACCGTAATGACGAACGATGTCTTGTGTAAAGAGCGTCCCGGCGGCGAAGGCCTGGTTGTCGAGCGATCCCATGATGACGGCGAAGACGCCGGCGGCGAGGAGCCCCGCGAGAAGCCCCCCGGAGTGACGCAGAATCAGGTGCACCAGAATCGGGCCCTCGAGCGGAGGTGGAAAGTCGATGTTCCCCACCACGCCCAGAACCACGCTCGGGACCCAGACGAGGACGAGGCAGATCGGGTAGAGCACGATGGTCGGACGAAACGTCCTTCCGGACCTTGCCGCAAGCCAGTTGGCGAAGAGATGAGGGAAGACACCGGCGGAGAGCGGGATGAGAAGATACGAGATCATCCGCCCGAGCTGACGCGGCGTCTTCTCGATGGTGAGGAGCTCCGGGCGGCTCGCATCGAGGGTCGAAATCGCCGTCTCGAGCCCTCCGTACTCGCGGATGATCACCAGAAACGAGATCGTCCCGACCGACATGAACACCAGGGTCTGGAACGCGTTCGCCCAGGCGGTACTCCTCATGCCGCCCTGGACGACGTAGATGAAGATGACCCCGCACATCAGAAGGCTCCCGACCCAGGTCGGAAGACCTCCCTTGGAGCCGCCGGTGAGGGCCCAGAGAACGTCGCCGCTCCCCTTGACCCCGATGAGGATGTAGGGCACGAGAAGCGCCACGAGCACGATGAACAGGGCGAGCCCCACGCCATCGGACTGGTAGCGCTCGCGGAAGAACTGCACCTGGGTGATGAAGCCGAGCCGCTTCCCCAGCCACCAGAGGCGTGTCCCGATGAAGTAGAAGACGAGCGGAGCGACGAGGGCGGAGCTCGACGCCATGAGGGCGAAGACCGCGATGCCCCCGCGATGGGCCTCTCCCGACGCCCCGAGGATGGTGAAAGCGGTCATGTGAGTCCCGAAGATCGAGAGCAGTAGCACGGGCGCGCCGATGCTCCGGCTCGCGAGGAAGTAATCCTCGGCCGTGCTCTTCAGGACCCTCTGGGCGGCGAACCCGATTCCGAGAACGACGGCGAGGTAGAGGAGAACGACTCCGAGTACGGGGCTCACGGGGAAGAATGCTTCTCAGTCCTCGTCGAGGTAGCGAGGCCAGGCACGACGCACGAGGACGAACAGGACCGCGGAGAGAACGAGGCTCAAGGCGACGTGGTAGAGGAGGTTCGAGGGAAGCCCCAGGAGAATCCGGGCGTCATCCCACATCCAGTAGTTCAGATGCAGGCCAACGAAACCGGTAGCGAGAAAAAGAATTCGCTTCTCCGAACCCATTGCCGGGAAGCGTAGCACAGCGCGGCGTCGCCGCAACCAACAGGTGGACGAAGGGAGAAGTGGGGATTTCCGTCTTCATTCGCAATCCCCTCATCCCCCCTTGCTTACCTCTTTTCGCCTTTCGAGGCCCTTCCTTTTTCCATTCAGGATGGTACACTGAGAGTACACAAACAATTCGTCTCTGCCTTGGTTCCGGGGGTCAATCCCCATGGGGATCGTCCGAGGTCTCGTGTGAGCGCAACCAGCATCCGCTTCCGCTACCTTCTGGGTCTTCTCTGCCACATCGCCATCGGCTTTTACGGCTGCGCGGGAAACTACGCCGCCCGGGCCGCGGACTTCCAGATCCTCGGGAATTGCGGAGTTGCGCCGAGCTTCGCCGACCAGACACACCTCAAGCGCTGGGGCAGATTCCCGGTCGACGTCTATGTCGACGCTTCCTCGCTCCCCGGGGAGCTGCGAGAGCCCTATCTCGAAGGCATCGAGCGCGGGGTGAGCCTCTGGGCGGAAGCGACGCGCGGGGAGATCGGCCGTTTCCACCTGAACTACGACCGGCCGGAATCACCCATCTCGATCTCGCTCTCCCGAGACCCCCTTCCCGAAGGGGCTATCGGATCGACGGAGCTTCACGTTGCCGGGAGCCGAATCCTGAGCGCAACCGTCTCCCTGACCCGCAGCCACTTCGAGGGAACCGCGTTTCTCTTGCAGGACGTCGCCAGCACCACCGCCCACGAGATGGGACACGCCCTCGGAATCGTCGACCACTCCCCCTACCCTGAGGACAAGATGTGGGTGAGCGGGAATTTCGGAGTGCACAACGAGGGGCGGGACCCGGAGCACCTCATCACCCCCCGCGACGTGAACACCTTGGAAGAGGCCTACTGCCGTCCGTAGCCCGAATCAGCTGGCAAGGCCGAGCACCCCGAAGAACAGGTAGCAGACTCCCGCACCCACCACGCTCATCGAAAGCCCCCACAGAAGGAGCTTGTTGAAGAGCCGCGTGCGGTTCTCGTGGAGGGGCGCCGCCGCGATGCAGAGCGCCCCGAGCGTCGAGAGCGGCGAGACGTCGACGAGGTGCGAGCCCACGTTGATCGAGGCGGCGACGGCGAGAGGGTCTCCCCCGCCCAGGTTCTCGATGATCCCGGGAATGGTCGGGAGAAACGCGGGAAGCACGACTCCCGAGGAGCTGCTGTAGACGGAGATCACCCCCGTTACGAAGGCGATGACGCCGGTAATGGTGTCGGGAGTCGAGAACCGCGTCAGGAGGCCGGTGAACAGGTCCATACCGCCGGTCTTCTCCAGGATCGAGATCAGGACCGTCACCCCGCCGACCATGATGATCGTGCTCCAGGGGATCGCCTTCACCGCCTCCTCCTCGTCGGCGGCGCGCGAGAGGGTGAGGACGGCCGCGGCGATGAAGGCACCCATGCCCACGTCGACCTTGAAGAAGAACACCGAGGAAATCCAGGCGGCGATGAGGCCGAGCGTGAGCTTCTGCCGCCAGCCCAAGACCGCGACTTCGACGTCCGCCGCCGCCGTTCCCCCGCGGCGGAGGAGCTTCGTTCCTCCGAGAAGGAAATAGCCTCCGATCCCGACGAACGCCTGGGCGACGAAGTTGTTGAAGAACGTCGGCCACTCGACGCCGGTCAACCCGATGCGCGCGAGCAGGCCGTTCGCAATGATCCCGGTAGGGGCCAAGGGGGAGAGAGCGCCGCTGTTCGCGCCCGTCGCCACCATCACCGTCATCAGGAACGCCCCGATCCCGGCTTCCCCCGCGACGCTCATCGCGATGGGCGCGAGCATGGCGGTCGCCGCGATGTTCCCCGGTCCAATGGAAGCGATCACCATCGCCAGGAAGAAGAACACCAGCGGAATCATTCCGGGGTTTCCGCGGGCGAGCCGGACGCTCCTCTTCGCGATCTGATCGAGAGTGCCGTTGACTTTCGCCTGCGAGAAGAGAAGGGTCACTCCCACCAGCACGAGGAACAGGCTCGACGGGAAGCCGGACGCGACGTCTCCGACCTTCATCCCCCCGAAGACGACGCCCACCAGGAAGGCGAATGCGATCGAGACAAGGCCGACGTTCACGGGCGTGACGCAGCTCAAGACGATGGCGATGGCGAAGGCGATGATGGAGAGAAGAGCGACGTTCACGAGGGAGGGAATCTACTCTCGATACCTCCCCGGCGCAATCTTTTCTCCGATTGACGCTTCCTAGGGAGTCTGGTAAAAGCCGGGTCGGTAGACACGAACGTTCCCCGCCTGATTAACAAAGGAGAGAGCCCCTATGCTTCAGACCTTCACCAAATACGCTGGCATCGCTCAGACGTTGATCGGAGTTCTCGGCGCGAGTGGTTTCAGCCCCGCCCTGGGAGCGGGAACCGGAGGGAGCGTCTTCAACGTCCTTTCGGGCGCCGCTCTGAGCTATCTGGGATTCAAGGGCACGGCTTCGCAGCAGAAGTCTGGCGCCCTCGGCATCGGCGCCGCGAACGCCATCGTCGGCGTTCTGGGGATGATGGGGATGAATTCGATTGCGGGAATTCCGTTGAATACGGGCACCGTCGCTTCCGTCGTGAACCTGGCCATCGGCGCCTGGGGAGTCTACGCGGCAATGACCGCGAAGAAAACCGCGGCCGCCTAAGGTCCCTGCGCAGGTCGGGCTGCACGCCCGGCCTGCCCTGCCAAGAACATCCAGGTCTCGACCACGGTATCCGGGTTGAGGGAGACGCTGTCGATGCCTTCCTCGAGGAGCCACTTCGCGAAGTCCGGATAGTCGGAAGGCCCCTGGCCGCAGATCCCGACGTACTTCCCCTCTCGCTTGCAGACCTCGATCGCGCGGTGAAGGAGCGCCTTCACCGCGTCGTTCCTCTCGTCGAACGAAGACGCCACGAGCGCCGAGTCCCGGTCGAGGGCGAGGGTGAGCTGCGTGAGATCGTTCGAGCCGATGGAGAAACCGTCGAAGTGCTTCAGGAACTCCTCGGCGAGAATCACGTTCGAGGGGACCTCGCACATCATGATGATCTTGAGACCGTCCTTCCCGCGTTCGAGCCCCTGCGCCGCGAGCGCTTCCACGACCCGGCGGGCCTCGTCGACGGTGCGCACGAAGGGGACCATCACCTCGACGTTCGCGAGGCCCATCTCCTCCCGGACGCGCCGGATGGCGCGGCATTCGAGAGCGAAGCACTCGGCGAAGGCTTCGGAGACGTAGCGCGCGGCTCCACGGAACCCGATCATCGGATTCTCTTCGGTCGGCTCGTATCGGTCGCCGCCGATGAGGTGACCGTACTCGTTCGACTTGAAATCCGATAGGCGCACGATGACGCGCTCGGGATAGTAAGCGGCCCCGAGAACGGCGACGGCTTCCGCGAGCTTGTCGACGTAGAAGCTCACCGGGTCGCGATAGCCGCGGATGCGCTCGGCAATCGTCGCCTTCAGGTCGGGAGGGAGGCTCTCGAAGTCGAGAAGGGCCTTGGGGTGGATGCCGATGCTGTTGCTGATGACGAACTCGAGGCGGGCAAGCCCGACGCCTTGGTGCGGAAGGGACGCGAACTGGAACGCTCTTTCGGGATTGCCGACGTTCATCATGATCGAAAGCGGAAGCTCGGGCATGGCGTCGAGCGCGAAGCGTTCCACGTCGAACTCGAGGGCGCCCCGATAGATGAAGCCGGAGTCGCCCTCGGCGCAGCTCACCGTCACCACCTGGCGGTCCTTCAGGGTGTGGGTGGCATCACCGCAGCCGACGACGGCGGGGATCCCGAGCTCTCTCGCGATGATCGCAGCGTGGCAGGTTCGTCCGCCCCGGTTGGTCACGATGGCGCCCGCGCGCTTCATCACCGGCTCCCAGTCCGGGTCGGTCATGTCGGTCACCAGGATCTCGCCCGCCTCAAGCTCGTCCATGCGGTCGACGTCACCGATGAGACGCGCGGGCCCCGAAGCGATCTTCTGCCCGACGGCGCGGCCCTCGGCCACCACTTCGCCCCGCTTCCGGATCCGATAGCGCTCGATGACGCGGGTGTCGCGGCTCCTCACCGTCTCCGGCCGCGCCTGCACGAT